>Ga0302114_10000002_pt1 | contig 316705 bp, 233 predicted proteins | sample AG5_Surface_MG_FD_203107 | JGI IMG/M metagenome (GOLD analysis project Ga0302114, IMG submission 203107) | Marine microbial communities from Western Arctic Ocean, Canada - AG5_Surface | ecosystem: Environmental > Aquatic > Marine > Oceanic | place: Canada: Western Arctic Ocean | collected... | reverse complement strand
CGGGGCGGCTTTGGAAAATGAAAATTCGTCGGCGGCGGAAACAACCGCGGCGCCTCTGGACGTCTGGGCCATCCTTCGCAACGAGATCACCTATACGTTACCCCTGATCGAGACGCACGCGGACACTGGGGCGTACTACGTCGATCCCAAGGCTAGGATACCCGCGATGAGGGGCGTGGACGCGCAGGTGGCTCGGGCGTTGCCGCTGGTGGTGCCCGCGGGTCTCGGCGGGACGACCGGTGCGAGCGGGGGCGAGTACAGGGTCAAGTCGTGGCCGCCGTCGTCGCTCCGCGGGAGTTCGTGCGTGGAGGTGACGCTTCGGTTCGTGCGGACGCGGTCGCACGCTGTGCACGGGGAGGATTAGTTCGTTAGCTTCGTGTGTAATCTAGCTAGGACGGAGCGGTAAGACTCTTAGTCGTGAAAAAGTCGGTTGTGAAGGTGCGTCAGTTCGCGCCACCTTGTGACTGGACCTAAAAAAAGCCCCGCGGTGTTGAACGATTGATTGGACTCAAAGTCTGGGGCGCTTCCGGCGAGGGCGACCGGGTTTAGGCGCGATGGATCCTCCGAACGCGGACGACGGCGCCAACGCGGCGCCGAAGAAGCCGGTCGCAGCCGGCGAGCTCGAGGTCAACGCCTGGCTTCAGAAGATGGAGGCGAAGGAGCAGTGGTTCTCGGTGTATAAAAAGGCGCAGGAGGTGCGCGCGCGCGCGATCGACGGGCAGACCACCTTGATCGTCGTGGAGTTCCCCACGAACCTCAGCACGATCAACGGCCAGTGGCTGCCGTGCACGATCATCAACGAGCAGGAGAGTAACCTCGCGAAGATGGCGGAGGAGCAGCTGGGGATGAGCGGGGGGCTCGAGACCCTGCGCAAGATGTGCCGACCCGACCGCGGGGACTTTTGGATAGTCTTTTCCTCCACCGCCGACGCGAGCGAAAGGTGGACGCGGCTGCAGGTGCTACCGGGGCAAAACTTCGAGAACTTCACGACGGAAGAGGGCAAAGAAGAGATGTTCGTCGTCCCAAAGGAGGAATTCGCCACGCTCGAGGCGCTCAAGGGCGAGGGCAACGAACTCTTCGCGAAGGGCGATTTCGTTTCCGCGTCTGCAAAATACGGAGAGGTGGCGGAGACCTTGAGACCCCGCATGGCCAAGAACGGAAGGCTGTGCGCGGAGGTACACGTGCACAGGCTGTACGTCGTGGCGCTGTCCAACCGCGCGCAGTGTAAGCTGAACGCCGGGGACGCGCGCGGGGCGTGCGAAGATTGCGACGCGGCGAGTCGGCTAGAATCCATCGAGACGGACGCGTTCGCGGCGCTGAGAAAGAAGGTGTACTTTCGGTGGGGGCAGGCGAAGGAGATGGCCAAGGCGGCGGGGAAGCGACGGTGACGTGTATGGCGCGGGTGAGGAGAATGCGTCGCAGTCGCGGTGTTGGGGAGTTGTACCATGTTGAAGACCTTCGCCCTCTGTTGTTATTATCATCCGACTAATACCTAAAACGTCTGCCTAATAAGATGCTCTATCTGCGCTTCCCCGAGGGACCCTCGCGTCGCCACCTGATTGAAAGTTGGTTTCACGTGCCGTCGAACGGCCCCTTCAGGGACACGTCCCATTTGCTCGAGCCCTGATCCAACCCGGTGAACGCGCGCATGCGGTCCAGCCCGTCCCTCGCCAGGGCGATTTTCTTCTGCACGTCTCCCGCGTCGGTCGCCCCCGCGTTCTCCCGAAACTCCGTCTTGATCTCCTCGATCAGGCCGTTGCGGTTCTTGCTCGGGAAGGATTTGGCCGCCTTGAGGATGTGGCGGTACAGTTTCAGCGTCGAGCCCGACATCGTCTCTCGTCGCGCGGTGTCGAGTGCGATGCGCCAGGTCGCGTTTTTAGTAAACATCGTGAGGTGCCCAAAACTGATGAGATGATGTCCAGAACGCCCCGCGCATGCGAGCCGCCCTCGGCGCTCTCGCGCACCTGGGAAAGATGGCGCCCAAGCGTGCCAGAGCCGTCGCATCCGGGCTCGCGGCGTCCACCAAGAAGCCCAAGGCGGGCGAAGACGACGGCGATGGCACATCCGGGCTCTGGCTCGTGAAGAGCGAGCCGGACGAGTTTTCCCTCGACGACCTCCGCGCATCCCACGGTGGCGTCGCGCAGTGGGACGGCGTGCGCAACGCTCAGGCGAGGAACCTCATGAAGACCATGCGCGTCGGCGACCGCGCCTTCTTCTACCACTCATCGTGCAAAGTCCCAGCCGTCGTGGGCATATGCGAGATCGTCAAGGCAGCCTACCCGGACCCCACCGCGCTCGATCCAAAAGCACAGGGCTTCGACCCAAAGTCGACACCGACGAACAACCGGTGGCTCTGCGTGGACGTCGAGTTCATCCGGGCGATGTCGCGAACGGTGACGCTGAGTGAGCTGCGGCGGGAGGCGGCGGGAGATGGGGTCACCGGCGAGGACGGCGCCAAGGCCCTCGCGTCCATGACTCTATTAAACCGACCGAGGCTCTCGGTGCAGCGCGTGACTCGCGTCCAGTGGGAACACGTGCTCCGCCTGGAGACGACGTCGAACGATTAATCACAGTAGTAGCCATTAGCTATAGACTAGCGATGCGATAGTGTACACGCGTCATGTAAGAGTTAGCACTCGATGTATGTACCGTACTTGTACAGGCTGGGACTCGAGGGGATCACGCAACGGGATGAACCGGCTGAGTGCTCTCTACCACCGGCCCAGCTTTGTCCTCCAGCGACAACCTTACGACCTCCTCCTCGGGGGGTTCCGGCGACGTCACCACCGAACGCTCGGGGGTGCGCTCGGGTGTGGTCAACGGTGAGTTCTCGACGCTCGAGCTGACCCGGGTGGTGAACCGCCTGAACACCAGGCTATTCGACGGCGACGTGCACCTGCCGCAAAAATAGGAACTCTTGGGAAACTCGACAATCTCCGCGTCGTCGTCGCCGCTCGGCATCGAACCCCTGTCCGTGCCGAAGTACAGCGTCCCGTCGCCGTCGACCGCGGCGAAGACCTCCGACGTGCACTCGTCGGAGCACGCCGCGAGGATCATGTCGAACCTGGTATCGACGAAGACCACGAACCAATCGCCCCGGAACTCGCGCAGCATCCGACGCACGTCCTTCTCCTTCGGCATCTTTCCCATCGCCGCCGACGCCGTCGCCTTGGCCGATGCGCCGGAGGTCAGCTCGCTGACGGAGGCGCGCCTGGGCTTGACCACGGTGAACGGCGTGGGAGTGTGCGACCGCGGGGAGTCCGGGTCCTCGGGCGTCTTTGGCCTCGTATCCTCGGGCGGCGGCGGCGGCGGCGGCGGCGGTTTGGGCTCGGCGCCAGGGATGGAACCAAACGCCGGAAACGCCTTCGCCTTCTGCGCCGCCCCGCCGCCCAACGCGCCGAGTAACCCGCCCTGCATGGCGCGGATGGTCTTGAGCGCGCTCTGCGCCTTGGTCCATCGTTGCTTGGCCATCATGCGGCGGAAGTACGCCGCCAGGATTTCGGCGTCGGGCGGCGGGACCCAATCGGGGTCGTGCCTGGAGTTGCCGTGGCCCATGAACTGCAGGATGTCGCCGAGTCTCGCGGTGCGCTTGATGAGGGAGACGGCGGCGCAGTGCATGCCGGCGGTGCCGAAGGATGTGGTCTTGACGACGCGTCTGCGGCGGGTGACGGCGTCCGGGTGCTCGACGACGACGCTGCGGGGAGAGGGGACGGGGACGGGCTGTTTGTTAGTTCCTGAGGTCCGAAACGTCGCGGGGCGGGAAAAAGTTGCGACTTGTTAAATCTGGGTCGCACCCGCCGCCGTTGCTGCCCTCGGGGACGGTCATCTCGCATCGAAGCGCGGCGGCGTCGTTTCCCGCGTTCTTATGGTTCGATGCGAGGACGCCGAGCCGCTCCTCCGCGAAAGCCCGGGGGTTCGCCTTGCCGGAGTTGGAAAGGATGGCGACCACGTTCCCGCGCATGTCCGGCATGGCTTTTCGGGTTATTTCAGCGCCTGTAGAACCTGTAGAACCGTCGAGGATGGAGACGTATCCGTGGGGTTCCGAGCCGACGAGTATCGTCGGGGCGGGTGAGATGTGGGAACGTGACGCGTGAGGCGGAGTGGCTCGCCGATACGACGGCTCGAGCGACGGCTCGAGCGGCACAGAGCGCGCGTTGGATGTGGAAGAACATTCCTCGGAACTGTCTTTTGCAGATGGAAAGGTCCACTTTTTGTTATCGAAATAACGTTATCACGGCATATCATAATTAATATTACGAGATTCTATGGGCAAACATATATATTTGGGCTTCCTAGTTAGCACGATCCTGGCTAATTAGCCGGAATTGCTCTAGAGCACTACGAGTATCTGGACATGTCACGTGGCGCAGCACGGAGCGGGAGAAAATTTCGGGGAAGATCTCGAAAACCAGCCTCGAGCGCGAAAAAAAGTACGGAGCAGGCCGATGCGCGCGGCGTTGAGGCTCGCCGGCGCGGGCGCCCTGTGCTCCACCGCGGGCGTCGGAGCCTACGCCCAACACGATGAGGGCACGGCGCGATCCATGACCTTCTGGTACCACGCGTTTCCCGTGTGGGCGCAGTATCGCGCGGTGCAGTGGCGCAACAGGGACCTCGCGCGGATCGGAATCCCCACGTGGACCGGGCTCGTGCTGAGGGACGACGACGCGGACGCCGCGTACGAGCGGCTGCACGAGCGGCACGCGCACAAGGTTCGCGACCTCGTGTTCGACATGCGCGGGTTCTACTTCAAGAACGCGCAGATGCTGAGCACCAGGGACGACTTCGTGCCGCGGCAGTACCTGGAGTGGTGCAAACTGACGCAGGACAAGGCACCGACGGAGATGGGCCCGGGCGAGGCCGAGGCGATCGCGCGCGCCGGGCTCGCCGACGCCGGGCACCCCGACGCGTTCGAGTGGTGGGAGGAGGAACCGTGCGGCGTCGCGTCCATCGGCCAGGTGCACCGCGCGAGGCTGACGCGCGCGTACGGATCTAAGGATGTCGTCGTCAAGGTGCAGGCGCCGGGCATCGAACGCAAGTTTCGAAGCGACATACGCACGTGCATCGACTTCTGCAGACTGGCGATGCCCCAGCACGTCCCGCCGTTGGAAGAGATCGAACGCCAATTCCTCACCGAGTTCGACTACCGCGAGGAGGCTAAGAACCTGGAAGAGGTTCGACGAAACGTCATGCCGCGGTGGAGTAAAAAAGTGGAGATTCCCGCGCCCGTCCGCCAGCTGTGCACGCGCGAGGTTCTCGTCATGGACGCCATCCCGGGGGTCAAGCTCGTGGACGGGATCCGCGCGTCGTTCGCGGAGCTCGCGGTGGCCGCCGGGGTATCCCCGGAGGAACTGGAACGGGTACAGAAGGAGAAGATCGAGGGCGGGGTGTTGGCGCCGAGATCGGTGCGAGCCGAAGCTGCGGCGACGAGGCGAGCCAATTTCGGGCTCAAGCTCCGAGACGTCCTGTACAGACGCCCGCTCTCGTTCCTCACCGGCGGCCGCTACGTCCCGAGCCCGTGCCTGGTGAACGTGGGCGAGGTGCTGCAGGTCATGCTGGACGTCCACGCCGACGAGATTTTCAACCACGGCGTCTTCAACGGTGCGTGGGCAATTAGACTGACTTCTTTGCATGTTTGCGTGTATCTTTGCGTGGGCAATTAGACTGACGGCGTGTTTTGTTCACAGGCGACCCGCACCCGGGTAACATACTCCTGATGCCGGACGGGCGGCTCGGTCTGATCGACTACGGCCAGGTCAAGCGCGTGAACAAGGGCGCGAGGGTGGCGTACGCCAAGCTGACGCTCGCGATATTGGCGGAGGATAAGGAGGAGGTGGCGAGGCTGCTGCGGTCGGATCCCCCCGAGGGGTTCGGGGGCAAGAGCCGTTTCAACGACGTGGACGTCGCGTACAGACTTTGCGTTTTCTGGAACGATCGCGACACCCCGGACGTCACCGGTGGGCTGAACCTGCAGGAGTTCATAGACGAGATGGAGGCCCGGGATCCGGTGCGAGTCGCGCCGTTGGACATGGTGATGATCTCGAGGGTGAGCGTTTTGTTGCGGGGGGTCGCGAACGCGTTCAACGTGCGGTTGAGGGTGGCGAAGGCGTGGGCGGGGTACGCGGAGGAGTTGGTGCGCGTGGAGGATCCGTCGTATTACCTGTTAGCCGCCGGTGGGAGCAAAGGACGCGCGCGGCGGTGACACGCGAACGGGTTCTTCACATTCTTTTTCAGTAGACTATTTATTCGCGTTTGTCGTTCCGTACGTGACGTCAGAGTCGTCGGTTGATTGTTTTACGCGGAGATGGAGTCACTGGCGGAGGAGTGGCGCGTCCCAGTCGGTGGGGTCCACGTCCTCGAGCGTCGCGGCACCGCCGTGTCGCTTACCGCCGCCCCAGCCGAGGAACCAAGCGCCGAGCGCCGAGCTTCCCCCGTCCCCGCCTCCGTCCGCGCCTTCACCCGTCGTGCCGTCGACGCCGGCTGCGTCGACTCCGGCGTCGGCTCCATCCCGTGCCGCGCCGCCGCTCGATGGTTCACCCACGTGCGCGCGCCTCGACTCATCGACCCGCGCCGACGCCACCGACCGCGTCGACAGGAGGCACTCGAGCAGGTCCACGCCCCCCATCGTCGGCGGGACCACCGCGGTTATCGTCACCTCCACGAACCGTTTCGTCTGGTCCGGGTGGTGGCCGAGCTTGACGTCCCACGTGTTGGACGTGTTGTCGTGCGGCGGGGGTTGGCTCGCGGTGGGTTTGCGTCCGACGGAGGCGCCGACGCTGACCACTTTCCCCACGCGGGTCTCGACGGATTCGACCACCGACCTGGGTGGGAGACTGGTCAGTACGAAGGTATTTGGGTGGTGATTGGGTATTTGAGTATGGAAGGGATACCGCGGTAGACACTCACCGGACGCACGCGCCGGGATCCTGGTGGGGAAACACCGCACAGACGCAGGATGCGCGTTGGTGCCGCCCCGTGCGTTTCCTGTTGGCCATGTGCACCACGTTCTCGAGGTGTATGAGCGCCTGGAGTGTGACGACGATGAGTAAGGTTGCGAAAGTGGGCGCGAGGAAGTATGGGTCCTTCTGGTTGGGTCCGCCGACGTGCGTGCCCACCGCGGCGGTGGTCCACAGCGACGCGGCGGTGGTGAGGCCGAAGACGGCGTCGCCGGATTTGTGTATCGTCCCCGCGCCGAGGAAGCCGATGCCGGAGACGATCTGCGCTGCGACGCGCGAGGTGTCGTAGTTGAAGGTTCCGCTGACGAAGGCTGTCCGTTCGCCGTCGACGGTGGCCTGCGCGGGCACCGGGACGCTGAACAGGGACCAGCTCGCCTCGGAGAAGAGGCACGCGCCGAGTGCGACGAGCATGTGCGTCCTGAGCCCCGCGCGGCGCACGGGGGAGGGCGCGAGGGGTTCGCCCGTGAAGAAGTGCCCTATAAGATAACCGAACTCCCTCTGTATCCCCACGACGCACCCGAGGAGCGCCGCCACGCACATCTTGACGCAGAAGGCGCCGGCGGACTCGCCTAGGACCTCGCTCATGAGAATATCGCCGCAATCCCCGTGGGTGCGGTAGGACCCGCACGTATCGGCCATCGTGTCGTGCGTGTGCGCGCGCGCTTATGGGAGGTGCCGAGGGCCTCTCGGGGGGTTGTTGACTCAAAATATTTTTGGACCCCGCTGTGGTTACCGGGAAGTCCCTATTCGGCAACTCGGGATATTTTAGACTGGGAACCCGGGTTTGGCGGTTGTTATGCCACGTCCTCTACCCAAAAAAACGCATTTATGTCGTCTGTTTTTGCTCCGGAAATGTCGTCTGTTTTTGCTCCGGAGGTCTCCGCGTCGACGGCAGATGCGCCGCCGCGAGCTCCCCGGGGACGATCGAGCCCGGAGGATGATATTCTCCCGGTTCCATGTGGTGATCGCGATACTCGTCGCGTGTTGCTCGTGCGTCACGGGGTCTCTCGCCGCGCCGTTCGCGGACAAGGATGCTCTGATCTCCAGCCCGTATGAACACGGACGCCGATTGCTCGAGACGCCCTCGTGGACCCAGGTTGACGGCGACATCGACGGCGCTGCGGGCGACCAGTCCGGGGGCTCGGTATCGATGTCCTCGGACGGCACGCGCATGGCCATCGGTGCCTATGGCGCCGGTTCTTACGCCGGCAAAGTGCGCGTGTACTCTGAGAGCGGCGGGACGTGGACCCAGGTTGGCGGCGACATCGTCGGCGAGGCTAATGGCGACTTCTCCGGGATCTCGGTATCGATGTCCTCGGACGGCACGCGCGTGGCCATCGGCGGTCATCAGAACGGCGGCGGCGGTTACGGCGCCGGCCACGTGCGCGTGTACTCTGAGAGCGGCGGGACGTGGAGCCAGGTTGGCGGCGACATCGATGGCGAGGCTTCGGGTGATATGTCCGGGAACTCGGTATCGATGTCGTCGGACGGCACGCGCGTGGCCATCGGCGCTAGGGCGAACGACGGCAACGGCAACAACGCCGGCCACGTGCGCGTGTATGAATACGATGAGACCAAGACCAGTGCGCCCGCGAAGTGGACCCAGGTTGGCGGCGACATCGATAGCGAGGCTGCGGGCGATGGGTCCGGGGGCTCGGTATCGATGTCGTCGGACGGCACGCGCGTGGCCATCGGCGCTAAATGGAACGACGGCGCCGGTTCCAATGCCGGCCACGTGCGCGTGTATGAATACGATGAGACCAAGACCAGTGCGCCCGCGAAGTGGACCAAGGTTGGCGGCGACATCGGCGGCGAGAAGGCAGGCGACTACTCCGGGAACTCGGTATCGATGTCGTCGGACGGCACGCGCGTGGCCATCGGCGGTCATCAGAACGACGGCACCGACCCCGACAACAACGTCTACGTGAACAACGCCGGCCACGTGCGCGTGTACTCTGAGAGCGGTGGGTCGTGGAGCCAGGTTGGCGGCGACATCGACGGCGAGGCTGCGGGTGATATGTCCGGGTACTCGGTATCGATGTCGTCGGACGGCACGCGCGTGGCCATCGGCGCTAGGGAGAACGACGGCGCCGGTTCCAATGCCAATGCCGGCCACGTGCGCGTGTACTCTGAGAGCGGTGGGTCGTGGAGCCAGGTTTTTAACATCGACGGCGAGGCTGCGAACGACAAGTCCGGGGGCTCGGTATCGATGTCCTCGGACGGCACGCGCGTGGGCATCGGCGGTCAATATAACGGCGGCGGCGGTTCCAATGCCGGCCACGTGCGCGTGTACGCGGATGTTTCGCCATGCGACGCGTCGGGCGCCATCACGAACGGCGCCCTCAACGACTGCACCTCCTCCCTCGCGAGCGGCTCATCGTGCACGCCCACCTGCGACTCCGGCTACACCCTCTCCGGCAGCAGGTCGTGCAGCAGCGGCACCCTCACCGACACCGCGGCTTGTACAGCGACGCCGTGCGATGCGTCTGCGGCTCCCACGAACGGCGCCCTCAACGACTGCACCTCCTCCCTCGCCAGCGGCGCATCGTGCACCCCAACCTGCGACTCCGGCTACACCCTGTCCGGCAGCAGGTCGTGCAGCAGCGGCACCCTCACCGACACTGTGGCTTGCAAGGCTGACTCTCCCGCGCCTTCCAAGGCTGACTCTCCCACGCCTTCGTCCCCGACATTGGAGACGGCGGAGAAAGCTGCGGCGGAGAAGACCCGCGACAAATTGCTGGAGGGCATCACCGACGAGAAGCTGAAGAAAAAGGCCAAGCTGCTGGCGGACGCCGCCATCGCCGGTGAGAACGTGAAAAAGATGACCGCCAAGCTGGAGGCTGCGGACGCGGACACCGCGTGCTCCGACTTCTACACCAAGGCGAAACTATCGAGTGAATCGGGCGCGTGCGTCGCGACCGTGTCCTCCAGACGCCGCGGCCGCTCTCTCGCCGCCTCGACGTACGAAGTCGACGTGTTCTTCAGACCCTCCGAGGTTACCTCCGCACAGCTTACCGACGCGGCCAACTCTCTCAAGTCGGAGGGCGTCCAAGGGGTGACCACAAAATCCTCGGTGGACCCAATCGCCGAGCTCAAGACCGTGGACGGGGTGGACGGGAGCACCATGGCCACTTTTGAGACGGAGGCGGACGCCGCCGCCGCCGCTGACACGAGCTGGGCGGTGGGACTCAAGGGCGGCGCCCGAACGGTCCTCGCGTGCGCTAGCGCGCTCTTCGTCATCGTGCTCGGGATGTAAGCCGCGTGCGTGTCCCTTCCTTCATCAGCATCCTTTTTCACCCTGCTCATACTTTATACCTTCGTAATGAACAACCCATCGCTCTCTGCAAAACTGTTGTCTGAACGCAGCCCGAAAAGTTTGAGCACTGCCCAACCACCGCCGCCGCAGGTCACAGCAGTGTGCAACGCAAACCCAAACCCCAGTCCACCGCCGCCATCACCACCACCTCTTCCATCATCACCGCCGCCACCGTCTAATCAGAGCCTTGTCCGCGACGATGACGATGCGGCTCACGCGCCGCACGATGTCCTCGGCGCGTTGATACTCGAGTCATGACCCTTCTCTTGTACTAGCGAGCACGTGGCGGTGAAGTGTAAATAGCCTCAACTCCGTCGCGCATCACGGGGATGATAGCACTAGCACTGTGTAAAAATGCTCTCAGATGTTATTATGAAACGCTCTCGTCCTCGCGGCGAAGACGAGCAGAAATACTTGTAAACCCCCGCTCACTCGTCGGCGACTTCGATGACCACGACGACCGCGTCGCCTTCAACCTCGAGCTTCACTGCGCACGGGCCCTTCTTGGATCCCTTGCCCTTGCCCTTGCCCTTCCCCTTGCCGCCCTTGCCGCCCTTATTGCCGCCGCCCTTCTTCTCCTTGCTCGCCTCCTTCTTGGCGGCTTCGTCCTCGTCCTCGAGTCCGGCGGCGATGCGCTCCTTCTTGACCTTTCTCTTTTCCAAAAACAGATCCTTCTTCTCCTTGAGCGAGATGAGCATGGCGGGAACCTCGCCCACGGTGCCCGGCGCCGCGAGCGAGAGCTTGGCGAAGTGTTGGTACGCGTCGAACGAGATGTTGAGCCGTTCGTTGGGGTTGGGCCCCGCCGGTCCCGCGGATTCCGCCTTTCCCTTTTTCTTCGCCTTCTTCCCTTTGCTGGTGCCGGAGAGCGAGAACAGGTCGTCGTCCTCCTCGTCCTTCATCTTCTTGTTCATCATCTGAAGCCCCGCGAACGCGGCGTTCTTCTTCTCCTCCGCCTCTTTCGCGTCCGCGGCGGCCTTCTCGGCGCCAGCCTTGGCGCCGAGGGGGTCCCACTTGGCGAGGTACGCCGTGAGCTGGTCGGCGGCGGTCACCTCCGCTTCAAACGGCTCGGGCGCGTTCTCGCGCTCCCACTGCTTGCGCGCCTCGTCCCGCGCCTTGCGCTCCTCCTGCGAAGCCTCCCACTGCTTCTGCTTCTCCTGCTTGAGGTACCCGCGCCACTCGCGTTCGCGGTTCCAGTGCGCGTCCTCGGCTTTCTTGAATTCGGCTCGGAGCGCTCGAATCTCCTCGCGCCGCGCCTTGATGACTTCGTAGCACGCGTTGCGCTCCTCCTGGAGCTTCGGGACGTCGGAGAAGGCCTTATCGCCCTTCTCCTTCGCGGCGTTGAGTTCACCGCGGAAGCCGTTCTGTTCAGATTTGACCGCCGTGATGGCGTCGTCTTTGGCGCGAAGTCGATCGATGATCGATTTGCGGACTCCGTCGTCGCCCGAGATCTTACCTTGCGCCTCGGCGTACTCTCGGACAGTCTCGCGTGACTTGTTCAGGTCCTTGATCTGCGCGATGAGCTTCTTCTCCTCGTTTAAGGACATGGTGGTGTGCGCGTGGGTCTCCTCGAGTTTGGCGATCTCGCGGTCCACGGCTTCGATGGTGTGGAAGCGGAGCTTGGACTTCATGCCGACAGCCTGCTCGCGCACGCGCTCTCGCGCGGCGTCGAACGCCTGGAGCTCCTTGCGGATGGCGCCGCGCTCGTCCTGTGGCGGGTGGGGAACGCGGGATCCGGTCAGTATCGCGTCAGTGACGGTCGGTAACGGTCGGATCGGGGCGTCGCGGGAGCGCGCGATCGGGGCCGCGGGGAAAAAAACGGCGAGAACAGAACGGAGGGTGCCGGCGCCCCGGGGGTCGAAAAGATCGGGGAGGCCGCGGGGAGTGGTGGGATCGGGCGCGGGGGCGCACCATGAGGGCCTGAAAGGCGGCGTTCAGCTCGCCGATCCTCGTCCTGGTTCCCGAGGATCCGGACATGATGTTCTTCTGCGCGTCGCGGCGGTTACCGATCATCTTCTTCAGCTCCTCGATGCGCGCCTGCTTGACGTCCGCGGCCTCCTGCAGGTCCTGAATCTTCCGATCCATGGCGACGCGGTCGGGCTTGGGGAGGCGCGGGTTCTCCGGCTTGGGGACCTTCTCGGCGGGCTTGGCCTCCTTGGCGTCGTCGGTGGCGGGCTCGTCGGTGGCGGGCGCGTCCTTGACGGCCTCGGTCTTAGCCTCGGGATCGGCGGGGACGGGGTCCATGTTCGCGGGGGCGTTCTCGGTGGTCGTGGTCATCGATGAGTGAAAAAGCGTCGGTGGCGGAGATCTGTGTTCTCGGCCGAGGCGGTGGGTTCGTCGCTACCCAGAAGCGTCGTGAGTCGGTTACGCGCGGTGAAAGGGTGCTTTCACTGCGATGTGTGCGATGCGTGTCGTGGAAGACTGGCTGTGTCTGTGAAGAGACGTGCGCTTGGTTGTGAGTGAAGCGAGGGCGGATCTTCCGAAGCAATATTCCTCTCGAGTTCCGGGAACTCAGTCGTCATCCAGTCTCATCAGCGCGCGGCGCGGAAACTGCTTCTGCAAGCCCCAGCCTCTCCGCGAGAGCCTCTCTCCGCGATACAACACAGCTGTGCGGTTCGAACGCCGGCGGGCACACCTCACGGGCGCCGAGTGGGTTTCATGCGCTCGATCCATCGGGTCGGCGCGGCGTCGCTTCTTCTCCGAACGATTCGATCGCCGCGCGGTGCCTCGAACGCTTCGACGCACGCCGCGCGCCGCTCGTCGTCCCCGACCACCAGGGTGCCCGACCGAGGTCATCCCTACAGAGTCTTAACCGCCTCGGCGACCACTTCATCGGGGCGCGAGATGAGCCCACCTACGGGAGGGGGCGAGGGGGGACCCGCGGGCGGACTCGAGGATATCGCCGGAGCCGTCCCGAACGGCGCGAGCGGCGCCGTCGTCCCGACCCCGGCCCCCGGCGCGACCCCCCCATCGGTGAGTGAGGGCAGCGTCGTCGACGTGGACGACGACGCCAGCCAGCCGTGGACCCCGACGCGCGCGGTGGACGCGCTGCTCGCGCTGGAGCGGGAAGGTCTCCGATTCCACCAGATGCGTGAGCGCGCGAGCGCCATGCTCGCCGCACCCGACGTGCACGTCCCGTCCTTCGCCGCCGAATCCCTCCGGCTCCTCGCCGCACGTCGGCACCGCAATCGCCAAAATAACCAAAATAACCAAAATAACCAAAATAACCAAACCGGAGACGCCGCGACGGATCCACTCGCGCACCTCATCATGGAGTGCGTCCCAAAGGCATCCGCCGCCATCCGCGAACGGCACGACTTTCCCATGATGGACCAAGTCTCGTCGCGTGAACGGTTCGCGAACAGCGCGGACAGGTCGAGCGGCGCGGAACTCATCCGAGACAGCCTTCGATCCTCGAACAATCAGAACGATCCGGCGTCGATGGAACCCCGAGCGTTACTTCGCGTCGCCGAGACGTACGGCCTGGACCTCGCGGACCTATGCGCCGAGGAGGATGGAAACGAAAACGATGACGTGGCAACGACGCTGGAGGCGTACGTGCGTTCGCTGATCTTCGAAGAGGGAAGGCACGCGCCGGGAATCAACCTGGCGCTCTGGTTCTCGTTGACCTCGTTCGCGACGGACGAGACGGTGACGGCGCTCACGCGTGCGTCCCAGTTTGGACTCGCGTCCGACCTCGCGGCGTGCGTGGACGGCGTCGCGCTCCAGTCGCGGTGCGTGGACGCGTGCCTGGAGACTAACGATCACGCGGGGCTTCGCGCCGCGAACGCCGCGGTGGATCGCTTCGCGCTCCAGGCGACGTACCCGCTCGTTCGACAAAAGTACTTTGAGAGCACCATCGGGCGGATGGTGGAGAAGGGCCAATCCGAGGCTGCGCTGCGACACGCGGGCGACGACGTCGCGCTGCAGATGTCGGTGGTCCAGGCGCTGGTGGAAGCCGGCGACGCGGTGACCGCGACGGAGTTCGCGGGGCGGCTGGGCGTAGACGTGAACCGAGCGATGGGGCCGATGTGCACCGACGAGGACTTACTGAAAGCGGCGGCTGAGAGGCGCGACGCACACGTTCAATTACCCACGCGCATAACCGACAACGGCGGCGTGGTGTGGGTCGACGACGAGGAGGGCCTTAAGGCTGCGTGCGACGCGCTCCTCGCGGCGGACATCGTCGGTTTGGACACCGAGTGGGCGGCTGATTTGGAGCAGGAGCGAGCCAAGGCGGATGAGAACCGCCGGCGCAAAGGTACGCGGTGGGCGCGAAAGCGGTGGCGCGACCAGAAGAAGCTGGCGAAGCAGCTCGCCGCGGAGGCTGAAGCCGAGGCGGAGGCTGCGGCGCTGGATGCCGTGGATGCGTTAGTACACGGGCCGGATGGCGGTACGAGTGACGATTCGGACACGGACGGGGACGGGGATGACCGGACACTTTTGGACGAGGACGCCCTCGACGTCGCGGAACGAAGAGCCGCGTCGGTCGTCGCGCTGCTGCAGATCGCGACGTCCGATGCGGTCTTCCTCGTGGACCTTCCCGCGCTCCTCCGACGGTGCCCCGAAGCCATCGCTCCCACGCTCGGGCGCGTGCTCTCCGACGCGCGCGTGCTGAAGACGGGGTTCGGTGTGGCGGAGGATCTGCGCCGACTCGCGAAGCTGCACCCGCCGGCTTTCGGTGTCGAGAAGAACGGGGGACCGAGCGGCGGGGTGGGCCCGGTTGTCGATTTGCAGCACGTGTGGGCGGCTGGGACGCGAATCGCGAGGGAGGAGGCGTCGAATGGCGGGCAGGCTAAGCGCGGTCGACGCGCGCGTGCGGCTGCCGCCGCGGCGACGGGCGGTGACCGCTCGCCGCCGAGAAGGCTGGCGGGGCCGTGGAGCCTCAAGGAGCACTACCAGCGGAAACACCTGGTGGGACTGAGCCATCTCACCGCGGCTGTGCTGGGGAAGCCGCTGGATAAGGCGACGCGCATGAGCGACTGGAGTAAACGGCCGTTGACGCCGCGGCAGGTGACGTACGCCGCGCTGGACGCGTGGGTGCTGGTGGAGGTGATGCGGACGCTACGGCTGAACCACGCGGAGGAGTTGGAGAGAATCGCGGGTGGATTGACGCAGACGCGCGAGTGAGTCGTCGTTTGTTGTGTACGATTTTGATATTGATGCGAGTTGATGATAGCCACACAATTGAAATGGGCCTTCGGAGTCTCTGATACAACATCATGATGCTTACGAGAAGTACAAGTACCTCACACGGTACTTGTGTGAAGATGTTGTATCAGAGACTCAGAACGTTATTCATCCATTTCAATTGTATCGCCGTCGTCACGTCACCGGTGTCAATACTCGTTCGCCTCGATGTACTTCTCCCACTCATCATCGTCGATCGCGTCCACGATGCGATCCGGATCGTCCGTGTCCGCTAGCATCTTCCCCTTGAGCACTCCCACGGTGGCGTACACCGAGTCGGTCCACATGGCGAACGTCTCCGGCCGCCAGTGCGCGACGGGCGGCACCCGGCCTCCGCCCGATTGCCAAAATATCTTCGCGTTCCGAATCTTCGTCCGCGCGTCTCTCGCGCCTTTTCGTCCTCCCGGGTCCGGCCCGAACGCGGTGAAGTCCAGTCGCTCGATCTTCTGGCAGTTGCGAAGTAACGCGTCGACGTCTTTCGATATGTCATCGCACTTTCCGCTGAACCTGACGTACTCGAGCCAAGGGTGAAACTCGATGTCCTTGAACGAGGGGCCGAATTCGTGGGGCATGAGGAGCACGCGGAGTCTCTGCATGGACGCGATCATCGTCGTCAGCTGTTCGTCCCCGAAGGACGGGTGCGTGAGGCCTGATATGTCGAGGTATTCGAGCTTGGGCGCGAGTGACCCGAGCTCCTCGGTGATGAACTTGGTGAGTTCCGCGGACGGTGTCGCGCGTCCGAGGTTGACGGACACGACGTTCCTCATGGGCCAGTCGTTGGGTTGGAGCGCCTCGCGGAGCCCGTCGATGTCGTCGTACCGTCGTTTCTCGTCGTCGTGAAGGTCGCGGATCCTGAGCTCCGAGCGCGGGTCGTTCGCGCCGGGGATGGGGTCGTTCCTGTAGTCGAACGAGAAGTCCTTGGGGACGTCGCGGACCTGCATGATCGGCCCGTAGACCCACGTTTTGTTGTCGCCGTCGTCGTCGCGTCGCGGGATGACCTCGATCCAACGCGGGACGACCTCGTCGATGGTGCACGCCACGCCGAGCGCGCGCGTGGCCCAGTCACCTTTGAACTGAGGGTCGAGCTCGGTGCCCTGCGTCGCGCTGTAGCAGTCCATGGCGCCCGTGGAAGTGTCGATACGACCTCGGGCGGGTTGTCTCTCTGTATTTCCCTTGGAAGGTGACAAGAAGTTGTGGCTACGAGGCTCGTTGTCGCGTCGAGGGTCACCCCCGCGGACCCCACTTCACCGCGCGCGAGCACGCGCGCCGCGCGAGGTGAACACGTCCGCGATACATCCGCGGCGCATGGCGATACCCCCGATGCGACACCGCGGCGGCGCGGCGTTGATGCTCGCGTGCGCTCTGCTCGCGTCGACGTGCGACGCGCAGACCGCGAACCCCGTCGGCTCGTCCGAGGTGACGCCCGCGTCGACCCGCGAGGTATCGTCGATGTCTGATCCCGCCGCACAGTGCGTCGCGCGGTTCCTCCCGACCGACTTCGACCGCATCGGCTCCCTCGCGCCGTGCTACTACGTCGCCGAGCTCTCCGATACCCTCGACGACGACGCCAACGTCGGCGACAACCTTCAGGGCGAGCTAACCTCCGCGTGCGACGCGTGCGTCGTCGGCGTGGGCGACTCGCTCGTACCGCGGATGCTCGACGCGGGGATGGACCCGACGGTACCGGACGCCGTCATGTCGTGCCTAACGGACGCGCTCCCGGCGGCGCTGGCGTCGGGCCTCCCAGTCTTCGCCGTCATCGAGCGGTGCGACTTACTTTCCCTCGGAACCGTATCCGCCGCGAACGCCGGCCAGTCATCGCCAACGATGGAGCGGCCGAGGCCCGAGCCGAGGCCGAGAGACCCGAGGTACCCGGACACCGGCCTCACGGGCGCGAGTGCGGATGCTGATAGGGCGACGGTCAGAACAGCGAACGCGGCGGGATCGGCGGTTGACGTTCGATTCGAAGACGATCCCGCCCCCGAGGGGAAGAAGACTCGAAAGGGTCTGAGCGACGGAGCGATCGTGTCCATCGTGGTGGTGTGCATCGCGGGGTCGGTGCTACCGTTATCCCTGCTGGTCGCGTGCCTGCACGCGAGGAGGAGGAAGAGGGAGGAGAAGCGCGTGCTGGATCTGGAGGGGGCGGGGTGACGACAAAATTGCGGGCGCTTTTGCTCCACTTAGTATTCTGCGAAGACTGTTGTGTCCACAGCGCGTGAAACAAGACGCACGTACATGTCACTATCGAGGCCTCGCGGGATAAGTCCCAAACTGATCTCATCGGTTGTTTGTGGGGTCCTCGCAATGATGTACGTGCATGCCCTGCATGACACCTTGACACCCGCTGTGGACACAACTACGGACTAAGTGGAGCAAGAGCGCGCGCGGTAGCTTTCCGACTCGTTTTCATCAATCATACGCACGAACGTCTCTTATATCTACGTCTACCGACTATTCCTTCCCCGCGGCGGCGTTCCTCGTGTTCCTCGTCGAGCCCCCTACGTCGTCCCCGCGCCCTACGCCCTCCCCCCCGACCCCAACACCCGCCGCGGTGACCCGCATCAACGGAGCCACTTCGCCCCTCGGCAGTTTCTTCTTCACCGCCCCCGCCCCTTTCACCTTCGTCGTACCCTTCGCAGTCGCCGTGGACACACTCGGCGTCGCGGTACCGAATCCACCGTCCTTCCGTGACCCGGCCTTCGTGTTAGCCTTCCCTTTATCCCACCGTTCCTCCGCACCCGCCAGCGCGACGGCGGCGGCTGCTTTAGCCGCGATGAGTATATTACTCGCGGATACCGTGTACGCCTTGCGCACCCTCTTGCGTCCGTCATCGTCCATCCCGCCGCCGGCATCCATGGACGTCGACGCGTCACCTTGACGTCGTCGTTCGCGAGAGGAGCCGTCTCCCCCTTCCCCCCCGCCCCTTTCGTCTTGGTCACCGTCGTCGTCGCCGCCGCCGCCGTCCTTCCCGTTCCCGTTCCCGCCGCTTTTTCGTTTTCGTGGCCTCCTCGGCGCCGTCGCCTCCTTCAGCGTCGTCTGCAACAGCTCCACCGCCTTCCGCAGCGTCGCGTTGTCCTTCCGGGCGCCTTCAGCGTCCCGCTCCATCTTCGCGAGCCGTTCCTTGAGCTTCATCTCGCGTCCCTCCGCCTTGTCCAGGGTGTGCACGCGGGTCTCGTGGAGTCTCAGCTCGGGCATCGACTTGAACGCGTCGTGTTCTTCGCACAGCGGCCGTGTACACCGAAACATCCGCTCCGTGGCGTGCACCCGCGCGTGTTGCCTTAAGTGCTCCGCGAGTTTAAACCCTTTGCCGCATCCCTCGACTTGGCACTTGAACGGTTTCTCCGTGCCGTGCGTGGCGACGTGTTTTTCCATCCGCGCTCGGCCTTGGTTGGTGACGAAGTCGCAGCCCGGGATTGGGCACGTGCGGATCGGCGCTCCGCCGTGCGGGTGGAGTATCGCGCCGTGCTGCGCGAGTGTGGTGTGTTGCGCGGGCAGGCCGCCCGGGTGCGGGGGGACGAGGTGCGCGTGCGGGTCGAGGGACATGGCGTGCGCGGGGAGGCCGGGGTGGACGGGGTGGACCATGTTGGGCGGCGGCTGGAGCATGGTGTGGTGGCCGGGGACGATGCTCATGAAGAGCTGCTCGTGCGGCGGGCCGTAGCCATGGCCGGTGTTCATGGCTGCTGGCTAGTCAGCAGGTGGGCCAGAGGGACCGTCCGCCGAGTGAGGGGGGCGCTCTCTCCTATGAAATGCTGACGCTGCCAAAGACGCTGCCTTTGACCTAAAAATTGACCAAAATTGGCGAGTGAGATAGAAAATTACGGGCTCGTATGGGCATTTGGTATGAGGGTGCAGCCTTTTTATCTCTACTTCAAACACTGGTTCGTCAGGCGCAATCAATCAGGCTGGCGTTATTCTTCTTTGAATGGGGTGCAGAGGATCTCAACGTGCGCACTCTTCGGGGCGCGCTCCCTATCCGCGACGTCCGCGACCGGGATCACACAGAGGCGCGCGATGGGTTTCTTCAGCCCCACAAAGTCCCCCAAGGCCGCCTCGAGCAAGCCCGCCGCCGCGGGAAAGCCCCTGCACCTGCTCCAGTACGACGAACGGACCAAAAAGTTCGAGCTGGGCGCCGAAGCGTTGGACGCCCTCCGCAAGATCCGCGGCGACGTCGGCGTGCTCGCCGTCTGCGGCCGCGCGCGCCAGGGCAAGAGCTACATCCTCAACCAGCTGTGCAGCGCCGGGAACGAGTCGGGATTCAAAGTGGGACCCACCGTCCGGCCGTGCACCAAAGGCTTGTGGATCTGGTCCGCGCCCATCGAGCGCATCGACCCAGTCACCGGCAAGCGCTTCCACGTCATCCTCCTGGACACCGAAGGAATCGACGCGTACGACCAGACCGGCCAGTACAGCACGCAGATCTTCTCCATGGCGGTGCTCCTATCCTCGCTGTTCTGCTACAACCAGATGGGCGGCATCGATGAAGCCGCGCTCGATCGCCTGTCCCTAGTCACGGAGATGACAAAACACATCCGCGTTCGCTCCGAGGGCAACGCGCGTAGCGACGCACACAAGGGCAAGGGCACTAACGTCCGGGAGCTCGGCACGTTCTCGCCGTCGTTCGTCTGGCTCCTCCGCGACTTTTACCTCGACCTGGACGACCCCGAGCACGGCGGATACGTCACCGCCGCGGACTACCTCGAGTCCGCGCTGCGCAACGTCTCCACCGCGAATGGAAACAAAGGCGCCGAGGCGAAGAACGCGATCCGCGAGAGCATCCGCGGCCTCTTCCCCGAGCGCGAGTGCTTCCCGCTGGTCCGGCCGGTGAACGACGAGAAGCAGCTACGACAGCTGGACACCGTCCCGCGCTCCGAGCTCCGGCCCGAGTTTCGCGCCGGTTTGGACTCGCTGCTCGATTTACTCTTTGAACGGTGCCGGCCGAAAAGCGTCGGCGCCGACGTTCTCAACGGGCCCGCGCTCGCCGCGATGGCGACGCAGTACGTCGCCGCGATCAACGACGGCGCGGTGCCCGCGATCGCCACCGCGTGGCAGAGCGTCGCCGAGAGCGAGTGCGCCGCCGCCGTCGAGGAAGGCGAGGCGGACTACGTCGAACAATTTTACGAAGCAGCCGACGATACACCCATGGATGAGGCCAAGTTGTCCGTGTGCCACGCGCAGGCGATCGAACACGCGCGTTCGGTGTTCGACGCCCGCGCCGTCGGTAACCCCGAGACCAGGGCGGCGGCGTACATCAAGCTGGAGCGCGCGTTGCAGGGCCGATACCGCGAATACCGCGAGCGGCGCGTGGCGGCGGCGTCGGCGCGATGTTCCGAGCTTTTGGCCGCCGCGTCGACGCGCGTGATGGGCGCGGCGAACGCGCCGGACGCCAGCATCGATTCCGTGCTGGCACGTATCGATTCCGAGGTTGAGACGTACCTCGCGGAGGCGGACGGTCCGAGCGCGCACGAGCGTTTGGGTGGGTTTTTGAGAGACGCGGCTAAATTCGCGGTGGGCGCGCTCGCGACGAAGGCGCTCAGCGCATCGCGATCCGAGTGCGCGATGGAGCGGCAAAAGGCGGAGAGCGCGACGGCATCAGCCCGGGAGCTCGAGCAGAGGGTCATAGAGCTCGACGCGAGGGTCCGGGAGATGGACGCGCGCGCGAGAAGCGCGGAGACCCGCGCGTCCTCCGAGGCGGACGCCCGGCGAGTCGCGGAAAAAGCCGCGGCCGACGCCGACGCGGCGCGGAGGGAGGAAGCCTCGAACGCGCGTGAGGACGCCGCCAAGGCTGCGCTCGCGCTGCAGAACGCGCACAACGAGTTCAAGATGACCGAGGTTGGCGCGACGCAGCGCGAGGGTAGCTTACGCGAGGCGTTTGAAGCCGAACGAGCTCGAGCCGAGGCGGCGGCCAACGACGCGAGACGAGCGGAACGCGAACTCGCCGCCGCTCGCGCCGATTCCACCGCGCTTCGCGCCGCGCGCGATAGCAGCGCGTCGCAGCTGGAGAAGGAGCTCACCTCGCTGCGCGCGCGGCTCGGGGAGGCTGAGCGCGCGCGGGAAGGTGCGGAGAGCGCGGCGAGGGACGCGAGGGCCAAGGCGTCGGCGGCTGATTCCGACGCGAGGGCTCACGCCGCGGCTAAGACGGCGACGGCTGAAACGGCCAGGCGGGATGCGGAACGGCGCGCGGCGGAGGCTGAGAAACGCGCGGCGTACGCGACGACGCGCCTGGAGGAACTGCGCAAGAGCGGCGAACTCATCTCACCGGCGCGGAAATCGCACGGGAGCTCGGACGACTTGATGAACGCGTGGAGGGCAGAGGCGGAGGCCAAGTCCGGAGGTATTCCGGCCGCCCCAGGTCCTGAAACGACGGAGACGGGGAAACCCACGCCGCTGTCGCCGTCCAAGCGTCGCAGGGAAAAGTCCCCAACGCCCATCGAGGAGGAGCCCGAGTTCGTGGACGCCGTGGAGGCGCCCGCGGAGGGCGCCGGCGAGCCCGAGCCCGAGGGAGACTTGCGGGAAGAGGCGGCGGCTATGACAGTCGCGCAGCTGAAGCACAAGCTGCAGACGATGGGTCTGGCGCACCTGTACGCGGGGAAGCGCGGGGTGAAGAAGGCGGACTTGGTGAACATGTACGTGGACGGGGAAGAGGGTGGAAACTGAGGATACTGAGAATTTGAGGCGGAAGCGACGAGAGATCTCTAGAAGAAGATGACGGAAACCACAGACAAATTGACGCTACACTCTACGCCGACGCGTCCTTGGGCGTCGGCGGCGTGGACGAGCCCCCCCCGCCGCCGCTCCCGCTGAACCTCGGGCTCGCGCTCTTGATCGTCACGTGCACCGCGCCGCCCGCTTTTTTGGCGCCTTTGGCCATCCCGCCAGCCACGTACGCCGCTCCGACTCCAACCTGTCTCATCCGACGCTTCGCCCTCTTTGATATGAAACTCACCGCGGAGACAACCTCGGTGGGCATGAGCTGCGTGATCCTGATGTCGGAGTCGTCCTCGATGAGCCCCTTGCGTCGAAGCATCAGGTACGTGAACGTGCACAACGTCGGGACCGCCGCCCAGAAGACGTAGTACCCGTACGTGGTTCGAAGCTCGGGCATGTTCTCAAAGTTCATGCCGTACACGCCGGTGAGGAACTGAACCGGGATGATCAACGCGGTGAGGATCGTCAGCGTGAACAGAGTCTCGTTCGTCTTGTGCGTCTGATGCACCTCTATGCGCGACATGATGTCACCGCACCGCTCGTTGTGCATCCCGCACAGCTCCGCCAACGACGACGACTGCCGCTCGACGACGGCGACGAAGCTTCGGAACCGAGCGTTTTCAAAAAGCTGCAGCGGATCCTCCGCCAGTATCTCAGTCAGCCGCCGCGTTCTCAGCGCGAACCGGCGCATTCGCCACAGCTCCGTCCGCACCTTATCCGCCGGTATGTTGTAACGCAGTCCGGGTTTCATGATCAACGCGTGCGCCAGTAACTCGAGGTAATCGCCCAGCTCCTCGGCGAGGGGGAACGAGTCTTCCATGAATTTGTCCGCGAGCACCGCTAACAGCAAGGTGGCGTCCGCGTTTGGGTGGTTACACGCGCTCGAACCCTGCACGAGCGTCTCCCTCAGGCGGTCAAAGTCCGTCCCTGGGCTGGCGTACTCGCTCACCGTCAGTAAGATCCGTCTGTTCGGGATGAAGAGCGCGGAGACTTGCTGGTCGCTGACCATCGGTATGTCGCCCTCCGAGTCGTTCCTGTCTAAGAGCTGCATGGCGACGTACATGTGCGTCCCGAAGAACCGAAGCCGTGGTTCCCTGTGCCGCTTGAAGAACAGCGCCACCGCGTCGTCGCCGTTCTTACCGCCCCCTCGGCGAGCCCCACCGTTGCTGGGCGCGCCCGTGTTGAGCTTCATTCGCGCAAAGAACTCGCGCAGCACCGCGTCGTTGACGCCTTCGATGTGGAACCAGGACGTCACGTTCGGCCGCGGGGGCGCGTCCGCGACCTCGTCGATGAGCGCCAGTGTTTGTGTCTCGGTCTCGGGCTCGACGCACCGCCCTGGGGTGTTCCGCAGGTTGGCGTACTCGCAGTAGTACGTCTTGGGAGACGGCTCGGGCTCGATGTCCGCGTGTTTGTTGTTGAGGTAATCCACGGTGAGCTTGGTGAACGTGTTGAGTTCCTCCTCCTTCTTGGCCTCCGACCGCGTGATCTTCTTGGGCTTGGGCGCTGATGATGACGTTTGGCTCGGGAAGAGCCGGCTCTTCTGCTGTTTCGGGGCGGTCGTGGTGGCTGCGAGTGCATGGGAGAGGCACGGTGTTAAATAAGTCTTGGATGGCGCCGGCGAAGCGCGGCGGACGGTCCCTCGGGATGCGCGCACCTTGTATCTCCTGCACCGCCTGCTGGAACCGTCCTCCCCTCGCCTGAGGCGGGTCCATGGTCGATCGATCGTCTGGACTCTCGATACCCTTCTCCTCAGACAGTCGAACTCTGCTCTACTAGGGCACGGTCATCAGTACCGAAGGTAATTTATAACGGCGCTGCCAAACACGTTTTCTGCAACGCGCTTTCGCGAACCATTTTCCGCGAAACCAAATCGGTGGAAGAATCAGCAACAAATCGCATACGTTCCGCGGCTGAAATATGCAATTGGCAACCTCGGTTCTCAGACCCAGGGCGAATGCCCAATCAAAGCGCCAGATATTTTGCGCCAGCCTGTAATGCTTTTACATGTGGCCAAACAAAAGGCTGTGCTGTCCCCGCGAAAGCCAAAAAAACTCCGTTGTCAGAAAAAACACCGGAACTTCGAGGCCGGTTTCGGGGTGAACACGGGCGCGTCGCGGCGTATCGCGAGACACATCCGGACGCACTGGCGTGCACACGAGTCTTCGGACCCGTCCCGCGCCTCGCACCGGCGCATCGTCGTTCGGAAGCGCCCACTGAACGTCCGCAACTCGCACGTTCCTTTCGGCAAAAGAAGTCGCATCTCGCCGGAACGCCGGAGAGAGTTCTCTGTCTCTGGGAAAAAGACCCGCGAAGCACACGGGCCGCGGCGAGGCAGTGATCCCCGCGCGCGCCCGGTGATAAGCGACCTTCCGGGAGGGCGTTTGTTCGCTAACGTATCTCGAGGGACCTCTCATTGAGCGAACGCGCGACCTCGCTCGCGTGTCGGCGACATGAGCGCGGCATCCCTCGCGTTCTCCGGCGCGCTCGCACCCTGGAGACGCCACCGCTCGGATGATGGTGGCGGGAGCCGGATTGCCGGCGAGCGGTCCTCCGGCCGCGCCACCTGCGTGGTCGTGCGAGCGCGCGTGTCCGGCGGACCGGAGACCGAGGAGTCCCGATGGATCCCCCCTCCCCCGTTCCCGGGCGAGACACGCGCGGAAACCGGTGCAAAGGTGCGTCCCGGCGCACGTCCGACCGCGCGTCTTCTCGGCACCCGACGACACCATCCTCGCGGCCCAGAATTAGAATTAATTCCCGCGACCGATCTCGCACCTGACCGACCGTCCTCTCCCGACCTCCCTCTCATCACGCAGTCGTGGGGCAAGACGCTGAAGCTCGCGCTCGCGGGCGTCGCCATCACCGGCGCCTCCCTCGTCATGCCCAGGCGCGCGCACGCACTCCCCGACGCCGTCGTCAACGGAGGGTACGCCGCGGCGGGAGCGACGGCTGCGTCGTACATCCTCAAGCAAGTCGTCGGCGGACGAACCGGGACCACGACGGCATCGTCCGCCGCGGTGCTCGCGCCGGCCACCGACGGAAGCGCCGGGACCATCGCCGACGCCATCGCCGCGGAGGGCATCGCCGGCGGCGTCGTCGGCGCCAAGCCGGGATCAGTCGGGATCATTGATGTCGAGGGCGCCGCGGACTCGGCTGTTCACGCCGGCGATGAAGCCTCGCGCGCGGCGACCGGCATCGCCGCCGGTCTCGAGCACGCGGGGACCACGCATTCCCCGGTGATCAAGACGGTCCAAACGGAGGTGGTCAAGACGATTCGCGTCCCACGGAAGAACCTCACCCGCGCCGATCTCGTGAATCTCATCATCCGGGAGACGCCCGCGTGGCAGATCGGTCTGGCCGCGGCGGTTCCATGCGCCGCGCTCCTCGCCGTCGTCGTCGCCGCGCGTCGTTTCACACATCTCGAGATCGCAAAAGCCCGGAACGAGCTCCTCACCGACCACGAGCAGGAGCTCGCGGAGCAACTCGAGAAGACGGAGGAGAAACTCGCGGCGATGATCAAGACGCACGCGTCGGTGTCCAAGGAGAAGGAATCACTTGAGAAGAAGACGGCACAGATGGAGACCAAGATGAACCAGAAGGCTATGCTCGAGATTGAGAAGCTCGAGGCTAAGTTCATGATGCGCGAGGCTGAGCAGGCGAGGGAGGTTGAGGAGGCGAGGGAAGCCCTCGCCGCCGTCGTCAAGGAGAAGGAGGAGCTCGCGCGGAAGATTGAGTCGCGGGCCAAGTCTGAGGCGGACGCCGCGATCGCGGAGGTCGAGGCCAGGCTCCGTGCCGAGGCGGACGTCGCCGAACAGGCTGCCGCCGAGAAGCTCGAGGCGGCGCAGACGGCGGCCAAGGCTGAGCTGGAGCAGGCGCAGACGGCGGCCAAGGCTGAGCTGGAGACGGCGGAGAAGGCGGCCAAGGCTGAGCTCGAGGCGGCTGAGAAGGCCGCCGCGGCTGAGCTGGAGAAGGCTGAGAAGGCGGCCAAGGCTGAGCTCGAGGCGGCTGAGAAGGCGCTCAAGGCTGAGCTCGAGCAGGCTGAGAAGGCCGCCGCGGCGAAGCTGGAGACGGTGCAGCGGGATCTGGACGCCTTACGCTCCGACGACATTAAGAAGCTTGAAGAGGCGTACCGGGCCAAGGCGGAGGCGCTCGAGAAGGACAAGTCAACCGCCGACGAGGAGCTCGCGCGCGCCAAGGCTGAGCTCGAGACGGCGCTGAAAACCGCGGAGTCGGAGCTGGAAGCCGCGCAGACGGCGCTCAAAGCCGAACTCGCGTCGGTCAAGTCCGAACTCGCATCCGCCGAGAAGGCTGCCGAGGAGATGCTCGAGTCCGCCGACAAGGCGCTCGAGTCCGCGGACAAGGCTGCGCTCGAGCAGCTCGAGGAGGCGCGACAGGCGCTCAAGGCTGAGCTCGAGCAGGCTGAGAAGGCGGCCGCGGCGAAGCTGGAGACGGTGCAGCGAGATCTGGACGCCGCACGCTCCGAGGACATCCAGAAGCTTGAAGAGGCGTACCAGGCCAAGGCGGAGACGCTCGAGAAGTACAAGGCTACCGCCGACGAGGAACTCGAAAAGGCCAAGGCGGATCTCGACAGCGCCCTCGACGAAGCCTTGAACCTCGAAAAGTCTAAGGCGACCGCCGACGAGGAGCTCGAAAAGGCAAAGGCGGATCTCGAGAACGCCCTGGACGAGACCTCGACGTTACGCGCCGAGCTCGTGGACGCCAAGACGTCCGCGGAGACTGTCGCGGAGACGATGATGAAAGAAGCGGATGAACTCCGCGCCAAGTACGAGGGCGAACTGGCCGACGCGACGGCGGCCAAGGCTGAGCTCGAGCAGTGGCGAGCGGACCGCGAGGAGTGGGAGACGATCACGAAGGATAACTTCCTCGCGATGGAACGCGAGCTGAAGGAGACCAAGGCAAAGCTCGAGGCGACGGAGACGGAGGCTGCGGCGGCGGCGGATGAATCCGACGTCGAGGCGATGCGAAAGATTGAGGCGATTCGCGGCGAGCTCGAGACGGAGGTTGCCATCGCGTCCGACAGGCTGCAGGCGATGGAGGCGACGATGCGCGCCGCGCAGCAGGCCAGGGCGGATGCGGAGAAGGAGCTCTCGGACGTGCGCCAGGACATGGACACGCTGCGCCAGATGATGGACGACACCTCCCGCGAATCCGTGCAGCAGAACCTCGACATGGAGCAGGAGCTGAGCCGCGTGGTGAACGAGGTGAGCGAGCTTCGCGCCAAGCTCGACGCGCAGGCCGCACAGCTGGCGCTCGCCGACGCCGACGCCGCGAAGAAGCTCGAGATGGCCACCGGCGAGACCGCCGCGCTTCGCGCCGAGATCGAGGCGAGCAAAGTGGCGCAATCCGCCGAGTCTGCCACGTTCTCGGCGTCCAAGGCTGAGCTCGAGGAGGCCATGCGTCGCGCGCACGCCATCGCGAAGGAGAACGCGATCAAGATGGTCAAGCACAACGAACGCATGGGCCGATGGAAGTCCTACAAGTCTGGCGACATCGACATCCCGGTCAAGTTTGAGATTGCGGTTGAGACGCTCCCGGGACAACGCGTGGCGATGGTCGGGACTTGGAACGACTGGGACATCGGTAAGGCGTTCCCGATGGTGTGGACGGAAGGGAACGTGTGGACGGTGACCACGCCGATCCACGGCGACGACACGTACGAGTACAAGTACGTCGTGATCGACGGCGAGGGGCCGGAGGCGCTCGAGAACGCCACGTGGCAGACTGGAAACAACCGAGCGCTGGGCCTCAACCTGAGCTTGCACGACGAAGTCGCGCTCGTCGAGGTTGTCGACACGTGGCGCGCCGACCCCAAGCAGGCGCCGATCATCCTCCACATGGTCGACGGTACGTTGAAGGAGGAAGGCTCCACCAAGCTACTCCACGACGTCATCCGGGAGCTTCGCACCGAGCAGGCGCTCCTCGACGGGTCGCTCAACGTCAAGGTTTTGGCGGAGATTGCCACCGCCATCTCCGCCGCCGCGGGGCCCGCCATCGCGGACCCCTTGGACGAGGAGTTCTTCGTCGCCATGGAGAAGGCGGCGGTGGAAGAGGCGACGCCCGCGAAGCCCCCGAAGGATGCCTTCAAGGTGAGCACGGAGTCCAACATCGTGGATGTGGCCTCGGAGTCCGTTGAGGAACACGTCCCGGTTTTCGTCGACGCCCCGAACGCTTTCGAGAACACTCCGGCTACTCCGGTGAACGTGAACGTGACCGCGGACGGGGAGGCGATCGCGGAGGCGACGATGGCGGACGTGGACGTGGGCGAGGGCCAGGACGCGACGTCCTCCTCCAAGACGGGTCCCCGCTGAGCGGACGCCGACGGCGACATAGCGAACACACAACGCACGCGACGTTTTTGATTTCTCACACCTCGCGTCGTGGCATCGTCGCATCGGGGTGAAGACGAGGGCGCTTCGTGGCCTCTTCTTCACCGCGGCTGCGCGGGCATCGATGCGAACACGTTTGTAAGTAAAATGCAGCTACAAATCATCGAGTGTCTCGCCCTCAAAAAGAGCTCCCGCCTTTGCAACTCCAAAATCCAGGAGAAACCGAGAAAAGAATGGCTCTGGCGCTCAGAAGCATACTGCTCCCACTGCTGATGGGGCGCTCTCTGATTGGTCGAAAGAAAACGGCATCTTTGGTCAGATTTTGCATTTGGTCCCAAAAAAAATCGAGACGAACACACGTGATCAGTCTGCAAAATGTGTACAAATAGAATTTTGTCGTTTAAACCAACGTTTCTTGAGTCGTGGTTCCATAGAGATGCCCAAATTTCCAAAAAATCACACGAAAAAAAAAGCAGATCGGAAGATCTTGAAATCTCCGAGCTGAAATCTCCCACAGAACAACTTCACTCATTCCTCATCCCGGGCGTGCCTTCGGTGCCGCTCAAAGAGTAACCGCACCCTACAAAAATGTCCATGTCCATCGCTACCCAGGCCACCCTCAAGGTTGGCAAGGTCGCGGGCCTGTCCAGGTACGCTTCATTGCACTCGCGTCGCGTCAACGCACGTCGTTTACGGGGCAAACCCCGGTCGCTTTTTAATCCATCGGAGCGGTGAACAGCGCTGGATGCCGATATCGTTCCCGAGCTCGAGCGCTCCGGATGTGCGCCCCGCGTCGCCGATGCGCGCGTTCTTTCGAGCACGGCGACTGACCGATGCCGTCATCCCCAACCCACTCTCCTTCCCCACAGGTCCGTCCGCTCCACCAAGGCCAGGAGGTGCGTCTCGCGCTCGCGTTCTCACTCGCCCCGAACCACCACGGGACCGTCCGTGTCGGAGGGTTATCTTTTATCGCGTTTATGTCGCGGATACGGAGTCGGATACGCGCGCGATGGGGGCGTCGCGACGATGCGTTGCGGGATGACGGGACGCCATCGTGCCCTCCCACACATCACGCATCCATCGCCGTCGTCTCCGCCGCGTCGTCGATCGCGTCACCCATCCACGCCGCGCATCTAGGCGCCCGCGATGGGCGCCCTCAATCGTCAAAAAAACTCTTCAGGCTCTCCCAGTGGAACGAAAACGCTGACCTCGCCTCCCCTCCCTACCGTTCGAACATCAGGGCCGTCAAGTGCGCCGCCGCCGCCGAGACCACCACCAAGAAGGCCCCCGGCCCCCTCCAGCGCGGAGGCACCCTCGATGGCGACAAGGCTGCCGGCAAGGACGCCGGCTCCGCCGCCAAGACTGGCGCTCTCTTCGCGAATGGCACCCAGGAGTGGTCCGATCCCCGCTGGAAGAACGGCACCTGGGACCTCACCCAGTTCAAGCTCGCCAGCGGCGAGACCGACTGGGACGCCGTCATCGACGCCGAGGTTGTCCACCGCAAGGCGCTCGAGGATTGCCCCGCCGTCTACGACGAGGACGGTCTCTTCGACACCTCCATCGTCCCGTGGTGGGTGTGGGTGAAGCGCTTCCACCTCCCCGAGGCTGAGAAGATCAACGGCCGCGCCGCCATGGTCGGCTACGCGTTCGCCTACGTCATCGACGCCGCGGGCGGCGCCGGTCTCGTCGACCTCCACCAGTCCTTCCTCGGCAAGACGGCGATCTTCCTCACAGTCGCGTTTTGCCTCACCGTTCGCAGGCTCGAAGATATGGAAACCCTCAGCGTTCTCGCCGACGAGGCCACCTTCTACGACAAGCAGTGGGCCGCCTCGTGGGAGGGCAAGGATCGCGACCAGTTCAAGGACCAGTAATGTCGCGTCCTTGAACCAGTGTCCGGTTTATTCGCGGTGTCGGACAATTCACGTTTGAATGACGGCCCGACTTGCGAACTAGCTATACAGAGCGGGTGTTTTCATTTCTTGGCCGTCGAGAGGCGGAGCCTCGGCGGTGCGGCGATGATAATTGGAAGGGCGCGTGGGTGTGCGGCGCCCGCGGGTGTTGGAGTCTTTTGAATTTTTCCTCAGCAGAGGTCTTAGGAAAATACATATAATGTACCAGTCATATTACGATGAGCTCGAGTGTCTCTCTCTTATTGCGCGAGTGCCGCGTGGTTGTTAAACTGTTGCCGCTATTGTTACCTGTCATGGCTCTGCTGCCATCGAAGTCTCCTTAAGTGCTGCCTCCGATCGTCCAGCGCCGCCTTGGCCCACGCGAGTTCCTGCCGCAGTGTCGATAGCCTCCTCTCCCTCGCGTCATCGTCGTTCATATCCGCGGCGGCGTTCTCATCCGACGCCGACCGCCCGGCCGACAGATGGACCTCCTCGATGGCCGCGGCCACCCGCGAGGCGACGCGCGCCGTGGACGGCGAGTCCTCGTCCACTCGCGGCGGCGGCATCTCGCCGACGTCGCTCTCCGGCGATATTTCCATGTCCAGATCCAGCACCGACGGCGGGGACAGCCGCCTCGGGCTCTTCCATCCGAGCTCCCTCCACGGCTTCATCTGCCGCGAAGGAGTTCGCGACGAGTTCAAATCTTTCCCCGCGAGCGGGCCCTCGACGCGGCGCATGACCTCCTCGAAGTCGCATCGGACGGCGTCGATGAGCTCGCGTCGAACCGCACGGCCCCTTAACGCCGCCTGGATGCGCGTCGCCGCCGCCACATCGCGGATCGACACCTCCATCGCGCCCGCTCGCAATGGCGTGTACACAACGGACAGCTGTTGTCACCGCTGAGTCAAGTTTGCCAGTCGTCGTTTCCGAGGTGGGCGAATTTAGCTAGGGCACAATTGACCAGCGAGGGCCTCCGCGTGGGCAGCATCGGACGAGCGCGGAGGACGCATCGGGGCACGGGGAGACACGCACGATGCCGGGATTCGTCCCGTCCTACGGCGAGGGTACCATGGGCGAGCTCGTCCTCCAGGTGCTGCGGGACGCGGGCGATGGAGGACTGACGGTCACCGAGCTGATCGAGGCGTGCGACAGGGCCGGTCGGAAGTTCAAGAACGCGATGGCCGCTCAGTCTGGCGCGCGCAACGCCCTCGTCGGACAGGGTAACCCCAAGTCGCAGGCTGACGCCAAGGCGGTGTTCATGTGCCTGAGCAAAGAGGGGAAGTTCGTGGACCAGCGATGGACTCTCCGGTTCGACAACCTCGATCTCACAAGCCTTCCCCAGACGCCCACGGGAGAGACGGTCATCGTGCCGAAACGCGGCGGTAAACCCGGGGGGCGGCGTAAATCATCGGAGCCCACCGAGCCGCGCGCCACCCGCGGCGCCGCCGCCGCCGTTCCCGCGCCCGAACCACCCGCGGAGACGACAACAACAACATCGGCTCGGCCCCAGCGACAGAAATCCAAGACGCTCCTCCACGACGACGACTTCGAGTACGACGACGACGACGTCGGCGGCGGCGAGGACGACGAGAACTCATCCGACGACGACGAAGAAGAACCCGCGTTGGACCCGACCTCACCCGCCACGCGACCCAAAAAACGACGACGAAGGGGAAAGAACGTCGGGTCGAACGCCGTCCCTCACGACGAGCGAGACGAAAAGTTTCCAGACGGGTTCGAGAAGACGGTGGGCAAGGGAAAAGGCGCGACGACGCTGGGCGGGGACGTGTGGGTGTGCCACATACCTCGCAAGGACACGAACGGCGCGGGTGTGAGCCTTAAAGATAAATCGTTCAGGCTGTTCGAACGTGTCACCAAGCGGCGGTACCCGTTCAAAGACGTGGACCCCAAAGGGTTTCACTCGAGCGGTACCAATCAAACCGTGCTTCGGTCCGTCGACGCGGTGCGACGGTACCTTCAACGGCAGGAGGATCTGCGCACGATGGACGCGAAAACGTTTGCCGCAAAGTACCCGGGTGACGGGACGATAAACGAGGACGTCGTGGCCGCGGCTAAGGCTGAGCCCGAGCCCGAGACGTCGAAGGCGGCGGCGAAGGTCGGTAAAAAAGCTTCGTCGGTTGAGCCGGACCCGGCCGAGTCCCAGGAGCCGCCTCCTACACGATCGAAATCGACGGACACGCCCGTGGATAAGCAGCTGCTCCGTCGCATGCGCTGGGGTTGGCCCACGGCGGAGGCGGCGGCGGCGAACAAGGTGACGTCCGGTGTCCGCGGTAGAAAAAAACCTGACCGGATGACGGCTCCCGAGGGATCGACTTCGTACCCGTTCGTGCTCATCAGGGGCGCGCCTGTGGGCACGCCGGCGCCCGCGGTGACTTCGCCCAGTGGGTGGGTCATGTGCATCCCTGGCGCGATTCTATCGTTCAACGACGGATCGCTCCTGATGTTGTCGGAGTTTTGGGAGACGAGCGACGGCGTGGGGACGGTGTGCGGGCGGATGGTGCTCACCCGGCCGCAGCTCCGCGATACGTACTGCGAGGAAAAGAAGCTAGTTTCCAAGGTGCCGGGGTGGCGGGACGAGCGTGGGACGTATAAGCACGAGGAGGAGGCGGAGACGCGCCAGCTGTTTCTCACGGAGACTGAGATTGAGCGAAGACTCGACAATCTCCGCGTCGCAGTCCCGCCGGTTCCCGGCGCGTGCCTCGTGCGAACGCGTGTGTCCGCGCGGCAAAAGGACAAAGGAAGCGAGGAGTGGCACGAAACGTGCTGCGTCCTATCGAAGACCAAGTTTGACGTCAACTGGGACGATGCGCCGCTCGAGGACTCGGGGCCGTGGCGCCGCGAGGTGTTTTCGCGAGGCGACGACCCGACACCGCGGCGGGGCGTCACTAGCGTCGCGAGGATCACGCACCAACGGGAGGTGGCGAGTAGCGCGCAGGCTGCGCTCGCGGCCGTCGCGGAGAAGCGCAGGGCGAAGACGGAGGCGGCTCCGATGGATGTGGACTCGGAGCCGACGGAAGCGACGGCGAACGAGCCCGGCGGGGATGAAATCAAAAAGGAAAAGAGGCGACGGATCGACCTCAACGACGACGACGACGACGACGAGTACGAGCCCGAACGGAAGGTGCAGAAGAAGTCGTTCGTCGACGCCGTCCGACGTGGGTCCGAGCAGCCAGCTGAGGAGGGGCTTCCCGTGGCGGCTTCGTCCAAGGCGAAGGAAACGAAAGAAACGAAAGAAATTCCCGTTCCCGCCGCCGCGCCGGAGGACGCTCGAGCATCCGAGGTGCACGCGCAGGTCCGCGCGAAGGCTGACGAGATGCGCGAGGTACAGGCGGCGCAGGCCAAGGCTGAGACCGAAGCTCGCGATCGTGCCTACGCCGAGTCGCAGGCTCGCGCGGAGAAGCAGCGTAAGGAACGAGAGGAGCGGCAGCTCAAGCTCCAGCGCATGATGGAGAAGCAGAAGCGCGACAAGGACAACGCCGCGCGCATGAGCTTGATGGGCAGCGCGGTCGAGAAGCAGCGCAAGGAAAAGGAGGAGCGCGAGAAGCAGGCCAAGGCGGAGACGGATCGCGCGAAGCGGGCGTCCGAGGATGAAGCCGAGGTTGCCGCATATCGACGGCAAAAGGAAAAGTACGCGGCTTGGCCGGTGAATCCGAAGAACGGTAAGCGTTCGTTGCTGATGGAAGGGGCGAGTCACCCGGTGTGGGCACCGCCGCCGGCGCCCCCGCCGGGCCCGCCGCCGCCCGCGGCGCCTCCTCCCCCGCCCGTCGCGCCGCCTCCGTCGCTGATGCATCGGCAAGGATCGATGGGATCGATGGCGGCGATGGGGGCGCCGCGACCTCAGCAGCACTACCCGCCGCAAGGGCCGCCGCAGCAGCACTACCCGCCGCATCAGATGCCGCCGCAGCAGCACTACCCGCCGGGTCCGCCGCCGCCGAACCAGGTTCCTTACGGCACGACGCCCCCGCGCCAGGATCTTAACCGCAACAGGAACGTTCGCGACGGCCCGTCGGCTCCGTCCGCGGTGGCTTCTTCTGCGAATCAGAATTCGCTTCCGAAGGAAATCGACGGCGGCTTGATCTGGGTCATGCGCGACGAGATCATCGACGAGGCTTACGACAAACGGCTCATCGCCCTGGCTGCCGACGGCGGTATCGTCTTCGAGAACGCCATCTTATCACCAAACACGGTGATCTTCCTGTGCGCGGTGACGAAGAAGGACGACGGTCACCAGGTGTTGCTCGACACGTTTCGCGCGGTTCGCAGAGAGGGCTCGGGAAGTAAGATGTACCTCAAGGAGATGTACAGGTTCAAGGCCTTGGACCCGACGGCTTTCAAGAAACACATGCCGGATGGACTGCCTAATCAGATGAAGATCGTGCCGTGGCCGATGGTGTCGAGGCCGGGGAAGATCGACACGGTGCAGCGCGGTAAGAACAAGTTTTTGAAGGATAAGTACTTTGAAGATTGGCTCGGCTCCGGACTCATGGAGAAAATCAGGGATGGCAAGAATGAGTTTCCGGCGGTGCTTAACAAGGCTGAAACGGAGGAGCTCGCGTTGGGCCTGATCCGAGAAGGAAGGGAGCAGGACAGGCGGGACAACGAGGGTCGAGCGAGCAACCAGGGTCAGAAAGGTCAGAAAAAAAGTGGCCGCTAATGCATAATAGACTTATCGTCGTATGAGTTTCGTGTATGCAAAATAATTTAAAAAAAATTACAATGAAGTCTCACCACGTTTTCATAGACCACGCGGCAGTGCGAACGAAGAATTCGAACGGACGTGGACTGGTGGAGAGTCCCTGAGATCCGAAGAGAGCTCGGTCAACTCACCGCACGTCGACGTCGAGGAGCGCACACCGACTCGAACTCCCTTCGGTCGCGCTTCGACACCTCACTCGGTGCCGCATCGTCGACCGGCGGAGCGCCGCGGGGGTCCAAAGGACGCTCACGGACAGGCCGCGTCGGTCCCGCGCGAAAAGCACCTCGGCACACATCCCCGTCACCGAACGAGAGAGAGGCACGGACGGACCGAGGCGAGCGCGATGGCGGACCCGGCGACGGGCGCGGTGACCGCGCCCATCACGATCAAGATCAGGCAGCAGGAGCCCGCGGGAGAGCACTCCCTGACAGTCGCCGGCGACGTGCGTGCCCCCGACCGATGATACCACCCCGACCGCTCGCCTCCTCCCTCTTCCTCCCGCGTCCACAACCTTCCTTTTCGTCCTTAACCTTCGCGCCCGCATGGGAGCCACGACCGCGTCTGATCCCAGCGCTGATCCCGCGTCATCCATCCACATCCCGCCTCGAACAGGTCGACGTCTCCGCGCTGAAGGGCATGATCGAGCAAGTCTGCGGCGTCCCCGCGCTGACGCAGAGGCTCATCCACCGCGGACGCGTGCTCAAAGACGATCAACGCGTCGACAACGCACGACTCACGGACGGCGACACGATCTTGCTGGTGCAGCGACCGCCGGACGCGCCCGCGGCTCCCAACGGCCCGACCGCGCAGGGCGTTGGAAGCGTCGTCGGAGGGGGTGTCAACACGAACGCCGCGACGAACGGCGGATGGCCCGACAACCTGGTGCACGTGGGCGAGCTCCGAGTCCCGCAAGGTACCAGCGGCGCCGCGCAGATCTCGCAAGTCGTCAACGCCGTGCTCGGAAGAAACGGACACGGCGGCGTCACCACCCCGAACGATTTCTCGTCACTCGACGAGGGCGGCAACGTGTCGTTCGAGCTGACGATGGGACCCAACGGGGGCGCGCCCACGATACGGCGCGTCGAGGGATCCGCGGCGGCGGCGGCCGGCCCGTCACCGGTTGATTTCAACGGCGCCGGCGATCCCGCCGCCGCCGCTCGTTCCGGCCAACTCCCCGGCACGCGCGCCGCGTACACAAACCCGGTGGACGTCATCGCGTCGCACGTCGAGTCCATGCGACGCCTCGCCGCCGAGCTCGAGGCGAGTGGTGACACACGAATGCGCCGGAATCAATCGTCGGAGGTTGTCATGGAGGATGTGCAAAACTTGAACGACGACGATTCCGCCGCCATGTCGACGGATACGAATATGAACTCCGGCGCGGCGACGCCCACGACCGCGGACGCCAACGCGACAGAGGCCACCGATAACACGTGCGTGCACGCGGGTGTTCAGTGCGACGCGTGCGGGGTCCAACCCATCGCCGGCGTGAGATTCAAGTCGGTTCGCGAAGTCGACTACGATTTGGTGAGTGACTTATTTTTATTTTATCGTGTACTGTACGGGCGATTAGACTGACTGACGCCGTGTTTTGTTTACAGTGCGAGACGTGCCACGGCGCGGGGGCGGAGCGAACGGCGCAGGCGCCGTTCGCGCGGCTCGCGCTGCCGCTACCCGGGCTCGTGCCTCCGCCCACGTCGGCGCCTACGTCGTTCGTGGAGGCGAGGATGCGCGGGAGGGGATTAACGTCCGAGGCGGCGATTAACGTTAACGTCCCCGGGGCGATTAACCCGGCGATTAACCCGGCGCCGGCTCGGGCCACGGAAGCCATCGACGCGCAGCAGGCACGTCCTCCCACGCAGCAGGCGCCGCCGAACGTGCAGGTGGTCAGGCGGGTCCCGCCCGTGGTCACCGTGCACGATCTCGCCGATTTGCTCGCGGATTCAAGCGACGTCATCGCTCGGATCATGCCCGCGGTGGCGTCCGCGGCGGACGTCGTTCGCAACCTCGAAGCGCGGCGACTCGACGGCACCCTCGGCACCGTGCCGTCCAACGACGGCACCACCGCGAGCGCGCAGCGGGAGATGTTACGGACGTCGATGACGCTGCACAGCGCGGGGAGCTTGCTGATGGAACTCGCGAGGTTGACGTCGAGCGTCCACGTCAACGGCGCGGCTTCCGACCCGCCGCAGTTCATGAGCAACTTCGCCAGACAACACGAGCAGACGATGCGGCGGGAGCAACAGGCGCAGGCTGCGGCCGGTACCACCGCCACCAACGCCGCTGTCGTCAATACAGCTACCGCGGCGCAGGGTTTCTTGGCGCCGCCGCTGATGTACCTCGACCCGCGCGGCGGCACTCAGCCGCTCAGCGGGCTCTCCATGCGACCGTCCATACAGCAGGCCGGTCTGCACAACATGCCCGGCGTGCAGATGCCCGGACGGGGCGCGGGCATCCCTCCCAACATCCCGGCGGATTTGTTCGCCAACGCGCTTCGCGGCGCCGGCCTCGTTCCCCCCCAAGGCGGAGGCGGAGGCGAGGGCGAGGCCGGCGGAAGGCCGATGCCGTCCACCATGGGCGACGCGAACGCCGCCGTCGACACCAACACCACCACCACCACCACCAACACCACCGCCACCGCCGCCGCCACCACCACCACCAACAACAGCATCCCATCCAATCTGATGAACATGATCGACCAGGCCCTGGGCGGCATGATCGGCACGATGACGGACCGCATGCGAACCGGCGTCGCGGCGGTGGCGGACACGAACGCTAGCCTGATCCAGGCGCTCACCGATCACTCCGGCACGAGCGACCAAGGGCAGAGGCTCGCGGATATGCTCCAGCGGCACCGCGACGAGACGGCGGCGGCGAGGGACCGCGAGGCGGCGGTCGGCGCGACGGATATACCCGCGGATATGACCTCGCTGCAACCCGCGCGGGTGCAGGCGATTCTCCAGCAGCAAGAGCAACTCGCGACGCGCAGGTCGGAGACGGTGGAGGTTCTGCGAAGGCACCAGGATGAACTCATCGGGTTTGACCCGAGGCTCGCGGCGCACCCGCGGGTCCGCGAGATTATCCAGCGGCAGAGGGACCGAATGAACGCCGCGGGGATCGCGATGAACTCAACGGCGACGGTGCCGCCGCCGTCGATGGACTGGCCGATGCCGCATCCGGCGATTACGGCGGCGTTGGTGAACGGCGGCGCGGCCGGTCCGTCTCCGAGCGCGGCGACGGCGGTCCACGATCGGGGGTTCAACCCGATCCGGCGCGGGTTCCTGCGCCGACGGCCTAACCCCGCGCCGGCGTCGGCCGCCGCCGCCGCGCCCGCCGCCGTCCCCGTCGTTAACCCGCCCCAGCCTCAGCCTCACACTACGCCGCAGGGTCAGGGTCAGGGTCAGGGGCAGGGTCAGGCGGCTCAGGGCGGTCACGGGCCCATCCACGGTCTCGGCGCGTTGTTAGGCAACATCTTCCGCGGCCGGGGCCAGCGACAGCAGGGCGCGGATGCTCAGGCTCAGGCCCAGGCCCAGACCCAGGCCCAGGCTCAGGCCCAGGCTCAGGCCCAGGCCCAGGCCCAGGCCCAGGCCCAGGCCCAGGCTCAGACTCAGGCCCAGGGTCAGCCTGGTCAGGGTTCGCAGACCCAGGGTCAGCCCGCCCAGGGTCAGGCGCAGGCGCAGCCCGGTCAGCGGCCCGGCCAGCGCATCACCGTGCACCGCTGGGAGGTCAACCTTCCCATTAACGGTGCTGGCCAGGGCGCGGCGACTTCGGGTGCGCAGGGGCAGACTCCGGTGAACAACGCACCGCCCGAGGTGCTTCAGATGCTGCAGAGGTTCATGCAGCAGGGGCAGGGGCAGGGGCAGCAGGCGGGCGCTCAGGGGCAGGGTCAGGGTCAGGGTCAGGGGCAGGGTCAGGGTCAGGGTCAGGGTCAGGGTCAGGGTCAGGGTCAGGGTCAGGGGCAGGGGCAGCAGGCGGGGGCTCAGGGTCAGGCGCAGGAGCTGTTCCAGAACGTCATATCCAGCCTCGTGGATAACCTGCAGAACAACCAGGAGGTGCGCCAGACCGGGCAGGCGCGCCTGAGGCTCGTGCCCGCGGCGAACGGCGGCTTCACGCTCCAACCCTTTGACGCCGCCGCCGCTCCCACACCAGCGACCGCGCCCGCGACCGCACCCGCGGCGGTACCAAACCCCACCGCCGCCGCCGCCGTCGTCCCGGCTCCCGCGCCGGTGCCAGCCTCGGCGTCGGCGGCCGCGGAGGTTGCGTCGATGGACGTGGACGCGAAGGAGGAGACGCCGAGGGAGTCCGAGCCGCCGAGGGAGTCTGAGACTCCGGCTTCGTCTCCGGGCGGCGGCGGTCGCGGGGGAACTCCGCGTGGTGGCGTCGGCCTCGGGGCGCAGCTGCCGCCCAGGCGAAGCTCGGCGAGGAAACGACGGGCGCCGCACCAGCACCCGCAGAACGATATGGATTGAGAGAGAGAGAGAGAGTCGGAGAAAGAGAGAGAGAGCCCATCGATTGGGATGTTACGAGAAGAACGATGATTTTTTGATTGAGATTGATTGGCGAAACGAATTGATTGACGACGCGCGTGTCCTCGTCTCCGCGCCATCGCCATCGCGATCGTGGTGAGCGCGAGGCAGCGGTAAGACTCGCGCTCTCGAATTTATAAAGGCACGTCCGCGGTCGCCTCGGGCCCGGCGCCCGACTCTGCAAAAACCAAAAAGTATATTGGGGACATGAGGGAATCGAACCCTCGACCACCTCTACCCGAAAGAGGTATCATACCCCTAGACCAATGTCCCTGTTCTAGGCTGATACTCTGCCCGACCGTTCGGCCGGGGGTTGAGAGTCGAATGATTTTACCATTCGTTGACTGTATTGCCGTAGAAAGCGATTTGCAGGAATATATCCTCTTTCGTTTCGAAGAATCGATCAGACTATTTGCCCACTGACGCTAATTACCGTAAGTCTCTGACTCGCCCACTGTGCACAACACTAATAAGCTTTCCATCGACGTCGTAGAAAAAGGATCGTTCCCTCAAAACGTCACTTTGGGAGGAACGATGTGGAGGAACGCGGCTAGGCGCATGTCGGGCGCGGCCGCCGGTATGGCGACCGCCGCGGGATCTACGTACGCATCCCCCACCGCCACCGCCGCGCTCAGATCGGGCGCGGTCGCCTCCGCGTCCGCTCCCAGCGTCGTCGCCCGCGAACTGCGATGCGTGAAAAACAGCCCGCTGGCGCACCACCACCACGGTCGTCGACGCTTCGGCTACTACAGGAACGACAGCGGACCCCCGCCGCCGAACAACTACCGCCGCGCGCCGCCCGCGCTGCCGAACATGGAGGGCGAGCAGATGCTGTGGAGCATCATGGGCGCAAACGCCTTCGTCTTCGCGTGTTGGCACGCGCTCGATCCCAACATCATGCGGCAAAACTTTCTCGTCAGCGAGGAGTCCGTCTACAGCGGCCGCGTGCACACCGTCGTGACCGCCGCGTTCTCGCACTACAACCTCGGACACCTCGGCGCAAATATGTTTGCGCTCTACTACTTCGGCAGGGACCTGTCACGGATGTTCGGGCCGAAGTACTTGCTCAATCTGTACCTCGCGGGCGGCGTGGTCGCGTCGCTGACGCACGTGGTTTGGTGCAGGTGGGAACGGGAACGACGCCAGGCGCGACGTGGACGCGGGATCATGCAGCGCGCCGGACGGTGGATGGAGAACACCGCGGGGTACCTGACCACGCCACCCGCGCTCGGCGCGAGCGGCGCGGTCAACGCCGTGGTTTTACTGAACGCCCTCGCGTTTCCGATGAACACCATCTACCTCAACTTTTTCATACCGATGCCGAACTGGCTCTTCGCGGGGTTGTTCCTGTCCAAGGATCTGTACGGCGCGCAGTTAGGTCTCGGGGGTTCGAGCACGGGGCACGCGGCACACTTGGGCGGCGCGTCCGTGGGCGCCGCGGCGTGGGCGTGGATGAAGTACGGCCGATACCTTCGCCGATGATTCTACGTTCACTCGGGAGAAGGGAACTTCTATTTTAGCAGTAGCTAGTCGAACATAGTGCTAATCTCATAGTGCTAAAGGAACCGGGCTAAAGGAAACGCGTCGATGTTCTAGTCTATGTGTTGACAGTGGCGAACCGCTTCCACGGACTCGCCGGTATCGCATCCGCGACGGAAGGCCACCCCGGGGAGGCCGGCCCGCCTCCGTCTTCAGATTCTTCGTCCAACTCGTGACTTTTCCGCCTCGGCGCCACCCCGAGGATCACGCGGTTCTTGGGCGTGATCGTCCGCGGGATCAATCGCGCGTCCACGTCATGACCCGCCCTACGAAGCAGCTCCAGCCTCGCAACGTCCATCGCCGTGCTCGGGTCCATCGGCACGGACCCTTCCGGTGGGTTCGCGCCGTCCAATCTTCTCGCCAATTGTCTCGCCGAAAATAATCCCGAGTGGCAGCACGGCACCACCGCGACGGGCGCCCCGGCGTTAGCCGCAAAGTTTAAAATCACATCGCTCAGACCACCGCACGCGTGTACCGACACCATCAGCGTGTTTTCATCCGGTGACGCGTCGAGAATGGACGCCTCGACGAATCGAACCCTCGCGTGTAGCCGATGTTCAGGGCCGAGACTCGTCACCAGCGCTGAGACCAGACGTTCGTGGCTGTCGGGTTTCCGCCTGTCCACGACCACCGCCGAGCGCAGGCGCGGGTTCAGGATGAGGAGGCACAGCGCGAGGAACCCGTGGCCACCCGCGAGGTCCAGCACTCGCGTCCCGGTCGCGTTCGTGCGTCCATCGCCGGAGTCGAGGCCCAGGCGGCTTTGTTCGGTGAAGAACGCGTCGGTGATGACCGTCGCCGCCTCCCAGGTCTCGAAGAGCTCCTTGCGGGGTAGCACGTCCGCGTCGCACACGGCCCGGGCGACGACGGCGAACGTATCGTCGCCCGGGAAACGACGCGCGTCCGTCGGGGTCAGTCTGCTCCGCGACGACATCCTGAACGGCCGCGCGTCGCCGTCGATGTCGATGAGCTTCGTCGTCGTGGGTCGGGCCCTCACGCGAGTCGGTCCATCGTCGCCGGTCGCCTGGGCGTCTTCGCGCCACGCGCGAGGTACCAACGCGCGCATCGCCTCGTCCGAAGCGTCGTCCTCGATCGTCAGAAGATCCACCGCGGAGGCGGCGGAGACGACGACCGTGGAGGATGTCCATCTCCATCGCGCGGTGGGCACGCGACGACGAGGTCTATTGTGAGATGCGCACGCGACGCCGCCGCCGATGCCGAGACGCGGGCGGTCCGCCGGCGATATCGATGACCGCCACGGGGCGGCGGCGACGAGGGTACCGTGGGGACGCGCTATCGTCATAAAAATCCCCGCCCCGCCGTCGTCACGCCGCCGCGGCGATGTGTCGACGACGCGAAATAAAAAGCGAAACAGGCAAAAGGGCGGAGCCGAGGATCGAACTCGGGACCTCCTGCACCCAAAGCAGGAATCATACCACTAGACCACACCGCCGTATTTGGTATTAGACCACAGTAACCGCAGTCAGCCAATCAATGTTCATTTCCGGGAAAACTAGATTTATAATCGTCTTGATTTCAATCGACTCTTCCTCACTGTTTGCCTGTGCGGGAACAAATTGAAGATTACTTACCCCAATTAACGAAACGGTTTCATATGGCTTCGTGTATGGACACAATTCCAAACGAAACAGTGAACCGCGCCGGAGCGGAGATCGAGAGTGTGTGTGGCCCTGGAGAGTCCTGAAGGGTCACTGGACATATTCTACACCTTTTTATCCGGAGGAGGCGCCCGTGTTCACCGACTCGGCGAGGTGTCAGGTCACAGCCAGCGGCGCCCAGGCCTGACGCGCGGACGCGACCCTCTCGCCAGCGAGTGCGAGCGCGGTGTGTTCGGCGCCTCGGGCTTAAGCGTCGCGACGACACGGCGGTCGCGGGGGTTCTATCCGACCACTCCCGTGATCGGTGTTTTTTTCGCGGGAAGTCACAGCCTCGAGCTCGAAGCGTTGATAGTCCACGCGCAGAGCTACGGGGCTCGTCCACAGGCGCGTCTTCGTTCGAGCCGCGTGTGCGTGCGACGTCGGCGGCGATAGTCCACGGGAGACTCGCGGAGGCGACGGTCACGTCCTAACCCGCGGTCGAGCGCGCGCGCGAACCCCACACGGCCCCGTGTCGACCTAGCCGACGTCGAACTTCGCCGCGGGTGAGATGAGGGGCAGCTCGCGCAACGGTAGCATGGATAACCTCTCCTCCGGGCCGGGTTCCCCCGCGCACGGCGGCATGTTCGGCGGATCGCAACACTCCAACGTCTACGTCAAGAACCTCAGCGAGGACGTCGACGAGATGACGCTCAAAGGGGTGTTCGACAAGTTCGGCGCGGTGGAATCGTGCTGCGTGATTCGCGACGTCAGCACCAACTCGTCGCGAGGGTTCGGCTTTGTCAAGTTCATGCAGGTCCACCAAGCCGAGGTCGCGATCAAGGAGATGAACGGCAAGGTCATCCGCGGCAAAGCCCTGGAGGTCAAGTTCGCAAACTCCGACAGCAGCGCCAGCACGGCGGCGTCGGGAGTCGGAACCATCTCGGATAACATCTACGTCAAAGGCCTTCCGCCGCTGTGGACGGAGGTGGAGCTCCGCGCGTTCTTCAAGATCTTCGGGAACATCATCGAGTGCCGCCTGCTGCACGCGTCCGGGACCACGACCGCGGGCGCGCTCATAAGGTTCGGCTCCATGGAACAGGCCGCGAGCGCGGTCGTCACCGCAAACGGCCGAGTACCGGCGGGGGGACAAGTAAGTTTCTTTTCATTTACATACATATGGGCAATGTGACTGACGCCGTGTTTTGTTCACAGGTGCCTTTGGTGATTCGCTTCGCCGACTCGCACGGAAAGACGCGACGATCGTCCAAGTCCGAGCGCAACCTCGCGGCGTTGCCGGGCGGCGGCATGAACGGTGGGAGCGGGCACGGCATGACCGGCCTCGGCGGCTCCATCGGCAACGGGCTCGTGGACATCCCGACCCGAATGGGCGGCGGGTCTGATTCACGGGATAATTCCTTCAGGGGCGGGTCGCAGCATCACCCCGGGGTGGTATCCCCCGGGAGCGCGCTGATCAGCCTGATCGCGAACAACGCCGCCGCCGCGGGTGGCAGCGCGCACGGCCCCGGAACCCTGGACATCGCGTCCATGCTCCTCGCGCGGCAGAACGCGGTCACCGCCGCGGCGCTGCTCCAGCAGCAGCAGGCGAATAGCCAGTCGGGCGACGGAAGCTTCCGCGGTGGGAATCACAACCCGTTCCACCCGGGCAGCGTGGACAGCGCGAGCTCCTTCGGCGACGGGAGCTTCAGGGGTGGATCGAACTCCTTCGGCGGCAACTCCGGCTTTGGCGGCGCGCTCAACATGCTGCAGCAGCAACAGGCGCAGTCGGGTCCTAACATGAACGCCGGAGGTACCGCCGCCGGCGGGGTCGGTGGACTCTCCCAGATGTTCGCGGGCGGCATGGACATCGCGGGATCGCCCCAAGGGACACCGAGCACGCAGGGCATAACCTTCGGAACCGGCCCGCAGATCCCGAGCGGCCCGGTCAGCGCGTTGGACAAGTCATCCCGCGGGAGCAGCGTGAGGGGCGGTAACGCCTTCGGACCGGTGAGTTTCTTTGTATTTGAACGTTTCTTTTTATGTTCGTATGGGCAATTGGAATGACGGTTTTGTTCAACTCTCATTACAGGGTTCGTTCGTCTCCGCGTCGGCGTCGGCGTCGTCGCTGCCCAACGTCGTCAGCCCCGTGGGTTCGTACGACAAAGGCGGGCTGTGGTCCGGCATGATGGGCACCGGCACCGGCACCGGCGGCGGCTCGGGGCCTGGTGCGCCCACGCCGGGGGCGATCAACGGGGGAGTCGTCCGGGGCGTCGGGCAAAATAAGTTTGACCCGTTGGACCGAGCGGAGACGCCGGGGATCTCCGCGGAGGACGCCGCGCACCTTCTGGACTCTCTGGAAGACGGTCTAGACGACGAAGATGAAGCGGCGGCGTTCGTGCCATTCGGCGGCGCGTCCAACGGGCACGTAGGACGCGGCGTGGGTACCTACGGCCCGTCGAAGCTCGTGGTCAAGGGCCTGCCCGAGGGTGCGGATGAGCTCTGGATTTATAAAAATTTCGCGAGGCACGGCGCTCTGCTCGACGTCGTCGTCGAGGAGGGCGAGGCGACGGTCGAGTTCGCCAAGGGTACCGAGGCTGCCGCCGCGATGAAGTCCATGGACGGGCGCGACGCGCTCAGCGTCATCGCCGCCGAGGCCGGCTCGCCGTCGTCTGCGAATTAATATCGCCGAGGGATGGATTCTTTATTCTTTAGTCGCGGGGGGGGGGGCGATTATCAGCCCCGCCACCGCGCCGACACACACACACACACACACGCAACATGTACCGCGCATCATACAGGGAGCCGTGTAACATAAAATATCAACGGCCGTTTTACAAGTGTAATGATCAAATTATTACCTGTTTTGAATTATTGATAAACCACGCGGCTATTCGCTAAATAAATGAAGCCTCAAGCCTCGCTCTCGGCCTCCTCCTTCTCCCCAGCAGCCTCCCCGATGAGATCCCGGAGGTTCACGCCCGGCACGCCGCCCGCCGCGATCGCCTCCGCCGCCTCCCTCAGCCTCGCGCGCGCCACGACGTACCTATCGTCGCCGCCGCCCTCCTCGATGAAAGACTCGGCGCTCGAATCGAACCCACCCACGCTCTCTTCGTCCAGACCCGCGGCCTTGATGATGCTACGAGTGCGCGCCGCGAGCGTTCCGGTACCCTCGCCGATAGACGCCTCGTTCGCGGGGCCGCCGTACACATCCGGGTTCTCCGCAGCCTTCTCCAGGACACGCACCGCGCGGATCAGGTCCCGCGGGGTCTCGCCCCTGGCCACCGCCCGCGCCGTTATTTTAGCAGCCTCCAAACGGCGGCGCGCTCGTCGACGCTCGCGCCTTTGCTGACGCCCTGGACCTCTGCGCGTCGCGCGTGACATCGCCTCGCCCTCGGTGTAGTGGACGTACCGCTGGTATCGTCCGGGCTGGAGCAGCGCGGGGCGGACGTGCGACGCCTTGCCGCACTCGCCGCAGCAGAACCCACCGAGCTTGCTGACGCACGCCGGGCACACCAAAAACAGCCTGTTGCAGTCGATGTTCGGGCAGTTCCTGTGCGGCGGCGGCGCGCTGCGCTCTTTACAGCAGTGGCACTCCAGCGTCGCAGCCTCGGCGCCGGCTTCCGACGCGGGTAACCCTTTTGGCGTCATCGCCAGCCGCGAGTCGAAGACGAACAGGTGATCGTCCCATCGTTGGTCCTCGCGATCGCCGTACTCGTCAAAGTACGCCTGAACCCCACCTTCCAGCGTGAACACGTTATCGTACCCTTGCTGCTTGAGCACTGTGCTGTACACGTCGCACCGGATACCCCCGGTGCAGTACATCATGATGGGCTTCTTCTTGTCCACTCCGGAAAGCGGACCGGAGACGCAGTCGTCCACGTTGGTCTCCACGGTTTCACGAAACGATTCCTGCACCGGGCGACTCGCGCCTTTGAAGTGCCCGACGTCCCACTCGTACCCGTTGCGCACATCCAGCAACACCGGCGCGTCGTCAGTCTCGGCGATCACCTCGCCGAGCATGTCGTGCCACTCGTTCGGTTTCAAAGGAGTGGCCCGCGCGCTCGGGTCGTGCAGCGGCAGATGCGCGGTGCCCCCTTCCAGTTGCACGAGCTGCGGTTTGTATCGCAGCGATAGCTTCGGGTGGCCGTGCGCGTCGGTGGGGTAGACGCTGATGCGCATGCCCTTAAACCCCGGCCGGGATTCGACCCAACGAGCGTAGGTTTCACCGTCGACGCCCTTACCGCTCATCTGCGCGTTGACGCCTTGTTCGTTTATGTAGATGCGTCCGCGGATTTGGAGGTTGTGTTCCGCGACGTAGGCGTGGTGCGCCTCGACCTCGGCGTCGGGGTCTTTGAGCTCTGTGAACCTGAAGAACGTGATGAGCTGGTGCGTGACGTTGACCCCGGGCGCGGGTTTGCCGTAGCAGACGTTGGCGGAGGAAGAGATGGACGCGGCGGCCCCGGCGGCGGGTCCCTCGGCGGACGCGCGCGTGAGCGGCGACGCGAGCGCCGCGCGGGGATGCGCGCGGTGCGAGACGCGAGCGCGGAGGATCGCGGTGCGCGAGGATGCCTGGTGCGGCGCGGCGGTCCACGACAGCGCGCGCGCGGCGCCGGCGACGCGGCCGCCGACGCCAGTGAAACCCTTTTCGGTCGGCACGCGAGCGGTTGGCACGGATGACGGGGTGATGCGTGCGCGCGCGACGCGCGGCGCGATACGAGCCACGACACAGTGCATCGCGACCACCATCTCTATCTTGAGCACGGGCGAGAGGCCTGGCGGGCACTTTCGGACCCGCGGGGTCGCGTCTCCTGGAGTGTCTTCACCCGCATGCTGGCGCTGGCTCGATGCTGAGGATAAACCGAGTCGGAGACGCCTCGAGATTTCTCGTCGCGTCACACACCGAGGGCGCGACAGCCACAGATGTCTTGCGCATCCCTCGTCCCGACGCGCGTTCGCGTGGGCGCCCGCGCCTCGAAGACCGCGGTCACCCGCCGCGTCGCCGTCGCCTCCGCCCAGAAGGAGGAGGCACCGAAGGCGCGCAGAGGCATCCTCCAGGGCGCCGGCGTGGCGTCGGTGCTCGCGTCGTCCCCGGCGCTCGCAGCGACGCCCACGATCGTCGGTGAGCTGGCGAGGAGCGACCTGTGGTTCGGCTGGTACTTCGCCCCGGGCGGGGTCGTCCTCGGGCCGGCGCTCATCCTGACCGTCTTCCTCGTCGGAGGCGCCATCTTCGAGAAGGTCACCGGGAAAGCAGTCTCGAACAAACCATTCAAGAAGAAAGATTGATTCGGCTCGAGTCGCCGCACCCTCCCGGTTGTTTGTAATGTCTAATCAGCACGCGCTTATACTCACGTAAGATTAGCTACTCATCACGCGTATCCTACTAGTGCCTATCCATCGCTACTCTACAGCGGCGGGGGCTCGTCGTCGTCCGAGTCCAGTATGGGCAATTGCACCGCCGCCGTCGCGGGCGCCGCAGTCTTAACCGACTCGGCGATGGTAAACCCGCCGATGTCCGCCGTGTACGCGTCTCGTACGATACCCCGTATGCTCACCCCGCTCAACTCCTTGATCAGACTCTTCTTACCCGCGCCCCGCCCCGGGTTCGAACCGCCGACCTCGCCTTTCCCAACGTCGACACCCTTACCGCCGTCCACGACGTACTCGCCCTCGCCGCTCGCCCCCCCGCCGCGCTCGAATCGCTTCGGCTTTTGATACGCCCGCGGCATCGTCACCACGAGCGCGCCGCTCACCTTCGACCGTTGCGCGGTGCTCGTATCCGGCTTGACCTCCTCGGGCAGCACCAGGCACAGCATCTTCCCCTTGACGAGCACTCGAACCAGCCTCGTTTGCACGTCGACATCGATCAAGCTCGTATCCATGTACTTCCCGACATTGCATTCCAACACCACCGACTCGCCGTCGTCCGATTCGTCCAGCCGAAACTCCAGCCCGGGTTCGTTGCACTGCCTGACGTCGTCGATGTTGTCGGGAAGGTCCGGGAACCCCTCGCGGCGTTCGAACTTCTTCGTGCCGTCGGGGTTGAACAATTTTTTGTTGTTTTCTTTTTTGGATGCTTCGTTTTTTTCGCGCTGCGCGGCAAACTCTCGTTGCTCGGCGACTCGCGTCGCCGCGGTCCACGGCCGCTCGTCCTCGGGCATCGCGAGCACCTCCGCGACGTCGTCCTCGTCGGGACTGAGGTCCCGCGCGTCGCTCACCTTCGACGCTTCTTCGATGTCGACGCCGTCCGCGCGAAGCTCCTTCAGTAGGCGTGTCGTGACGCCGGGTAACTCTTGTTTGCTCAAGATGCGCTCCGACGGCGTGACGTCCTTGCCGTCGAGGCGGCGCAGCTGCGGCAGGGTGCCGATGACGAAGGCGCGGTACCCGCCAAAGTCCGCGCACGGGTTCCCCATCAAGTAGAGGTCGTCCAGTTTTGGGCACGCGTCGAGCGTGTGCACGGTGAGCAGCGACGCTTTGGTGATGAAGTTCATCGTGAGGTCCAGCTTCTGCAGGGACTCGCATCGCTGCAGGTTCTCGATCTTCGTGACGTTGTTGAGCGCCATGTTGAGGTACTCGAGCTCTTTGAGCCTGTGGAGGTTCTGGAGCTTTGACACCAAGTTGTTCTGCATGTAGATGATCTTGAGGTGGCGGCAGATCTGGCCCAGCGCCTCGATCTTCTCGATCTCCTGCTGGTGCAGCGCGATCTCCTCGAGGTTGCCCACCATGCCCTCGTTGTGCTCCGCCCTGCGGCGGATCATGTCGAGGGTGATGGGCGCCATGGTGCGACGCGGTGGATCAGTCGCGACAGCCGACCGGTGTGCCCGCGTGCCTTGGCGCGCGTCTCCTCTGCGAACGGAAACGAGGTGCCGTCCTGTTTGTTGACCGAGCGAGTTCAAACAGACGACAAAATATTCTTCTCGGGCTCGTCCACGAACCGGGGCGCCACTCGCCAGGGGCACTCGGCGCGACACCGCCCGAGCCGCGAACGTCCCGCCAGGGTCCAACGCATCGTCCAAACGCCGACACCGATAAGGTTGCCGAGGGGGGTGCCGACGACACAGCTGTGCATCGCAGGGGCGCGGATCTTTTATCGGGCTCGATCGATCCGAGGGTGGAAAAGAGAGAGGGTGACCACACGGTAGACGGGACACGATGACGAGCCTGTTCAAGAAGCACAAGCGCACGCCCAAGGAGCTCGCGCTCAAGCTCGCGAACGCCCTCAACACCCTCAAGGACAGCGGCGACACGAAGGACCAGGAATCATGCGGCAAGTACCTCGCGGACATGAGAGCCATCATGTACGGCGACGGCGAACACCCGCCGGATCCCACGCTCCAATCGCAGCTCACAGAGGCGGTCCACGCCGCCGACGGGCTCCTCGCGTCCGTCGTCATCCACCTCCCCAAGCTCTTCTTCGAAACGAGGAAAGACGCCGCGGCGGTGTTCAACGCCCTCGTGCGCCATCCCCTCGAGCCCGACGAGCGACTGCCGTTCATCGCGGAACTCGAATCGCGTCCCGACGTCGTCGAGCGATGCTTGACCGGCAGCGAACTCGGGGACCAGACCGTGGGCAACGACAACACCGCGCTGACTTACGGGACGATGCTACGGGAGATGGCGAGGTACGAACCCCTGTGCAGGCGCATCGTCCAATCCCCGGGGTTCGCGAAGATGTTTGAGTACATGCAGGCGGCTTCGTTCGAGATTGCCTCCGACGCCGCCGCGAGCTTCCGTGAGATTCTCACCAGGCACAAGGCGCTCATCAGCGAGTACTTCGAGTCGAACCACGTCGCGTTCTTCGGGGCGTACAACCAGATGCTGGAGAAGGGGAACTACGTCACGCGAAGGCAGTCGCTCAAGCTGCTCTCCGAGTTGTTACTCGATCGCGCTAACTTAAGTTCGATGCTGAGGTACATTGGCGACGTGGAGAATTTGTGTTTGATGATGAACCTGCTGCGTGACGAGGCGAGGAGCATACAGTTCGAGGCCTTCCACGTGTTCAAGGTGTTCGTGGCGAACCCGCAGAAACCGACGGCGGTCATCGCCATCCTGAAGAAGAACCGGGAGAAGCTCATCGGGTACCTGGCCAACTTTCAAAACGACCGAGAAGATGAACAATTCGCAGAGGAGAAAGCCATGCTGACCAGGCTGTTGGAGCAGATGGGCGACGACGACGCCGCTCAATAGCCCACACAGGGAGGTGGATTCAGTCGAGACGAGACACACGTTTTAATACTCGATGAGATTGGTTTGTACTACATGAATGTAGTGAACGCGAAGCAATTTTATCGGTTGTTGAAATTTTTGAGAATGCCTGGGACCTCAGGCGGTGCGATCACCGGGATGCGCGCGAGCTCCGCTTGCCTTGCTAAACACTCACAGGACTCGGTAGGCTTTGGATGGGATCCTGAAGAGCGCGTTCAACGGCGCCAACGGACGATTGTCGATGACGTCAGCGCCCTCCGCGCGCGCGCGCTTGGCGGCGTCCTCCGCCTCCTTCTGCTTCTTCCGCTCCGCTTTTTTCATGGCACGCGCGGCGCGTCGACGCTCGCGCTCAACCTCGGCTTCCAGCTCCGCCTTGCTCTTTTGTCGCCCCGGGCTCTCTGAAGAAACGCCCGGGGCCGGATCCGACTTTGTAGACCCGACGCCGATCTCCTTGCCGTCGTTGACGTGCGCAGCCTTGTTCGCCGGGTCGTTCACGTCCCCAACGCGTCCCCCACGACCGCTATTCGGTGCCGCCTCGTTCGGTCCGGACGCCTTCTTAATCTCTCCGGACACGTCGCCGGATGCGTTCGACGCCTTCTTAAACTTTGTCTTTTCATCCGGAAACACGCTCGGGTGCCGCAGCTCGTACAGGACGTAGAGCGACACGAGTAACCGCGTCGTCTTGAACACGAGCCTCCACGTGAAGAACGACCAGGCGTACAACACCGAATTCGTCGTCGTGGCGAACGTCACGGTGACTGCGTACGCAGCCGCGTTGTACGGCGCCTGTGCACGAAACACGACGTCAGTCTAATTGCACGTACGGGAATACAAAGAAACTCACCTCGACGTAGTTATCCCACACGAATTCCCAGCACTCCGTGGCGAAGTCCACCGCCTTTGTCCACGCGTCCGAAGTCGAGGACGCCGCGGATGACGTGGCGCCCACCGCCACTTTCTTCCCCACGAGCCACACGATGAACAGCGTCCACTCCACGATGAAATGCGACGCGAATAAAACGAGACCGGCGCCGACGAGAACCTGTAAACAAAACACGACGTCAGTCTAGTTGCGCATATAAAGATTAAAATAAACTCACCGCCGCCGTCACGAACGTGACCCTCGGCTCTCGCCACGTCAGCACCCCTAAGATCTGTTCGCAGACGGTCGCGACGTTGTCCATCGTGGTCTGGATGTTCGCGATCAACGCCGTGAGCTCGTCGTACTGCTTCATCAGGGACGCGAAGGGGTTCATGCTGCCCGCCATCTTGGGCGCGGCGGCGCCGTCGTCTTCGTCGTCGGAATCCTGCAAAACAAACACGACGTCATCAAACTAACTGCTCATACAAGTACGGAAATAAAAATAGACTCACCGCCTCGCTCTCGGCGTCGGCTTCGGCTAATATCGCGGCGATGGCCGTTGCTTCCTCCTCAGCCTGCTTCGCCGCGGCTTCACGCTCGGCGTGCACCCTGGCTTCCTCCGCCTTGCGGTCCGCGAGCTCGCGTTCCTTCTGCTCGCGTTCCTTAGCCTTGATCTCCTCGTTCGTCAACGAGTCTCCGTTGAGCAGTATGTCGAGGTGCGGCGGGAGTTTACCAACGGAGACGTCGTAGTCCATGCTGATCTGATCGAGCGCCCGTTTTCGTCTGCCTGGGTACAGCGCCACGGGTATGGACCCGATCAGCACTAAGATCCCGGGGACGATCAACCTCGGGTAGTTGATCATGAGGAAAAGCACGCACTGAAGCGAGGCGGTGACTCGGAAGCTTTTCCATCCGAGCAAGTCGTTGAGCGCGTTGCCGATCATGATACCCTCCGCGGCGACGCACTGTAACCGCGCGATGGACGTCGTTATCATCCGCGCGTTGAACTCGTGCCTGGAGTAGTCCAGCATCTCCTTCGCGATGCTCACCTTCACCGGCGGTTCGCTCAGGCCGAGCTGGTAGATGACCAAATCTTTGTGGCGTTTCACGACTTTCTCTTGCTCCGTCTCCGGTATGGGGTTGTAGTACCACTTATCGTCGCACACCGGTTTGATGTACTGCTTCGCCAACGTTAGGTTGGCGTCCATGCCACGTGTGTCGCGGCGATAGGTCAGCGCGACGTCCAGCTTACCCCCTTTCGCCACCTCCCCCGACACCGCGTCCACGGCTCCCATGTCCACAACTTTGAAGTATCTCTGATTGCTCTCGAGCGCCGCGACGGGAACCTTGATCTTACCGAGCAGCTTCGGCGTCTCCCCGATACCCGCGAACACCGCGATGATCAGCGGGACGTGAAAGTCGATGACGGGGAAGATGGAGCGGAGGTCGTATTTAACGTCGTCGGCGTCCTCGATCGTCGGCAGCCTGTGAACAAAACACGTCGTCAATCATCGATTGCTTTTCATCGCGAATTGAAATATACTCACCTGGACCAGTACGGTCCGTATTTGACCACCGCGAACACGTCCTTGACGCCCTCGTCCAGCTCGTGAATCTTGAAAACGTCAACCTCCAACCGCCCCAAGTCCGCCTCGTCCTCGACCCTTACCTTCTGCAGGTGCATGTGGTGCAGGTACTCCTCGTCGATATACGCCTGTAAAACAAAACACGGGGGGTCATACTAATCGCCCACACGGAAATACAAATAAACTCACCTGGATCAGCACGTCGCCGTAAGGCTCGCCTTCCGCGGTTTTGTCCTTTCCGCTCGCGTCCAGTAGCGTGTGCCACCTCGCGGGCGGCGGCTTGGCCAGGCCCTCGTGAACGTCGAGGTCCTCGCACTTGATCTTCACCGTGCCGATGAGCTGATCGAACCCGCCGTCGTAGTCGTAAACCTTGAACCACAGCGTGGACGCCTGTAATTGCCCATATAGACGTCATACAAATTGCCAATACGTAAATAAAAATAAACTCGCACCGTGTACGGCCTGGACGCGACGAATGAAAACTTTCTGTCCCACTCCGGCGCGTCCGTGTCGTCGACGTAGTGCGTCTGCTCAGTCTCAAACTTTTGCGTCTTCTCGTGCTCCAACGTCACCTCGCAGTACGGATCAGACAAACCGCCGGGATCATCCTTGGACCCGTCCATCGGCAAGATCTCGCGGCCTTTGAACACGGTGACGTGAATCGCCGCCGTGAGGGGCTGTACACAAGGAAACATGTCAGTCCGATTGCCCGTAGACGCGTTGAAATAAACTCACCTCGACGTAAAATTTGGGTTCCGACCGCGAAGCCTCCGTCGCTCGCCACTGCGTCGGGTGCTCCGCCGTTCGCATCTCCAAGTCTGTCCGTGACCCCACCCAGCACGCGATCTTCACCCGGCCGGTGTACGCGCGCTCGCCTTCCCAGAACATCAGTTGGTCCTTCAGCCGGCCCCAGTCGAACCCCGAGCTTTCAGCGTAATCTTTGGGAAGTGGCTCTACGTTGTACCACCGCGGCGTCTTGCTCCAGTCGCTCGGTTTGCTCACGGACTTGCCCTTCAGGTCGACTCTGCAAAACCCGAGGAAGTCGTTGAGTGCCAGGTCGTAATCGTACAGGCACAGGTTGACGTCCTCGTCGATCGTATCCGGGGTTGAGCCCAGGTTGAACACGAAAGTTTCGTCCCTGTTAACAAAACACGACGTCAGTCTAATTGCCCGTATAATAAGTACGATGATTAAAATAAACTTACCAAACCGGGTTCACGGTTTCGTAAACCACCTCTGTTTTGCACTCCAACGAGCCCCACCTGGCGGTGGCGAACGGATCCGACGTCCCGCCCGCGTCCATCGCCAGCACCCCTTCCGCGGCGATGATCTTCAAGAACAGACACGCGTCCGTCTTGGCGCGCACGTCCACCGTGGGCAAGTCGGGCGGCGGCGGCGGCTCGGGCGGGAAGAAAAAGTGTCGGCACTCGACGTACGCCGCCTCGCATCTGCGATAGTGCGCAACGCACGCGTCGTACCGCCGCTTGAAGGTCGCGGCGATGCGGCGGAGCGCGGATCGCCTGCGTTCGTCGAGGTCCGCTTTGGCTCGCATGACCGCGACCGATCCGTCTTCGACGAGCTCGCCGAGTTTTGTCTGGGGGCCGTGTTTGATCGGGTCGAGGACGTGCTCGTTGACCGCGCTCGCGCCGCGCTTGTTGACGTGCGTCCCTTCCCGAAACCCCCACTCATTGGCCAGCGTCCGGTACAGCGTCTTGGACAGCTTCGGGAGCTGGAACTCGTGAGGCACGCCGGTCCAGTCGACGAGCACGACGGCGTACTTGCCGTTCGAATCGACGCGTTTCACTTGGGACTTTGGGAGGAGGATCGTGGTGTCGTCGAGGTCGAACATGTCGGCGCGGAACATGGCGAACTTGCGGTAGACGCCGATGCGACCCACGTGCGGGGGCAGGCACTCGCCCTTGTCCCCGGTTGAGCCCGTCCCCGGCGGCTTGGCGCTGCCCAGTCGGCCACCAGATTTGTTGGCGCCATTTGAAGTCGAAGCCAAGGGGCTCTTCGGGGAGCCGCCGTCCGAGGGCGTGCCGACGTATATGCAATCGTAGAACGCGATCGGGGCGTCAGCGTCGTTCCTCGCCGCGGAGCCGAAGCCCGGCAGCGAGCCGTACAGGGCCTCCATGAGCGCCCTACGCCTCTGACGGTCCGAAGCTGAGGTCGTTTGTTATTTTTCCAGCTTCTGGGAACGTTCGACATCAGATGCTGGTATTTCGCCCTCCCGACCATCACAGCGAGACGGGGCGAAGATGAGGGCGGTGCTGTGCAGGGCGCTGGGGGATCCGACCAAGCCCCGAGATGCGGGTGGCGCGCTCGCCGTCGAGGACGTCCCGTCGCCTCGATGCCCGCGCGATGGCGTCAAGGTCAAAGTCGAGGCTGCCGCCCTCAACTTCGCCGATCTGTTGATGGTAAAGGGTGAGTACCAGGAGAAGCCCCGACTGCCGTTCATCCCGGGCGGGGAGTTCGCGGGCGTGGTCACCGAGTGCGGCGCGAACGTTCGTTCGGGGGTCAAGATCGGCGACCGCGTCGCGGGCGTGACCATGGGCGGCGGCGCCATGGCCGAAGAGACCGTCGCCAACGCCGCCTCGGTTTTCCCGGTACCGGACGGTGTCACCCTGGAGCAGGCGGCCGCCTTCCCGGTGGCGTTCGGGACCGCGCACTTAGCCCTCACGCGATACGCGCGGGTCACGAAGGGCTCCACTGTGCTCATCCTGGGCGCCGCGGGGGGCGTCGGCCTCGCGGCGGTGCAGATCGCCAAGGCGTTGGGATGCGTCGTCGTCGCGGCGGCCAACGGAGTTCGCAAGATGGACGCGCTGCGCGACGCGGGAGCGGACCACTGCATCGACGCGTCGTTCCTGCACTCCGCCGACGGTGGCGGGATACGCGCGGGGCGGCGGGACGATTACGCGGGGCTTAAGGGAGCCGTCGCGAGGGCCCTGAACGGCGGCGGCGATGGATTGAAATCTTTTAACGGCGTGGATGTTTTGCTCGATCCCGTCGGCGGCGACGGGTTCACGCAAGGGCTTCGATGCGTTCGATGGGGCGGTAAGGTCATGGTGCTCGGCTTCGCTAGCGGCATCGTCCCGAAGCTCCCGCTGAACCTACCGCTGGTGAAGAACATCGCGGTGCACGGTGTGTACTGGGGGGCTCACGCGGTTAAGGATCCGAGATCTATGCGCGAGTCGCTCGCGGACGCGCTGGGCATGCTCGCGGATGGGCGATGCGTGGTGAAGGTGAGCGACACGTTCGGGATGGACGACGCGTACGCGGGGTTCAAGACCTTGGCGGAGCGCAGGGCGGTGGGGAAGGTGGTGGTGGCGCCGGGGCTCGTGGTGGGAAGGTCGAGGTTGTAGCGATGTTTTGTTGGCTCGCTGCGCGCATCAGAAATGTCTGTGGAAAAATCTGTGAAAAATATCCAAATCGTGATTTTGAAACCGAGTTGAAAGCGAAATCGGTCAAGAGAATGTCGATGAAAAAAAGGATTTACGATCAAATCCGATCTGGTGCCTTTTTCCTGGATAACGTGGTGCCTTTTTCCGCGAGATCGGCCGCCTTTTCACCCTCGATCGACGGTTCACACAGGCCGTTTTGAGGTTGTAGGGCGGAAAACAACGCGAATCCTCGGCGGTATACCCTCCGCATTCGTCCCCGTGGAGGCGCCACTATCGCTCGCACGACACCGCGGCACACGTCACCGTCTGCTCGCACACTCTCGGCACAATGTCTGCCATGTCTGCCACCCGCGCGTTCGTCGCGGCGCCCGTCGTGGCCAAGAACCTCGCGTCCCGCAAGGCCGCCAAACCCTACAAAGCCGGAACCCGCCGCTCCGCGACGGTCGTCGCCGCGTCCTCCGCCCCCGAGCTCGACATCAACACCAAGCTTTTCGAGAAGGAGCTCGTCGATGTCGCCGGCGAGGGTGAGTACATCGTCCGCGGTGGCCGCCACCTCTTCGAGAAGCTCCCCGAGGCGCTCAAGGGCATCAACACCATCGGCGTCATCGGCTGGGGCTCCCAGGCGCCCGCGCAGGCGCAGAACTTCAAGGACTCCCTCGCCGAGGTCGGCATGGACACCAAGGTCTGCATCGGCCTCCGCCCTTCCTCCAAGTCCAACGACGAGGCCCGCGCGTGCGGCTTCACCGAGGAGGACGGCACCCTCGGCGAGACGTTCGACATCATCGCCAAGTCCGACCTCGTCATGCTCCTCATCTCCGACGCCGCGCAGGCGAAGTTGTACCCGCGCATTCTCGCCGCCATGAAGCCCGGTTCCACCCTCGGACTCTCCCACGGCTTCCTCCTCGGCGTCATGGGATCCGACAACGAGACCTTCCGCGAGGACATCAACGTCGTCCTCGTCGCACCCAAAGGCATGGGACCCTCCGTCAGGCGCCTCTACGAGCAAGGCAAGGAAGTCGGCGGCTCGGGTATCAACGCGTCCTTCGCCGTGCACCAAGACGCCACCGGCAACGCGACTGACATCGCGCTCGGCTGGTCCATCGCCATCGGCTCCCCGTTCACCTTCGCCACCACCCTCGAGATGGAGTACCGCTCCGACATCTTCGGCGAGCGCGGCATCCTCCTCGGAGGCGTCCACGGCATCGTGGAGTCGCTCTACCGCCGCTACGTGAAGGACGGCATGTCCGAGGAGGACGCGTTCAAGAACACCGTGGAGTGCATCACCGGTCCCATCACCAAGACCATCTCCACCAAGGGCATCAAGGCTGTGTACGAGCAGGTCTCCGACAAGGCTGAGTTCATGAAGGCGTACTCCGCCTCGTACATGCCCTGCAAGGATATCCTCTACGAGTGCTATGAGGAGGTGCAGTCCACCAACGAGATTCGCTCCGTGGTGATGGCGTGCGAGCGCTTCGACACCTTCCCCATGGGCAAGGTTGGCACCAGCGCGATGTGGAAGGTTGGCGAGAAGGTGCGCGCCGAGCGCGTCGAGGAGGACATCCCCCTCAACTCCTTCACCGCGGGCGTCTACTGCGCCTGCATGATGGCGCAGATCGACACCCTCCGCGAGAAGGGCCACTCCTTCTCCGAGGTTTGCAACGAATCCGTCATCGAGGCGGTTGACTCCCTCAACCCTTACATGCACGCCCGCGGCGTCGCGTTCATGGTCGACAACTGCTCCTACACCGCACGCCTCGGCTCACGCAAGTGGGCCCCGCGCTTCGACTACAACCTCGAGCAGCAGGCGTACGTCGCGGTGGACCAGGGCGCGGAGGTTGATAAAGAGATTGAGCAAAAGTTCCTCAACAACCCGGCGCACATCGCCGTCGCCAACTGCTGCGCGCTCAGGCCGTCCGTGGACATCTCCGTCAAGTTTGGCGTCGGGTCCGCGCGCGATGTCACGGCTGACACGTTCAAGATGGGCGACAAGGCCACCGCCGACGCCAAGTAAACTCACGAGAGCGTCACCGCAGCCGGAACGCCCGCGCATTTAAACAAACACACGCGCGGCGCTCCGAACCATTCATCTATACTACTATCGGGGGAGAGAGAGAAACACTTTTGCACATAATAGCCGCATCATAGACAAGCTGAAAGCGATTAATAATAGCTGAATGCCAACGAAACGAAACGCACGACTCGTCGCTCACGCGCTCCACACCGAACTCTCTCGCAAACTATCGCCCGCGTCCTCCGCCTCGAGCCAAGCCTCCCGACGGTTTATTCTTAGCGAAGGCGATGTGCAGCGCGGTGGAGTCCGGATCGTCCCTATCGATCAGGTACCCCTCCAGCGTCTCCAGCGCCAGAAACGCCAGCTCGGGGTTGGTGAACTCGGCGAAGCACAGCGGCCCCCTGTCGTGATCCTTGCTCGGCACCAGCCGCGCGCTCTGGAACCCGTCGAACGGCCTGAAGATGTGGCAAATCTCGCGAACCGTCGCGTCCCTCGGCACGCCGCTGACGTGCAACGTCGGCGACGCGTTGTCGGGGAGCCGCGGGGGCGGCGGTCCGCCCCGCGGGGGACCCATCGGCCCGCCGCGCATCGGCGGCGGCGGCCCGGGCATCGGGGGCAGCGGCGGCATCATGCCCCCCGGCCCTCCCATCATACCTCCGCCGGGACCTCCGCCGGGCCCGCCACGTCCCGGGCCACCGTACCCGCCGGGTCCCATCGGCGGGGGCGGGCCGCCCATCGGCATCGGCGGCGGGGGACCGCGTCCCATCGGCCCTGGGGGTCCGCCGTAGTTGTCGGGGGATCCCCAGTCGCCTCCTCCGCCTCCTCCTCCTCCTCCCCCGCGCGGTGGCATGCTCCCGGGTCCGGGCCCCGGTGGCCCGCCCTGGTACCCACCGGGCCCTTGGTACCCGCCGCCGTCGTATCCCCCGTCGTTTCTCATCCGTTTACCCCCGCGGCCGTCGTCGGGGGGCCCTTGCCCCCGAGGGGGAGGCCCCGCGTTCCGCTGAGGCGGTGGCTGATTGATCATCACCTCCAGCCTGTAGTTGGTGGTGTCGTTGTAGTAGTTGCGCGCGGTCATCGCGGCGGGCTCGTCGTCGAAGTTGAGGTAACCCACCGGCCTGTGGGAAGTGGAAGACACGTGAGGAGTCGGAGGACGATCGTCAGTCGGGCACGAGCGCGTGCGTCGGGGAGCGGGAAACGGAATCGCGGGGGTGTAAAATGACGTTTGGAGGCGCGCGTTGGGTGCGAAGCCGGGATCGAGTCGCGACGTACCTTCCGTTGCCGTCGCGCTCCAGCCTGCTTCCGATGCATCCGCTCTGGGAGAAGAGGTGATGGAAGTCCGCGTCGTTGATGTCCGGCGGGAGGTTGGTGACCTCCAGCGTCGAGCCCGCCATCTCAAAGACTCAAAATCCCTACCACGCCGGATGACGGATCTGTGATGTGAGTTTGTACCCCGACGCTTACAGACGCGCGGTCGTTGGCGCCGAACGCGACGTGCGAGTCGAACGCGATGCGCGGTTCTGCCGAGTGCGCGCGAGTAGTCGAGCGGGGTCCTCCTGACGAGCGAGGAGGATCGCGCGCGGGGCGTAGTGACCGAACCCGCGTGGGGGTTTACTTATACTCGATTCTACTCTCGCCGCCAGTCGCATCAACTGTGACAGGCAGATGCTCAAGCTCACTTCCAGGCGACGGAATCTGATGGGATTATTTTTTCACCTTCGACGAGGTCAGTCAGTCTTCTACTAACTCTCACGTCTACATCACCGGATCATCATCAGTCTCACCCGTACAGCGCTCGACTCGACGACACCCTCGAGATCGACCGCGGCGTGCTCCGCCCGCTCCCGCCGCTGCTTCCCCCGCCGCCGAGCCGCGACCGAAGCATCGGGCCGCCGGGAATCGCCCCCGGCGGTTGCGCCATCCCCGCGCCGCCACCGGGGGGTTCATCCGGGCCCGTCCCGCCGCCGCTGCTTCCCCCGGCGTCGTCGTCGTCGTCGTCGATGTCCTCCTCGGCGTACAGCAACGATCGCATGAGCTCCCGTTTCTTCGTCTTGGCCTCCGCATCCAGCCTTTCCAACTCGGCGACGCATCCTTTCCCCGACGAGTACCTCGAGTCCACCGCGACTCCGTCGGCTCCGATCCAACTGACGTCCGGCTCTGGCAGATTCCGCGCGGCTTTGTACACGCGCTTGGCCAGCACAACGGGGAGCCCGCTGGTGACCAGCTCCATGGCGCTGAAATCCCGGAGTGTTCGCGTGGAGATGCCTTGCGCGATTAGGTTGTTGGCGTAGGATTCCGCTGCGACGGGTTTGAGGACCGATTGCCGGAGCTCGTCCCGGACGTCGACGAGCGCGCGCTCCCGTCTGCGCTTCTTCACCAGCCCCTCCACCGCCGCGATGAACCGCTTACGGTTCCACATCTTCCGGAACAAGCGCATGACCTTGACCTCGTCATCCCCGGTGGCTTCCCTCATGATCATGTACCGTTCGTTGATGGTCGGTACGTTTTGTAGCATCTCAAAGCCGTACTTTTGAAGCAGCACCTGCATGCCGTCCGCGTACGTCTCCTGCGCCACCGCCTCGCGCAGCGTGCGGAGCATGGTGATCATGACGTGCCGAACCTGCCACACGAACATCTTGCGCCTGACTTGGTGCTTGATGTACTCGTACTTGGGCCTGTCTAATAACTCGTGGATGGCGTCGCCCGGAAACGCCAACAGTAAAACGTTCGTCAACGCGGTGGCCCGGTACCCTCGGCCGTTGGGCCGGCACACCCACCGAATCCCGTGCTTCGCCTTGAACTCCTGCTCGTCGAGTACCTCCGGGGAGTAATACACCAGCACGTCCTCGCCGAACGGGTCAGCTTTTTTCAAAATGCGCCCCTTGCACCCAACCACGCCTTGCTGGATCACGTAGAGCCTGTCGATGGCGGAATCCTCTTTGAACACCATCTCCATCGGCGCGACGACCTCGACAGCCATGGAGAGCGACAGCTGCAGCTTGAAGTCGTCGTCAACCTCCCACTCGTGTCCGTCCACGTCGACGCCGTTGAAGTAGTGCACCCTTCTCAGCCAATCGCTGTGCAGCTCCTGGACAACCTCGCCTTGCATCTCGCGCGACGTGCGGTTCACGATGTCCTTCCACCCGTCGCCGTCGCCTTCGTTGTGCCTGAAAATGTAGTAGCTCCTCAGCCGTTCGCACAGGCGCGGGTTCCTCGCGTTCAGCCGTTTCTCCGTCAAGAAACGGTTGAGGATGTCCATGCTGTTGTAAAAGCCTTGGTTCCGTGCGTTCAGCGCGGTGATCGCGCTGACCATGCCTCCCACGAGATACGCGTTGATGAAACCGGCCGTGAGGTGGCACATCGTAAAGTACAGCCTCTCCTCCGGCCGTACCGGGATGATGTCTCCGAACGGCGTTCCCATCAGCTCACCGGTGGCGAAGTACACGGACAGCAAGTACTTACCCGCCGGGTCCGCGCTCACCAGCTTGCCGTCCATGTAGTAATACAGAAACGTGCACCGGTCGTACGTGCTCGGGTCGTCGTAGCAATCCAGTTCCAGGATGTGATGCACCAGGAACAGAGTACACCCGATCCAGTGCGCGGCGAGAAGCAGCGTGAGGAAGTACTTCTGCAGGGATAACATCGCGTAGTTCAGCGTCAGCCGTGCCTCCCAGCGCTTGAAGATGCGCATGCCGCGCAGGATCCGCAGGAGCTTTAAGAGCCTCAAGAGGCGAATGATCCGCACCGCCTTGAAGGAAGAGTCGTCGGGATCCGAGCTGCCCTCGCTCAGGATGACGTTGATGGTGTCGTACGGAATGACCGACATGACGTCCACGGCCATCCACGTCCTGGCGTAGTACCGGATGATCTTACGCCTGGAGTACACCTTACGCCCGCGGTTGTCGATGTACGCGGTGTTGGCCTGAATGCCGATGTCAACGATGAACAAAAAGTCAACCACGCGGTTGATGACGAAGAGAACGAGACCCGGGGTGGTGTCGATTCGCGTCGTCAGGAAACCGAGCTCGAACGGCGTGACGATCGCCACGAACACCAGCAATATCGCGGTGACCAGGTCCCACTGCCTGGAGAACTCGCCGTCCGGTTCGATGATCCCGGCGCTGTCCATCCGCTCCGACAGCGTCAGCTTGCGTCCTTTGATCACCTCGAGCGGGTTCCCGTCTTTGTCCCACGCCGTCCTCGCCGTCCCCGCGCTCTTGCGCTTATCGTACAGCTCCCAGTCGTAGAACGCGCCGTCGCCATCGCTGTCGTACCCTTCGTCGCCCTTCTTCTTCTTGCGAAAGCGGATCGACTGCGCCTCGTATATCTTCTCCGCGTGTCTCGCCATGGCGTCTTCGGTGCCCGCGACTTGCATGTGCGAGAATCGCTCGGCGAGGGTCCGTCGGTTGCCGGTCTTCTTGATCTCCGCGTCCTTCTCCTTGGCCTCCAGCATGGGCTTAGAGCTGACGTAGTCCCGGTCTAGGCGCGCGTTGGGGTCCGATACGTGCGGCGCGCCGTTGCCGGCGTCGGCGGTCCAGCCGACGCGCGGGTTCACCGGTGGCACAGCCCCGTGGGCGCGCGGGTCGGAGCGCGCGCTGTCGTGCGCGTGATCGATGCGGTAAGGGGTCCCGCCGGGGATGCGCGCCGCCGTGTCCTCCTCCTCATCGCTGCTTCCGCGGTCGTCCTGAGTTGAAGGGGAAGGTGGGATCGAGGGATCAGCGCCTGTCGGGGGCGGATCGGGCGAAGGGGCGAAGGGGCGCCGAGGAATTGAATTCATTTATCTTCCGCGTGACTCAGCGGCATGGGTAGTATGGGGCGATTGGGTTCAGATGCGGCGTGTGTGCCTGGGTTTTGGCGCGCACCTTGTCCCAGTAGACGTTCCTCACGTCGTCGTGTTCCCTCATCCTCGCGGGACGTCTGGGAGGAAGACGCCGCCTGCGTTGGAAAGGACGCGACGAACGCGGGGACTTTTATAGACGACAAAACTACGGCTCTCGAAAAGGTCAGACGCATCTTTTGGCCCCTTCGAGCGACGGAAAGGACAGCCGTGAAAACGAATTCATGGTTAAGTAAAGTCACAAGCAAACAGTTACAAAGTTAAATGCAAATAGAAGGACAATTTTGAGACTGACTTGCATGCACACGTGCCGACGCGTTTCTCCGAGTACGTGGGCTCGCCTTGTTGGCTTCTCATGTTCACAGCCATGTGGGGCGTCGTCGCGCGCATCGCCGCGGCCGCCGCCATCCTGACCCTCGTCCAGCACAACATCTCGCAGATGTACAAGGCGTACTACGACGAGCGGATGAAGGAGGAGGCGGGGCCGACCAAGATGTTTCCCAAGCGCGAGGAGGACGCCGATGGACACAACGATAACGGTGGAGCTCGGTCCGCCCGGGGCGGAGGGGGTTCGCGAGGAGAGAGGGGGGGCGGACGCAGGTCGTTCTCGACCGCCACGGCCGCGTCCGTCGGCGCATGGGCCGCCGCGGCGGTGACCAGCGACGCGCTGGCATCTCACAGAAGGATGAACGCGACAGCGAGCGCCTCGGGCGTCATCCCAGATCCAAGACACGTAGCCACGGCACTCCGCGCCGCGCGGAGACTCAGATAGCGAAGGCGACGACGTAGACTACCATAGCTCTGGATCGAATCGTGACGACATAGAATAGCAAACGCAGAGACTAAAACGGCTCCAAAGGGACGGGCGCGAACATCTCCGGGCGCTCCGCGCGCATCACCTCCGTCGACTCAGCCGTCATCAGATACCTCGCCGTCAGTTGCACCAGCGCGGCGGCCGGCAACGCTCCCTCCACCCTGTGCACCTCAACCCCGCCCCGCATCCATATCGTCGTCGGGTACGCGTCCACCCCGAGCCGACCCGCCAGCTCCGTCTCCGCCCTCGACGCCTCCGCGTCGAGCTTGGCCACCGCGACGGAGTCGTCGAAGTCCCACACGAATCTCGCGAGCGTCTCGAGCTCGGGCTCCAGCACGTGGCACGGCCCGCACCACGTCGTGCCGAACGAAACCACGAAACCGTCCCCGCCCGCACGCGCGACCTCGCACTGCTCAGCCTCCCACCGCTCCAGCAGATCGCCCCCGTCGTTCGCTGAACGCGCAGCCGGGCGACGAAAGTGTACGAATAAAGAGGTCCACTCCGCGGGCTTCGCGATCTCGTCATCCTCCAAACGTTTAGCCACCGAGCCGGATTCGAACGCGCGCACGTCGGATAGCCACAAGCCGTGCGTACCGAGCGTCGCGGAGAGTGCGTCGAATACCTCGTCGTCCATCTTCACGCGCGACGGTTCGAGTTCCAGCGCCGCCAACGCTTTGTCCCCAGCTCGGCTCAACACGCGAACTCGCATGTTTTCACTCGCGGCGATCTGAAGCGTTTCGCGGACCGCCGCCTCCGCCGCCTCCACGTCGCCCAGCGTTTGAGTCGTCGCGGGGACACCCGTCGCGAGCCTGGAGCGCAGGCACGGCGCGGCCGCGAGGTTCCAGTTTGGTAATTTGGCGAGCCGCGCGAGCCGCCTGACGGACGCTTTGTCTAATTGGCAACACGGGGATTCGACCCTGTGGTGCGACGCGGCGAGCAGGCCGAGCCGTGTCGGGTCCGTCAGATCGTCCGCGTTGGTACCGTTGTACAGCACCACGTCGCCATCCCCGGGGACGGCGGAGTCGGCACCCTGGGTGGCCAGCGAGTCGATCCCGGCGGCGGCGACGTTTCGTAGGGTGGAGTAGAGGGTGTTTTTGCAGTGGAGGCAGGACTCGCCCTCGTTGGCGACGTACTCTGGGACGTCCCCTTCGTGTGTGGGTACTTCCCACAGGTCGATGCCGATGTGTGCGGCGACGTCGCGCGCGATCTGTAGCTGCGATTGGGGCAGCGATGGCGACACGCCGATCGCCGCCGCGCATCGTGGGGATGATGCTCCGGATTCGCCGTCGCCGAAGGCTCGGTGGACGACGTAGGCGGCGAGGGACGAGTCGACGCCGCCGGAGAACGCGACGACGTGTAATCGCGCGCCCGCGCCGGCGGCTCGCGTCGACTCCACCATCGCGTCCAGCGTCCGCGCGAGCTCAGCCTCATCGTCCGCGGCTTCGTCGTCGTCGTCGTCATCGGCGAGGGCGGTCACCGACGGGGCGCCCCGTCGCGCGTGTCTTCCGCGACGTCCCCCGAGCGAAGATGCTCCCGAAGATGCTCGACGCGTGACGGCCTTCACGCGGGTCGCGTGTCTCGCCGGGCACGCGCCGAGCGCACCGGCGGCGATCGGTCGCGCCATCGTCCACTCGAACGCGCGTCGCCGACTGCGACGCCTTGGTAGTTAGATCGAGCCTCAACCCTATTCCCATGCCTGGGGTGCCCACTCTGTGGTGGCGCGAGCCACGTACCTTCCGCGTCACCGGCGCCCATGTCGGCCGGTGCCGAGGGTGCCGACACAGCTGTGGAACTCCTCCAGCGTCGGCTGATGGAGTGCGAGTGCATGGCGGCGATGTACGGCGAGGACACCGGGGGCGACGCGGGCTCATCTTTCGAGGTGTGCAATCCCGACGTCGCGTCCGCGCTCACGGCGGTGGTGGACGCGTGGGAGGCATCCGGGGACGCCGCCGCCGCCGCACTCTCCATGGACGCACTTCCCCCGCTCCGCGTATCGCTCACCATCGCGGTCCCATCGAGCGACGACGGCGGGGCGAGCGCGGCGCGCGGGAGCGTGACCATGAATGCGTCGCTGCCGAACGAGTACCCTTCGAGGGAGCCGCCGAGCCTGGAGCTCTCCGCGACGCGCCTGTCCCGAACCGCCATCGCCGACATCCTGAACAAGCTCGAGTCGTACGCGGCGGCGCGAACCGTAGAGCAGGCGACGCGCGGGTGCGACGGCCACGAGTGCCTATCGGAGTTGGCGCAAGAGCTCTCGGATTTATCCGCTCGCGCCGCGGACGAGGACGAGACGAGACGCGCGGCGGCGAACGACAGGGACGGCGACGGCGACGAAGCGGCGGCGGAGGGACCGAGCCACGCGGTGGTCCGTATAGACCACATGAACGACAGCAAGGGGTACACCAAGACGCTCCAGAAGTGGTCGCAGCAGCTCGGCCTCGACGTCCGAATGTTTTACGAACGTTCTCCGAAAGCAGCCTCCGGAGCCGAGACCGGAGCTCTCGATAAAGTCGGTCCTCCCACGGCTGGACGCGTGGAAGGGGTGTACGTGGTGCTGGGCGGCGACGGCGAGTCGATACAGTCGTTTCTGACCAGGTTACGCACCGAGTTTGTCGACGTGGACGCGAAAGGCGCCAAGTGCAAGGAACGCAAATCCACGGTGATGTGCCGAAGAGCCGCGGGCACCGTGAAGCCCGGGGAGGAACCCGTGCCGGAGTTCAACGGGTTCGAGTGCGAGCGGTACAGCGGCGCCGAGGAGCTGGAGGAGGTGCTGGCACGGTTCAACCTGTTGCACGTGGGCGCGGGGACGCAGAGGTTCCAGCCGACTGGCTAGTGTGCATAGGTAGACGCGTTCATTTTTTTACAAAATTAGTTATTAGGAGGGTAGACGTTTGCGCAGACAGCGTTAAGGTGATCCTCATCATCTGCTTTGGGTTCCCACACGCCGCGTCCTAGGTAAACGAAGTCCATGCACGAGATCTGCATGCCCTCTCGTCCCAATTTCGCCACCTCGGGCGGTAGGTATAGAAGCACTCTTGCTTGGCCACTGAACATCTCTCTCATGAAAACCCATCCGTTTTTGCGCACAGCAGAGCACTCAGTGTAAAAGTCGCCCATGCGGAACTCGTCGCCCTCTACAGGGTATTCATCAGCGTCGCCAGATTCATCGCGACAGTCATAATCGTACTCATCCTCTGCTTCATGGTCGGTTTCACCATCATCTTCCCGTTGCTCCCTCAGACGTTTCCAGTAGCCAGTGTTCTTCAATTGCTGGAGAGAGTTTCTAACGCCCTCTGCGTCGAACTTGCCGGAGACTGAGATGGACTTGAGCGTGTGCTTGACTTTGGCGTCGTCTTTCTCCAGGTATCCTTGCGATATACAAAACTTGACGAGGGCCCTGAGCGTCGCCGCGCAACGCTTCATGTCCCTGAAGTCGGCATCCATCTTCCTCGGTACGAAGTCTGACAAAAAGTGATTGATGTTGTTGCATAGCACTTTAGCGCCGTGCAGTTTGAGGTACGCGGATCCGAACATCTCTCGGTTCGGTATACCGATGCTGACCTCCTCTCCGTTCGTGCAGTAGGGGTGTTTGGACCCCGGCCAGTACGACTGCCAGTTACGCTCCATCCACTCCAGCCACTCGAGGTTGCGACCCTTGTTCGGTGCCGTCTCGTGAAAGAATTTGAAAATCTCCTGGAGGGTCGGCCCTTTCATCTCCTCCTCGGGAGGAGTAGGGAGCGGTCCCTTGGCTTTCTTCGCGGGAGGAGCCGGCTCTGAATTTGTCGTATCGTCAAATGCACGCTTAGTGTCGAGCATGATGTCACGGTCAGCGGCGGAGGCCTCGGGCACACCGTTCGCGTCCCTCCTCTGCTCGAGCTCCTCGACGAACTCCTCGTCGTGTTCCTCGTCGACGCCAACAGGAGTGCCCGTCTCCTGCCACTGCTTGTAGGACATAGTAAACCACCGGTGCACCTTTGCGGCTTTCTCGTGCATCCTAGGATTCAGCGTGTGATACATACGCGTCAAGGCGTCCATCTTCGCAGTCTCCTCGCGCTTCGGCGAATGGATCTGATTTTAACAACTTCAAAAACCAAAAAAAACAAATCCAAAAAGCCAAACGCGCCAGACGCCAACCGCACACACGCACACACGGTAGCATGTCGTCGTCCGGTCTCAGACGAGCCGCATCGCTCGCGCGCTCGCTCGTGACATCATCCCCACGAGTCCTCGCATCCGCCTCCAGCGTCGTGGAAGCCTCCATCGTCTCCCGTGGACGCCGGTGGATGACCGCCGACCCGATGCACGGCTTCGACGCATCCCGCGCGGGAACCTGCGAGTACACCGACGTTCACTACCCCGACCCACTGGACGTCACCGTCCCGCGGGAGATGCAGGTCGTGGACGCCGGGGTCTTCCGCGACTTCGGCGGTCTCCGGCGCTTCGTCGGGCCCGCGTCGACCATCAAGTGCTACGAGAATAATCCATTGGTGCGCGAAGCGCTCGGGGAGCAGGGAAACGGGCGGGTGCTCGTCGTGGACGGCGGCGGCAGCATGCGATGCGCGCTGCTCGGAGATAACCTCGCGGGCATGGCGGTGAAAAACGGGTGGGCGGGCATCGTCATCAACGGATGCCTGCGCGACAGCGAAGACATCGGCACGATGCGAATCGGAGTGAAAGCAATCGCGCCGCACCCGGTGAAGAGCAGCAAACGGGACCCGGGCTTACGCGACGTCCCGGTGACGTTCGCGGGAGTGACGGTGCGACCTGGGGACTGGATCTACGCGGACATGGACGGCATCTTAGTGGGCGGACCCGACAAGTACGAGCTCTGAATGCGAGTGTCGAGTCAGCGCATGCGTACGCGTTCAAGTGCGAAAGAATAGTACCCTAATATTGATCCCCCGAGGTCCACCCCAACCAACGAACCGTCTCACACACCGTCGAGAACCTGCTTGACCTTGTCCACCACGAAGAGCATACCGGCATTGGCCGGCGACGCCCTGAGCAGACACGGCACCAAACCCGCGTAGAGCCTCTTCACCCCGCCTTGCTTATACAACTGAGAAGCGGCGTCCATGAACCCTTTGTACTTTCGATCGCTCTTGTTGATCGCGTCCGTCATCATCGCGCTCTTGATGACGTCGACGGGGTAGAACAAGGACCAGTAGAGGAACCCGCCGAACCCGCCCGCGAACATGATCTCGTGGTTCCGAGCCTTACCGTCCGCGTGCTTCGACGCCAGATAGTTCTTGGTGTTCTCGAAGGTGCCAAAGTAAATCGCACCCGCGGGTAGGTTACGGATGAGCGTCGCGCCGAACGCCTGGTACGGCCCGCGTATGCCGTTGTGCTTGATCGACGCTTTCACGCACTCGCCGACGGTCTTGTACGGCGGGACGTAGTTCGGGTTCTGCTTCGCCTGGACGATCTGTGTCTGCCACTGGGACTTGAACAAGTCAATCGGGGATTCGAAAAACGAACCAGCCATCCACGCCAGCAACCCGGCTTTAAAGTAGGAGAGCGGCTTGTCCGGTGACACGCCGACGACCTCCTTCGCGCGCGCGTAGCCGAGGAAGAGTGTGGCGCGGAAGAACATCTGGCCCGCGAGCGGGGACGTGACGCCCTTGTACAGGCCCTTGAAGCCCTCCGTCTTGATTACTTTCGACGCCGCGTCCACCGGGCCGCTGTACGCCGGGTTCGTCGGGGACTGCGTCTGGAGTAGGACCTTGACGGTGTCGAACGGGTGGCCGACGAGGGTGACGACGACGCCGCCGCACGTCCCCGCGAAGATGTCCTTGGCGGAGCGGACGAGGGCGGACTGCGGCTCGGCGCCGGACGCGGCGGCGAAGGCGCCGGACGACGCGGGATGCGCGAAGCCGGTGGAGATGGCCCGGCCCCTGCTTCCGTGCGTGGGGATGGTCATGCTCGGCGAGTCCAGCACGGAGCGGAAGCTGCGGAGGATGGAACGCGCGAGGTCAGCGATTGGTGGCGATGGACGCGGCATCGTTCGGATCGACGGAGGGACGTGGACATCGATGGCCCGCGTCGCACCGGTGGGTGGACGGCGGGACAATAAAACAAGATGATTGCGATGATAGAGACGTTAGCCGAATGTGCCAACGCGCGTTCGCGCCACCTCACGCGGCGTATCGGGCAGGGAACCGCGCGCGTGAATCTCACCTCTGAAAGAGCACGTTGCTGGGAACGGTCATCGCGACGTTCTTTCGCGTTCCAACGCACAGCCGACGAGCGTCGAGACACTCGATCGGAGTGAAGGCACGGCACCGGTGGGGCTCGTGTCTCTATCGATTCCATCCGCTCTGCACGGCCAAAATCCAGACTTCGGGGGCTGCGATCAGGTGGGTGCCCAAGGTGCCCAGCTCGATGACCGATATCCTGACCTATTGCCCATACAGAGACACCAAAAAAGAGCCCGCCCTGCGAAGCGGGGGCATCAGCCGACACTGCGTCCGAGTCATCATCGCAGCGAGTTGGGCGCGGGCGGGAAAAAGTCTTGCCGGCAACGAACAGACGGTGCGCGCGCCGGGCGTGTGCGGCGGGTGAAACTTCGTGTGCATGCTCGCGACGGGTATCGCGAGGGCCCGTGCGCCTCCGAGCGCGCGGATGAGCTCGCTGACCCGACCGGGGTTCCAGCCCGCGCCGCTTCACACGGGAGTGAAGCGACATCTACATCACAGCAACAACCGTCGCTGCGCCCGCGCCCCAATCTGCGCGCGCGCGTCGACGAGCGGCCGCGGCGTCAACGATGGCTCACACGATGATTCACACGCCAAACACGCACACCCTCGATCTCGCGTCGTCCCGCGCGTGCACGCGAGGCGCATCGAGGCCATGAGCGGCAGCCACGACGAGGAAGACGCCGATGAGGAGAACGACGAAGACGAAGCGGGCCCCTCGGGAAGTCCGCGCTCGCTCCTCGGATCCATGGACCCCAACGCGCCACTGGGCGTCGTCCTGACGCACGTCAGCGCCGACTTCGACACCCTCTCCTCCGCCGTCGGACTCGCCAAGCTCCGCAACGCACGACTCGGCGCCAACTGCACCTTCGTCGTCCTCCCCCGGGGCGCGTCCCCGGGAGTCTCGCACTACCTCGCGCTGCACAAGAACAAATTTCCAATCAAAGAGAAACGAGTCGTCGACGCGGACGCACTGGACTGGGCCGCCGTCGTCGACGCACAACGCCGCGACAGGATCGGCGACTGCGCCGAGTGGCTGGACGCCGCGAGTGAGGTGGTGGTGCTGGACCATCACCTGCTCGCGACGTCCGACATCGACGCAGACGAACTCATCGTCGAGCAAGTCGGAGCCACCGCCACCATCGTAGCCGAGATGCTCGAAAACGAGAACGTACCAATAACGGAAGAGGACGCCACGTTACTGGCGCTCGGGATCCACACCGACACCGGGTCACTCACGTTCGAGGCCACCACCCCGCGGGACGCCAACGGTGAGTTTGTTTATTTTTATTTCCGTACGGGCAATTGGACTGACGACGTGTTTTGTTTGTTTACAGCGCTCGCGTACTGCCTTCGTATGGGCGCCAGTCAGAAGGTGCTAGCCGAGTACGTCAATCCGAGTCTCACCGCGGATCAACGCGAGGTCATCGCGCGCGGGATGACGGACGTGGTCAAGGTTGTGAGCCAAGGGATCACCGTGAGTAGAGTGCACGTGGAGTGCGACGAGTACTCGCCCGGGATGGCGACGTGCGCCAAAGAAGTTTTGGACCTGACGGATTCCGACGCGCTGTTCATGGCGGTTTCGTACGTGCACGGGAAGAAGAACCCGTACCGCCACGTCAGCGTCATCGGCCGCGCCAAGCCGGTGAAGACGGTGGACCTCGGCGCGTTGTTGAAAGAGTCCCTCAAAGGCGGGGGGCATCCCAAAGCGGCGTCCGCGGCGTTCCGCATGGACCAGCCGATCGCATCCTCGGATGAACTCGAACGAGCTCGCGTGGAAGGCGACGTGGACGGGATCCTGGATGAGCTGGTGCGCCGCGTGTGCGCCGAGCAGGTTCCGCCCGAGCGCAAGGCGAGCGACGTGATGCGCCGGTCGGAGAAGGTCGTGTCGGCTCGGCCGGAGATGACGATGGCGGAGGTTGGGGAGTTTCTAGAACGTTCCGGACACCGATCGTGCCCCGTCATCTCGACCGAGACGGGTGTTCTCATGGGAGTCGTGTCGGTCACCGAGGTTGACGTGGCGACGATTAAAGGCCAGCTGGACAGACCGGTGAGCGGGTACATGAAACTCCGGAGCGCGGTGACCCCCGACACGCCCGTGAGCGAGTGCGAGCGGATCCTTGTGGAGCAAGGCGAAGGGTGCATACCGGTGGTGGCCAACTACGAAGAGCCGAGGCGACAGTGGGTGATGGCCGGGCTCGTGACGCGCGCCACCATACTGAAGACGCACGAGTATTACAGGCGCAACAGGTTACGATCGAGGAACGGGTTGGTGGGTGAGAGGGACGAGTCGGAGAAGGCGGCGCCCAAGGTGACTGTCAATCCGGAGGTGTTCTTCGATGCCGAGATGCTGGGGCTGGCGGACAACACCAAGGCTGCGGATAACAACGCCAAATGATAAGTGTCGCCGACTCGCAACTAATAGGCTTGAAATTGCACGCATTAAGACGTAGTAGAGTCGAGAGTTACTTATCGCTAGAACTGTTTCGCCACCTTGACGTTCCACCAGCGTCGCGCGGCGTCCCTCCCTTTGAAGTAGACACCCACGAAGACGGCGAAGGATCCGCACACGTGCCAGATCAACCCACTCGACCCGCTCGCCTCTTGGAAACACTCCAGCCTCGACTCCAGATTCTCCGACGCCCGCGCCACCATCTCAGTCGCCGCCGCGAGATCGACGTCGGCGCTCATCGCGAAGTGACGAGCGCGGACGTGATCGTGCATCGCCTCAGCCGCGAGCGCGCGTTCGTGCTTGTGCGACATCGACGCCCACCGACCGTTGAACTCGTCGCGGACCGACTCCACCATCGCGTCCTCGCCGTCCGCCGCGCCGCTCAACGCGGACAAAACCGTCGCGGCCTTGGCCCGGGTGCCGCCGACAACGGCGAGAACCGCGTGGCGCTTCGCGGCGTCGGACGCCGCGAACGACAAATCGCCGCGACGCCCGACGGAGGATAAGTCGCCGAAAGGCGAGTTGCCGACGTCGAACGCGTGATCGCTCACGCCGCCCTTCCTCGCCTCGCTGTACGTTAAATGCGTGGGCGCGACTCCCCAGCCGGTGGTCAAGATCGCGCCGAGTAAACTCCGGTGAACGTCCGCGGGCTCCGTCAGCACCGGAAGGTCGCCGCATTGGAAACGCGTGAGCCGCGACGGGGCCCTGGTCCTCACCGCCAGCGCCATATCCGGAAACGAAACCGCGCTTTTTGACCCGTCCAGTAACAGCGCCTCGGTTCGGACCAAGTCGAATAAAAACACGGGCACGACGCGGACGCGGTTACCTTCGTTCCCGTCAACCCTGTCCCCGAGGTCCAGCTCGATCTCATCGGCGATTCGCGACCGAAAAGCACTCAGCCAGTACCGGAGCTCTTTGGAATCAAAAAACTCGCGGTGCGTCCCTGCAAACAAAACACGACGTCAGTACTCTAATTGCCCGTACGGGAAATAGAAATAAAAGAAACTCACCACCCGCGGGCCTGCCCATGTTCAGGTTCAACACTCGGCCCCCGCGCCCGTCGTCCTCGGCGCCCGCGTATGTATCGCCCCCGTCGGCCCCGTTCATGCCCCCGCCCGGGTCGGAAGAACGCGCGGTCGCCTTCAACGCGCGGTGCATCGCCGCGACGCACAGCGAACACGACCCGATCCCGACTTCAACCTCGTGAACCGTCACCGCCGGCTTGGCTTGAATCGCCCCGTCTACGCCGCTCGCGTCGTCCACACCGCCGAACACCGCCGCGGCTCTCAGCGCCGTTTCAATCTCCCGGATCCCCAAAGGCGGCGCGTGTCCTTCGTTCCCTTTGGGTAAGTCCGTGACCCTCACGATCTTCACCACGGTCTCTTGCCAAAACACCGGTGATATTTCGTGCGACGCGGGCGGCGCGAGGAGGTGGTTAGCGGCTCTGCGTAGAAGTCCCGCGATTCCCACCGCGAGGTGGCCCGGCTTTCGAACGTGCGCGGCGTGCACGCGCGGCAGGTTGAACACCGCGCCCTCGCCACCGTCGCGTGGCCCGTACGTCACCGGCCCGGCGGCGAGGTCGAACCACGCGTACCGGTTCTCGGCGCCCGTCCCGGTCCACAAGGTCCCGGCGCAGCTCCCGACGGTCCCGCGTTCGAACCCCGGCGGGGACGTAACCGCGGCGTCGTAAGTGTACGCGTACGCCCGACCGCCAGTGTTTTTCACCTTGGTTTTTGATAAAGGGTTGAGGACGTAGAGGACGTGCGAAGCCGCCGCGGCGTTTTCGTGGTCTTTAGCGATTAGTGAATCGATCGCTTGGTGCGGGACGGAGGTCACCGCGGAGGATTCGACCGTGTTCGATACGAGCGACCCGCGCGTGGCGTCCGCCTTCTCCAGCGCGTCGTCGATGGCGGCGGCGATGGCGGCGGACAGCGTTCGCGGCGCTTGTGTGACGTGGAAGTGGAACCGGGTCGTGATCGGCCCTGCTCGGATCTTCGAATCGTCGTCGGGGCGCACAGCTGTGTCGCCGTCGTCGTCGTCTTCGTCGCGCGATGACGCGAGGGAGACGTGCGGGACGTCCGCGCGGAGGGCGTCGAGGTACGGCGTGAAGTCCCGCTCGGTGAGCCGCACGCCTTCCGCGCCGTCGCCGTCGAAGCCCACCAGCCTCACCTCCACCGTCGCGTGCCGCACGATCGGCGCCTCGATGAAGTCCGCCTTCTCCCGGAGAGTTCGGGTGGCGCTGTGCCTGCGAAAGACATCCTTGTGGGTTTCGCTCAGGGACGCGTAGGAGTCTTCGCGCGCGAGTGGATCGGACACCGCGGCGTTGTCCAGCGCCGCTCGAGCCGCGTGCGCGTAGGGCGTGACGCCGAGCTGATCCGACGCGGCGACGCCCGGCGCGAACAACGACGCGAGGATCGCCGTCGTCGTCGTCGTCGTCGTGGCGAGGGCCGCGAACCATCCGGCGGACGCGCGGGTTCGACGCGATCGCATCGTCCGGTGTACCATCATCGACGCTCGACGCTCGCCTTCTCCCCTCGGCGCGGCTCGCGACTGGAGCCCGCGCGTTCACCTTGTGAGGCGAGCCGAAGGTGATGCTGCATGGATGACTATATTTCTGTGAATAAGAACTCGTGTTCATTCCTTGAAGCTACTTCTCAGTCTTTGCGACGCCCCGCTCACTCCCCATCGCCGTCCTCACCCTCCCCATCACCCTCGTCCGACCCGTCCTCGTCGTCCCCATCGCCGCCGCCCTTCATGAACTCCAGCAGCTCGTCGTCCGAGTCGTCAAAGTCCGAGTCCCCAAAGTCGAAGTCGTCCTCGTCGCCGTCGCCCTCTAAACCCTCACCCTCGTCCGCCTCGAGCTGCGCCGCGGTTCGTTCCTCGAAGTACCGCCGGCCGGTCATCTTCTTCTCCCCGTCGGCACCCTCCTCGGCACCCCCCGGGTCAGCCTTCAGTCGCTTCAGCGCGCGCTCGGCGTCGAACCGTTCCGTCCATTCGCGGTAGGAATCTTTCGTCACCGGCGTCCCCGTGGCGCGCATCGCCTTGAGCCGTCGCTCGGCTTCCTCCTCCAGCCGCGCCGTGATCTGCTCCGGGGTCTCCTCGACGACGTCGACGACCCCGGCGCGGTCGCGCATCCACTCCTTCGCCGCCTGCACCAGGTCGAAGATCATCACCGTGCCCACCGATTCTTCCGCCATCTTCGTGAGCATCGCCTTGCACGCGGCGAGTTCGCTGTCGAAGAGCCCCTTGAGGGACCGGCACTTGATCAGCGGCGGGGTGTCCGGGTAGGTTGGCGTGTGCGAGAACACCAGGCCGAGCCGCGCGGTCTGCGACTCGTCGCCGTCGGGGTCCGTCTCCTCGCCGTCGCCCAGGGGGGAGACGGAGATCTGGTAGCACGGCGCGTGGCTGGCGCCGTCGATGGCCTCGCTGCCCGTGACGACCGCCATGTCGTCCATCAGGATGGACTGCAGCGCCTCCACCTCCATCTCCTGGTCCTCCGCGTAGTCCGTCATGGTAGTCCGGCGATTGGGTGGCTAGGCTATCCCGCGCGTCTCCAGCTGTGATGAGCGTGAGCGGCGCACAGCGAAACAAAACCCTCCCAAGTCAAGGCCATGATGTCATTTCCTACCTCTCGGCCGCGATGACGGAGAGGGTGGAGATCGAGGGCGGCGGCGTGAGCGTCGCGGTACCCGCCGCCATGCTGGACCCGCGCGTCCCGATGTCCTCGGTGCTGTCCACCCGAACCTGGATGGACGAGCTGACCATGGACGAGCGCGCGTCGCTCAGGCGGTTCCTGCCAAATCCCACCGCGTCCGAGGAGGACGTATCGGCGCTGCTGACCACGCTCTTCGGCGACGTGATGAACGGCGACGGCGACGGCGACGTGAACGGAGGAAGCAACATGCACTTCGGGAACCCGGCGCAGCGGCTTTGGCGGGAGATCCAGGCGCGAGAGCGCGACCCGGAGGTCATGGCGCACAGGGTCGCGATCGCGCGAGTCGAGGAGGGAGCGCACGAGCTGGAGGTGCGACTGCATCACGCGCGCGTCGCACGCGCGGGGATGGGAATGCTCCGCAAGTTCCGCGACGCCGCGGACGCCAAGCAGGCGCACGCGGGCGGCGACGACGAGGCCGTCGACGTGACGCGCGAGGACAGGCATCGCGCGTGGCGTGAACGGAGCGCCACGCCCGAGCCCGATCGCCCACCCGAAGATTCCGACGACGATCTAGGCGACGATCTAGCGTCGCCTAGCAAGGCGGAACGAGACGAGCTGGCCGCGTCGGAAGAAGCCGTGCGGCTCGCCGTGGCCGTGGCGAAGGAAGCCGCGGAGGCGGCGGCGTCGCTCGGAACAGGGACGGGCGCGATGGCCGCCTTACGCGCGGCGGAGCGGGCCATGGCGGCGGCGGAGTCCGCGAAGGAGGAACATCATCGGGTGAAGTCGCGGGTGGAGGCTAAACGGTACGGCGTGGGCCTGGCGGGGGGCGGGGGCGGGCCGAGTAAGGCGACGAAGACGGCTAAGACGTCCACGCCGGGGAAGCCGAAGGTGCCGAACCCCGTGGGCATGAGGGTCGAAGGACCCGAGGGACTCAACAGGCGTTGGTCCACGAATGAAGATTTCTAGAGTATTAATAGGACCAGACCGCCGCGCCGCGTTGATTAAGGTCTATGCGAACGCGGTATCGATGGCCTTCGCCCTGGCGTCGTAGTGCAACTTGCACGCCGCGACGCAGTGCATCAGCGCGGTTTCGCTCGCCTCCGCGATCCCGCCCGGCTTGTGCACCCCGACGAGCCTCCCCGACTGATCAATCACCACCGTCACCGTCGCGTCCGCCAAGCCTTCCTCCTCGGCGTTCGGGTCGACGATGAGCTGCTTCCGGTACAGCGCCGTGGTCACCGCGACCGGCGCCGCGGCAACCTCGATCATCGAGCTCTCCTCACCCTTCTCGACGGATGCCACGTTCGCCCCCTCGCCACCTCCGTCCTTTTTCTTCTTCTCCCCTACTCCGCCGTACGTGAGCTTGCCGCGGTCGTCCACCGCGACGGAGGGAACCTTCGTGTCCCGCAACGCCGCGAGCGCCGCCATGAGCCCGGCGTCGAGCACGCTCCCGTCGTGGTCGAGGCAGTAGATGTCCAGGCAGACCCGCCACGCCCACAGTCCTGTCTTGATGCTCAGCTTCTTAAGGTCCACCGCGCGTGAATCGACCAGCGCGTCTTCGATGCGCCTGGCGATGAAGGACGATTCGTCGTTCGGGCGCCCGGGGCGTGTCGACGCGGAGCACATCGGCGGGAACTCCATGACGACGTCGATGAACCCCACGTCCGGGCGCTCCGGGTCGGGCTGGCACGCCTCGAGCTTCACCGCGGCCATGACGGTGGTCCGGCCGATTTTCACCAGCGCGCTTCCGTGGGCGGTGCCCGCGACGCCTACCGCGACGGATGTGGGTCGCGCGCGGCCGAGCGGCCTACCGTCCGGCCTCGCACCCTCAGAGATGAACTTGGCGTAGTACTCATGCGGGTAGAGCCTCTTGAACGCGGCCGCCTCCATGGTCGCGAGTCGCACCGCCGCCCGGCGGAATGCCGTGACCTAAATAACGAACCGCAGCTTTATGGCGAAATAGGCTCCACACGCACTCTGGTGTGCGCCGATCGCGGGTGGAGGAGGCGATGTGGCGACGCCTGCGCCGGCTTCCCGGTGGATGGACCGATGGGGCGACGGCGGATGCGCGCGGGGGGACGCACTCGCGCTGGAGATGCTTCACTGGGAGGGACTCATCATCATCAACAACAACGACATCGATCGGGGGATCGAGAACGATTCGCGCAGCCCGTTCGATGGAAACCGGGTCCGCGGGGATTCACCTCGCGGCCATCCGCCGCGCGTCGCTGGATCCATCCCGCGCACGCACCCACACCACACCGCCGCTCGCGCACATCCGTCGGGGCTTCGCCGCGTCAACTACGACGAGCGCATCGAGCGAAGCATCGAGCCCGCCGTCCAACCCCGTCTCGTCGCTCCCTCCGCGGAAGCACTTCACCGACGCCATGCGAGCCGCTCGCGCCGCGAACGACATCCCGGGCGTCATGAAACACTTCGGCGAGCTATGCGAGCACTACCCGGACTCGCAAGGCCCCGGCGCGTTCGAGATCCTACTCTCCATCGCCGCGCACGAGGGCAACCCAGAGGCTGCCATGGAAACCTTGGAAGCCATGCTAGCGGTCGGGTACCCGCCCACGCACCACACGCACCGCAAGATCATCATCGCGCACAACCGAGGCGGACAACTCACACAAGCGTGGGAGTGGCTGCAGATGCTCGCGCAGAGCGAAGGGGACGAGTACCTGGCGCACGCGGAAGGAAACACCGGCGCCACTCTTTTCAACGCCGTGCTCACCGGCGCGAGTAAAAAAGCAGACGTAGTCGTCTTCCACGAGTGCTGGACCGCGATGAAACACGCGCGAGTGGACCCGGACGAGGGCACGCTGGAGGCGTTCATGCTCATGGAGAGTAAGATCGGGGACTCGACGGGCGTGGAAGGGGTGTGGGAGCGCGGGGAGGAGTTCGGATACCTCCACCCGATTGCCAATCGATCGCCGCGGCTATTCTGTCGCAGAGTGGAAGCGCACGCGAGGATAGCGACGTATTTGCTCAAGCCGCGGGACGTGTCACGCGGGGGACGGGGCCGGTGGAGGCTTCCCACGGTTGGTGAGACGTCGAATGAACAACACGCGTTGGATAAAGGGCGGCACTCGGTGGAGGTGAGACGGGCGGCGTGGCTGTCCAGGGGCGCGGCGGCCATCGCTCTCGACGAGCTCTACGCCCGCGTGACGCCGGAGACGTCCGGAGATGGCTCTGGAAACGTTTCCACGGTAGCTCGCGACGACGCGGGCGTCACGCACCCGAGGGATGTACGTGACGCGACGACGACGCTGTGCAACGCGTACGCGGTGTGCGGGGATTCGGACGCTATTCGCGACTTGATGGAGCGCATGAGCGAGGCCGGGGTGAAGCCCGACGCGTTCGTGTTCAACGCGTTGCTCAGGTCGGAGGCGGCGGACAGGAGCTTAGCCTGGCACCCGGACGAGGACGTCGAGGGTGCCGACCTGGGTGCCGACACGGGTGCCGACACAGCTAAGGTGCCGTCCGGAGGACTGAATTCAAGCTACACGCACGCGGAGGAGCTGCAGAACGCGGTGATCCGCGTGGAGGAGATGATGCGGGACATGGTGGAATCCGGCGTGGACCCCGACCTTCACTCGTTCATGGCGCTGTTGACGGCGTACGCCAAGGTTGGCGACGTCGCCGCGGCTGGTGACGCGCTGGCGGGGATGAAAGCGCGCGGGATCACGCTGGACACGTGGGCGTTCAACGCGCTGCTGCAGGCGTGCGCGACGGCGAGTGACCTGGACTCCGCGGTTCGTATCCGGAACGCCATGCGTACGTCCGACATACCGCCCGACGACATCACATTCCTGCACCTCTTCACCGCGTGCGCCAGGCGCACGAGGGCCGTCGCGGTCACCTTACGCGACGAAGAGGACTGGGACGAGGAGTGGGAGTGGGGCGCGTACGACGGCGAGGGAGGAGGCGGCGCGTGGCCTGGGACGGACCCGACGGGCGCCAAGCGTCACCATCTCGGAGCCAGAGCGGCGGAATCGCACGCCAAACTCACGGGTGCGCTCACCGCCGCGGAGAAGGGCGGTGACGCGTCGCCGCCGGGTGTCGACGTGGGTAGGGTGATGGGGGTGGGCGAGGCGGCTCGCGCCGCGGCGGCTGCCGCGCGCGAGGGTCTATCCTCGGTGCGTGACGTCTTCAAAGACTTGCGAAAAGACGGCGAGCCCATCCGACTCACGCCGTCTGGCGACGAGGACCGGATGGGATCTGAAACGGCTGCTGGGATCCGAAACGGCGCGTCCCCCGAGCTCGCCCGCGCCAGAGCCGCGCTCCGCGACTTCCGCGCGGACATGACTTCCAGCGACGTCGAGTTCACCCCGCAGTGCGCCACCGCGCTGGTCCAGACGATGGGTCAGTTGAGGGAATTCGACGAGATGATGGCGTTTGTGCGTAAACCGCCGCCGGGGGTGGAGCGGGACGTGTACATGTATACGCAGGCGCTCCACGCGCTCGCGCACGATCCGTTCCACTGGAAGCGCAATTCACTCGGTCCCGACGACGACGAAGACGATGAGGGTGCCGAGGGTGCCGACACAGCTGTGCGGCGCGAGGGCGCCAAGGTGAAGACGGGGCCGAGAGCCGCGCTCGAATTGGCCGACGAGATGGTCCGCCTCGGTATGCGCCCGACCCGCGTCACCCTCAACTGCGTGTTACTCGCGTGCGCGCACCTCAGCGATTACGCCGAGGCGTTACGACGGTTCGATGCGCACGTGGCGTCCGGCGGGGAGATTGGCGTGGGCACGTACAACGCGCTGCTTCGGTGCGCGTGGGCCGCCGGTGTTTTCGAACAAAACGCGTTTTCAATCGTGGAAGCCATGACGAACGAGGGGTTTAAACCCAACACGCACACCGAGCTCACGCTGCGACGGTGCGGCGGGTTCGGGCGGGGCATGGGCGGGGATCGGGACGTGTCCGACAGTTTGTTGAAGCGGTTCGGGTTCGAGGTCGACACGCCTTTTAACCCAGAGCCGTGGGAAGTCGACGAGACCGGCGAGGATGACGGCGGAAGAAACGGCTTCCGGGGTCCGCCGCAGCGTGAACCGTTGGTCGGAACGATCGGCGTGGACGACGACGACGACGACATTCGCGGTTTGGCGGAAGGGGACATGGAGGAACCGCTGGTGTACTCGCGTAAGGACGGGAAGCTGACGCGCGCGGGAAGAAGATGGAACAAGAGGTGACTTTTTAACGAGAGTTAATTTTTTAAGTTTTACCTTTAGCGCTTCGACCCGCTACTGAAGCGCGAGGGTGATTCCCACCGGCGCGTGATCCGACGCCTCCGCCACCAGCTTATCCAGTATGAACGAATCCACAACCTTGACCGCCCCGGCCTCCGCCTTCCCGTCCACGCCCATCATCCGCTCGCTCGCCGCGAAGTAGTCCAGTCGCAAACCCCGGTTCTTGGGTTTATTCCCCGCCCGGCCGCTCCAGTACGAGTACCACCCCGTGGCGTTGGGATGAAACGCGCGAAAGGTGTCCACCAGCCCACACGTTCTCAGCGTCTCGCTCCAGCTCGCTCGCTCCTCCGGGGTGAGCCCGCACTGCTTCTTCGTGTGCGGGGCGTCCTTGTTGTAGATGTCGTCGTCGAGGTGGCCCACGTTCCTGTGAACAAAACACGCCGTCAGTCAATCGAATTGCCCATACAGTTATGAAATAGAAATAGAAAGAAACTCACAAGTCGCCGCCCACTATGACGGGCTTTCCGGTTCGCTTGCCCAGGTGCGCCAAGTAAGCCCTGAAGTCCACGTCCCAATCGTGCAGCCTATAGTCCAGCCGTTCCAGTTTCTGTCCGCTGTTGGGCACGTACGTCAGCACGAGGTTAAACGCGTCGAACTCGAGGGTCAGAACTCGGCCCTCATCCGTGTACTCAGAAGCGTAATATGCGTTCCCGTCCATTGACTTGAAGTCGTACATGCCCTCCTTGACGCTCAAGAGCTTCGCGTGGCCGGGATCGGCGGCGGACGGCGTCGGGGCGTCCGGCGCTCTCTTGACGAATCCGAGGAGGGTTCCCTGAGGCTTCGACTTGGATGAATCGATTGGCGCCCTGGCGAGGATGGCGACTCCGCTGTATCCCTTCTTGGCCGTGGACACCGCGAACTCGACCGTGCGGTACTCGGGTAGCATCGTCTTCAGCCTCTCCACCACGCTGGACACGTGCACGTCCTGCAGCTTGTGCTCCTGGAGGCATATGACGTCCGGTGCTTCGACGTCGGCGATGCGCCTGAGCGTCTGAGGGTTCTTGTCGAGGAGCGCGCGCAGCCCCGCGACGTTCCAGCACACGCACTTGAATCGCTTGGCGCCCGGTGGGGCGGTGCCCGGGGGTTCGGCGCGGGGCGCGTCGGACTGGGGGATGATGTCCGGGAGTTCAACCTTCGGCTTCTTCGCCGGCTTCTTCGTCGCGGGCTTCTTGGAGGACTTCTTGGCGACGTTTGAATCGGCGTCGTTCGTCGGGGTGCCTTCTTCCGCGGTGAGGTCGACGGCGCCGTCATCCTCAGCCTCGCGCTTCTTCGTGGGCGGCATCGCGTCGTCACGCTGAGGCGTCACGGTCCCACGGATCCTTCGTCACGCGGCGATACGTCCACCGGTGTGGCCGTGGCCGAGGCTGTGGCCACTCGACGAAGGCTCATCTTGTCATCTTGGACGGGACGAGCTGACGAGTTGCTGACAGCTCGAGAAATCTCAACACCCCACAGTTCTCGGCGGGCGGCGATGGGGCGTGAGTACGGCGCGGTGGAGCGCGATTCCGGCCGCCCCGGTCCGCCCTCCGCATCCGGCGGCGGATGGCCCTCGTGGTGGCGCGGCGCGCGCGGATGCGCCTCGTTCTTCGGCACGCGCGAGTCCGTCCTGGCGGGCAACATTTTACTGGAGGCGCAGGCGGCGATGGTGGTCAGCGCGTGCGTGGCGACGCTGTCGAACGGGCTGTTTCACCACGATTCGTCCGCGCGCGTCGATCCGTCACTGCCTTGGTCCGAGCAGCGCGCCACCGTGGCCGCGGGCGCCAACTCGCCCACCTTCGTCTCCCTAGTCTCCGTCACCGCGCATCTCGGCTACGTGTGCTCCGCGCCAATCGTCGGCATGCTCGTGGAACTGATCGGTTTCCCGGCGATGACCGCGATAGCCGCCGCGATGTGCCCGCTCGTGGCGTCCGGGTACGCCGCCACGAACTTCCGCAGAGTCTCCTGGGAGCTCGTGCGCATGCGGCTCATCGCGGGCGCGTGGAAGGCGACGCACGAGGTAAGATTATTTGTTACTTCCACTTCCGTATGAGCAATCAGATTGACGTCGTGTCTTTTTTAACAGCTCTCAACGGCGAGCGCGAACGCCATCGCGTGGACACCCGCATCCTCCCCATTCGCGTTCGGAGCTCAGAACGCCACGTGGTCCGTCTTCAGCGTCGCCGCGCCGTTCGCCATATCGCTGCTCCTCGGCCCGCTCGGTGTCCCGGGGGTATTCATCGTGCTGAGCACCACCGGGTTCGCCGCGTTTTGCGCGGTGGTAAGTTTATTTTTACTTTCGTATGGGCAATTAGAATGACGCCGTGTTTTGTTCACAGGTTTTATTTTCGCTCACTCCGTGGATGGCGCATCAAGGTCGGCTCCCGCCCCGGGCTCCTTGCGCGCCGCTGTTGGACATCGCAGATGACGACGACGACGAAGGCGGCGGTGCGGATGATGCGAAGGACGCGGTGGACCTCCGTGCGAGGCTCATCGAGGCTGGCGGGGCGTCGTCGTCAGCGGAGGCGTCCCCCGACAAGGATCGTGGTGGAATTCCAATCGAGGACAACGGAAGCGGAGTGACCTACTCGATGAGCGGCCCGAAGCCCGGTACGTCGTGGGCGTCGACGTGCGTGTCCATGCTACGGGACCCAGAGACGTTCTGCGTCGTCGCGGTGAGCGCCGCGATGGGCACCGCGGAGTACTCGATCGCGGGTGCGGTCATGATGCTTCTGTCGGGGGTGATGTCGTTCGGCGGCGCCGGGTGCGCGATGTTTTTGGCGATTCGCGAGTTGCCCGACGTGGCGGTCCAACTCGGCGCGCCCGCGTACCTGCGCGCGGTGCCCGTGTGGATGACGTTCGGGTGCGGACTGGGGTTGGCGGCGGGTGGGACCGGGGCGCTCGCGGCGCTCGGCGCGGGCGCCGGGGATGACGGCGTCGACGACGGCACGCGGCGATTGGTGATGGCCGCGGGATGTTTCCACGGCCTGGGCGTCGGGATGGTGAAGGTGGCGGTGCTTCCCGCGATGAGCCAGCTGGTGGAGGATCGGCACGGGTCGATGTTTGGGGTGGGCCTTGGAGTTCAGGGGTTCGCGACGAAGCTCGCGGGCGGGGCGATCGGGATGGTGGGTCTATCGTTTCTGATCGAGAGCGTCGGGTTCACTCGGGCGCTGAGTTTTTTCGCGGCGGCGTTGGCGGTCGTTGCGTTGGCGGCGGGGTGGTTCGCCAGGGGGATCAAGCTGAGGGTCGAGGCGTCGAGGGATGATGCCCCGTGAGGTTAGTGTGTTGTTCATTCTTTGCACGAGTTGTTCGTGAGGAGTCGCTGGCGTAGCGTGTGTTGTAGTAGTAAACGGCGGCGAGTCGGTTGACGTGATGAAACTGTTGGTTTTTGCGAGGGTTCGCGAGACTACGTACGTGCTGAGCGAGGGCGCGTGATGGTTAATTGCGCGGTGATGACGTTTCATTGAACGACGAGATGGAATTCTAAACTCGCTCGCAGTACCTCAACAACGTCACGACCTTCTCCCGCTTCTTATCTGTGGCGATATTCATAGGCGTGTGACCGTCCTTTCTAGCTTTGCGAACGTCCGCGCCGGCTTGGATTAGCAACGCCACACAACTCTCGTGCCCATTTTGAGCGGCAAGGAAAAGCGGGGTGGCGCCATCCGAGGTCGCTTGGTTCACATCCGCGCCCGCCTTTATGAGCTCCATGACGACGTGCGTGTAGCCTCTCTCGGCGGCGATGTACATAGGCGTAACGTTGTGGAATACGCCGCTGCGCTGTCCACTCGCGTTCACAGAATGTGGTGATGCGGGCTTGTTCACATCGGCCCCTGCTTCTATCAGTGCCTTCGCCACCGCCGCTCGGCCAAGCTGGGCGGCGATGTGCAGAGCTGTGCTGTTATCCCCAGCCAGAACCTCGTTCACGTCCACCCCGGACTCCAGGCAGGCCCTGACCGCGGGCACGTTGCCGTGCCTTGCCGCCCAGTACAACGGTTCAACGATCCAGCCCTGCTCTCCAAAGTGTGCCTTGATCTTCGCCTCCATCGACCGAACGCCGTCCGCGCTCCACACTGCGGCGTTGTACGCCTTGTTCACCTGCGCCAAGTTGAGGGTGTCGTTTATCTCGAGTTTTGGGAGTATCTCCGCGGTGAACACGTCCGGCAACTTCACGGCGATGACATCGAGGATGGAGATCATGCCACACCGTAAGTACGTCACGGTATCGGACTCTGCCTCTTCTTCTTGCACATTTTGCGTGTCCATGGCGGCCTTGGAAGTGAAGAGGGTCGCCCTCGGTCGTGGCTTTTGTGGGAAACTCTCGGAAAAGCCAAGTGGGTGCCTTCGTACAAGTTAGGGAAGGTCAGATCACTTTGGGATGCGCGCGCTTCGGCTGTGCGAGATGGCGTGTGCCGTCGCGAGGGTCCGCGCGGGATGCGCCGCGATGCGCCGCGATGCCCTCGGCGATCCCCGCTCGCTCCGTCGAGCCGCGTGTGTCTCTTCATCGCCCGCGTCTCGCGCCCGCCACGCCGCGTGGGTCACTCGGGTGCCGACGCGCGCGATGGCGACCGGCGGGAACAACATGGACACCGAGCGTCGCAAGGCGAACGCCCGCGCGGTCCGCGCGGTGCCCATCAAGCTCGTTCTCGTCACCAAGGGCGGCGGCAAGGACATGGACAAGGCGTGCGGCGAGTGGAGCGGCCGCATCGCGCGGTACACCCAATTCGACGAAGTCCCGTGCAAGTCCAACCCGAAAAACGCCAAGGAACCGAAGGCGCAGATGGAGGCTGAGGCCGAGCGCGTGATGAAACAGATAGACTCGCGGGACCTCGTGGTGTTGATGGACGAGCGGGGAAAGGACGTGAGCTCGGAGGAGTTGGCGGAGTTGGTCGCGGAGGCTGGAGACGGCGGCTACGGTGGATTGGTTTTTTGCATCGGCGGACCTTTTGGTCACGGCGACGCTGTTAAGACACGCGCGGATAGGAAGATCAAGCTGAGCTCGATGGTGATGAACCACCAGGTGGCGAGGTTGGTGCTACTGGAGCAGATTTACAGGGCGTGGACTATCCTGCGGGGGGAGCCGTACCATCATTAGCCGCGTCGTGAAGAAGCACATGGATTTATTCACTCAGCGCTAACCTTTTGGCGACTCGAATCAACTTCCCGAAGCCTTCGAATTCTTCCAGATCTAAGTGTTTGGGCTCGTCACCCCAGGGAGTGTCAACCTTACGGACATCCGCACCGTGAGATATCAGCAATGCCGCGACTGTCTCGTGCTTCCCTTCGATGGCGATGTCGAGAAGCGTTTCATACGAGTCATAGTCGGCGAGAGAGACGTTCACGTCAGCACCCAACTTTGTGAGCGCCATGACAACTGACGTGTTGCCGAGCTCAACAGCGTTGTACAGAGGTGTATCGCCAATCCCGTTCCTCGCGTCCAAATCAGCCCCTGCATCGATCAAATCTAATGCCATTAAAGCATCGTCTTTGAGAGCGGCGAGGTGCAAAGCAGTCTCTTCGTCGGCTCCATAAACCTCGTTCACGTCCACCCCAGACTCCAGCAGGGCCCTCACTGCGCGAGAATTGCCGCTTAGAGGCATCCAGAACATCGGATCGTGGACTGTATTTTTGTCCACGTGATCCTCGATTTTCTTACCCAACGATCGAACGCCTTCGGCGCTCCAAACCGCGTCCCTGTACGCCCTATTTACCTTGGCCAGGTTGCAGGTATCCTTCAAGCTGAGTTTCGGCAGTATCTCATCGTAGAACACATCCGGCAGCTGCACGGCGACGGCATCGAGAATGCCAAGGGTGCTGCGGCGCAGATGCGTCAATGTATCCGATTCGACCTGGTCTCTCTTTCTCTTCTGCGTGTCCATGGCGGCGTGGAAAGTGGAAGAGGGGTGCCCTCAGTCGTTGCTTTCTCCCAACTTTCTTCGGTGCTTCCGAGAAGAAGAGAGAAGGGTTCGTGAGAAATGTATGCAAGTCCCACCACGGCGTTTCGGATTCTCGCGAATCGTGCTCGCCCTTTTTAACACGTGGGTTCGATGGCACGAGAGCCGCCGCGTCGTCTTCGCGCGCCATAAGTGCACGCGACCCGTCCTCACAGGTCACGCGCGACCCGTGCATCGGATCCGCGCCCCCGCGCGTCCGAATCCACCGCCGGGTACTCACACATTGTACCCACGCCTCCGCCGCGTCGAGGAGAAAGTTCCTCATTTTGCGGCTGGTTGTTCGTTCTCCTTTCTGACGTGTTTCGCGACCTTTGACGCGACAGTGGCTGGCGGCGCGGCGTCCATCGATGGCGTCCACGACGAACACCCAGCGCGCGGCGCTGTTCTCGCTGGCGTCCCTGCACGTCATCCTCTGCTCGGGAACCGCGTACGGATGGACCGCGCTGCGCCCCGTCCTCCTCGACGCCGGCCTCTTCGCCGGCGCATCCGAGATTAGTCGGGCGAGGGCGATGAGCTGGATAAGCACCCTCGGCATCGCGGCGAACGCGCTGTGCAAGATGCCGCTGGGCTTCATCCTGGACCACGCGGGCCCACGGTTCACGGCGGTGCTCGGCGGCGTCATGGTCCTCGCCGGCAGCGCGCTCATGGCGCTCGGCGACCGCGAGAGCCTCCCGCAGATGGCAACCGGATACTTCCTCCTCGGCGTCGCAGGTCCGTTCGTGCAGATGCCGACGTTCCAGTTCACCGAGCTCTACGGCGCCCAAGGTAAAGGGACGGCGATGTCGCAGCTCGTCACGTGCTTCGAACTCTCCACCGGCGTCTTCGAGCTCATGAACGTGGCGTACTTTTACGGATCTAAAGAGATCTGCAACCTTCGCGTCATGTTTTTAGCCTTCGGCGCTTGCGGCCTCTTCGTCGCGATCACCTCCGTGCTTTTCTGGCCGGACAGGCCGCACAGGGCACCGCGAGTCGGCGGCGCGGGCGGTGCGCCGCCCCCCGCGGCGCCGCTGGCGCACCTCGGGCTCCGTCAGCAGCTCGGCAGCGGCGCGTTCTGGATGGCGGCGAGTTTCATGTGCGTTCACATCTTCAGGCAAGGGTTCGTGTTGGCGACGCTGGGCCCGCAGATGGAGACGTTCTTCCCGGGAAGGACCGCCAAGATGCTCTCCGACTCGTTCTCCGTGGTGCTTCCCCTCGGGTTCATACCCATGGCGATACTGACCGCCACCGGCGGCGCGGGCGCGATTTTGCGCCGGCCCATGTTTGCGTTTTTTTTCGTCACCGTTCTCTCCATGTTGTACGGAGGTCTGCTGTTGGTGCCGAACATCTACGCGTATCTCGTGCTGTTCGTGGTGTTCCCGCTCGCCAGACAACTGGTGTTCAGCACGTTCTTCAGCTACTGCGCCTCCGTGTTTGGCTTTGGCGCGTTTGGACGGATCAGCGGCGCGGCGTCTACGCTAGCCGGAACGATCCAACTCTCCATGTCGCCGTTCATCACCGCGGTCGAGGAGGGCGGCCGCGCGCCGTTCCCACCAACGATGTCGCTGTCGTCGCGTTGGCGCGCCGCGGACGTCTTCCTCGGGTCCGTCCCGCTATTTCTGCTCATCGCGCCCGCGTATTACATGTCCAAACGATGCGCCGGGGAGGACAACGAGGACGAGTTTGAGGATTGCGAAAAGTACTCCGACGCCGAGGAGCCGTTGCTCGGCGCCGCCGGGGATGGGGATCCGTCCGACGCGGACCCGGAGGCTGGGAGGGTCGTTCACGTACCGCGCAGCGCGTCGCACTTGTCCATCAACCGCATGGCGAGGAACTCGAGCGTGGTGTCGTCGGTCGGGTCGGCACGGGACAAGTGGGAGATTTACGCGAGCGTGGGATCGGGAGCGACGGGCGCGTCGCCCGCGTCGTTCGCCAACGCCGGGTCGTGGATGGCGGCGCGGGACCGCCGCGGGGTGGATGCGGGGTCGGGGTCGCGAAGGCGCGGCGGCAACGCGGGGTTCAGGTCCGACTCGGAGGAGGAGTAACTCTTAAAACGTCCTCCGGGGGTAAAATGTATTTAGCACTACGGACCCGCTCGCGCGAGAGGCTCTGGATGTACAGTTGGTGAACTTAAGTCGTTGTTTTGGTACTTATTAATTGTAAAGATCTAAGTCGTCAGAAGAGGAGAAAGGCGACGAGCGCGCCGACGGCGGAGCCGCCCTGTAACCCCAGCGCGACCCAACGCGCGGGCCTCTCCCCCGCGTGCAGCGCCTGGCACCAACGGAAACCTTCCGAGATGGTATACGGGTTGCACAGCGCAAACACCCCGACGGCGACCAACAGACCCTTCGCCTTGAACCCCGCCAACGCATCCGTCGGATCCTCCTCCTCGCCGGTACCGCCCGCCGCTAACGTCCACGCGTCGCCCGGCGATGCCGTCGCTCCCGTCAAGAGCCCGAGTCCCGACCCAGCGTAAGTAGTATACGTTTGAGTACCCACTCCGCCGTACTCAAACGTTCCTCCCCCCCCTTCCGACGCGCTTTTCGACGACACACCGGTCCACAGCACGAAGCTTATCGCGAGCACCCACGCCGCGCACGCCGCCGGGTACGCCGCCCGCCCGGGAATCACCCCAGCCATCCCGAACCCTATCGGCGTCGCCACGTAATACACCACGTTGACCATCGTGGGTAAGTTGTCGTACCCAGACGTTTTGGCCAACAACTCCGCCGCGAAGGCGTAGGCGGGTACGCACAAGCCGTAGTTCGCGACGCCCGCCAGGCAGTTCACCGCCATGACCGGCGCCACCCGCCGGAGCATCGACAGCCTAGAAGCCCGGTGAGTGCCCACCCTCTGATGAGCGGCGTCGGTCCCGATGCCGCCCAGTCCCGAATCTGTTAAATCGATTCCGTTTTCCAAATCCTCGGGCCCCTCGTCCACGTAGTCGCGCGGCGGACGCGCGGTGTATAACGAGTGCAACTGCCGCCGCGTCGTCGGCGGCGGCGACGCCGGCGGCGACAGCAGCGGCCGCTCGAGCGAATCGTCGTGAACGTCGCCACCGCCGCTAGACCGCCCGCGATTCGGCGATTGCGGCGGCGTTGTTCTCGCCGGCGTCGCCGCGCCGCTCGTTCCTATACCCGACGACCGCCCGCTATTACCCCGCGTCGGCGTCCCAAGAGACCCACCACCCGTGCCCGCGGTGTGTGCCCCTGGCACTGCCCCTGTCCCTGCCCCTGCCCCTGTCTCGTCGACGCTCCCGCGTCTGTGCCGCGAGGTACCGATGGCGTGTCCGTGCCTGGTCACCCCCGCCGAACACAGCGCCGCCTCCGCGGCGTCGTAGTCGTAATCCATCTTGACGATGGCGAGCCACGCCACGAGGCTCGCGCTGCAACTCGCGGAGACCACCGCGCAGAACGTATCGGGGCCGAAGTTCGGTGACGCGTCACTGGCGCCCCACACCTGCGCCGCGGCCAGCGCGGACGCGAAGATGCCGCTGAGGCCGGTGCCCGCGAAGTACGCGGAGGTATACGCGGACCTGAACCGTGACATGTAAGGGACCACGATGAGGTTACCGCTGCTGCCGATTATCCCGGACACGAACGCCGCGCACCACACGCCGACGCTGCGCCTGTGTCCCCAGACCACGCGCACGATGAAGCCGTTATCGCATCCCGCCTCGTTCACAGACAGATCGTTTGCGCACGGAAGCAACGCAGCCATGGTGGCTGACGCCGCGACAGCCGCTAGGAGCAGCAGGGTTCCAAAGGTGGGAATCGCGGACGCGCGGAGGGAGAACATCATGCCGAGCGCGATGCCGTTGCCGAGCTGCTGGAACACGTTGAGGAACGACGAGAGCCTGATGCCCTCGGGCAGCCCGCCCGTGTGATGGTGACCATCACTCCCGCCGAGGCCCGGATCCTTGACCGCGATGAGCACCGGCACCTGCACGAACAGGCAGAACACGAAGAACCAGTTCGCGAGCCCGACGAACGCGAACAGCCACCATATCGTCGCGGTGTAAGCGCTACTGGGTTCGGTATCGTCGCGAAGCGCGCGCGCGAACCGCAGCGTCGGCGTGACCCTCATTTTTCTGCTCGCAGATTCTCTAGTGCTACTTGTACTCGGCGGTGAAATCGATTTCGGGCCGTCGCCCGTCTCCAAGCACGCCGCCCCGACCCGCCTCGCGCCCTCCGACCGTCTCCGCCTCGAGCCCGCACCGCTCGTGGCCGACGGCCTTTGGCCTCTCCGCGTCGCGGGCTGTGCCCCGCCTCCTCCGACCGACGAACCTCTCCCCACACTCGAGTCGTAGACCTTCGAAAGGTCCAACCCACGTGATTCGGATTTGAGGGTGAGTCAGCGGCGCGACCTTTCGACCGACGTCCCTATTTCGATCTGCAGCCGGGCTCGACGGGTCTCGGAGGTCGCGTCGGCCCGAATCACATCCCGGAGACACACGGCACGCGACCGGGCTGCTCGGTTCGGGCGCGTGGGCACTCGAGAAAGGACGCGGCGTCCACCCACCGCGGAACCCTCAACGCGCCGAAACCAGCCAACGCGGTTCAGCACTCGTGAAATCCTTTTCGGCGCCCGCATCGACGGGGCCGCACCTGTAGAACCGACATGCAGTACGTGGGCTCCCCGCAGACCACGTTCCGGTTCGGGTCGACCCCGACCCGCTCCATGTCCATCTCCTCCCTCGCGTCCATGGTGGAGAGCGGAGAGGACCCAGAGGACGGCGACGGCGACGAGACCGCGGCGCACTTCTTCTCGCGAAGATTCAGCGTCTCGAGTTTGAGGGAGGCGCGCGTTCGACGTACCGGGTCGATGCGGTCGCTGACTTCGTCGATAAATGACAACACCGGAAGCGTGGGGAACCTGGCGCAGCTCGGGAGCAGCGTGGAGGCCATGCACAGTAACCGCCCGCCGCGCCACGGCCGCGCGCAGTCCGCCCGCGGCGGGATGCTCGCAGAAAGCCTCGGAAGGCAACTCTCCAGTCGATCGGTCTCGCAGTCGCCGACGTCGAACCCCGCGTCGCCGCACAACCCGGGATCGCATCATCAACAGAGTACTGGCGCGCAAGTAAACGAACGAAGGTCGTCGCTCGGTGGGTCGCAAGGGGGCGGCCACTCACCCAAGACACGCGTCGTGGGGTTCGGAGAGGGCGCCACAACCACGACGTCGCCGGGAACGACGGCAAAAATGAATGCAAATGATTCGCATCAACAAGAGGAGGCGTTTAGGGATCGTTTAGCGGTCGCGAGGCAGCGCGCACCCGACGACGAGGGCGACGGGGATTCCCTAGGCGGGGAGGGTGCCGACTTGGGTGCCGACTTGGACGACGACGCGTACGAGACGGCGTCCGATTTCTTTCCCCGTTCTTCGAACAAGTCCGCCAAGTCGCTGGTCCTTTTACTGCACTGCGTCTCCTTCACCAGCGCTTTAATCATCGCCGCGCCGCTCCCGCTGCTGCCGCAGGCGGTGAGCCACTTGGGGTACAGCCCTGTGTGGACGGGGTTGGTGTTCGGCGCGTTCGCGATCGGAACGGTCGGTGCCACGAAGGCGTTTAATTCATTCACCGACGCCGACGGCGGGCGAGCGGCGTTGATGATCGTGGGTTTATTTTTGCAAGGCGCCGGCGGTATGCTCTTCGGTGTGGCGGGCGAGCTCGGGTTCACGAACGGCGCGTACGTGCTGCTGATGTTCATCGCGTGCAGGTGTTTGGTCGGGGTAGGGGTGGCCACCGCGCATTTGGCGGTGTACGCGGCGATCAACGGGAGCATGGGCTCGGATCCCGCGCGGCTGAAACGGACGCTGAAGATTAACGAGTTGTTCGTGGCGTTGGGATTCGCCGTCGCCGGACCGCTGGTGGCGTGGCTCTCCGTCGTCGGGGACTCGTACACGGACCCAGGTTCGAATACGAAATACGGAAATAACCCCAACGGCAGCGCGACGAACCTGGGCGTGGGGGGTTTCAGGCTGCCGTTTCAGGTTACCGGTTTTTTGGTGCTCGGCAACGCGGTGTGGCTCGCGGGTGACCCTGGGTGTTTGGCGGCGGGAACCAGGCGGGAGTGGCTCGACGCCTTGCTCGAGGAGGAGTTCGAGAGCGTGGAGGCGCGCGCCGCGGAGCTCAGCGCGCAGCGCGCAGAGCGCGGCGAGGCTCTGGATAACTCCCCGGAGGAGCGCTCTTCGCTCGGCGGCGGCGGCGGGGATCATGTAGTCGCCGAGCTTCCGAGCGATCGGGTCGTTCGTAAGCGCGAGCTCCTCACCCCGCGGTTCGTCTCCGTGGGCGGCGCCCTGTTCCTCGCGTGTCTATCATTCGGGCTCGTCCAGCCGCAGCTCTCGCTGTACCTGGTGGAGCAAAGGGGGTTCGCGCCGATTGCCAACGGGCTGGCGCAATTCGCCGTCGCCGGCGGCTACATCCTCGGCCTTCTCGCCGCGGACCTGGTCACGGCGATGAACTGGATCTCCGCGGAGACGGTATGCGCGGCGGGGATATTCGTGTCGGGGGGTGTGGTGGCGGCGCTCGGGGCGGCGGACGGGTTCGGCGATTTGGGTAAGGGGTATTCAGACGCGGCGATGTTTTGGTTGTTGGCCGCGTTCGGCGCCGCCAACGCCAACGCGCTGGCGCCCGCGCTGGACGGGATGAAACGAGCCGCGAACGACGAGCACGCCAGTGGCGCCCGTGGAGGCGTCGCGAGCAGCGTCGCGAACGTCACGGAGGGTGCGGTTCGCGCGTTCAACGTGTTCCAGGACGCGGGGCAGGTGCTCGGACCGGTTCTCGGCGGTTTGTTGTGCGCCTACGCCGGCGGGTTCGCGAACGCGGCGCTCGCGCTCGGGGCGTTCGTCTGCCTGTACGGAGCGCTGGCGCTGAGCTTCCGGGTGAGCCTGATGCGCCCCGTCGCGCTCGACGGGCCGGTGGTGCTCTCGGCGGCGGCGGTGTCGGGCGGAGGGAGACACCTGAGGGGAACGCGGAGTAACCCTCGATTGCCGCCGGCGTTTCCTACAAAGTCGGAGAATTCGCTCGACGAGCAGCTGCTGCACTACGACGGCAGCGCCGAATCCAGCGCATACACGGGTTGAATGTGTTGAATGGGTTGAATGGGTACGTAGCTCTAGTCTATGCATACACAGTGCGCGTTTCGACGTCGATGGCTATTACGATTTTGGTGCTAAACTAGATCGCGCTAAGAGTTACCTTTCCTTGGCGACGAGCAACGCGCCGCACTCCAGGTGCGGCGTGTACGGAAACTGGTCGAACGCGGCGAATCGCTTGACGACGTGCGTGTCGTGTAGCATCCGTACATCGTCCGCCAGCGTGGCGGGGTTGCACGAGACGTAGACGATTCGTTCAAACCTCGACACGAATTTAGCGACTTCGGGGCCCATCCCCGCCCTCGGCGGGTCCACGAGCACAGTCTTCAAGTCGTAGGACTCGAGCGGGGGCACGTCTTCGAGGCGCATGAACTCTTTCCCTTGGTCCAGCGCGAGGGTCAGCTCCTCGCTGGACAGCCTGGCGAAGGCGACGTTGTCCGCGTCGTTCAGTTCCGCGTTGTGCTTAGCCGCGGCGACGGAAACCTTGCTCACCTCCGTGGCTAGCACCTTGCGGAACATGGGCGCCATCGCGATCGTGAAGTTGCCGTTGCCGCAGTACAGCTCCAGGAAGTCGTCGTCGCGTCGTCGCGTGGTGGAGTCGCGGGTGGTGTCGATGTCCGCGCCTTGATCTCCGCCGCCGGCGCAGTCGGACACCGCGGCGGACTTGTCGGACACCGCGGCGGACTTGGCCCACTCGAGCATCTTCGCGCTGATCCCCGCGTTGGGCTGGGTGAACCCACCCTCGAGCTGCTTGTACGTCAGCGTTCGGCCGTCCACTTCGATTTCCTCCATGACGTAATCGTTTCCGAGGACAACCTGCGCGCGTGAGTGTTTGATTGGAGCGCGTGAGTGTTTAGTGTTTGATTGGAGCGCGTGAGTGTTTGATCGAAAGCGAATGTAAAAACCAAAAACCGCTGTCGCAGCCGGTGTTCCTCGGTTGGTGGTGCATGAAGTCTATCACCATAGCCGTAGCTCAGGGATTGATTCTATGGTATAATTCATTTTTCTCGTCTTCGGAATCCCGGCGGCGGCGTGCGTGGTCGAAGTAAACGCGGCGTGGAAGCGAGCCGGGTGGGGGGTGTGTTTGTGTGTGTGCGGGCGGTGACTCACCTTTTGCTTTCTGCTTCTTCCGATGATGGACACTCCCAGCCGTTGCCTCATCTCCTCCGCCGCCTCCGCCCACCCGTCCGTCTTGACCGGCTTGTGGTACAGCATGCTCACGAGCGCGTCGCCTTTTCTGGTCGTCAGGAAGTTCACCTGGAACAGTTTCCGGCGGATCACTTCGGACTTGCCGATCTCCTCGAGGAAACGTGGCATGAGGTCGTTGATGCGCTCGGAGCCCATCGGGAACGCCGGGACCTCGATCGGTGTTTTCGGGTCGTCGCTGTCGAACATGGCGAGGTAGGACCGGTCGCCGTCGTGCCACACCCTGAACTCCGCTCGCATGCGAAAGTTGGCGCGCGCGGACTCGTGCACTTCGGTGGGCGGCAGCTCGATGGGTTCGAGGGGTTTAGGGTCGGGATCGGACGGCGCGGGTGCGGGTGCGGGCGCGGCTGCGAAGTGCGAGCGCGCACGCTCGATCTTGACGTCCAGCTCCTCGCGGTAGGTATCCGGCCTGACCGCGACGTCGAGCCTCGCGCGAACGGCGCGCCACTGCCATCCGCGTCGGCCGATTTTGGGGTCCGCCGCCGCCGCCGCCCGCGCGCCCCTGAAGGGCGAGATGGGCGACGACGACGACGAGGCGGTGCGGCCGGAGAGGAAGCGGCAGGTCCGTGCGCATAGCACGTGCGATACTCTCGCGGTGGAACCCATCGCGGCCATGGCGGCGCTTCGCCGCTCGCGCGCCTCTCAAGTGTGAGGGATGGTGGCGCGAGGTCATCCAAATAGCTTGTGTTCAGAGCAGCCTCAGTTTTCGCCATCGGCACCACTAGCCGGGGCACAGGGGCGGTCATCACGGAAGGGGAATGCGAAAGGGGTTCTTCGGCGCCGCGCCTCCCAAGCGCGCGGATCCCCCGCGCGAACCCCGAGGGGACCCGAACGACGGGCTAGGGTTCGATCGAGCCTTCGAGGAGGCTCTCCTCGCGCAGGAGGCTCGAGTGGATGGCGCGACGAAGGCGTCGTCGTCGGGAGGAGGAGGCGACGACCTGGGCGTCGCACTGCGGTCGTCGGCGGTGAACGCGACGTCCCTGGACGGCGTGCTCACGAAGCACTGGCCGCACGGCCACGTCATCACCCCCAGCGCGGACGGCCACGCCGATAACGTCATGCTGATGCTCCACGGAAGAGGCGACGTCCCGGCGCCGTTCGCGAAACTGGCGCGACGGATGGCGCTGCCCCGCACCGTCTGCGTGGCGCTCCAGGGCCCGCACCCGATCCCATTCGTCGACGACGGACGCGCGTGGTTCACGTTCATGGACCAGGAGAACTTCGAACCCATCGACGGGACGGACCCAACGGACACGCGGCGCACCGACAGCCTCGAGCGCGTGGTGACGCGCCTGTCAAATCTAATCGATAAATTAACCGACCCCGCGATCTCGACGCCGAGCTGGCGCGGGTCACGCGTGCACCTCTTCGGTTTCTCCGACGGCGGGACCGTCGCGCTGACGTGCGCGATGCGCGCGCGTGGTGAACGGAGACTGGGAGGTTGCGCGACGGTGTGCGCGTCCTTACTCCCCGAGCAACTGAGGAGGAGGACGAAGGAAGATGACGATGACGATGCAAACCAAGTCGATGGAGGGCCGACGCCGGTGACTCTGACCGCGGGTGCGTCCGACCGAATCGTCTCCGTGTCCTCCGTGCGCGAGACGTCGGATGCGCTGATCGACGCACACCCCGGGCACGTCGGCACCGTGCACGTGGTGCCGGGGAAAGGTCACGCGATGGTCGGCGGCGCGGGTGGCGAGGACGAGATGAAACACCTGATGGGGTTCTGGGCGTTGACGCTGTGGCGGCCGGACGGCGGACGGATGGAGGCGAGTGACTTGGGCGAGGACGTGATCGAGGTGGACGGCATGAACGCCAGGGTGGAGAGGGTGGTGGTGGAGGAGGAGGAGACGGGCGATCCGTACGCGCTCGATTAGTCGTTAGTATACGCTCATCGTTAGAAATTGGAATTTTCGTTAGAAATTCACTCCCACTTGAGGAGCGTCTCGAGCGTTCGTTCGAGCTCCGCGGGCGCGCGCAAACCGTGCGCGATCTCACCCTCCCGCCGCGCCGCGCCCGTCAGCCCCACCAGACCCGCCGCGGCATCCTCCCCGGACGCCGCGACATCGTCGACGCCGTTCATCCCCGATGAAGACTTCAACTCGGGATCCCCCGCGGCCATCGATCGAATCGCGTCGTTCCCGTACCTCGATACCAGTTTGAAAAACGCCGTCTGGAACGCATCCGCGAGCGCCGCCGCGGGCCCGACCGCGGCCGCCAGCTGCGGAACCCTCGGCGCGGTCCCCCGCGACGAACTCGCGCCGCGTCCCACGCCTTTATTCCCGCCGGAACCCGCGCGTTCACACTCCCGAGCCGCGTGGCACGCCGCCAATAAAACGCGAACCGAGTGAGCCGCCGTCGGCGCCCGGGCGTTCGCGACGCCGTTGGGATCCCCGCGTGCGTCCACCCCCGCGAGCGCGGCGGCGGCGCGCGCGCCCCACGCCGCGAGCTGCCCGTGCGCGGCGAGCGAGGCGACGCACTCGTCGGATGCCGCGACGACGGGGCCGAGCAGCTGGTGGCGAAGTTGCCGAGCCGTCATCGTCTGATCGCGGTTCGCGTCGCCGGGTACTTCGCCGAAACTCGGGCGCACAGCTGTGTTTTCCGTGGACGCGTGCGTGTTCAGCCCGTGTGCGTTGACAACTCGGACGCCGCCAGTGTGAACGGGCGCGGGCGCCACGGAGGGTGACACGCCCCACTCGTCGGCGATCATGCTCCAAGCCGCGGCGCCCGCGAGGTCACCCGCGCTCGCCGCGACGTCGTGTGTCCGACTTGTGTCCGACGCGTGTCCGACTCCACCCGCGACTCCACCCGGCGTGTGCATCGGCGTCTGCGCGTGATGCACGGGGTTCGTCATCGATCCGTTCATGCCCGGGTCGTTGACCGCGGACGCCTTCCCCGAAGTGTGGACGCGAAGTTTAACCCCGCCGCCGGTTTTCGCCCCGGACGCTCTCAAACCCTTACCTCCCACGATCCCCCGGTCCGCGCGCTCCGCCGCGTCCAGCGCCGCGCGCATCGCGCACGTCACCGCGATGACCGGCGCCAACGCGGCCGCCATCGCGGGGGCGTACGCGTCTCCCCGTTTATCCGCGAGTAAAAGCGACCGCCTTCCTCCGCCGCCGTCCTCACAAATCGCGCATAAATCCGCATACGCGGCGTGCTGCGCGAAGGGCGTCGAGTCCGCGGCGAGGGACGCGAGCAACGGCGCGGATGCCGACACCGGGCCGTCGCCGAGCGACTGCGGCAGGAACCTGTACCGCTCGGTGAGCACCACGTTGGATGCCGCGCGCGCCGCGAGCCAACCGGCGGCGCACGCGAACCCCGCGGGGACCAATCGAGCCGCCGCCCCCAACTCGGCGCACCAAAAGTTGAAGACGACGAAAAATACCCCGAGCATCCCGTCCGCCGCCGCGATCTTGCCGCGCCACGTGAACGCCACGTGCAACGCGGCGTGGGCTCCCGCGGTGGCGAGCGAGAACCAAACGGCCATACCGCCATACGGCCATACCGATAATATCATACCGATCACCGATCGTTTGATTCGCATCAGCCGCGGTCGTTGCACGGGGGAGTACGCGCAGTTCCGCGCGCCTGTTCCCGCGAAGTGCGCGGCGACGATGGCGCCGAGAACCGCGCCGAACCGCGCGGCTTGCACGAGGCGCTCCGCGGGCGCGTCCCCCGCGGTGGCGCCGCGACGGAGGGCGACGCAGCTCGCCGCGCCGGAGACGACGTGCGCGAAAAACATGGTGAGATGGGCGATGGCATCCTTCGCCTCTGCGGCGGCGGAGATGGTCGGCGTGGGGGTCGCGCACCATCGCGAGGGCCCGAAGCCGGCGGGGAAGAGGTGCGGCGGGATGTTCTTGGCCATGAACCGTCCTTTGCTGCCGGGTTCCGCGAAGCCGCCGTAGGGATCTACGGCGCCGTCCTCGGATACGATGCGCAGCGGGGAGAGCGACGGGCGCATGAGCGCCACCGCCGTGAACGTCGCGGGGAGCTGCGCGAGCGCCAGCGCGATACCGTGGCCGACGCGCTTGGTCCACTCCGATGGTGAGATCAACGCGGCGACGATGCCCAGCGGTGTCCATCGCGTCCGCGCGAAGACGTAGTACAACAGCGCGGCGAGGAGAGACATTGCAGATCCCCAGACCAACGTCGCGACCCGGCGCCATCGCAGCAGGTCGGCGACGTCGCGGGCGTACCACCCGTGATCCATGGTATCCGACGACTGTGGACCGCCCTTTGTCTCTACCTCGGGCGCGTTCGCACACGAGGAGGCGCGACGGAGCGGTCGCGAAGTGAGGGACGAGGGTTGAGGCGTGCGCTTTTCAAACAACACTCGCACCAACGGTCTGTGTGTTGTAAATAACGAATTATGAATTACGATATAATTCAACATGTGAGTAGTCCATAATTCCACATGTGAGTAGTCACATGTCAAAACATGTCTTACTACTTGCATGTCGTCCTTTACCACAAATAGCGCTAATACCACCAAACTCAACTCACACCTCCGAAGGTAAATAGCACTCGAAACACCTGCACGGGGGCACTGTGCGACGAACGACGGAGAGACGACACGCGGGCAAAATGGCGCTCGAGCTGGTACGAACACCCTCGATGAACCCGATCGAACCCGAACCCAGCGCATCGACGTCGCATCGACTCCACTCAGTCCACTCACGCCGCCCACAATCCGTTTTGGGAAAATGCGATAATAATCGCATTGACCGCTCCAATGGCCCCCCCGATCCCGCCCACCTCGCTCACCGCTCGCCCATCCTCCTTCCCACGTTCACAGGTCAAGGATCGCGTGTACAAGCAGCGTATCCGCATTCAGGACTTCTTCGGCGACTTCGACCGCCTGCGATGCGGATCGATCACCCCGACGCAGTTCGCCCGCGCGCTCGGGCTCGCGGGCTTCACCATGACCGAAGCGCAGTACAGTGAACTGAGCGACGCGTACCCGAGCGCCGTGGCGGACCGGCCGGTGTGCTACAAAGACTTCTGCGCGGACGTCAACGGCGTGTTCACCAAGTACCACCTCGAGAAGGCGCCGCTGGAGCACGTCGAGCCGAAACCCGCGTCGTTGCTCGACACCGAGCGCTTCTCCGCGAAACCCACGCGCTCCCTAGGAACGGAAGATGACGAGCGCGTCGATCAGATCCTAGACGCCATCGCCGAGGGCGTGCGCAAACGTCGGGTAGAGGTGAAGCCGTTCTTCAACGACGCGTGTTCCAACCAGAACTCCCCGATGCGCGTCAACCACGTCACCAAGCAGCAGTTCAAGCAAGTGGTCCGCGCGCACGTCGCCAGGGAACTCGGAGACGAAGAAATGAGCGCGGTGGCGGACCGATTCGGCGACGACGACGGCTTCGTGAACTTTGTCTCCTTCAGCGCGTGCGTGGACCCGAAGGAGGAGTTGTACCACCCGTACCGACGGAGTCTCCAGTGATGTGTGTACGCTCGGGGTGTGTGTGTGTGTGTGTTGACCGGGAGATTATGAGTGTACGGTTAACCTTGAAACATTGAAACAACAGTTCTATTGTCCTCTCTGTGCGGGTCTCGAATGCGCTCTTCGTGTTTTAATATCATTTCGCCCGCATCAATGACGGGGGGTTCGCGTGTGTGAACCTCCTCGTTCTCTGATGATACCTTATGTGTACGTTCACGCCATCACGCCATCGCCATGGACGTGAACATCTCGATGTGGTCGTAGTGCCGCATCCCGCGCACGATGGAATCCTCCAGCTTGGGTACCGAATTCCGCAACTCCACCAACGCGTTTTTATCGAGCACCAGCGCGACGACTTTCCCGCGCGCCACCACCGTCGCGACGCGCGGCTTGTTCGTCAGCAACGCGAGCTCGCCGAAGTGCGCGCCGGGGCCGTAGCTCCGAAACACCCTGTTGGAACCCACGGCGTCGATGCCGGCGTCGTCGCCACCCTTTGCGTTACCCTTGGGGTTTTTATCCCTCTTCAGCGCAATCGCGGAGCCGCGAAGGAGAATGTAAAACTTATCCCCCGGGTCGCCTTGCCGCATGATCTTCGCACCCGGCGCGAACGTCACGCGGTGGCACCGCGACGCCAACGTGGATCGCTCGTTCGCATCCAGCGTCGCGAGCAACGGGACCTGCGCGAGCTCACGTTGGAACCGCAGGCGTCGCCACGTGGATTCGATCTCGTTGGTGCGGCTGGACCTTCGAGCCGCGCCGCTCCCGCTCGAATCCGTCGCCAGCTCAAACGCGCGGCGATCAACCACGAGGCAGCTCGTGGTCCTGCTCGTCGCCACCACCGACGCCGCGCGCGGTTCATCCACGAGCAGCGCCTGCTCGCCGAAGTAGTCCCCGGCGCCGAAGCACGCGCCGGACGGCAGCTTGGACCACCCCTCCGATTCAACCCGGCTCGCTCGAACGCCGGCGGACGCGACTTGATCGTCGTCGACGTTTGGTACCGCGCGCCCAGGCCGTTGCCTTCGCTCGCGTGCCACCGCCTCCTTGTGTGCACCGCCGCCGGTACCGGTCACCTCCCCGACGAACGCGTTCAGGGACTCGTCACCGCCGCGGACGCTCCTCGCGGTGCCCTGAAGCACGAAGAACATTTCCTGATCGTCGGAACCGCGGCTCCCCCCGACGTCGCCCTCGCGGACGATGACGTCGCCCCGTACGAATCGCCTGGTGGACACCCCGCGCGCCAGGACGTCCCGCTGCGCCTTGGACAACCCGGAGAAGATCGGCACACGTCCCAGCGTCTCCGCGTTCTTCATGTGTATCACCCGTCGCTCCGCGCCGGTGATGGCTTCCAAAATCGCAAACATCAACGCGTAGTGCGGAGCGGTTCGGAAGAAATGAGCCCGGGAGCCGCGGTACAACGCCCGTGGGCCTTCCCTCAACACGATGAAACGGGCGGCGTGCACCACGTCCTTGTGCAGGTGCGGCTTGAGGTACACGTACGCGCGGCTCGTGTCGATGGGCTGCATCACCGCAACCGCCGCCGCCGCGGACAAAATACCGCAAACCGCGCCCAATGCCGGCGACCCGGGTTCGAATAAACCCGCTTTGACCAGCGCCTCGCTCGCCATGGACGCCACCGTCAGGTTAACGGAGCTCCCGAGCATGTCCCTGGTCACCGACGCGCCCACGCCTTTGTAGAACGTCCCGAATCCCTCGCGCCGCACGATCATTCGCATCGCCTGCGTCATCCCCGTGTACTCGCTGAGCGCCGCCGGAACTTGCATGCGGGTCTTGACCAAGTCAAACGGGTTGCTGCTCACCGCGCCGAGGGCGCCGGTGACGGTGCCCGCTAGGAACCGTTTCCACGCGGGCGCCGGGGTGTCGGGGTCCCTGTGCATGGCGTTCAATATCGGCGCGAACAGCCCGATGCGGAACATGTTCTTGGACGATTCCCGTACCATGGCGACGGGGAGGCCTCGGTACAGCCCCGGCAACGTCCCTTCTTGTTTGCACACCATCCGCAGCGCGTCGACCATGTCCTTGCCGTACTTGTTTCCCGGGAGTTGTGTCAGGGTCTTGGCGCGGTCCATCGGGTTGGTGCCGATGACCGCGAGGCAGCTCGCGACGCCCGCGTCTGGAGAGGGACGGGTGAACGGTTCAGTCGGGGTCGTTCGTTCATCGATGAAAAGTGGCGCTCGCGTCGGATAAGACGAGAGGCGAAAAGTGTTTGGGCTAGGTCAACCGGCCTCACGGGTGGGCTTCGGGAACGATGTCGTGGTTTGGGGATGCACGACGCGGGCGGTGGGACTCACTCGGCATCGACAGCCAGCTCGGTAGTTTCACCTTCAGCTCCCGGGCCTCCGTCGCGGCGCTGCGGGCGAGGTGGGGAGGAGGGCGGATACGTGAGCGGCGAGATTTGTTGTTTTTTAACGTCGCGCGGTTGGCGGTGGAGGGAAGCGCGATGGACTCCCGGGATGCGGGTTTTGGATCGGGGGCGATACGTGGCGCGTGCTCACCTGTGCGCGGCGCTGACTCGCACGGTCGCGGACTCTTTTCTGCCCCTGCGGCGCGTCGACGCGGTCGCTGCCATCTCCTCTCGCTTTATTCCTCGTCAATACTTTTCGCTTTTCGCCTCTCCCCTCACTCCGTGGGCGGGCGCCCCGACACGCGGGTCCTCCCTCCCTCTAGCGCGCCCGCGGCCTTTCGCGAGCTCCTAAGACGGGTCCTCGGCCTTCTCCGCTCGGCCGACCCGCTCGCCTTCGAGGTCACCCCCTTCTGAGCCGCCCTTCTGAGCCGCCTCGGAATATACTTTCAAATCTGATGACGTGGAAACGAAATTCCGCTCGACCGACCGTTGCCAGAACGGACAAGGGGAAGGTGAGATCAGGCGCCCGAGAACCTCGCCCGAAGCCGCCGGTGCGGTCACACGCGAGCGCGCGCGCTCACGTCGGGTGCGACGCCCCTCACCGCGGCGCCCATTCACTCGCATCGCTCGGTGAGACCCGCGAAGATCTAGTGACACTCGTACACGGCGAAGCCATCGAGGACCGTTCAAAAAGTAAAGATGGCATCTTCCCCGTACGGCGGCGGTGGCTTTGGCTACCAGCAGCCCGGCGGCCTCGGCGGGGGCACCCCGCTCGGCGGCGGCGCTCCCGGATCGCTCCTCGGCGGCGATCGCTACGGAGGCACGCCCCTGACCGGCGGCCACGGCGCGATGGGCTCGGGTAACCGATACGGCGGCTCGTTGCTCGCGGGCGACCGCGGCGGGTACCAGAGCAGCGGGCTCGGCGCCGGCGGCCTCATGGGCTCGGCGGGCCACAACCAACACGGCGGGTCCTACGGCGACCTCGGCGGCGCCCCGGGCAGCGGCATCGCCCGTAGCCAGCAGCCCTTCGCGCCCATGCTATTCTCCTCCCCGGGCGGATCCGCGCTCGGCGGTCGCGTTGGGGGCGGATACGACCCCAGCGCCCTGGGTTCACCCGCGCATGGAGGACTCGGAGGCGCCGCGAACGGAGGAGCCGGCGGCTTCGGCGGAGCACGCGCGTCGACCGCGGGATACTTCACCGGAGGCGCCGCGAACGGAGGCGCCGTTCACACGCCCGGCTCGCACGGACTGGACCGGCGAGGATCATTCTTCGGCGCCGGCGAGCGAACCCCCATGAGCGGCGGCAGGCGCGTCTTCGGCGGCGGCGCGAGCGGCGCCGAGCCGCGCACGTCGGACGGCGACCGCGGGACGCCCAACACGGGCGGATCCCTCCGCGGCGGATCGAAGACGCTGGACTCCGGGCACGTGGGAACCCCGTGGGGGGACAAGAGCGCGGGCGGCGGCGGCGCGGGTGCCAACAGATCCCCGCGAAGTCCGGGCAGAGGAGGCGCGGCTCCGATCAATCCCTCGCTGGACCCCGAGGACGACGACGAGAACGGCGGTGCGATGCAGGACGCGTGGGTCACCGTCTTTGGGTTTCCACCCGGCGAGCTCACCGCGGTGTTGTCCGCGTTTCAGCGGGACGGCGACGTCATGACGCACGACTCCTTTTCTGAGGGTTCTGAGGGCTCTGAGTCGGTGAATTGGGTGCACGTTCGTTTCGCGTCCCGTGGCGGCGCTCAACGCGCGCTTCGTCGCAACGGGACGATGGTGGCGCGGTGCATGGTCGGCGTTCGACGGCTTGGTCCGGACGACAGGGCGCACGTGGAGAGGGCGTACGGCGGCGAGGGTCTCGGGGTGAACCACGCGGACGGCGTGGGCGGGAAGAGGATAGTGAGGCCTGCGCCCGGGGGATTTGCGCCGGGTGCGAGGCCCTCGCGGTTCCAGCCGTCCAGGGAGGGTATCGCGTTGCAGCCGCGACGATCGTGGTGGAATAACTTCGTGGAGTTCGTCTTCGGGCTGTGAGTTACAATGGACGACTCCGGACTACTATCCACTCTAGACTACTTGATGCGAAATACGATGTTACAAAGGTAAACTAAGATCTTATTCGTCCATCGCGTCTCCATCTCAGAGCATGCCCTCCTTCCGCAGGTGCGCCAGCGCCATGTGCGCGGTCACCACGCTCGGCGGCGTCATGTCCCCACCCGTCATGATCGTCGCCAGCTCGTCCAGCGAAACTCTGTGCACCGTGATCGAAAATTCCTCCGCGTCGCGCTGAGGCGCCGCCTCATCTCCGTCCTCCCCGTCGCCGTAGCTCTCCGGCGCGACGCATACGAACGGTTTGAACCTGTTGGCGCACCACTTACTCTCGAGGAACCCGGGGTGATCCTCCCGCGGCAGCATGGACACCATGTCGCCGCCCCTCAGCCGCGCCTCCTCCGCGAGCTCATCCTTGGCGACGTCGGCGAAGTCGGCGTGCTTCTTCGGGTCGAACGATCCGGTCGGGAGTGAGTACCCCATGTCGTTGCTGCCTTGCATGTACTCGCGTATCAAGGTGACCGACGGGTGTGGGTGGGTGGCGTCCGGCGGGTGGAACGGGAAGACGACTGAGAACTGAAACTTGGACCTCGGATGTCCCACGATGTCGTACTTGATGCGTCTCGGTGAGGTCTGACCTGGGACGTCGAACTCCACCTCGCGGTCGAAGACGGTGAGGTACCTCTGATGCGCGACGTCCTCGCGCACGATGCGTCCCATCGCGGATGGCCAAGACGGCGGCGAGAGCTCGCCGTGTGTGATTCCCTCTTCTTTTCGGGTGCTGGCGTCGGCGGTGCCCTCGGTGCCCGATGAGGACGACGCGGCGCGCGGCGCGGGGGATCGAACGCGGCGGAAGGTTTCTCGACGGCGCGCGAGTCTCGGGGATGCGCGGAGGGGTGCGCGCGAGAGTAAGGCGCGGAGAGATGCGCCGATTGGCATGCGTCTCGACTCTGCCGATAGATTTCGCCGCGACTTGGTTCAGGGGGCTCTTCTCACCAACTTGGGGTCATCCCGTTGGGGCGCCTCATCAGTTCAACTCGCACCGGTCGTCGCACCGCACACGACCGAGATGGCGCTCCGCCGCGCAGCCGCGCTCCTCGCGCGCCTCCCGAGCACCTCGATCAGCACTGCGCAGCTCGCCCCCGCGGTATTCACCCGCGGCATGTCCGGCGGCCTGGAGAGGTTCAAGGAGGGGCAGCCCGTGCAGACCAAGCGACCGGCGTACGACGAGCGGGACACCCCACACACCGACAAGTGGCTCGAGGTGCGTCCCCATGACGGATCCCCCCCACAGCTCTGCACCGCATTCAGCGACGTATCGTCATCAACGTCGCGGACATTGTGGCGTGGACATCGTCCCGGAGCCCGATCGCGCGCGTCGACGCCGCCGAACCCGCGTCCCCCGACAAACCCTCACGCATGATCGATCATCCGCGACTCGACCTGACCAGTCACCGCCCCAACACCCGCCCCTCTTCCCAAACAGGCTGCGGTGCCGTCGCCGATGGAGATGATCAACGAGATCGAGCCCATCCCGATCTACGCCGACAGGGTCAGCTGCAAGAGCGAGGGCGCGTGCATGGACAGGTACGGCGAACGCATGGGCCTCGGCGCCCCAAACACCTACTACCAGCTCAACAGCACGACCAAAGACGCGCCGGTGAAGTGCAAGTACTGCGGCTTACGGTTCTACGGCGTGCACTGAGCGTCGGGGGATGAATGCGTGCGTGGGATGAGTGAGGGAGAGGGCGGTGTCGCCCTCTGGGAGGATGGCGCGGGAGGATGAGGCGCTCTAGTCAGAGAGGCGTAGCTGGCCGAATTGTAAACTATTCCTTTTGTATGCAGTCCCAGTGTGTAAACCTAACGTAAATGGGGTTGCCCACCCGGCGCCACAACACAACCCCGCGCGCGCTACTCTTCCGAGTCGAAGATTCACGGAGCGTCATGTGCGCGATTTGTACCCTCGCGCGCCGATCCGGCCGCGCGATCGCCTCCCGCGCCGGCGCGCTCGCCGGCGCCGCGCCCGTCGCCCCGTCCTTCGCGATGACGTGTGCCCCCGTGGCCTCGACGCGTGCCTCGATGCTCAACCGGGCGCTCCCCGCGTCCACGCGCGCGTTCAACACGCGCGGGTTCGCCGCCGAGGCCGCGCCCGAGGTCGCCGATAGCTCGGAGGTCGAGATGAAGGGCATCACACTCAAGGGCCGCCCGCTCTACCTCGACATGCAGGCGACCACACCGATCGACCCGCGGGTTCTCGACGCCATGATGCCCCACTTCGTGGAGCAGTACGGAAACCCGCACAGCCGCACGCACATGTACGGCTGGGAAGCCGAGGACTCCATCGAGGAGGCACGCGCGGACGTCGCGTCCATCATCGGCGCCAACCCCAAGGAGATCATCTTCACGTCGGGAGCCACCGAGTCCAACAACATGGCCATCAAGGGCGTGGCTAACTTTTACAAAGGACGAAAGTCGCATATAATCACCACGCAGACGGACCACAAGTGCGTTTTAGACTCGTGCCGCTACCTCGAGCAGCAAGGGTGGGACGTGACGTACCTCCCGGTCAAGTCCAACGGTTTGATCGACCTCGACGAACTCAAAGCCGCGATCCGACCGGAAACCGCGGTGGTGTCCGTGATGGCGGTCAACAACGAAATCGGAGTCATCCAGCCGCTGAAAGAGATTGGCGAGATGTGCCGCGCCAACAAGGTGTTCTTCCACACCGACGCCGCGCAGGCGGTGGGTAAGATCCCGATCGACGTCGAGGACATGAAGATCGACTTGCTCTCCATCTCCGGCCACAAGATCTACGGCCCCAAGGGCGTCGGCGCCATCTACATTCGCCGCCGCCCACGGGTTCGGATGGAGCCGCTCATCTCCGGCGGCGGCCAGGAGCGCGGCCTGCGCTCGGGCACCCTCGCGCCCGCGCTCTGCGTCGGCCTCGGGAAGGCGTGCGCGGTCGCCGGTGAGGAGATGGAACACGACCGCGCGCACGTCGAGATGCTTTCCAAGCGCCTCATCGACGGGATCCGCGCCAAGTGCGAGCACATCCAGCTCAACGGCGACGCGGACGCTCGTTACCCTGGCAACGTCAACATGTCCTTCGCGTACGTCGAGGGCGAGTCGCTGTTGATGGGTTTGAAGGAGATCGCGGTGAGCAGCGGGAGCGCGTGCACCAGCGCGTCGCTCGAGCCGTCGTACGTTCTCCGGGCGTTGGGCGTCGACGAGGAGATGGCGCACACGAGCATCAGGTACGGATTGGGTCGGTTCACGACGATTGAGGAGGTGGACAAGGCGATCGAGCTGACCGCGGAGCACGTGGAGAAGCTGCGGGAGATGTCGCCGCTGTGGGAGATGGTCCAGGAGGGTGTCGACCTCAAGTCCATCCAGTGGAGCCAGCACTGATGAACCAGGCAGGAGCCATTGAGACGAATAAAAGAAGAGCTAAAACTTTTTATCGTCGTTTGTCACGCATCGTTACGTATCGCTACTGCTAAGGGCCTAATCTTACTGTGTTCGCCGGGAGTCACGTGACGGGAGGCGGTGTCTCCAGGTGTTTCTTCCTGTCGCGTCCGCGCAGGTTCCTGCCGAATAGTTTCCCCCGTTTTATTCGTATCCGTTTCTCACCCTCGTCGTTCTCGAGACCTCGAAGTCCGACTTTTTTAAACTCGGCCTTCGTCAGCGGCGCCCTCACCGAGTCCTCCGGCACGGGCTCCGCGTACCCCACCGCGGCGGTGTCCATCCGTGAGACGTCGTTACATAGCGTCACGGTCACCGCGCTCACGTGCCGCCGTCTGTGGACCGTGTTCAGACCTTGTTCCTTGGGTTCGAAGGTTTCGTCCATCGCCAGCGTGTGAAATTCGGTGTGTTGATGGAGACCCGCGACGCGATGCTTGAGGATCTCCGCGACGGTCACCGCCTTCGTGATGGCCTTGCCCACGCCCGCGAGCGTGATGCGACCGCCGTTCGTATCCTGCGGGTTACCGATGGATGGGAAGGCGGAGTCAGTGTCGAGCCGTGGGTGTGGGCGGATTCGGTGTTTGTCGTTTAGGGCACACGAGAGCGGGTGGTGGCGGGCACGCACCGAGAGTCGCGCCAGGCTGAACTCGACGTAGTCCCGGATCTTACCGCCGGTCGTCACCCTGACCTCATCGGCATCCGCGGGAAGGGACGGCGACGGCGCGTCGACCTTGACGTATCTGTCCATGGTCGACACCGCGCGCGCGCGGGGGAAGTGGAGGTGGGGCCGCTCTGTGCATTCTTCAACTCGTTCGTTCGTTTTGATTCGTGGATGTCGCTTCGTTTTCCCTCCGATAGAATCTCTCACACCGGCAGCGTGAAGACCATCTTCCCGCTGGTGTCCCCGAGGCTGACGCGCACGCTCGTCATCCGCTCGCACACCTTCGCCGGGAGCGCCACGTTCGCCCTCCATCGTCCGGGCACGCGCAGGTGGAAGGTGGACTGCGTCACGTCGATGAGCCCGAACTCGTGCGCGAACTTGAAGTTCTGGTCGGAACTGAAGATCTCGGCTTTGCAATCCACGAGTTCCGCCAGGGTTCGCACGCCGACGAGGTGGAGCTCGACGAGGATCTCGCCGCGGCCGTCGTCTCCCCTGCGGTCGATGATGCGGTGCTTAGGCTCCACCTCGCGCTTGTCAGCCTTGGTCTTGACGGCGCGGCGGGAGGGGTTTCCCAGCGGCAGCGTGACGGTGGTTTGAAGTTCGCTTTTGAGCACGCACCAGCTTTTTCCCGCGCAGCGTCCGGGACCCTTGCGCCTGCCATTCGGAAGCGTGACGTCCGCTGATTCGTCGCCGCTGGAGCCGGTGGATTCGCCGTCATCGGAAGACGTGAAGATGGACGCGCCTTCGAAAATGCGCCTGCGAACCATGGTCGCGTCGTCGCGCCCGCGAGTCTGAGATGCGACTCGTCGTTGTCTTCCTTTTCGATCTGAAGCGAGAAGCTGCTGCTGACTTGGACTGTTGGATTGGACTGGGTTGGAGACGGTTCGGCTCTTTCGATATTAAAACAGCGGGGTCGGGGGTGGGAGCTACGCGTGCGCCGCGCCCGCCGCGGAGACATCCACGGCGCCGGCTATCGCTATGAGATCGGGCCGACGTGCGCGTCTTCGTCGATTGCGATCGAGATGAGGATCTCGCGTCTCGTCAGTCTTCCTTGAGCTCGACGTCATTCATGGGGACGAATTTGGTCACCGTACGCGTGGACTTGGTCGGCGACGCTTGTAAACCCACCGCGCAGGATCTGCGTCTGATGCGACGCATGGTCTTCGCGTCGACAGAGGGAACGGAGGTCATGAGGACGCTCTTGGCGCCGTGCTTGGCGGTGGATGCGCCGCAGCCCATGTTACGTGTGACGCGGTCGGTGTGTGGCCGCCGCGCGCGTGGGAGTGACAAGGCGCGCGGCGTCGACGACGACGTCTCCAACGAGAAGAACACAGAAGCTCGGCCGTTTCGCATTCCGGGGATGAGAAAAAATACTTGTAAATGAATAAATTGAGTCACTACCCGATCTCGAAGGCGCGGCTCCTCCTCGCGCCTAAGCCGACTCCTTGAGCCGATACACACCGAGCCGCATGCCCTCCCACACCGCGCGAACACCCTCGCGTTTATACGCAGCGACGTAAGACTCCATCTCCTCGCCCGAGAAGTGCGGCCCGAACGCCGCCACCTCCTCGACGACATTCGCGAGACGCGAATCCGACTCGACGGCGACGACTGGCGCGATCAAGAGCGTGACGCACGCCTCCCCGCGCTCACCCGATCCCTCGCACCGCCCGTGGCGCAGGGCGTACCGCACTCCATCCGCGGGTAGGCCCGATAGATCCGCGGTGTGTACCCTGGGAAGAGTCTTTGGATCGAAAGCGGGAACCGTCTCGTCGATGCCGACTTCAAAGTTGCCGTCTTCATCGATCGACGATCCGGACGAAGTCGTCGCGAGTTTGTTGCGTCGGCGCCACGCGGCGAGCGGTTTAGTCGTCCCGATGCTCGCGCCGGGCGACCACCTGTGCTCCGCGGGTGATTCACGCGCCAAGAGCGATAACGGCGGCGTGTACGTTCGCCAAAACGCGGCGTGAACCTTGGGCGGCGTGGACCTCGACGCCGTCTCGAGACTTCCGAGTAGGTCATCCGCGGCGTCCGGACCGCCCATCGTTCCCCCGTTGGATATCGCGAAGGTTCGATGCCACTCGTTCGCCGCGATCGTGGGGATCGCGGCGGTCGCACGCGTCACACCGCCCTGGTGCGCGATGCCAAACATCGCGAAACCGACGAGGTTGAAGACGACCCAAATCAATCGCCGCGTCGGCGTTTTCAAAGCTTGTTTACCGAACAAGGAACAGAGCGGGACGATCAGCGGTAGCAAGAACCGCGGCTCCTGATGCGGCGCGAGGGACAGCCCGCTGACGTAAAGGACAGTGACGAGCCACAGCGTGAGCCGCGCGGCGCGCGCGGATTTACCCGAGCGGGAAGACTGCGACGTCCGGGGTTGCGGGCGTTGCGTCGGGTGCGGCGACAACGACGACAACGAGATCCGCCCGGGGTGGTCGGCGCCGGCTTCAGTGCCCTTTTCGCCCTTTTCGTGTCCCGCCATTGGCTTCCCAAAGGCGAACGCGAGCAAGGTTCCGAACACAGCTGTGTACGCGAAGAACACCAAGGGTCCGAACATCATCGGCGCGTTCAATGCGACGTGGGTACCGCGCGGGTGTAACCCGTGCGAAGCCAAGTTTGTGACGTCGGCGTTGTACCGGAGCGAATTGACCGGCGCCGCCACTAACTGCCCGTACGCGTTCAACGGGTCCATCAGCACCTCCACGAGCGCGCCGCCGCCTTCGTAGTACACCGTGTCGAGCGCCACGAGCGCTAAAGCGGTGGCGACGAACGTGGAGACACCGACGCATGTGACTAAGATGGAAGAAGCCAGCGGATAGACCCGAAAGTTCAGCGCCGACGTCAGGGTTCTCAGCGCCAGCGGCGCGAAAAGGAGCGCGGACGTGAACCGGGTCCATATCCCGATCGCCGCTATGAACCCCAAGGTCCCGGAGACCCTCCACCGGTACCAACGCGGCTTCGCGAGGGTCACCACGGCGGCGACGGCGAAGAGAACCGCCTCGAGCGAGTTGCTGAACGGTCGAATCGCGAGAACCAAGACCGGCCACGACGAAGCGCACGCCAGTTTGGCATCCATGCCAGCCGTTTTCCGAACCGTTTTTTTACCAACCACGCACGCCCTGGCGCACAGCTCCACGGCATCGTCCAGCAAGAGCGATCCGAGGAACATGCCGAGCCTCGGCGCGAGGAAGACGACGGCGGGGGCGAGTTTTTCTTCGTCGAGTTGAATTTTGGCCACTCGAAGAATTTTGAAAACGAGCCCCCACGCGCCGTAGGTCCACCCCGCCGCGAGGTGCGGCGCGATGGCCGACCTCGCCGGTGACTTACCCGTAAACTCCCACGGGTGTGTCACTTCGTATCCCAGCACGTCCGCGGCGGCCACCTCCACGCTCTGGTGGTATTCATCCGGGTGCACGTACCCGGGAGCGGCGCACGCGGCCAGTCGAACTAAAAGTAAAACAAAGTACGCCCGTCTCCGCCTCGCGAGCGCCTTTCGTTCGACACCTGTGTTCGAGCGGGAGGATACAGAAGGCGAGTGCGTGGATCCGTGGGGAAGCCCCTGGCGCTTGCCACGGACGATGTGCGTACCGCCGCGGGTGTGCATCGGATCCTCCAGCGCCGAGTCGTCGTCGCGATCCGAATCGTCGTCTGAAGATTCTGAATACATCTCATTCGCGATTGAAGCGCCATCCTTAGCGCTCATTCCTTCGTTCCCCCCGGTATTTCCGTCGTTCGCGGACCGTGTGGGCTTGGCGATGGCTCGCGCCAGCGCTGACCACGGCTCGTACGGCTTGGAGTAGAGTAACCGCGCGGCGAGTTCGGGGTTCCGCCCGGGGTTCATGAGTTCCCCGCCGCAGAAGATGACTCCCGGCATGCGGTCGAGTCTCGCCCTGGACCGCAGGCATCGCACCAGCCGGGTGAACTCGTCGGCGTCCAGGGCGCCGCTGGCGTCGGTGTCGAAGCGGCGGAAGAGCGCCCTGGCGTCGGCTTCGCGCGCGGGGCGACAGCTGTGCGGGAGTGTGTCCATCGCGCGGAGGAGCTCGTGAAACTCGAGGCGTCCGCTGCCGTCGGTGTCGAACGCGCGGAAGGCGCGCGTGGCCCTGGTGTTGAGGACGTCGTCTGAGAGCTCGTGCCCGAGGTCGGAGATGATGTTGCTCATGACGTCGCCGAGGGCGCTGTCGAAGAGGCCCTTCATGAACGAGGGCGGCTTGCTTGGGGCCACCATCGTTCAAAAGAATATATCGTGATTCAACACTCGCACGACGTCGCCCCTGTAGACGCGCCCGTCGTGTGCGGTGATCTCACGCCGCGCGCGCGGATCTCGCGCTCCTTCGGCGGGCGATCGATCCGCGAAGCGGATCCGGTGTGTGCGAACGGCCTCGCGCGTCTCAGTGCGTCGCGACGGCGGCGACGGAGGAAGGATACGCGGTATCTGTCGTCTGCTGACGGTCAGCGCGCTCTGCTGGTTCCGAAGGTTCCTCACGTGAAGTCAAGTTTCCGCCCGCCCCGCGTTCTCAGTCTCGCACGCGCCCTCGAGCGACTGACGCGCCGTCCCACACACGATGGCGCCGACGAGGCTCACGGTCATCCTCGTGGGCCAGACCGGTAATGGGAAGAGCGCGACGGGCAACTCGCTCCTCGGCAGGGACGCCTTCGTCGCCCGCCGCTCCTTAAAATCGGTCACCGAGAGATGCAGGGTGCGATGCGCCACCTTGGACGCCGACGATGAACCCATCGTTCCGGGCGACCCGGTCGCCATCGACGACGACGCGGGCGCGATGCGCAGACCATCCACCGTGCTCAGGGTCGTGGACACACCGGGAACATGCGACAGCGGCGCGTTGCTCGAGGACAACCTCAAGCACATAAGCGCCTTTCTGCGGGGCGAGGAAAAACCCGGACCAGATGATGACGAGGACGACGAGGCGGACGCGGGCGGCGAGGGGTTGCACGCGCTGGTTTTAGTGCTATCCGCGGCGACGAGATTCACCCAAGAGGAAGCCGTCGCGCTGGAACGGCTCGTGCAGCGCCTGGGCGAGGGCGTCATGCGTCACTCCATGGCCGTCTTCACCAGGGCCAACGAGCTCACCGCCGACGACATCGATCTCGAGGAGTTCATGGAATCCGCGCCGCCGACGCTCCGTCAGCTCCTCAAGCGCATGGGCCACCACGCCGACGGCACCCACCCAATCCTCGTGGAGAACATCCCGACCGACGGATCCTCGCGGAGTATCACCGCGCGAGCGCCGTTGCTCACGGCTGTGCGCGCGTTGGTGGCGTCGGTAGCGGGTGAGAAAAAATGTGACGTTAATCACGCGGCGTACGACGCGAGGGCACTCGCGGCTGCGTCCAAGGCTGCGGACGCGGACCCGTCCACCGCGGCGCTCGCCATGCTGGACAGGTTGAAGCGGCAGATCGCGTCCGGGCCGATGGCGGCAGGCACCGGGGGGTCGGATGACCCGCAGAGACGGGCGATGGCGGAGGCGGCGATGAGAGCGTTCGGGGATTTGCAAGCGCAGTTCGCGGCTCGAGCGGGTCTTCCGGTACCTTCGCCCGCGGTTCCAGATGTCGGCGCTGCGCGAGGGGCGTTCGGTGGGGTGTTTGGTGGGTCAGTCGCGGGTGATGGGACAGACAGGGTCACCGACCGTGAGGTTACCAGATGGGACGATTCGTATGGTGGCTTACCCATGGGACCGAACAAAAGTCGCGACGGCCGATTGGAATGGATTTCGTTGGAGGGCGCGGGCGACGTTCACCCGGACACCGCGTGCTCGTTCAATTTCACATTTAGTGAGCTTGGCATTCACCATCTCCGTTTTGAAATGACGCGCGAGTGTGGGATGGAGCCGGGCAGGTTTCGCTCGTCGGGGCGAATCACACATCACGGCGGCGGCTTTGTGAACATAACCGCAACCGTCCCGAAGGGTACGGATCCCGCGGACGCCCCGGCGGTGACGTTTCATTCGCCGATGTTCCTTCAGGGTCCGTGTTATTACAAGCCGATGAGGAATACCGTCAGCGACGATGACTGGGTTGAGGAGGGAGTGTACAAGTGCGTCCTCGCGCCTTGCTCAGATTATTGCGCTTTGATCGATCGGAATCCGCCGCCGTCGAGGCGAAGAAGATTCGACGGGCCGGAGGTTGTATGCATGCTTCGCGGCGTCAAGCCCGGTGATGCCGTGGATGTATCAGCAATCGTGACCAATAATTCGACGCGATTCGAGTTGCAGGGTGGATCCATGTCCCTCAGAGCGTGCAGTTTCAGCACGTTGATTGACCAGGATTCATTCGCCGTCGACGGGGTCCTGGACGTTACGCCGCTTGTTGAAATGAGCTTCAAAGCAGACGAGCCGAAACCGGAGGGAACGACCGTGACTGTCCATAGAGGCCACGAGTGGCCTTGGAAACGGGGTGAGCCGGGGAAATCCCTTAAGGACCTATTGCATCGCCGCTAATCGAGGCACTATAGAGAGGCACGGGGCTGCCGCGTTTGAGTCCAGCCGCGCCGACATCAAACGCCGCCGCTATTATTATTACAAGTACACCAGTACCTTCGTATATATCACCTGTGCGGCGCTATGTTCTGCCCCGCCGTCGCCCTGTCCACGCCGTCGTCCAGCCCCCTGCTCCCCACCATCGCGCCGCCTTGGATCTTCTTACCGTGTTTATCTCGCACCCGAGCGGCGTACTCCGCGAAACCCTGTAAACAAAACACGATGTCACTCTAATTGCCCATACAACATACAAGCATTAAAATAAACTCACCTCCGTCTCTTCGATAGCATCCGCTCGCACCGGACACCCGTGCAGGGACATCGTGACCAACGAGGCGCACCCGATGAACACCTCGGGGGGCACGCCGTTGACCAAAGTGCCGTCCACGTTGAGCACCCTGAGCCGGGTAAGTGCGCCGAGGGATGGATCGACGGCGCGAATAGGGTTATCGCTCGCGTCCAGCTCTTCCAGCGACGCGCATTTGGAAACTCCGTGGGGCAGCGACGCGAGGGCGTTGCCCGCGACGCTGAGTTTCTCCAGCTTGACGAGTGACGATACGGACGGCATCGTCGTGAGTTTGTTGTGCGCCAAGGAGAGCGTCTGCAGCTTGGTCAGAGCGGCGAGGACCGAGTCGGGAACGTGCGAGATGGCGTTGCGGTCCAGCACGAGCGTCCGCAGGTTGACGCACCGCGCCAGCTCATCCGGCAGCGTCACCAACGCGTTTGAGGTGAGCGTGAGCCTCTGCAGGTTCACGAGCGTGCCGATGGACGGCGGCAGGGACGCGATCTTGTTGTTCGAGGCGTCCACGTTGCGGCACTTGGGCGCCACGTCCGCCGAGAAGATCTTGGCGGGCAGCTGCGTCAAACGCGCGTCACGTAGGCCGACGATGCCGGTGGTTCTCCACGCGTTCTCCCGCTGCGACGCGTTCCGGTTGACATTCTGAGACACCCCACCCGTGGTCTGCTTCGAAAGACAGCAGCCCATGACGACGAAACCTCGGTCACGACGCTCGCGCCCCCGGCTGTGCCGAGGATCCCAAAACCACACTGTGGGCACAAAAACAAACAACCAACGCATCGGCGCCGTCACACAAGTAGCCGTGAACGCGCCCGGGTGCCCAACGCATTTGGTTTTACGACTAACGTACGATTCCAATCGTGAACTAACTATACCCCAAATAGGAAATCGTGCTCCCCCCCGCCCCCACACGCGATCGCTCACTTCTTCACGCGCTTCCCCGCCGGCCCGTCGTCCCTCGGCGGCAACTTTCTCTTCTCCTTGTTCGACTTGTTCCGCGATCGCTGTCGCTCGCGCTTCTTCGCGTTCTGCGCCTGAATCTGCCGCATCGCGCGCGTCGTGTCGATGGGCTCGCGCCGTGGGTTATCCTCCCGCCCATCCTTGCGCTTCCGCCGCCGATCCTTGGGATCGCGCGACCCGGACGCGAGCATCCAATCCGGAACTTCGCACCCGCTGTTCTTCATCACGTTGGCGATCGCTCTTAGATCCCCGCGGTCGGCGTCTTCCTCGGTGAATAACGTCACCGCGCTTCCCGGCCGCCCCGCGCGCCCGCTCCGCCCGATGCGGTGAATGTACGAGTGCGGCGAACCCGGGAAATCGTAGTTGACCACGGTACTGACACCCACAAAGTCCATCCCGCGAGCCATGAGGTCGGTGGCCACCAGCACCCAGGTGTCGCCGGCTCTGAACCTGTCCACCTGCGCTCTGCGCTTGGTATCCGACATCGCCGCGTGTATCAGCCCGAGGTGTAACCCGTGCCCCGCGAGTTCCTTCGCGAGCTGCTTGGCGCGGTCTTTGGACTGGACGAAGACGATGATCGGGGGTTTGATGCCGTCGGCGATGAGCTGTCGTAGCGCGAGTAACTTTCCGCGTTCGTACCCGCAAAAAACCAGGCGCTGCGCGATGGACCCGCTGGCGGCGTTGCGCTCGCCGACGGTGAGCCGGATGGGTTGGGTCATGACGCTTCTCGCGAGGTTCTCGACGGTTTCTGGAAGCGTCGCGGAAAACAACGCGCGCGTGATTTGCGGTCCGTCGCACGCAGCCACCACGGCGTCGACTTGCTCTACGAAGCCCATCTCGAACAGCTTATCCGCCTCGTCCAGCACCAGGTACTGAACCGCGCTGAGGTTGATCTTGTTCTTCTCGATCAGAGACTTGAGACGGAGCGGGGTGGCGACGAGGACGTCCACCTTGTCGAACTCGTTGTTCTGCGTCGCCTTCGTCAGCAGACACGGCCTGGTGGTGAGGTGAGTGGGGAGGGGAAAGGAGCGTAGGTGAGCGTTTGGATTGAAAGCGCAATAATTCACGGTAAATAAGTCCGGGACACACGCGATGGATCAGCTTTGGTCGGGTGGCGCGTTCATCGGCTGTGTAATAGCCCAGGGGAGGAGATTTGACCGCTCCGACCCCCAAGTGCCTACGACATCGAAAGCGGGGGCTTAATCCCGCCACCACCCAAAAGTTGCATCACCTCCAATCGCGCAACGCAAACGTAAACGTGCGCCGAGAAATACAAACGAAGTCGGGCTCGCGTGTGAGCAAATACCCTGAACGCACCTGAGTGAGTTGGTCCCGCGGCATAGCAGCTTGAGTATCCTGAACGACTGCTGCGCGAGCTCCTTCGTGGGCGACAGCAGCAGCGCCCGTGGGCCACCCGCGGCGTCGTCCTTGCCGCGAAGCCTCGTGACCATCGGGAGTAAAAAAGCGAGCGTCTTGCCCGACCCCGTCGGCGCCACCGCCAGCAACTCGCTCCCCTCCAGTAAGATGGGTATCGCCTGCCGCTGGATCGGCGTGGGTGTCTCGAACCCAGCCTCAGCGAGCCGTTCCAGCATCTTGCGCCCCAGGCCGTGTTTGGTGCGAAGGTCGTCGAAGGATTCAAGCGGCGGCGGGCACGAGTTAACGGCGCCTGCGACTCGAATCTTGTGCCGTTTGCGAAGGACGTTCGCGGCTTCCTCCAGCGCGCTCCTCGGGCCCTTATCGCCCGTCGCGGCGTCGGCGGCTTCCTGAAGCGCGGACTTGCGCCTTCGTTTCTCCCCCTTCTCCCCAGTCGCGTCGTCGCTCTTCTTACTCGCGGAGCCGCCGAAGACGTCGATGTCGCCCTCGCCGTCGGATGATGATTCTTGGCCGCCGCCGAGTTCGTTCCAGTCGGCGGCGTCCTTTCCGTCGGACGCCTTTGCGTTTTTGGATCTCTTTGATTTGGATGTGGTCGAGGCTGCACGCGCGCGGCCGCTTCCGGACGCGCCGGCGGCTCGGACGCGAGCGTCGTCGTCGCCCGCCGTCCCGACCGCGCCGCCGCCGCCGACGCCGCTCTGCTGCGATTTCTTGCCGCGGTTGAAGACGGCCATGTCGCGGCCGTGCTTCCTGCCGCTGAACCTGACGCCGCCGGTGAGCTCGGCGAACGCGAGCTGCGCCTTGGCGGCGGCGAGATCCGACATGTCGTGTACGGTTCACGCCGTCCCCCCGTCCCCTAACCGGCGCCTTCTTCCTATGCGCGGGGCGATTGCGAAGGATGGAAATATTTGTTGCAACCCTTATGGCGCGTGGCGCGCTTCAGCGCCCTGCAGCCGCACTTTACACGTGTGGGTTATGCACTCCGCGTCCCGCCCAAAACGCGCGGCGCTCCTCCTCGAACGACGCCGAATTCTCCTCAAAGTCTCTTTGGTGTCATCTAAGAGACGAACGAACGCGGGTTAGATCCACGGCGAGAACCAACGTCGGCGTCGGTCCCGCGCATTAGGTCCCCCGGGCATTCCGGACCTTTCTATCCACTTTACGTGGTAAAGGGATTCGCTCGCGTCACCAGCCAGAGCGAGAGCGTGGACATACACGGACAGGACGTGGAGTAGGACGATGAGCGCGACGACGAGCGCCCGCGCGTCTTGCACCGCCGCGATAGTCTCGCGAGCGGCGCCCAAGGGGTCGGCGCCCGCGAGGGGGGGGACCGCGACGCTCGCGCCCCGCCGCGCCGGCATTAACTCGGCGGCGGCGGCGAAACTCACCCGGGTCAATGGCCGCCGCCCGCGCGAGACGCGATTCGCCGCCGCCGCCGCCTCGCGCGCCGACCTCGACATGGACGACGACCTCATGGACATCGCCGACGACGACGAGGACTACCCGGGCTTCATGGGACGCGCGTGGGCCGACGACGACGCCGACGACCTCGGCGTCTCAATCACACCAGACCAGCGCAGAGCCGCGATTCGCAACGCCCCCGACGACTCCTCCACCCAATCCGCCGTCTCCGACGCCTCCTCCGACCCCTCGAGTGAGGCGGCGCCGAAGGAGAACATGTGGATCGACGCCGCGACGGAGATGCGCAAGCGCATCGACGACCAGGACCGCGACCGCCTCCTCCCGCAGAGGGGCGACCGCGACTGGACCCAAGATGACATAATCGCCGACGCCGGAGCGTCGTGGTTCGAAAACGACGAGGACTGGTACGAACCAGAGTACACATCCGTGGACGCACCCGAGGGCTCGGTGCTGGAGAAGGTCCAGCGGCTACACCTGCGCCAGCCCAAAGAGTTCGGGTTCGCCGACGGCGAGTACTTTGACCTCACGGGGTACGTCAAGGACAACACCGATAACCAATTCGCGCTGGTGCTGGAAGTCGCCGAGCGAGCTCGCGAACGAAGGATCGAACACTTGGAGTCCATGAACCCGGCGCCGCCCGACCAGGTGTTACCGCCGATCCAGCAGGCGATCGTGGACCTCGCGTTGGAGGTTGAGACGAGCGGTGGTAAGACGTCGGCGTTCCTCGCGATGAGGGAAGCCGCGGACCGGGCTCGGCTCCGGTGGGAGCTGCAGGAAGCGGCTTGGGCTTGGGACAACTACTGCGAGGAGCAGATGCCGGAGCTCGGGGTGAGCGAGCGCGCGGCGAGGTTGTTGCACATGGGTAAGAGGGTGGAGGACGCCATGGACTTTGAGAAGGATCTCAACCTCTACAACGACGACTATAACATTCGAACCAGGTAGACTCACTAAGAGAGGGTATCGTCGAGATTCTTTCGCGTTGTAAACTCTTACGAAGGTACCTTCGTATTTCATTCACGTTGATGAGTTCTACTCCTTGTCCGCCGCTTTCGCCTCCGCCTTGACCGCCGCGTATTTCGCCGCCGTCTTCTCCCCGTTCACCGTCTTCGCGATGAACTCGACAAACGCCGGATCGTTCGCCGCGCCCGTGAGGTATACCTCGCACGCGTGCACCGCTCGGAGGCACGACCGAACGAGATCCTCGTTGCGGTCAATCTCCTGCTTCACCGCGTCGCTCTTGAGCTTCTGCGTCAACGTCTTTGCCATCGGGTCCACGAGCTCTTTCAGCCTGCCGAGGAGCACGGCGTGTGCGCCTTGACGCGCCGCGAGCTTGGCGAACAACGCGTGCGACGTCATCTTCACGTCGTAGTGGTCCCCGAGGCCGGTGACTAAAACCTCGGCGTATCCGGAAGCCGCTCCGGCGACGCTCTCGTGCTCGCCTGGAAGGCACGCGTCGAGCAAGGTATCGCAGCACTCGAACGCGGCTTTGCGGAGCTCCAGGCCGTCGTCCACGGTGTGCTTGAAGGGCCCGAGGTCGACGATTCGCACCAAGGATTTGTCAATCGCCGTCTGCTCGAAAACGGCGGGGAGCGCGTCGGGTAAAATAGGCCGGGCGAGCGTAGGGTTGGCGTGAGCCGCCGCGCTGAGCGTCTGCACCGCCGCGCGTCGCACGTCCAGGTCTTCGTCCCTACACGGAATCGAACCCACGAACGCGGGGAGCACGCCGGCGACCACACCGAGCGCCCCATCGTCACCGGCGCCCAGCGACAGCACGGCGTACTTCACCGCTAAGACGGCTGTGGCGCGCGTCTTGGCGTCGCCGCCGGTCACCTTCTCCGCGAGCCTCGGCACGAGCGATTCGGCGTCGTTGACCGCCAACAGGCCGAGGCACTCGGCCACGACGTTACGCACGCCCTCATCGTCGCTGCCCGCGTTGGCGAACAGGATATCGAGCGTACGATCGGCATCCGCCGTGCGGTCTACCCCGCCGTTGCGAATCACCTCTCGGAGGGATAGGAAGAGCGAGTACTGGTGCTTGTGCGACTCGTTGGACACGTGGCCTAATATGATTGGCAGGAACTTGGCCCGGCCTCCCGTCGCGACCCCGCCGAGTGCGACGGACGCCGCGGACTTGAGCTCCTCGCCCGGGACGTCCAGCGCGCCGAGCAGCGCGGCTTCGATACCGGCCACCGCCGATAAATCCGCCGCCTTGCCCAACTCCCCGAGGCAAAACAGCGCCAGGAGGTCTTTTTCCGATATACTCGCGGGGTCACCGAGCTGCGCCACGAGGGACGACGCCGTCGATGCGGTGTGCTTCGCGTCACCGACACCCGCGCAGACGGCGGCGACGCAGACGGCCGCGGTGCGACCCGCCGTCGCCGCGGCTTCCCCCGTGTTTGAACCGTCACCGCTTCCCATCAGCCGCGCCAACAAGTCGTCGGAGGAGGCGCCGGCGACGGAGAGCTTCGCGGATACGAGCGCGGTGAAGAAGGACGTGAGCGCGTGTAAAGCGTGCGACTGCATCAGCGGCGAGCGCACCAGCTCCAGCGCCGCGGGTAACGATTTTTCACAAACCGCGGAACACGCGTTCGCGAAGGGTTTAGTACCCTTGGATGAGACGGCGGAGGCGGAGAGGGACAGAGCGGCTGACGCGAGCGCCAAGTCCCCGTCGCTCACGAGCGCCGACGCCTCCTCCACCGCGGCGGTCACCTCGGCATCGCTCAGGGACCCGGCGTGCTTCGATACCAGCGCATCCAGCGCGAAAAGGCTCGCCTGGCGAAGCGGCCTGTTCGTCTTGCGAAGAAAACCGGCCAACTCGACAGTCGCCGCCGCCGCGGACTCGCCCATCGGAGGGTTGAGCTCCGACGTGGCCACCGCGCCGATAGCCTTGACCGCGGCGAGCCGTGTGATCTCATTCTTAAGCCTGTCCAGGAGCAACTTAAGGCACCGGGGCAAGTCGGCACCCATGGCGTCCCCGAGCATCGCCGCCGTCGACCCCGCGCACGCGATGGCGGCGTCCTTAACCTCCTGATCCTGGTCCGTCGCGCCCACTCTGCTCAGCGCCGCGTTGGAAAGCGCCGCCGCGTGTGCGGGAACAGCGGACGCGACGACGGGCACGAGCGCCCTGCACGCGCGCAAAGCCTCGGCGGCCACCTTGTAGTACTTGTCATCCGCGGCGGCGAAGATTTGCGGCGCGAGGGCGTTCACGTGTGGCGCCGTGGAGGCGGCGTCGTGGGATTCAAAAATCAACCGCGACAGCGCCAGCGCCTCGACCCGCAGCGCGCTGCCTCCTTGGGGCACCCCGCCCGCGAGCACCTTGGCGAGCGCGGGGACCACGAACCCTAAGGACGATTCGAGCGATGCCGGAACTCGCGCGGCGATCTCACGCGCCAACTCGAGCGCCGCGGTTTTAACCTTGGCGCCCGCGCGTTTATCCACCAGTCGGCTGATGGATGCTTTAGCGACGGCCGGCACAGCTGTGCGCACGGCATCGTCCAGCCCGCTCCCAACGCCCGCCCTGGAGCACGTGCGCAGAATATCTTCCAGCGCGGCGAACAGGTCGAGCTTGACGCTCTCCTCGCGCTCGCGTCTCAGCCGCGTGAGCAGTCGTTCGACGGTTGAGTCGAAATCGGATTCGAGCGCCGCGGGCGAAGATCGCGCCACCGCGGCGACTGTCTTGACCGCGGCCCGTCGGATCTTCCAGCTCGCGTCGTCCTCGTCGTCGCTGTACTCCTCGTCGCCGTACTCGTCGTCCTCGTCCTCCATGTCCTCGTCCGACGCGTCACCGTTCATGTGACCCGTCTCGTCGTCGTCGCCGTCGTCCATGTCGTCGTCGCAGTTGGGGTCGTAGGAGAGGAGGTCAAGCGCGAGCGCCTTGACGCGCGGGAGGTGCCCCGCCGCCTCGCCCGGGCACCGCGCCGCGAACGCCTCGAGCGCCTGCAAACACGCCTCCCGCGTCGGCTCCTCCTCCTCGGACGCGGACCGTTCGCAGAGGTCGCACACGGCGGGGGTGGACGCGGCGATCTTTTTGGCGAAATCGAATCCACCGCCGGATCTCGCCAACGCGCCCAGGAGCCACACCCACAGCGCATCGTCCCCTTTACCCAGCTCGTTCACGACGTCGGTGACCGTGGCGGACGCCATGGCGTCGGTGAAGGACGCGGCGAGGGTGGCGAGGCACTGCGCGGCGCGTTTCTTGGACTTGCCGTCGCCTCGGAGGTACGACAGCAGGGCGTCCCGGGTGGCGGCGTGATGCGGCGCCATGAGCCGGCCGTGCGCCGCGGCCGCGGCGCGGAGGATGTCGAGGCAGTCGCCCGTGACTGTGGACTCGGTGGATTGTTGCCCCGCGAAGAACGCCACGAGCTTGGGCGCGAGTGACGCGACGATCCGGGCGGATGCCGGATGTTCTCCCAGCTCTGCGACGAGGGACTTGAGCCCGATGACTCCCGCGTCCCGTTTCTGCGCGTCGGACTTGGCGGTCATGGCGAGCTTGACGCAGAGCGCGTCGATGACCGTCTCCGCCGTCTTCTCGCTCGCGCCCTTGACCAGCGGCGGGATGCACTTGACCGCCAGGGAGGAGACGTCCGCGGACTGATCGTCGAGTTGCTTGAGGACCACGTCGGTGACCTTCTTCTCCACGTCGGGGGTGGCGCGGAAGGTGTCCTTGGACAGCTCCGCGAGCAGGTCGGACGTGCCCATGTACCGAAAGTCTGCGTATTGATGGACGGTGCGTGGTGAGTGGCGGCGCGAGGGAAGGTCAGATGAACGATTCGAGATCCGAAGGGGCGTTCGTGGTGGGATCGGGAAGCGTCAGATCTGGCGTCCTTGGGGCGGACGAACGACGGGCATCGAAACGGGTCGGGACGATGCGCACCTTTGTCATGGCTCGTTATCTTCTCGAGTATCGCCCCGAGCGCCGCCGAGCCGGACATCGTTCGTGATTGTCCGTCGCTCGCTCTTTCGATCCGCGCGCGGCGTTATGGTCGATCGCGGGCGCAGAGGCACCTTTCTGTTTCCGGGTCCTCCACTCAATGCAATGTTAGTTCGTGCGCGGGGGCAGAGTTGAGGCCGCCCAGCCGCGGAGAGATGGATGACCCGGATCCGGACGGGTGGGATCTAAGCGATGACGACAACGGTCCCGCCGATGCCCCCGCGGTGCCGGCGGCGGGCGGCGACGAGCGTCAGGGCGATGAGGACGTCTCAGACGAGCGTCAGGGCGATGAGGACGTCTCAGCGGAGGAACGCGACGGCCAGAGGATCCCCGGGCAGAGGATAGACATCTTCGGCAACCCGTGGTCGGGTGACGAGGAAGACGGCGACGGCGACGACGACGGCGACGATGAGAACGACGAGGACGAGGACGACTCCCATCATCACGGCGGCTGGAGCGACTTCAGCATCAAGACCCCGTGGGAACGCATGGTCCACAACATCGAATCCGCCGTTCGCCGCTGGCTCCGGCTCTCCGACGAGGATCTCGCGGCGCAGTCGAGCCGCTGCGCCAGGCCGGAACACGGCGGCCGGGATCTTCGATGCCTCCGCACCCTGATCCACCACAAGATGGACCACTTCCGACCAGATCCCTACGCCGTCATCCTCTACTACCCCAAGCACTCGCCACCAAACGTCATGAAGAAGGATGCCATCAAAGGATCCAACATCGAGGACAACAACGCGGCTACTACCACAGCCGCCGACAAAGACGAAGACGCGGACGAACCCCCCATGCTGACGCATAGGTTCTACTGCCCCCCGCACGACGACAACCGCGCGGGCACCTCGGGGATGCAACGGTGGCTCGGCGTCGACTGCCCTTTCGTCGTCGTCGAGCCCCCCGCGTCTTATTCGAGATGCTTCGCCGACGGAGACGAAACCGCCACCGTCGTGTCCGCGGTTGTCATCGCGCTGGTGAACACGAACGCGCCGTCGTGCTGGGCCGTCGTGGCACCCACGGGCGGACCGTCGCGCGGGGCGTTCCTAGGCCGGGCGGGCGGAGTCACGTACGACGCGGGGGGCTGGGGGATGAAGATCGAGACGGATTCGTTGAGCGGCGTCGCCGCGGAGAGCGCTCGCGGTCGGTCTCTCGCGGGGATCGCGATGGTGCTCGAGGAGACGCTGGTGGACGTGGACTGGGATAGGGCGACGGCGGAGCGCATGAAGAAGGCGAGGGCGACGGCCAGGCTCACTTTCTCGACGAACAGGCGGTGGGCGGCGGAGCGGGCGCGGCGCGACAGAGCCGAGAGAAGACGTGAAAAACAAACGGGGGACGCGAAGGCGGACGCGGGCGAGAAGGAATCCGGGTGGGGCGACGGCGACGGGTGGGGATTCTCCAGCGACGATTCCGAGCACGACGACGATACACGGCCCGGCGCCGCGTTCATGGCGCTCGCGGGCGGCCAGCGCGTGAGGGCGCATAAGAGGAACGCGTCCAAGGGCGGCGGCGGTTTGGGTTTGGACGAAGAAGACGAGGTCGGCTCCGGCTCGGACGGCTCCGATTTTGGCATAACGCTGAACGAGTGGGACGACGAGGCGCCGTGGGCGCCGTGGGCGTCCCTCGACGACCCTTGGGAGAGCGTCGAGCTGGACTGTGGATGGGTCGACGCGCCTCTACGCGAGCTCGTGGATCGCGATTACGTATTCTTCGGCGACGAGGACGACGACGAAAAGGAACTCGACGAGTACGACCCGAGACGATACGGCAAGGACATGCTGGTACCGACGAACGCACCAACGTGGACGCTACGCGCGGTACCCACCGGTGCGTTCCGCGAGGATGGAAGCGGCGGGATGGCGGGCGAGCTGAGCGCCGCGGCGAAGAGGTTCGACCTCGGCGCGGGGATCTTCACCGATAGAAGCAACTTCGGCTCCTACTCGAACGCCGACGTCGACGACGGCGACGGCATCGACGGCAAAGACGACGGACCCGGAGGCGTAGGCCTCGCGGAGATGCTCTGGCTCCTCGCGGCGTCCGGTGGGCTCAGGTCGCTCAAGGGCGCGGACACCGTGTCGCGGCTGGCGTCGGCTGAGTATTGGGACGAAGTCGGGTCCAACTACGACGAGTCCGACGGGTTCGGCGTCGCGGATCCGCCGCGGGTTCCCCCGGAGAGCGTCCTACAGGACGTCCTCCGAGACGTCTTCGACACGGGCGGCGCCGGGCGGAAGGCACGAAAGACGTCGGGCGGCAAGGATTCGAACACCGCCTCTATGGGTAACCAGTCTTCGGAAAACGCAAACGCGGCGGAGTCGCTGTTTCCCACCCCGCGCAAGAGCGCGCCGGCGCACAGTCTGCTCGCCAGGGTCGCGCTGCACGCGATGCAGTTCGGGAACGTCCGCGCGGTCGCCATGCTGTGGCAACGGTTCGTCCGCGAGGTTCGGTTCGCGCACTGGGACCGCGGCGTTCCTTTGCCGAGGGCGGAAAACTCGGACGAAAACTCGGAAAATTCGGGAAACGATTTTCCCGAAACAGCGCCCGACATACTCGCGTGCGTCCTCCACCAAAAACTGCAGATGCTCAACGCGTGCATACACAGGCGCGTGGCTCGACGCGAGGCGGAGTTTGCGGAGAGCGGGGTGTCCGCCCTCGGGCCCACGCCGCTCGCGGGGACGGTGATCAAATCGGCGATTCGGCAGGATTCGGTCGAGACTCAAAACTGGGAAGACGCGACGGGCGACGGTTGGAACGACAGCCTCGCCGACGAGCTCGACGCGTGGAACGATCCGTCAGCGACAAACGACGGCGGCGGGTGGGAGGACCCGGACGACGGCATCGACCTGGCGTCCATGCTCGGCGGCGCGATCGCCGATAAGGCAAAGAAAGACGACCCGGCTGCCGAGGAACTTCACGAGGAAATCGCAAACGATCCGAAAGCCGCCGCCGACGCCGGCGACGACGTCGGCGCGCTCGACGAGACGAGATCCGAGGACTACGGGAGCGCCTCCGACGGCGAGACGGACGGCGGGTGGCGCTGGGACGACGGCGACGTCGACGGCGACCCCGACGCGCCGCCCGAGGGGGTCAAGGGCGAGATGCCCGGAGGTCTCCGGATGCTCCGGCCGCCGCACCGGACGATGGCGGAGCCGATCGCGCAGCTCCCGCCTCTGTACACCGAGGACATGATGCGCGAGCGCGAGGCGGCGTTGTCCGCGCTCGGGGACACCGACGAGGGCCGGGGGATTCGGCTCAAGATGCAGTCCGACATGTTGGTGTCGGACATGTCCGCTTTCAAGGCGGCGAACCCGGGGTCGTGCCTCGCGGATTTCATCCGGTGGCACTCTCCTCGCGACTGGATCTCTCCAGAAGACGACGATAAAGTCGGTAAAAGAGGGTCGAGAAGCGCGATCGCGCCGCCGCGAGGGATGCTCTCCGAGCGCATGCGTAACGAAGGGAACGCGTGGCGGACGCTGTGGCGCGACTCCCCCCGGCTTCCGGCTTCCAAACAAAAACCCCTATTCGATCCAATCAAGGAGGGCGAAAAAGCCTTGCACTACCTGGAGCAGGCGCCGCCGCCCGAGATTTTCGCACAGCTGTGCGCGGCGGCGACGTCCGCGGTGGGTAACCTGTACGCCTCATCGAAGGGTGCCAAACTCGCGCCGTGTCCCGAATACCTCGCGCGAGCCGCAGAAGCCGCCGGACGGGTATTAAACAACCCCGCCGGGTCGCCGGTGGCCGAGGACGACTACGCCGCACTCGCGGGTGAACTGCAACGCGCCGAGCGGTGCGTGGCGCGGGGCGAGGCGCTCAGGCACAGACTCCCGGGCGTCGCACCGAGGCTACTCGAGGAGATCTTGCGGGCGACGGCGGCGGATGAGGAGAAGAGGGACGAACACAACGCGACGGTGGCGGCGAAAAAAGCCGCCGCAACGACGGACCCCTCACGTGATGACCTTTCACATCCCGACCACGGCGAAAGGGCCGACGGTTCATCTTCCGAAGACGATGACGCGGAGGGCGGCGGCGTGGAGGATGAAGAGGCGTTGGAGCGGCTCAGGTCGCGGCCGGTGGAGGTCGCCGTGAAGGACGACGAGCGCGGTCCGCTGGCGAGGTTGCTTCCGCCGGATCTGGAGCGCGGGGCGGAGTCCGCGTCGTGCGCGGAGTACGCGGTGCGGTGCGGCGGCGGGGATGAACAGATCCAGCGGGCGCACGTGCTGGCGGCGCCTTGTTTCACTCGGGTCACGTCGGCGATCGCGTATCAATATTAAAAGTAAGAGAGTTCAAGAGAGGCGGCGCCCGACGATCCCTGGCGTTCTACCCAAACTGAATACATTAATTTTTCATCGGTGCCGCAAGTATCGACACGAAACGAGGCTCGGCGGCGCCACTGTGACACGCACCATGGTCGCCACCGAAGCCCGGAAGGCGCGTCGCATGGCGGCGGCTGCCGCCCAGGCTACCGCGGAGGGTAAAACACTGGACGCGAAAGCGTTGCAGAGCGCGCCCGTCAAGCCCATACCAGCGTCCGCACCTCCGGCCCATCGCGCGCATCAAACGCGTGCCGGCGCCGATGGACCAACGCGAGCCCCGCCGCACGGGACATCGAAGAAGCCCATCCTGAAGGGCATAGGGACCAAAGCCGGGGGCAAGTACACGCCACCCGCGATTCTCCGGGCGGTCGCGAACGCGGCGCGCAACAAGGAAACGAAGGCTGGCGCGGGTCCCGGCGCCACCGCCGCCGCCGAAGACGACCGCGCCAATCCGAGCAAGGCGGACTGGACGTGCGTCAAGTGCGGCAAGTCCAACTTCGCCAAGCGGCTCGCGTGCTTCAAGTGCGCGTCGCCCAAGCCCGGGCGTACGTTCACCGCGGCGGGGATGAAGGGATACGAGAAGAGGCTGGCCAGGCGCGAGGCCAAGCGAGCCGCGGAGACGGCGGCATCGGGCGACAAAGCATCAATCGACGAATCATCCGCAGATCAGTCGAAGAAGTCCAAGCCGGCAGAGGACCGCCCGAAGAAGACCAGCTTCGGCGACGATGCGGGCAAGGATGCAGGCGACGTGAACGGTACCGGGGACGCGAAGGACCCAAAGAAGGACAACAAGAAGAATCGCGACGACGACGCGGGCAGGGACAAGGACGACAAGAAGCGCAAACGAACCCCGAAAAAAGCGAGCGACGTCGGTAAGGCTCCGAAGCGCCTTCGAGACCCAGACGCGCACCTCGAGTACCTCGCTCGGTGGTCCGAGGCGCATCAAGAACGCGGGAACGGCCCAACGAAAGGGTTCAAGCCGTCCAACGGGTGGAAGCTGGACAAGAACGTCCAGAACTGGCTCATTCACAACGCGTGCGATCCGGACGAAGTCGACGAGGACGCGTTCGATATGTTCACAATGTACGCCGCGGGTCTGAGGGGTGGGCCGTTGGGACGGATGAGGGACGCCGCGGGTGAGGAGAACAGGGGGAAAGGGGTGAAAGCGGAGCGCGCGAGGAAGGTGCTGCGGGTGCTCGCGGACATCGTCGAGGATGCGGATTCGTAGTGCTAGCCGCGGCGGCGTCATCGGTAAGAGTAAGAGTTCTCAGCACTAACGATTAGTACACCCCGTCGAGCTCTAATGAGCTACCGCGTCGTCACTCCGAACCCCCTCCAAACTAGTCCACCCTGCGGCCGCTCCCGCTCAGCTTCATCCCCCGAACCCCGTCCCGCCTCTCCAGCTCGATCGTCTCCGTCCGAAGCGCCCCGGGCACAGGGTGCCATCCCCCGTACAGCAACAGCGACTGCGCCAGTAGTCGGAACCGGCCCTCGAGAGTCAGGTTTAAGCACTCGTCGCGGGTCATTGGGCGCAGCGCGCTGGATCCCTGCGTGAACCCACCGTCCTTATCCTTGGACGGCGACTTGGACGGGTTAGGTGACTTGGACTTGCGTTCGCCCGATGAAGGGTTCGCCGATGAAGCCAACCGAAAGGTACACGCCACGCTCCTCCGCGGAACGGCTCGAGTGTTCCAATCGCACTCGCGCTCAAGCAGGCCGCACGCCCCCCCCCAGTGCACCGTCTGCCCCGCCCACGCGCACACCGACCCAGCCTTGGCGATCATCGGCCTCGCGTGCGACACGTCGAACCGGAGCGTCGCGCCGCCGCCCTCCTCGCGCTGCGCGGGGGTGAGATGGTCGGGGTGTCTGGAATCCGACCAGCACGAATCGTGCCGCCGCGGGAGGACGTACATGCACCCGTTGTCCGTCGTCGCGTCCGTAAGCGGGATCCACGCGCTGACCAGCCGCGGCGCGTCCGCCTTGGTGTTCCAAGCCTCGGACGCGGGGTAGTCGCGGTGCGGCAGCGAGAAGTTGCCGCCGGCTTTTGGTTTTTGGTTTTTGGTTTTTGCTTCGTCTGTTTCGTCGTCGCCGTCTTCGTCCGCGCACCGAAGCGCCCACGCGAAGCACGACGGCTCCAGCGTCACCTCCCCGGCGTCCGGGTCCGCGTCCAGCAGCACCCCCGCGACGTCGAACGCCGCGTCGATGAGCTGCCACGTGGCGTCGTACATGAACGCCGCCGCCGGGGACCAAGCGCCGAACCTTCGCATCCGATCAACCAGCGTCTTGAGCAGATCCCTTCGCTTAGTATCGTCCAGTCTGTGCGGGACGGAGGATCCCTCCCACCGCCAGCTCCCGCGCTCGCGCAGGTTATAACTCGACTCCCGAGGTGCGTCGCCGTCGCCGTCGTCAGCGGCACCTGGCACGTCTATCGAGGGCACCGACACGGCGAATGAGGGAAACTGCGTAAATCCAGTCTCTCTGAGCTGCTCGCGGATGAGGTGGAGTCGCTCGTCGTTGTAGTCGTCGCCGAGGTGGGGCCAGACGATTTCTTCCCCGGGCGCCAGGGCGGGCTCGCACCTCGCGCGGAGTTTCATCCGTGCGGCGTACTCCGCGCGTCGCCTGGCGTTGGCGGTGTCCTTGGCGGGCGCGCCGAGTTCTTCCCAGTACTCGGGCGATTGGAGCGTGGTCGGCACCGGCCGGGTCCCGTTGGCTATCTCCCGAAGCCACGCCGTCACTTCCGCGGATTTAGTCGCCTCGAGACGATCCGTCGCCTCGTTCGCCGCGACGGTGGGGTTGGACGCCGGGGCGGCGTCGTCGTCGTCCGAGTCGGAATCGAGCGATATCACCGCGAGCCTGTCGCGGACCAGGGCTGCGATCTCCGGTTGATGGGTTGTGCGTAGGATGGTGGTGAGGATCTTGCGTTCGGCGAGGACGCCGTACGCGTTGGACGCGGGCACACGCGCGGGTTCATCGCCCTTGAACACACGCGCGAGCTTCTGCAGCGCGAGCTTGCGCCGCCGCGCTTTCTCCGCCTCGTCCATCTATCCGCGCGCGCCCCTTCACTGACTGACGTCGTTGTTAGCTACGAAGGTATTTTCTCGAGTAGCGTTATGTACAATTGGGGTCGCGTCGTGTACACAACGGGCCGCACCCGGCACATGCTCCGAGCGACGACGGCGACGCACCTCGCACGCGCCCTCACTAAGCTCTACAGAACCCCGTCGCTCACTTGTCCACCCCTAAACGCCCGTATCTCCGCATCCATGGCGACCCAATCATCCATCAAGTCGCCCATCGATGTCCTGGACTTTTGGTTCGGCGATGCGTACTCCGACGCGTCGAAGAGACACCTGCTGGAAGACACGGCGTTCATGGGGAAGATGTCGGGCACGCTGTGGTACGCGGGGACAAGCGCGGACGAGTCGTGCATGCGGTTCGTGTCCACCATCGAGGCTGCCGCGGCGGGAACGATCGAGACGGCTGATCCGGCATGGACGGCGGAACCCGACGCGAGCATCGCGAAGGTGATCCTATTCGACCAGCTCACGCGCAACTGCTTCAGGGGCACCGACCGCGCGTTCGCATACGACGGCGCCGCGCTGCAGCTCTCGCGCACGCTCGCCAAGGACACCAAACTTGTCAACGAACTCCCGGCGTCCGTCCTGCACTTCATCGGATCGCCGTTTCTGCACAGCGAAAACCTGGAGGACCACGACATGGCCCTCGCGCTCAACGGCGTCACCTTGGCCAAGAACGAAACCGCCGCCATGTACGCCCGGCCGCACATCATCAACCACAGGGACATCATCGCAAGGTTCGGGCGGTACCCGCACAGGAACAAGGCCATGGAACGGGAAGACACGGAGGAGGAAACGACGTGGTTGGAGTCGGACGAAGTGCCGGGGTGGGCCAAGTCGCAGATGAAGTAAACGGCTCGGCTCGGCTCCCTACAACTACATACGTGTGCACATAAACTCTTAGCTCGTTAATGTATCGCTAGACTACTTCATGTATCACGTCACCTGAACGTGGCGGACTTCTCGCCGGAGCGCGGGAACGCCTTGGACTTCTTCCCGGGCTTGACCATCTCGATGAGGCCGGGGGCGCGCTTTCGCTCACCTTTTTTATCCCCCCGGCCGCCCCCGCCACCCTTACCCCGTCTCTTCTTCCCGTTCCCCTTGGCCTCCGCGCCGAGGGTCCTGAACGACCCGCCGTCAGGTAACACCGCCGCCGCCGCCGCCGCGAAGTCGAACCCGCCCTGGCCAATCGCCAACAGCGCCTCCTGGTCCGCCCTGCTCACACCCTTCAAGCGGCGGTCCTCGTCGTCGTCCGTGTCGTCGTCGTCGTCGCTCGAGTCCATCATGGAACGCATCGCCGCCTTCCTTCGTTGCGCCAAGGACTCACGCGCCTCCTCCGCGCGTGCCTTGACGACAGCCTCGCGCTCAGCCTCCGCTTGTTCAGCCTTGCGCTTTTCGCCGAGGCCGACGGCACCCTTACGCAGCGGCGCGGGCGCGGTGTATCCACCCGGCAGCTCGATTCGGACGTCGTCTTTTTTCTTTGGATCTTTCTCGGCGGCGACGACGTCGCCGTCGCCGTCCTCCACGGCGGCGGACTCGGCGCGCTCGGTCTCTTCCTTGCTCTTGCGATGTGCCCACGCGTGACCACCCGCCGCGCGTTTGGCCGGTTCGCGTGGCGCCTCCTCCACGACGGAATCTTTCGCTCCGTGCCAGTGGGGGAAGAGCTGGGCGAGGGGAACGGGCTGGGACGCGAGCGCAGCCGCGACGCTCGCCGCAGCATTCGCAGCCTTCGCATCGTCTTCCCCAACCGTGAGTTTCATCGTCGTCGAGAAGGACGACGTCGTCGCGGAGGAGGCGGAGAGAAGCCGCGCCATGGAGCTGTGAACGGCGGCGCGGGAAGCGACGGCGGCGGGGGCGACGGCGGGCGCGGGATCGGCGGGGGCCCTCGCGCTCGAGCCTCCCATCATCGCCGCCATCGCGCTCGTACCCCCTGAACCGGCAACCCCGGAAGCGACGACGGGAACAGGCGCGGTCACCCCCTTCGCGTTCTCGATCTCAATCTCCATCGGTTCGTCACCGCCCTTCTTCTTCTCCTTCTTCTCCCCCTCCTCTTCAAGTTTCTTTTCCTCGAGAGACTTGGCGTATTCCTCCCCAGCCGTCGGCGGCAACGCCGGTGGCGTACCCGCCGCCATCGCCCTCGCGATGAGATCCACAATCTCCCCCGAGTGCTTCGCCACCAGCGGGGAGTCACCGCGGGTCACCGCGAGCAAAGACCTCGGCGTCGTCGGAGCCTCACGCGCCAGCCGAAGCATCAACGCCCGCGGCATGACGTACCCGATGGACTCATCCTCGGTTCGGCTCGTCTTATCCCGCCAGCTGTGCAGCGCCGCGTACACCGCCAGCCGCGGTAGGTCCAGATCCCCGGCGTCCCTGTTCTTGCGGTAGTCGACGTGGTACGTCAATTGGTCCGTCACCGGTTTGTCGTACAGAGTCGCGCACACGTCCCGCGACCTGTCCAACGTTGTTTTAATCAAATCCACCCTCGGACGGCTCCCGTCGCCTAGCCCGACCGCGTCGAGCTGCTGCCTCAACCTGTCGTACACGTACAGTAAGTGGTGCGTATCCCCGCGCGCGTACTCGACCATCGCGTCACCCAACGGCCGGATCCGCCAGTCCGCCAGCTGGAACCGCTTATCAGCCTTGATCCCGCAGTAGTGATCCAGCAGGTACGCTAACCCCTTTCTCGGCAACTCCAGCACCCTCGCCGCCTGTCCGGTGTCGAACATACCGACGATATATATCCCGAAATCGCGCTGCAGCCACTGGACGTCCATGTCCGCGCCGTGGAACACCTTCAGCTTACCGGCGTCCGCCATGCACGGCCCGAGCGCGGCGCGAATTTCGGACCGCAGCGCCAGCGCGTCAACCACGAAATCTCGACGCCGAGTCGAAACCTGAATGGTACACGTGAAACCCTGGAAGGACCGAAACGAGTGGTGCTCCAAATCCACCGCGATCTCGTCCACCGACGACAGATGATGCGCCATGTCCTCGAGCGCCTCGGGTGTGTCGATGAACTCGCAGACGGTGGATGAGGTGGGTGCCGGCGCGATAGGCGAAGATGGAGGGGCGCGTACGCTCGACGGGTAAATCAAATCGTCGAGTTCCTCTCGAAGCGGGTGCGTCCCCGCGCTCGGGACGTACGAGCTCGGATCTGGGTGATTCACCGGCACCGGGGGCATGAACGGTACGTTGGAGTTATCTATCGGGACGTCGAACGAATCCTGCGGCCTTCGCGAGACGAACGAGTTCCGTGCGCCGGCGTTTTTCGTACCCTTGTTTGCGTCGCGACCGAGGGCGCTCGCCGCGGAGCCGCGCGCGGCTGGCCCGGTGTACCCGCCGGCGCCCGCGACGTGCGCCTCCGCCAGCTGGTGGTCCACGGCGTCCAGGTGATCGTCCACGACGGCGACGACGGACTGGCACAGGTCGTCGTCGTAGTCGCATCGCGTGGCGAGCTCCGGATCGGTGGCGCCATCTTTGGCGCCGTCGACGCCGAATGCGTCGAGCAAGGCACCGCACCGCGCGCGCAGGTCCTTCACCTTGGACGCGAACGTCGGGAAGTTGTTACAGAAGAAGTGCTCTGCGTGATTGATGTGGTGAGCGGTGTGAGTCAATGAGCGGGTTCGGATGTGGACGGGGACTGGGGAACGCGGCGGGTGGGGAGCGACGATGGGACGGCGCCACCGCCGCCGCCGCCGCGAAAAATCGAGCCGGACGGCCGCCGAGCGCGCGTACCTCCCATGAGCGGTAGATCCGTGGATTTACCGGCGCGTATCGCCTTCGATACATCGCCACCGACGGTCTCGAGGAACGCCTCCGCCTTCTTGCGCCGGGCGGTGGTCGCCATGGCGCGTCCGTTTGTGAGATGGCCGCACTGAGGCGGCACCTTCGGTTTGATGAAACTCCAAGCCGTTGGCGATGAAGCTTCCGAGACGACGCTGGGCGCCTTCCGGCAGTCGGACGCGCGCGCCGCACGGCTGCGCATCGCCCGACGCGTTCGGATATCACGCGGGGCGTCTCAACACGCGCGGGATTCGATGTCGTGCAAATGCTGTCGCACGGTGGAGACCCCGGAGACGCGCCGCGCCAAGGAGCGGGAGCGTCGCGAGCTCCAGATGCACAACGGCCCCGCGTTTCACCTCGCGCCACCGCCCAAGCCACCGCCGCCTCGGCGTTTGGAGAACAGCTGGCAGCACGAGTGGGACGCGAGCGACCGGCCGCCGCTGTACGAGGCGCCCAAGCCGGACGCCTTCAGGCCGCCGCCGCCCGCGCCCAGGTTACCACCCGCGGTCGCCGCGCGCATGGCGGGTCTCGAGAGCCCGCCGATGAAGGCACCTTTCGAAATTGAGGAAAAGGAAGAGTCGGGCGCGGCGGACTCGGGGGAAGCGGCGGACTCGGCCGAGGCGGTGCGCGCGTCCTTGGGCCTATCGCCGCGCAGTGACGATACGCCCGGACGAGTCGATACGAACACCGCGCCATCCACGACATCATCCTTGTCAAAGATGAAGAAAGCGATATCAATGAGGCGAGCGTTCGCGCCCGTCGCGAGAAACGCGTCGGAGTGGCAGGCGTCACTCGTGGACCCTGAGAAGGAGGCGCAGGAACGACAGATCGGCGACCTGATGGCGTCGCTGGGTATAAACAAGCACAAGAAGAAACGACGCAACCTGGTGTACCCAGAGGCGGTCGCGACGGATGGGGATCGCGACTCCCAACAGGCGCCTTCTTTGCCAAACACCTTCGGTGCGAATATTAAAAGTCAACAACAGACGAACGCGGCGGGAGGATTCGAACGTTCGGGCCGTGTAGACGTGGTGACCGCGAGCGCGCGTGCGACCGCGTTCGGTCCCGCGATGTCACCGACGGTACACGAGGCGCGGGCGGCGGATTACCCCGACGCCGGGACGTGGGGACTCAAGGCGGAGCTGTCAATGCATGCAGAGTTGAGTGCGGGCGAGGCGGGTGCGTTCGCGGTGGCGCCCGAGTATTGGACCGGGCGCGGGGGGGCTGGGCTCGGTAGTTTACGACAGCCGGCACCGGCGCACGGTGGGGGGATGAATTCGCTGCGGCGGTAGATTGACGCCGCATCTAATAGCGACCTAATAGCGCATCCCACCGAGTAGTAAACGATGAGCATGATAAAGTAGTGCACCAACACCCACGACCAACATCAGAACTAGGGGCGCGCGAACGCGGGACTCGGGGCTTCGCGCTTCGTTGCGCCTGGGTTTCGACTGGGTTCGAGAATGGCGGCGACGGATCTCAGCGATGCCGCCATCGACCTCGAGTCCTCGCGTTCCGCCGCGCGCGACGCCATCCTCTCCGCGCTGGACGCGCGCCCGGGGCGAAAGGCGCTCGTCATGGACCCGCTCTTCGCCCCCACCCTGACCTCCCTCTGCACCATGTCCGAGCTCACCGAGCACGGCGTGGACGGCCTGTACCAGCTCGAGGGCGGTACCGTGGAGACGGAGTGCGACGAGATCGTCTTCATCGTGAAACCACGGCCGTGCTTGATGGCCGCCCTGAACGAGACTGTCCGCGGCGTCATCGCCGATAACGAGCTGGACCGCGCGGAACATCGCGAGCGATACGGCGACGACCCACGGGTTTGGGACCCGCGCATCGACCCGGAACACCACGACCCGGACGTGCCCCCGCCGCCCCGTGTTCCCAACATGACGGTGTGCTTCACCCCATCATCCACCGACGCGTGCGAAGCTGAGCTTCGCAAACTACGCATACACGATCTGTTAATCCGAGCGGAATGCCCGGTGGACCTGGTGCCGGTGGAACGCGACGTGTTTCGCGTGGACTGCGACGACGCGTGGAGGGACTTGACGCTTCGCGGGGACGTCAGCTCACTGACGCAGTGCGCCCGGGCGCTGCACGCGCTGCAACGGCGGTGCGGGTGGGCGACGGTGGTCAAAGGGAAAGGCGTCGCCGCGAAGGAGATTGCCGAATCGATGGAACGGATGCGACGCGAATGCTTCGCGAGCGACCCGGCGCTCAACCCGGACTTATTCCCGGGAGATGGACACGTGTCGGATGGATACGAATCGTCGGATGACGAAGAGAACATTGAACGCGACGTGAGGGGTCGGCGCCGAAGGCGGGCGCATCCCGGTGTGGAGGACCCGCCACCCCCGGCTTCGCCCTCCATCGACGTCTTACTCCTCATAGACCGCGACGTGGACCCGGTCACGCCGCTGTGCACCCAGCTGACGTACGAGGGGTTCATCGACGAGGCCATCGGGATCGTGAACGGCGCCGTGGACGTGACGAACGACGACGGCGTCACGCAAAAAGCCCGGCTCAACTCGAACGATTTGATGTTTCGGGAGCTCCGGGACTTGAATTTCGGCCGAGCGTGCGACGCGCTCAAGGAGAAATCGTCCTCGATGCAGCGCGAGTACAACGACATCAAGGGGGGTAAGGTTGAGAACCAGACGGTTGGTGAGATCGGCGGGTTCGTCAAGAAGCTCGGGACGAAGCAAGGGCTGGAGCTGCACAGTAACCTCGCCAAGCGGTGGTGAGCATATTTCTTTTTTTATTTCCACATGGGCAATGTGACTGACGTCGTGTTTTTTCTTTACAGTTTGGAGACGACAAGGGGCGGGGACTCGACGACTCAGGATGACAACTCCGGTTTCATGCGCGGGCTCGAGATCGAGCGCATGTGCGTCGAAGGCCGGGAACTCGATAAGATAGTGAGCCACCTGATCGATAGGCTCAGAGGCGGGGAGAACGCGAGGCGAACGACGCGGCTCCTCGCGCTGTGCTCCCTAACGCACGGGGGTATCCCGGCGGCCAAGCTGGAGACGGTGCGTATATTTTCATCTTCGTATATACAATTAGACTGACGGGTTGGAGTTTGTCTCTCATAGGTTCGTGCTGAGATGTTGCGCGCGTACGGGTCCCCGATCCTCGACGTCCTCGCCAACATGGAGCAGTGCGGCTGGCTGTGCCGCAGGGAGGACAAGTCACACGCGCAACGCGCTTTTACCACCGTGCGCAAGACGTTGTCTTTGGTGGTGAGTTTCTTTGTACTTTCGTATGGGCAATTAGTATGACGCCGTGTTTATTAGGTTGACGACGTGGACGACGCCGATCCGAAGGACGTCGCGTACGCGTTTTCACACAGCGGCTACGCGCCAATCAGCGCCAGGTAAACAGTCTCCCACCACGATTCCCAAATACCCAAATACCACCCAAACACTGACGAATCGTACTCCACGTACCCACAGGCTCGTGCACCACGCCCTCGCCGGTTCCCTTCGCCTCATCGACGATTCCCTCAAGGCGCTGCCCGGGCCGCACTTTGAATACACGCAGGGGTTCGACGACGGTGGTAAACCCGCGGTGGTGCCTGTTAACTCGAGGCTGTACGAGCGTAGACGTGAGCGGGCGTTGCGGCTGCAGTCGGAGGGGAAGCCGCCCGCGAGGGGCGGGTTCGGTAAGAGGCCGGTGTGCGTAGTTTTCTTCGTGGGCGGTGCGTTTTTATTTGTTCTCTCATCACCGTTTGCCCGTATGAACTATGTGTTTCACAGGCGTGACGAGGGCGGAGATTTCGTGCATGCGGTTCATGTCGGAGAGGATGCGGCTGGGCGTGGACATCGTCGTGGGCGCGACGAGCGTGTGCGGCGGGTTCGGTTTAGTGGAGCAGGTCATGGATGATTTATCGAGGTTTACGCCGCTGGATCGAGATACTTCATCTTCGAAGAATGCTTCAAACGAGACTCCTGGCTCTAGGAAGGAAGGGTCCAACGGCGCGGATGAAGGCGACGGGGATGTCCCGTCGTCGAGCGCGTTCGACTCGTTCGTCGCCTCCTTCCCCAAGTGGATGTGAGCGGCTATTACGTTAGTGTTTGATTGATACGGAGCTAGGGACTAGTTAGTAGAGAGCCGACGCGGCTGAAGCTGCGAATCCCCTGCCCGTCGCCCGCGCCGCGCCGGGCCTGCCCCCGCCCTTCCTCGGCGGCGTCGGTATGATCCCCGCCTGTCCCAATAGCCTCGCCACCGTGTCCGAGGGCTGCGCGCCGACGGATAGCCAATACCTGTAGAACGAAAGGGAGGGGAGAGGGTGGTGGGTCAGTACAGCTGCGCAGTGTCGATTCCGGGGAACCCTAGGGGGGCGACCGGGAACGGGGTCGGGCGCTCACTTCACGCGATCGATCTTCAGCCCGAGGTGCTTGTTCCCGTCGATCTCTGTTGGGATGGGGACGACGCGTTGGTCAGTCGATGGAGCGAGGTCGATGGAACGAGAAGGATGCGATGGACGGACGCGTGCGTCGGCGTGGAATCATGAGGGGGATGCGTCGGTGGACGAACCTGGCTTGGGATCGTAGTGCCCCACGACCTCGAGGTGCTTCCCGTCCCTCGGCGCCCTCGAATCCGCCACGTATATCCGATAGAACGGATGGTTTCTGTGCCCGTAGCGCGCGAGTCGAATCCTCACCGGCATGTCGACCACCTGTGGCGTGCCGCCGCGATGCCGCGAGTGAGGAAGACCCTCCGAGCATTCATCGAGCTCTGAATGATGAGACTCGCGGGCGCGGGCATCGATGAAAACAGCAGGGACTTGGCAGTTGTTTCGTGACTACACTTCGTTACATCGTTCGTCTAAAGCATCTTCTCCCACTTGGCCCTCGCCCTCTCCGGCGCCTGCTCCAGCAGAAACTCCTTCAGCTCCAGGAACGCGCGAACCCCGAGCTTGAGAAACCCGGCTGCGTCGTCCGTCTGTGCAAGCCACCCGTCGGCGCACAGATGTTTCAGCGTCGCCTCTTTGTCCGTCTTGCTCATCTTAGCCACGCTCTGCGTCTGCGCCTGCGACAAGCCCCCGTCCGCCGTCTCGCCCTGTGAATGTGAATGTAGGGTACACGTGGATGAATCAGAATCAGGATGTGGATGGTGAACGGTCGAGGGAGAGCGACGCGGACTTCATGGTGAGGATATCCTCCGGGGTGCCAAGGTTTTGAATGGGTAGAAGGATGGATCTCTCACCTGCGTCGTGGGCGCCGCTTGCGTGGCGTTGAGCGCCGATATGACGTCCACGCCCCTCTCCACGCTCGTATCGTCCCGCAGGATCTCGTCGAGGACCATGCGGAACAGCGCGATCTGCTCGGGGGTCAACCGCGTGGCGAGCTTCGCCGCCTCGCCGCCCGTCTTGTTCACCACCCCCATGTAGAGTTGCTGGTCCTCTTGGTGCCTGATCACGCGGATGTCCAGGTCGAGGTAGCCGAGCGCGCTGGCGATGGGGGACCAGAACCTGGAGAAGAGCTTGTTCGCCTCCGCCATGTCAAGGTCGAGCATCTCCGCGTACATCTTCACCGCGGCCTTCTCCGGCATCACCCCTCGGGCCATGAGCGCCTGGAGAAAGGCGTGCTGCTGCTTGTTCAGGGCGGTGTCGATGTTCGTCATCGCTCAGAATTGGGCACCCTTCTTCTTCTCGTGTCTCGTGGTGGTCGGGTGGGGACCGGTGGGGGTATCGGCGGGCGGTTTGGTTCGCGCGCGTGAGTCCGGCACGGGTCGAACGCGTCGCGTAGGCCTGCGCGGTGGGTCGAGACGCCCCGAGCGCGCTCTGTGAGTGAGGCGCCCAGCGGCTCAGATCTCAGAGTTTGAAAACTTTCTTGGGTTGGTTTCGACGTCTGTTCGCGTGACACACACCCGCGTGTAAGTAAACACTTAGCTCCCGCGTGTTGATCAGGTCGTCGAGGATGACGTTTCGGGGAAGTCGATAAGGTCGACTTTTGGTTGGAACGATAACGCCACCCTCGGACGCGCCCCATCGCCGTCTCCCCACCCCCATGCAGGCCATCAGCGCCGGCCTCACACGCGTCGGTATCAAACTCGCCGCGCGCAACCCCGCAATCAAGCGCGTCGCGTCCCCCCGCGCGCTCCGCGCCAACCGCGCCGTGTACAGCAGAACGATGGCAACCTCCATCGCCCCGATGAACGCCGTCGTCACCGACGGAGCCGCGGGCGCCACGAAGACCGCGGATACCCCGCGATGGGCGCTCGAGACCCACTTCGGGTACGACAGCGTCTACAGCGGAAGCATCGACGCCGAGATCGACGCGATCGAGGCCAAGTGCAAGACGCTCAAGGCTAACTTCGAGGGCAAGATGGGCGAGTCGCTCCTCGACGCCATCAAAGCCTACGAGGAGGTGGACATCGCGCTCACCAAGGCGCTCTCCTACGTCTCGCTCTCGTGCGACACCAAACTCGACGACGACAAGGCGCAGAAGCGCAAGGCATCCCTCTTCCAGCGCTACTCCACCATCTCCGGCAACGAGCTCACCTTCTTCTCCCTCGAGCTCGCGGATATGTCGCAAGATTTGTTGGACGCGCAGATGGAGAAATCCCCCGAACTCGCAAAGTACGCCGCCTACATCGACGACGTGCGAAGGTCCCAGCCTTACAACCTCAGCAAAGAAGTGGAACGCGCGCTCACCGTACGTGCGCCGTTCGCGGGCAAAGGCAAAGTCGTCGAGTTCTACGGCAACGAGCTCTCACGGCTTCGATTCAAAGACGGAGACGAAGAAGTGAGTTTATTTTAATTCTCGTATGGGCAGTTATTCTGACGGGTAAGTGTTTTGTTAACAGGTCAACATGGAGGTTCTTCTCGCGAAGATGACCTCGTCGAAAGACGCCGCCACGCGCTACGAGTGCATGAAGGCGCTCAACACCGGCCTGAAGGAGTTCGAACGGACCGCCGCGCTCTCACTGAACATGGTCGCCGGGTCCTGGCACGCGGAGAACACGGAACGAGGGTTCGAGAGGCTCAGATCGCAGCGTAACCTCGGTGAGCTTATTTTTGGTTATTTTGGTCATTTTGGTTATTTTGTTTTTTTGGGTTATTTTGGTTATTTTGGTTATCGTATCCGTATGGGCAATTAAACTGACGTCGTGTTTTCTTTACAGGTAACAACGTCCCGGATGACGTGGTGGACTCGCTCCTCGACGCCGTCAAGACCACCGGCGTTGACTACTGCAAGCGCTACTACTCCCTCAAGAAGGGCATCCTGAAGAACACGCAAGGGCTGGAGACGATGACGTGGGCGGACCGCAACGCGTCCATCAACATCGGCACGTCGTCCGAGTCCTACACCTGGAACGAAGCCGTCGACATCGTCAAAGCCGGTGAGTTTTACAAGTATTTATTTCCGTACGTACGGGCAGTTGGAATGACATATGTTTTTAAACAGGGTATGAGAAATTTTCACCCACGATGGCGGGCCTCTTCCAGGAGATGGTGGACGAGAAGCGCATCGACGTCCCCGCGCAGAACGGCAAACGCGGCGGCGCGTACTGCTCGTCCTCCTACGGCCACGGTCCTTTCCAGCTGCTCAACTTCACGGGAACCCAACGGGACGTCGCCACCCTGGCGCACGAGTCCGGGCACGGTACGTCTATTTTAATCACTGTATCGGCAATTAAAATGATGTCATGTTTTGGTCACAGGCGCCCACTTCATGCTGTCGTACAAGCAAGGCATTCTTCAGTTCCACCCGCCGCTCACCTTGGCGGAGACGGCGTCGATCTTCGGCGAGATGATCGTCTTCCGGGACCTACTCGCCAAGGCACCCAGCGACGAGGACAGGCTCGCGATGCTCATGGGTAAAATCGACGACATCATCAACTCCGTCGTGAGGCAGTGCGGTAAGTTACATTTCAACTCTCGTATGGGCAATCGCACTGACGCGTCGTGTTTTGTCAACAGGGTTTGACGCGTTCGAGGAAAAGGTGCACTCCGGCCGCGCCGCCGGTACCCTCACCCCGGACGAGATGACCGAGGCGTGGCAGGAGACCATGGTGGCGTACTACGGCCCCGAAGGCGAGGTCTTCGACTCCTACGCCGACACCTCGCACCTGTGGACGTACGTGTCGCACTTCCACAACGTGCCATTCTACGTGTACTCCTACGCGTTTGCCGATCTCGTCGTCGGGTCACTCTACGGCGTGTACCAGAAGACTCCGGATGGGTTCGAAGAGAAGCTTCTGGAGCTTCTAGGTGCCGGTGGCGTCAAGGGGTTCCGTGAGGCGCTCGAGCCGTTCGGACTGGACCCGGCGGATCCGGTGTTTTGGAAGGTGAGTTTATTTTCATTGTTGTATGGGCAGTTAGTATGACGTTGTGTTTTGTTCACAGGATTCCATCGACGCGCACCTCGGGTCGCTGATGGATGAGGCGGAGACGCTCGCCGCAAAGCTCGGCCTCTCCGAAGCCAAGTGAGCGGAGAAACGATTTGACATGCCGCGAGTCAGTCTGTACAGCCCTCTATATACCCACACGTTGGACGCCAATATGCACGCGTCATGTACCGAGTAGATCCCGGACGGAGATTACAATAGACACATTCTTTTTTGACAAGTATCGAGACTAATAAAAAAGTTACCCGCTAAAGCTCGTCGTGCTTGGCGCGGACGTCGTGGAGCGAGGCCACCTCGCACCTCAGCGGCTTCAGCACGCAGTTCTTCAGGTCCGTCGCGCGGTCGAACTGCTCCTTCAGCATCGCACGAATTCCATCCGCGTCCTCGGCGCACTCGCGTCGCGTCCGAAGCGTCGACGTCGACTTATCCGGGTGAAGCTCGCGGCTGATTGCTTTGTACGCCTTGTTCGCCCTCTCCTCGATGATCTCCCGCACCTTACCCACGCCCGTCCCGCCGTCGCTCGTCGCGTGGTCCCGCAGCTTCTCCAGCTGCGCGAACCCAGAGTGCGCGCTCGCCAGCCACCGGCGGAACTTGGGCTTACCCTCCGATCCGTCGAGGTCGTACTTGTATTTGTAGTGCCTGAGTCGGGCGCACTTCTGCGTATCCGTCTCGGGCGCGCGAACGCGTTCCTTTCCCGTCGCCGGGTCCGTGTCGTTTCGTTGTTTCGCCTCTAGGTTCGTCGTGGGTTCGGCGCGGTGGCTCTTGTACTGGTTCACGGAGCACACGTAGCCCCACCCGGTGTCCTTCTCGAAGCCGGCGGCTTCTGAATTTGGGTTCCAGTCTTTTCTGCATCGGAGGACGTCCACGACGCGCCGCTTGCGCGCGCTGGCGTTCTTCGGCGCCTTCTTCACGCCGGGAGAGCGGAGACGATCGCGCTCTGCGGCGTCGAACTTGTCCGTGGCGCGTTTCAGGGCGTTCGTGGCGGCGCGCCCCGCTCGCACCGCCTTGGCGAGGTTGTAAATCTCGTGTTCTAAGTAACCGGCGTCGGCGTCGGGGTGTTCAACCATGGCTTGGTGCCGCTTGTCCTCGAGCTTCATGACCTCGTCGAAGCGGACGGGGTTACGGACGGTGATGACGCCGTCGTCGTCCAGCTCGCACCATCGCTTGGACGTGTCCGCGTCGAGGGGCTTGCACCCCGGCGGGTGGACGTCCCTCCACGCGACTCGCACGGCACCTTCGTTCACGCGCTGCGTTCCGGGATGCTTGCCCCTGCCGGAGAACGGGATGCCCGCGGCGGCGGCGGTGGCGGTGGAGGAGGACGCGACGAGGACGAACGCGGCGACGAGGAGCGCGCGCGCGGTGCTGGATCCGCGCCGTGACATCGTGACGCTACCGCCCCGCGTCGCGACAATGGGGCGAAGCGATTTGGCATCGGGGCGGACATTTCCTCGATTCGATCGACGAAATTTCCGAGGTTGTCAGTTGGCGTTTCCAAGGTTTCGCCCCGTCCGAGGTATCGCCCGTCTCCGGCCGTATCGTCGCACAGCTGTGCGCACCGAGGCCATCGCATCGAGCGCACGCACGTGTCCACCCCACGTGATGCGAGGGAAGCGCCCTCTGATGGCCGGCATCGCGGTCGGCTCCTTCTGTATGACGCGACGGTGCTCGGGACTTAAACGCCTCTTGATCCTGACCGCTATCTTCGCGCACTGGCTCGTCGTGCTGCCGGGCGCGTCCGCGCACGACGACTACGACGCCTCACCCGCTCGCTCGCACCACCGGCGTGTCGAGGATCACCACCGCCACGCGCGAGACCACTGGAACGACAACATCGTCCAGCCCATCGAGGACTTTGGCAACGCTGTGGCGGACCTCTTCAAGGACAAAGACTCGTCCTCGCCCTCGCCCGTGACCGGAGTGGACGAGCGATGCCCGTGGATAGGCCAGGGCGTCGTGGGCGCCGCGCGAGCTAACCCGCTGACCAAGGCGCTCATCGAAAGCACGCGCATGTCGCACCCTTTCGGCCCGGGCGCGCGCGACGAGCGCTTCGAGGTGCAGGCCGAAGCCGCGGACAACGGCGGCGGCTCCGATGAAAACGTCGGACGAAAGTTTGGCTGGAAAGACGCCGTCATCCTCGCAGCCACCGTCAAGATCGACCAATCCGCCGCGGACACGTGGCTCCCGAAGCCCGTGTTGAACATATCCGACGTGGACGAGGCCATCGTTTTCATCGTGTGGTACCCCGACTCCTTCTGCTGCGGAGCGTACCACGAAGCGGCTTTACTTTTGAAAGTCACGGTGGACGGCCGAAGGGCGCTGCACTGCCCGTGGATGCTCGTCGACAGCGACACGTCCATGATCGCGGGCCGCGAGATCCTCGGGTTCCCGAAGAAGATGGGCGAGTTCACGTTCGAGGTCAAGCCGCCGTCTCCGTCCGACACTGTGTCCGACAACGGCGTAGGGACCGAACCGATGGACGTCGCCGCGAAAGACTTCGACCCGGTGAAGTCTTTCGAACCGGGCTCGAGGGTCACCGCGAGCGTTTCCAGAAACGGCGCCACGGTCATGTCCATCTCCGGCGTCGTCGGAGCCCTGGAGCCGACGGATCCGAGCTCCGGGCAAGTTCGCACGATCATGCCACGTCAGCGCAACGTCTTTCTCAACGCGCAGACTTCGCACCCGCTGGTGAGTCTATTTTGGTTATTTTGGTTATTTTGGTTATTGACGTCGTGTTTTTAATTAACACAGCCCCCGGATGACGACGACGCCGCGTGCCTCGGTAACAGGCCGAAGATTCTGCGGTTCGCGTTCGACGAGGTTCCCACCGGGGACCTGTGGACCGTGACGGACACGGAGGTGACTGTCCAGAGCACCAAGACGGACCCGCTCGGCGTTCCTTTCGGCTTCGGCAAAGAGGAAAGTTCGGAACGGTCCGTCGCCGTCGTCGACTCGGTCGTCGGCGTCACCTCGTTCTTCACGGGCGAGGAGCCGATGCCGCGGCTGTTCGAGTCGATTCCGCAAGGATGGCTCGAGGATGACGATATCTACTGGCTGAGGTACCAGTAAGGGCTGAGTGAAAACTCCAGACGGGGAATCAACCGCCGCGTGTCGTGATTCACACTGTGCTTTCAATCATGCTCGAGATTGTATTCTGCATCATTTCAGAGCTTTCAACAAAGCTGCATCTCGAGCATGAGACGCGACACGCGGCGGTTGTAAGCGCGGCGTAGTTTTTCCAGGCGGTTGACCGTACTACCTCGCAACACAAATGAACTACGCCGCGGCTGTCAGGAGAGACGTGTCGGCGCCCATGATGGTTTCAACGACGGAACGCCAACCGCCGCGTGTCGATCCCCAACTGTGCTTCATGCTCGAGATACACGTAATGGACGATCGCCTCTCTCGAGCATGACACGCGACACGCGGCGGTTGTAAGCGCGGCGTAGTTCTTCAACCGAAGCTTTCTCTTTTTGCTCTATGAGGACTACGCCGCGGCCGTCGAGGGGACCTCCTCGCTTAGCACTCCTCACTTTTGTATCGACGAGATTTTTCCAAATTTCCCGCGAAGATTCTTCCGCGCCTTGCTGACCTGTCTTTTTATGGCGAACGCGCCACGTCGCGTGCCGCCACTCAGAACGAGCGCCGGCACGACCACGATGTCCGTATCGGCGCTCGCGCTCATCGCGCGACCCGTGGGCACCACCCCGCTCCGCGCGCGCCCCTCGAGGACCCGAAACCGAGCGCGCACCACCCCCCGCGCGTCCTCCAAAGATGATGAGGAAACCGCGGGCGGTTTAGACTACGCGAGTCTCGAGAAGCGGATGCTGGAGCTGAAGAAGCAGGAGCTCGTGGGCCACACCGGCCTCCTGCCCGTGGTCGTCCTGGACGCGACGCTTCCCAACCAGCGCCTCGCGCTCCGCTTCGACGCCAAAGACATCTCGCGTCGCATGCACGCGGGCACCGAGCTCGGGAAGATGGCTGAGGTTGGCGACAAATTCGCGATGCTCGGACTGGCGCCGGGCAGCAGGCAGGTGCTCCCGCTGGGAACCGAGGTTGTCCTCAGCCGCATCTCGCCCTGGCCGGACGGCAGCGGGGACGTTGAAATCGAGCTCATCGGCTCCAGGCGCATACGAATCGAGGGACAACCCTTCAACGAGAACGGCGTGCCGACCGCCAAGGTGCGCCGGGGCCCCATCCTCACTTTTTGAACGACGGTTCAAAATAGCAGCCTGGTTACCCGCACCGCTTTTCACTCTCCAAAGAAGTAACGCCATCCTCTCACTCACCCTCCTCTCACCCCAACCCCACACACGAATTAAACGCAGGTCACCTTCATGGAGTGGGCGCCGGAAGACTCGCCGCCAAGTAAAGACGGCGAAGGACGCATCGGCGGAGATCACCCGTCCGCGTCCAAGCGGCGTCCGGGCGGATTCGCATCCGGAGCCAAACCTTACGCATTCAACGACGCCGCGAAGATCGCCAAGGAACAGATGCAAACTCCGCACAATCCAAACACCAACGCGGGAAAATGCTTCAAGATGGCGGAGGACCTCGAACCCTTGGTGGACGAATGGTACGGCCTCGTGCGGCTCGGCGAATGGGAACGGATCCCCGGGCAGCTGGAGCTGATCAAGAGCCACATCGGCGAGATGCCGCCGAGGCACGAACCGGCGCGGCGAGCCACGTGGGTGGCGAGCCTGATCAACCCGATTCCCGCGCTGGGCGTGGCGTACGAGATCAGGCCGGCGCTGCTGATGGCGCGGGACACGCTGACGATGCTGACGGTCGCGACGGAAGGGATCAGGCTGAGCATCGAGCGGCTGAGGCAGGGAAAGAATCCCCCAAAGCCGGAGTGAGGAGGAAAACGCCGAGTGACGGGCAAATCGCCGACTACTCTTAACGCTTCGGTTTCAATGTATATGTATCTCTATTGTCGAATCAACCCTGCATGATGTCGAACGCCTCGAAGGAAGCCTTGAACGCGTTCGCGCGCGTCGACTCCACCGCCTCCGTCTCCATGCAGTTCTGCCAACTCGTCCGCTCCGGGCACCCGAGCAGGTGCCCGAGCACCTCCCGACCGAAACTCATCCAGTGCGGCTCGCCCCTGCCAACCTTACGCAACAAAACGGTGCCGTCAGGTAAGTGCACCGCGTAGTACTCGCCGTCGCCGCAGTGCTGCGCGATCGCCGTCTGCAGATCAAGCGCGCTCTCCGGGGGTGCGATCACCTCCCACTCAAAACCGAGCCGCTTCGCAGCTTGCTCGAAAATCTTCTTCGCCTTTTTAGCGCGATCCGCGGGAACCGGCACGCAGTTCACGTGCATGTGGTTGCCACCCTTGGACCGTAACGCGAGGTGCCGCTCGAACGCCACGAGCTCCCGCGGCGCTCCTTGTTCGCCGTCCTTCGTCACGTCAAGCGGCGTGGCGGCGTCCGTCGGGACGGGCGCGCCGCCGCCGCCGGCTCGAAAGCATTTACGAATCGCGCCGAGATATTTCCAAATTTCATCAGCCGCCGACGGGCTCAACGCGGCGAACGACGGCACGTGCTCCACGGGAACCACCTGGCAGTGATCCGGCACCACGCCCCCTTTGTCCATCGCGACGAACGACTCGGTCGCGATGCTCGCCACGAGGTGGGTGTCCTTCTCGTTGGAGAGGCAGAACCAGCAACCGCCGGGGGGCGGCGGCGCGGGCCGATCCCACTTCTCCGCCCGACGCTTGTCCCGATCCGCGTTGCGCTCCTCCTCGCTCTTCGCCATGTGCACCACGATGTCCCGTCCGTAGAACGTCGTCTCGTTGAGTTCGAGTGCCTTCTCCGCAGCCTCCGTCGTGGTGTATGCCACGTGGCAGAATCCCCGGGATCGGCCCGACTCGTTATCGCGGCCGAGCCTTAGATCCGCCAACTCTCCGCACTGCGCGAAGAATTCCGCCAAAGCTCCCTCATCCGCCCGGAAGTTGAGGTTACGCACGAACACCGTCTTGTCGGGGTCGCCGCGGAGCGGGTCCGTGCGCACGTTTCCCGCCATGCGCGCCTTCTTAGCCTTGGGTTCCTCCCACCGGATACCCGCGTGGTTAAACTCTTCACCGCGGCCGTAGAGGTTGACGTTCTTATTCCCCCCGTTGGGTCCACCACCCGGCGGCGCATCGTACGGGTTTCGTGTGGTGTCAGGCGGGAGCTGCTGGAGCGCGGACGGGGGCTGTTTAGCCGCCGGGAGCAACGCGAGCGCGTGGAGCCACCGTTCTTTGCGATCGTTACCGACGGGCGCGAGCGCCACCAGCCGAGTGGCGTGCCCTCGTGGGTTCTTGTAAGGCTCCCGCGCGTAGTGGCAGCCGCCGGTGCCGCAGACGTGGTACCTGGGCTGGACGTCCCTCGCGACGTCGGAGATGACGGGGCTGCCGGCGGCGGATGCGGTGGCGACGGCGTCTCCCGGCGCGGCGGTCGCGTTATGATCGCATCCCCGCGGCCATTCGTTGGTCAGGAGTAGGTCGACGACTCCTCCCGGGTTGGTTTCGGTGGTCGCGTTGCTGCGGAGTAGGGTGCGTACGTCGGCGGCGCGGTACTCCCCCGCGCGCTCCGCCGTCGTCGCCGCCAGCTGTGATTCGTCGTCGTGTACCAGCGGGTTGTGCCGCCCGGGCAGCGCGGCGACGCGCAAGCCTTGGATCTCGTGCACCTTTGCGGAGCGCAGGAAGGTGACGTTCGGGGCGACGACGCCGGACGGATCGCGGCAGAACTCGCGGCCGTCGGGAAGGCCGTCGATGAAGTACGTCGGGAGGGGTGCCGTGAGGGTGCCGTCGATGTACGGCCTGACCCCCGCGTGCGTCGCGTCGTCGTCCTTGGAGGTGCCATCGTCGTCGGCGGCGGCGGGCGATTCGCCGAAAAACTTTCCCACGCAGAAGAGCGCGGTGAACGGACCGGCGGGGGACGCGTTGACGGCCTCGACGCGCTTGTACAGCGCCGGAAGGTTGCCGCGGACGTCGCCCGCGATCAGGATCTTGACCGTGTTCGGGTCGGACATCTCGCCCGTGAGCTTAAGATGGCCCGGTGCCCGTGAGCTGTGGTTGATGCCCGAGGCGATCGGTCGATCAATCGGCACCTCCAAGTTTCCCGAAGTTAATTAACCGTAATAAACAACTGTAAATGAGAACACGTGTAAAACAGTATGCGGTGTAGAAATATTGACCGTATTTATGCCAAAATACGAAACCATATGGGCAAATAACACTGGCCGAAACCGAGCGTTTATTTGCGGTCCACGCTCGCGTTTAAATGCGTCGTCTGACGTCTTCGCAATCAGAGCCCTCGTCACTGCAAGGCGCGCGCGGCGGAGAGAGACGCAACCACCACCGGATCTCTTCCGCGATCTCACCGCACAGCGCGCACGGAGACACCGCGACCCCTCGTCTCCCGCGCTCCCGCGTTCCACACACAGGACCCGCGCCGCCCGTAGGTCCAGACGCGAGCGGCGCCGAAGGAAGGTTTCCGACACCGGCTTCCAAAATGCCCGGGGCCCGCGGCAAGAAGGCGCAGGGTACGCACGACTGGATCGGAACCCTGCTGGACGAAAACACGGGTGACGCCGCGCCAAAGAAAAAGCGGGGAAGGCCCGCGAGCCGCAAGCCCACCGCCTCGGACGGCGGCGACAGCAGGTACCCTCCCGCCTCCTCCCCATTATTCCAATCCCTAAGTTCCAGCCCCAAGTTCCCGGTCGTCGCGATCGACACCCCATCGCCGCCGCGATCTGACCGAACCCGCCGTCACCACACGCAGATTCACCGACGATTCCGTCGCGACGAGATCCACCGCCGTGCCCGGCACCCCCGAGCACGGATCCAACACGCACGACGCCACCGCATCCCCCGCGGTGAGCATCGACGAGCTCCCGCTCCCGCCCCTCGACGGCGCATCACTGACCCTCGACGACGATGGACTCGCCATCGAAGATCCCTTCGCCTGCGACGCGGGCGCGGCCGGGATGCTCCACGACGTCTTCGCGCTCGATCCCGACCAGCTGTTCATCCCGCCCGGGATGCAACAGCCCGCGGGATCCGGCGCGGGATCACTCCACCACTCCGCCTTTGACAGCGGACCGATGGGCGAAGGAGACCCGGGCGCCGAACTCGAGGCGGGCTTTGAAAATGAAGATCCGACGAAAAGAACCGCCAGGCTCGCGAGGAACAGAGAGAGCGCGCAACTCTCACGGCAGCGCAAGAAGCAACAACTCAGCGAACTCGAACGCAGATGCCGAGCCCTCCAGTCCACGAACTCGCAGATGCACCACATGGTCGCGAGGCTGAGCCACGAGAACCACGCTCTGCGGCATCACATCGCCGCGACGGGCGGGGCGCCGCTGCCGCCGCACCTGCAGATGCCGGCGACACCGCCGCCGCTCGTCGTGCTCCCGCCGGGCGCGGCGATGCCGCCGGGGATGGTCCCGGTGCACCCGAGCATGATGCCGCAGACGCAGAAGGTGCCACTGCCGGCGGCGGCGGCGGCGGGGGTCGTGGCCATCTCGGTTCCGGACTCTTCCGGACCCAAGCAGGGGAACCTTCTGGACGACGCGCCATCCGTCGAGAAGGCTCCCGTCGTCGCGGCGGCATCGACCGCGACCGCGCCCGCCGCCAGGGGAGGGAAGAGGCGAAAGGGCGCGGGCGGGAGCGTCGCGGCGGTCACCGCCGGCGCGCTCGCCGTCCTCTCCGTGGTGTGCCTCGCCGGCGTGAGCGTCACCACCGGCGGGGCGGATCGGGCCGCGGTCGGGGGCGTTGACTCCCCCGCCGCCGCACAGCTGGCGCTCGGGTCGTCCGTCGCGTCGTACGGCCACCAGATGACCGCGCGGCGACGATTAATGGGCATCCAGACGGAACCTGAAGCCGAAACCGGCGACATGGAACCCATCCCAATGAGGGGAATCAGCCGGGAGATTGCGCTTCGGCCCGAGCCGGCGGGCGTGGATCTGTGGGACGCGCGGGGCAAGGCGTCGTACACCGAGGTGCTCACCGGCGCCCTCAACGAAATAACCCTAAACCCCGAGGCCTCGAGCGTCCAGACCAAGAACCAAGGTGTATCGTTCGAGAACGCGTCCTTTGACGACGGGGAGGCGGATCCACTCTTTGCCGCTTTCGCCGCCGCGGGTCTTCGAGCGGATGCGCTGTCCCGCGTCATCTGCTCCGAGATGTTCCGATGGACCCCCGCGGGTAACGTGACGGCGGGGAGTGGACTCGACGTCGAGCTCGCGCGGCGCGTGCGCGTGGCGATGGAGGATGGGGAGTCGGAGGGGGATGAGGAGGAGGCCGCGGTGAAGGGGACTAGGACGATTGAGACTACAAACGGGCAGACTTCCGCGGGGGAGTTGCTTCCGTCCGCGATTCCGTTGCCGCCGTCCGTGGCGCCCGATGGGACGTCCGTGGCGCTGAACGTGATGGGGCCAGGGGACGGAGGAGTGCCCGGGGGGACGAAACGCGCGGAGGCTGCGGCGGCGAGGAGCATCTCGAGCGGGTCCTTCGACGGCGAGGACGACGCCAAGCTGGTTTCAGTTTTGTTCTCCGAGGAAACGTCCGGGGATACGGGTGATGAGAGGCTGTTCGTGGTGACGCACTCGCCGAGGAGCTCGGAGTACGTCACGTACGCGTGCAGGTTCCCCCGGGGGACGTACATCGGGTCCACCGCCGCGCGTAGCGGCGCGTGAGTGAGGCGCACCCGACGAATGATATTCGCATCCCGGAGATGCATAAACGCATAAGACGACGACACGACTTAGCAGAGGAACAACCTCACCGTGAAATAACGAAGACTTCCGTGTGTAGCATTACATATCAGCCGCGATGAACGCCAACGCTTCCTTGAGCCACTCCCCGTTCCAGTCCGCGTCCTCGTCGTCAAACTCGGTGCTGAACCTGTGCGGCACGCCGAATTCCCCGAATTGCTCCGCCAAACGCTCCATCTCCCACCGCGTTCGGTTCCCGCTCCACATCCCGATCCTCGCCTCGCCGCTCGCGCTGAACCCCATCTCACCGGCGACGTACTCGCACGTCGCCAACGCACCCGCGTTGTACGGCAGGAACATGGCGTTGTGCGGGAACGCATCCGCGAAGCTCGTCCACGGCGGCTTGGTCTCACCCGGAGTCTCGTCGTCTACGAAATCCACGTGCCCCCACGGTCGCACGTACCCGGAAAAGTCTCCGAGCACCGGGACGTCCGCGACGGCGACGCGGTGGAACAGGTGCGGGTGCCTCAGGAGCATGTTCAGCGCGCCGAATCCCCCGTTGGCGTAACCCAGCAGCGAGATGGTGCCCACGTTGTACCGCGCTAAGAACCGGGGGAGGACGACGTCGAGGAGGAACGATTCGTGGTTGCACGTGGCGGTGTCGGCGAGCCAGGTTGGTCGGTTAAACCCGAGCTCCATAACCACGCACTCGTTCTTCTCGTGGAACAACTCCGTCTCGCAGATGGCTTTCGTGCCGCCGACGCCGTCGAGGGTCTGGCCGAACCCGGCATCCGCGGGGACGACGAGTAGGACAGGGTATGGGATTTCTCGGTCGTTGTCGTAATCAGTCGGTACGGTGACCCTGTAGGTGATTGGCGACGGGAGGTTGCTCGGGTTGGCGCCGGGCTCGCGGTGCTCGACGCCGTCTTTGCCGCCGTACCGGATTCCCGAGAGATCGTGCTTGAAGTGCTCGAGGTCTCGGTACCTGGGGTTGGGGATGGGGGGAGGGAGGAGGGATCGGTAAATTTAGGTCGGCGGTGGGCGCCGGGGGCTGTGGAAAATCGTGGACGGCGCGCTCTGAAGGGATGCGCACCTGTGAAACGGCCTGTCCTCGTCCCACTTGAACTTGTCGGCGACTAAGGGCACGGTGTTCTCCTCGGCGGGCTCGTCGAACCCCAGCTTCTCCATCATCTCAGCCTGCTCCTCGGTCGGGAACGCGACGTTCATGCGCACGCGCTCCGCCTTTGCGCCCTCGGTGGAATCGCCCGCCGCCGCGACGGTGAATGCGCCGCGGGTGGCGCGGCGGGAGGATACGCGCGCCGCGTTGGGGGCGCGCGTTGGACCCACACGGGAACCGAACGCGCTCGTGTGTGCCGACATCGGACCTTTGGATCGTCTGACTGCGGGGTGGCGCCGGCGAGTGCGCGCCCAAACCCTCGTTAGATGCTTTTGCTTTTTGGCAGTCAAGGATCTCACAGTTGCACTTTTTCTAACCAACCTCTCACAAGATGGAGGCGTACCTGGTGGACCTCGCCCGGCTGGCGCTCACCTTCGGAGCACTGGCGCTCGGAGGCAGGTTAGGAGCACTCGTGGATGCGCCGCTGGTGGGTGAAATCGTCGTCGGCATGCTCTTGGGGCCGGACGGCGCGGGTTTTGTCCCGGAGAGCGACGCCTTCATCCTCGTCGGCGACTTTGCGTTGTGCGTGCTGGTGATGGAAGGTGGGCTGAGCATCGACGTCGGGGCTCTGCGATCGGTCGGACCGATCGCGCTGGCCATCGCCGTGAGCGGGACGATGCTTCCCATCGCGCTGGGGGTCGCGTACATGTCAGCGTGCGGCTACGCGGTCATCACGGGCGTCGCCGCCGGGACAGCGTTGAGCAGTACTTCCATCGGAATGGCCACGAAGGTGCTCCAGACGCTGGGGGAGCTGACCAGTCCGTTGGGTAACCTAATCTGCGTGGCCGCGATGGTGGACGACGTGCTATCGTTGGTGATACTCGCGGTGGTGTCCAACCTCGACGGCGACGGGGGCGGGAGTGGTGACGTGGGATGGAAGGTATCGAGGCCGATCCTCGCGAGTGTCGGAGTCTGCGCCGTCGGAGCCGCGCTGGCGACGGCGACGCCGCGGGCCATGAGAGGTGGATTGGGCAAGCCAGGCGATGCGGTGGCGAACGTGGTGTTCCCGACCGTGGAGGATAGGACGGTGTGGGCGATGCTTGGTGTCACGTTAGGTGTCGTGGCGGCGTCGGGCGCGGCGGGATCCACTCATTTACTCGGCGCGTTCGTCGGCGGCGTGGCCTTCTCGAACGTCGTGGCTCCGTCCGCGCGCGATGCGTTCGCACGGCACGCGGAGCTCACGTCGTGGCTCACGTCCGTGTTCTTCCTCGCCGTCGGGACGCGCATCCCACTGGCGCGAATGTTTGAAGCGAAGGGATTGGTATTGGGCGTAGGGTACTCCGTCTTGGCGATTGTCGGCAAGTATGTGACAGGCGCGTGGTGTTATCCAGAGTGGGGAAAGGCGAGGGTGGTCGGGTGGGCGATGGTGGGACGGGGCGAGCTCGGGTTCGTCATGGCGCAGAGCGCGCGGGAGGGCGGTCTGCTGGGCGACGCTCCTTACGTAGCCGCGGTGTGGGCGCTTCTAGTCGCCACAATCGTGTCGCCGGTTTGTATGCGGAAATCCCTTCGGATTCTTCGCGACGCGGAGGCTACGGACGTCATTCCGGTGGTGGGTTAGTCATTCATATTGGAGTCGGCGGTCCGATCCACGGCGTGTCACAGCCGTGCATCGCGCGCGCGTCTCGATTATTTTATTACATCACGATTCATCGATTCAAACTCGAGTCCGCCGGCTTGAAAGTCGCGACCCGATTGTTCCCATTCCCTTTCATTGCGCGTTTTCTCGAAGCCATTCGCGAAGCGCGTCGAACTCACCGGCGAAGGACATGTCCCTGTGCACCTCCAGCGTCTCCAGTATCCGCCTCGGCGCCTTGAGCCCGGCGAGCTGCGACTGGAACTCCGGTTCGTTCGTCGCGAGCGAGAGCAACGCCCCGATGGACGCCTTGGCGCACGGCTCGGACTGCTCACCGAACGATTCCAGCGCCGTAAGAAGAACCGACGCGGGGGACTTACCCGAGCGAAGCTTGGCGCGGATGAGCTGCGACTTGGCCCTCGGGTTATCCCTGCACATCGCCCACAGCGTCATCGCGCCCCACTGCTGCGTCCGCTCGTCACGCGCGAACCGGTCCATGGTGTTCACGACGGCGATGGGCGTTCGCCCCGATTTCACGGATTCATCCGCCTTGACCCGCCTGGCGGTGGCGTCCGTCGACGCCAACGCGTGTAACAGCGCCAAGCCGCCCGGCGCGAACGCCATGGGCCCAACCTCGACGGCGTGCGCCACCGCGCCGACGCCGCCGCGCATCACGATCTCGACGCCCACGGCCGGTGACGCCGCGAACATTTCCGCGAGCGCCTCGGCGGCGTCGGCGTGTCGCCGCCCGTCGCTCTCGTCGTCGAGCGCGAGCACGGCGGTTTCGATCGACCAGGACCCGCCGCCGCCGCCGGTCTTTGGCGTGAACCTCGCGCCGGATTCGGCTTCCGCGTACACGTCGCCACCCACCTCCTCGGACGCCGCGTGCGTGAACCTCGGCTTGCTGACGACGCTCGCCGGGTCCTCCGGATTGTTGTCCACCGGATCGACGGACCTTCTCGCCGTGTTCGGGGCGGGGTCGAAGCGTCTGTCGAGCGTCGACGGCGCCACGAAACGCTCATCCCTGTCAACCGCCGCCGCGGATGGGGTGCGCATGGAAGCCTCGTCCGCGCGCCTGAGCCGCTCGCGTTCATCGCGCGTGGACATCATGCGGCGGCCCGCGCCGTCGGGTGTCTTGAACCCTCCGCCCGGGACGTTTCGACCCGACCCGCGTCCGGCTCTCGGAGACTTTCCTTCCGCCTCAGCCGCGAGCCGCAGCTCCGCGGCTCTGCGCTCGTTGGGCGACTCCCTGCTCTTCGTCGCGGACTTGGCGCCGCCGCGGTCGCCGCGGATCCAGTCGCGGAGCTCGGCGAACTCGCCGTTGAACGTGATCGTCTTGAACTCCACCAGCGACTTGCGAAGCAACGCTCGCATACCCTCGGCGACGAGGAGGTCCTGAACGGGTTCGTTAGCCTTTGCGAGCGCGAGGGTGCACCCGACGAATTTGCGCACGCGCGCGTCCGACCGGCCCTTGTCCAGCGCCCGCGCTTCCTCCAGCCCCGACTTGAGCACCGGGAGGAAGTCGACGCCGATGACGAGGTCCTGAGCGTCCACGCCGCCGACGCCAGAGTACGTCCAGAGACAATGCGCGGCTTCAGCCTTGACGTCCAGGCTGTCGTGCCGGTACACCCCGTCCACCACCGCGGCGGGTACGATCCGAAACCGTTTCTGCTTGCGAAGCTTCATCATCGTGCTGGGGTTGCCGAGGAGCCCGCGGAGAACCTTGAACGCGGCGTACGTCACGTCCATGTTCGCGGGGTAGAGCCGGAGGCAGTCGATAGCCGCTCGAGGGCCGCCGTTGGTCAGGACCAGATACGCGGAGTCTCGTTGGGAGAGCTTGGCGAGGCCGAGTAGGCACCGGTACGCCGTCTCCTCGGACTCCCGCGGGGAGACGCCGCTCTTTTTACCCGGTGGGTTGACCGCCACCGCGGCGAGCATCGTCACCGCCTGTTTACGAGCCGCGTACATCTGATCCGGGGTGAGTGAAAGGCGCTCCGCGACGGAGCCGTTCGGGGGTGAAACGCGGCGGCCGCTGGGTGACCTGAGCGGCGGCGATTTGAGCATCGAGTTGGGCAGCTGCTGATGCTGCTGCTGCTGCGGCGTCCGGGCCACCGACGTTGGGGTCTTGGAGCCGCCGCGTTCGCGTTTGGAGGGGCTGCCCGGGGGCGACGCCGCCTTCGACTTGGAAGGGGTGGACGAGGCGTCGATCGTTACTCCGTTGGGAAGGGGCGTCGGGTTGGTAAACTCATCTTTGGTCCACTCCCTCAGCGCGGAGAACTCACCCTTGAAGGAGATGTGCGCGTGCTCCACTAGTCCTTTGCGGATCAGCGAGCGGACGCGTCCTTTAATCATCATCTCCTGAACCCGTCGGTTATGAATGGCGAGCGCGAGGAGGCACCCGATGAACTTTTTGGCGTTTGTTCCCGAGGGATCGTCGCGTTTGGGGCGGGACAACGCTCGCGCGATGAAGTCCACCGCGCCCGCCTTGACGATCGCATCCTGCGCCGGACGCTTCCCGACGGTCGCCGCGGGCCACAGGGTTCCCGCCGCGGCGCCGCACGCGTCCACGTCGTCGGCGTGGTACTTCTCGACGATGTGGCAAATCGCCTGCGGCATGAGCTGGAACCCCTTGGACTTGACCGCGGCGATCATGGACAGCGGGTTGACCAGCAACTCGCGGATCAATTCCATGCACTGGGTCACGACGCGCACGTTGTTCGCCTCCTTCTTCATGACCCTCACGGCGGTCATGACGACGCCGAGCTGCACCAGCATGTTCGCGCCGACGCCGGTCGCGAGTCGAGTCAGCGCGACCATCGCGTTCGTCTGATACCGTAACTGGTTAGGACGCGACAGCCGCGGCGGTGGGTTCTCGGCGATGTGGCACAGCAACGTCACCGCGCGTTTGCGCGCGCGGTACAGGTCAGACGGGTGGTACTCGCCCCTGTGTTTGGGGTTACGAGCGGCGGCGGCGGCGGCGAAGTCCGCGTCCGGATCGAGCTCCGGATCGCGAGGCGGACTTTTCGGGAGGATGGATCGCGGGGATGTCGCCGTTCGTTCACGGTTAGCCGCGACGTCCGGGCTCTTGGCGGGAAGCCTCGGCGGGCTCGTCGGAGCCTCCGCGGCGCCGTACAGGTTCGCGCTTTGCGGCGCGGATGCTCCGAGCTTGAACTGCGAACGGGCGTTTTCGCCCGAGCCGTTGTGAAGCGCTGTTTTCCGTGCGTTGCGGCTTTCGAGCCATTCGAGCGCGAGTTCCGTGTCGTGTACCCGCACGCTGTCCACCGAATCTTCAGCGTCGGCGTAGGAGTACCCGAGCATGACGAGTTGCGCGATGACGACGACTTTGGATGACAGCATCGGGTCGATGCGAACGGGGAATTTCGCGGCAACCGGCATGTCGACGCCTTCTTGTTCGTACCTCATCCTGGCCACTTCGTTCTGGAGCGCTCGGAAGTTCTGTGAGAGCTCCTGGACGCGTTGCTGCGCGGCGCGGAGTTGTGCGCGCTCGCGGTTGATGGCTTCGTTGCCGCTGGCGCCGTCCTGGCCTTCTTTCAGCTCCTTGACGACCGCGCGAAGGTTGGCCACCTCTTGCTCGGAGAGGGAGAGGGCGGAGACTGCGTTGCGCATGGCTGAGCTCGCCTGCTCGAGCATCATCTGCGACGAGGACGTCTTCGCGCGTAGCGCTTCCTGCGCGGACTTGATCGCGTTGTCGAAGTCATCCTTGCGGACCTGGGTACACGTGGGTGGGCGGTAGGGGCAGATCGTAAGCGCCGGCGTCGTCCTTGTTGTTGACGGGGCAAACTGAAATGGGTGTCGTGCTTGGCCGAAAAATATCGTGGGGGGTTAGGGACGCACCATGCCGTCCGCGGTCACCTCGACGCCGCGGGTGAAGTCCGGGAGGGATGTCGTCTCGACATCGTCAGAGTATCGCCCCATGGCGTGGGTCACGAGCGGAGGCTCGCGTCTTCGCGCCCGGGGAGGACTGAGTCCGGTACCAGGATGCAGATCTGTACACGCTAAAAAACTTGTGGTGTTACTCCGATTTATACGGCCTGATTAAACCGTGCTTGTTGAGTCAACTATCTTGGCGCGTAGCGCTTAGAAATGAGCAGATGACATCAACACCCGCGTGTTGATATTGGGCACTTTCATTTTCCGAGACGCGCCCTCTCGGGTGGGTCAACCTCGAGAAAGGCCAGGCAGCCATGTCGGGCCGCATCCTCGAGCATGACTTCGCCAGCGTGGTCCGCAGGTTGAACATGCTCGCCGAGAATCAGGTCTGCGCGGACTGCCCCACGCGGAACCCCGACTGGGCGTCCGTCAAGCACGGCATCTTCATCTGCCTGAACTGCTCCGGCATCCATCGCTCGCTGGGCGTGCACGTCTCGTTCGTGCGGTCCGCGACGATGGACACGTGGACGCAGGCCGAGGCGCGCATGATGGAGAAGGGCGGGAACAACAAGCAGCGCAAGTTCTTCGACAAATACGGCCTGCACGAACAGACCCCGCACAGGGAAAAGTACAATCACGCCGTCGCGGAGGCGTACCGCGGCAAGCTCAAGGCGGACGCCGACGGCAAGGAGTGGAAGAAACCCAAGTGGATGAAGAAGAACTCCGGCGGTGGCGGCGACGCGCGCACAGCTGTGTCGGCACCCTCGGCACCCTCGGCGTCCAAGCCGAAGAAGGGCAGCGGGCAGTTCGACCTCGGCACCGGCATCGGATCGCTTATCAAAACAGCCTACGTCGCCGACGAAGACGACGGATGGCGCCCGCCATCCCCTAAACCCCCGCGCGGCGCCACCCCGGGCCGGTTCCTCATGGGCCTCCAACCCACGGCGTGGGTCAAGTTCCTGAAACAGCTGGACAGGCAGGACGACAGGACGTACCACTTAAAGAAGATGTCGGAGGATGAGCGAGCGCAGGTCGTCGCCGCCATGTCGGGCGCGCCGCCGCCGCCGCTGCCGCCCTACCCGAAGATTGGCAGCGCGGCGCCGACGGGAGGGACCAAAGGGAGGGACGCGTCGTCCGATAGCTCGAGCGATGAACGCGGGCCGGGGCCGGGGCCGGAGCTCGGGGGCGGAGGCATCGCCAGCGTTAACCCGTTCGGAGACGCTCCGGTTGTTTTACCAAAGAGCAAGAAGAAAAATAGCGGGGACAGCGACGACGACGACGAGCCTGGTCGGCGTAAACCGTCGAAGAAGAAAGACTGGGACGCGTCGAGCTCGGAGGATGAGGACGACGACGGTGACCTGAACAAGAAGTTCAAGGGTGGGCTCGGCTCGATCGACCGCGTCAAGGAGGAACGCGTGCGACGGGAGAAGGAAAAGGAAAAGGAAAAAGCCGAGCGGCGTCGGAGAAAGGCTGAGAAGGAGACGCGCGCGAGGGAGGCGCTCAACGCCGCGCACAGGAACGCCGCGTTGGCGGCCGCGGCGGAGGCTCAGATGGCGGCGGCGATGGCATCCAAGGCTGCCGGGAAGGCGAAGAAAGCTTCCGTCGGGGACAGTCGCGGAGGAGGTCGGCGACCCCCCGAGGTTTCATTCGACGCTCCCCCCACGCGGTCCTACGCCCCGCCGCCACCGCCGCCCCCGTCGACCGACCCGAACAGGTACTCCGGGTTCGCGAATCCCGCGCTGGACCGCCGGGGCGCGCCGCCCCCACCGGGAGGAGGCCTCGGGGGCTACCAGAACGGCGCGATGGCGTCGTCGGCCGCGTCGAACGACTGGAGCTCGCAGATGAGCGGGTACGTAACCGGAGCTTCGGCTTCGACGTCCTCCATGTTCGGATCCGCCAAGTCCTGGCTCTCCGGCACGCTCAAATCCATGGCGGATAAACTCGACGGCTCAGGCGGCGTCGCACCGGGGCCGCAACCGCATCAACCGAAGGCTGGTTTCAACGCGTTTCAGATCGACGCCAAAGGGGTACCGAGGGACCCGAATGAATTTCGGGAAAGCCACGCCAACGCCGGCGGGTTCGGCGTCGTCGGCAAGGCCACGAACCATAACTCGGTCAAGAGCATATTCGCGGAGGCGCCGCCGCCGCCCACGGGCGGCCGCGGTAAATTCGGCGCCGAGGAAGGCTTCTACGACGACGTGTCCGACGAATCGGAGAGTGAAAACGACGAGTCAGACGCGAACGAGTTCCCGCTGGCGAACCAGCGCGCTCAACCGAAGGGTTCGTTCGCGAGCAGCATCCAGAGCCTGGCGAACGACTTTGGCACCCGCGCCAACGTCCAAACCCCGAGTGGTGGTTTCTACGACAGTTGATCAATAATGTAATCGCTACTAGATGCTACGTCATCATTAAAACGAACCGACTACACCATGTCGTATAGACGAGCCGACGCCGCCGGGACTTTATCGCACCACCCGCACTCCAGCGCGACTCTCATCCCGAGCGCCGCCGGATCCCAGTCGTCCACGATCCTGCCCGATATATTCCCACTCGGCCAGAACATCGCCCGCCCGAACCGCCGGAATACACCGTAGCTGCCCGGGAAGTTGCTCAGCAGCAGCACGTCCGGTATTCGCCTTTGCCTACCCGTCCGGCATCCCTCGATGTCAAGCGCGAACGCCAGCAGACCCAGCGATACGTACACCACGCCCACCCCGCCGACTGTGTATCCCAGCGCCTTGGCGTACCACATCCGTTTGCCGCGTCGTAGCCACGTTTCGATCGTGCCCTGGACGCGCAGTTTGACGATCATGTCCCCGCGCGAGGTACCCGGCGGGTACGGCGGCGACGAGGACGTTTGATGATCTTCGCGGACGATCGGGAAGCCCTCGTTTGCGATGCGCTTGTCGCCGCCGTTCGCGGCGACGGCGCTGTTGGCCTTGATGGAGAGCTTCAAGGGGCGGCCGGTCAGCGTCGGGACTGACACGATCGCGCCCGCCTCGTGTTGTTCTTTCGTGAGCGCGAATCGCACCAAGACGTCGGCGGAGGTTTTGTCCCTGGGTCGCGAGAAGTAGGGATGTCTCAGTTCCCTGACGACGAAGACGACGGATTGGAGCCTGTTGGTGCCGAGCGCGCCGATGCGTATCTCCCGCCCGTCTCTCCATCCCGGCCGGACGATGACGTGGAAGTGCACCGTCTCCTTCCCGGGCATCCCATGGTACCCCGACTCGATCGTGTACGTCTCCACCTGCTCGTGGCGTCGCGTGCCGGTGAAGAGTTCCTCGAGCGTGCACCACAGCTGGCACACGATGGTCTCGGGCACCCCCATCGCCGCGCAGTACTGCATCCGCGCGTGCGTCTCCGCCTCCATCCACTCGCGCGGGTCCTCGTACTCGTCATCGTGCCCGTGCGTGTCGTACCTCTCCCGTGTCTTCGGATCCGACAGGAGCGCGTACGCCGCTCCGATCTCCTTGAACCTGGCGTCCGCCTCATCCTTCATGTCCGCCGGGGCTTTGTCGGGATGGTGCATCCTGGCGAGCTTGTGGTAGGCTTTGCGGATGTCACCCGGCGAGGGTTCATCGGACCGGGAGAGCCCGAGGACCTCGTAGGGATCCGGGGGTGCCTCGCCGCCCATCGCGCCCGCCCGCCCCACGGCGTCGCCTCACACTGTGAACTCATTTCGCCGAGTCACTGAAAAGTCTCTTCTGGGACCCAATCAATTTGCGCGGGGAGACCTTGTCACACAACGGCACGGCGCAGGTCGACGGACGGAGCGTCTACACCCGCAGGTGGTCAGCGATCATGGGTCAGGTCAAGAAGTACGCCTTCCGGCGTCGCCTGGAGAAGCACAACTATTCGTTGCTGGGCGCCGAGCTCAGCGACTCGGACGCGGACGATTCGCCGGTGACCCCGGCGATGGAGGCCGCCGCGGCCGCCGGGCTCGACGCGTCGGCGCTGTCGCACATGGAGGAGCGGGATTTCGCGCACGTCACCAGGGGCGGCGCGGGAAGGATCGCGCAGTACCTCAGCGTCAGGTGAGAGCGGTATCCGCGAGGGAGTCCCGGACGCGGCTGCGATCGAGCCGCCCGAACCGCGATCTCCTACCGATCCGCCCCGATCGATCGGACCCGAATCGGAAAAGCACCCTCGGATCCCTCCCGCTCTCGTTCCCGTCGGACATGTTCTCACCCCCCCGCCCTCATCTTCATCCACAGGAACCACCTGCTGCAGATGTGGCAGAAGGACACGCGCACTCCGCTGACGATCGAGCGATGCCTCTCGTCCACCCCGACGGACACCGCCGACCTCGCGCGAGAATCGCACGCGTGGCTCCAGAGACACGGCGCGATCAACTACGGCGCGATCGACGTGTCACCGCCCAAGCCGCCCACACCCGAGCCCGAGCCGCATTCAGAGGAACCCAGCGATCAAACTGATGAACAGGACGCCCCCAAAGAGATCACCGACGAGCTCCTCACCGAGCGCACAGTCGCGTACCTCCGCACCGCGGACATGAACACCACCACCGAGAAACAGATCCGTAAAGCGATCGAGGCGGAACTCGGCGCGGATCTCACGGAGAAGAAGCTCGTGGTTCGCGCCATCGTCACCGGGTTCCTCGAGGACCCGGACAAGTACAAAGACGTCGGCGCGAAGGACAAGGACAAGGGTGACGCGGAGAAGGCGCGAGAGGTGGCTAAAGCGAAGGCGGCCGTCGCCAAAGCGGCGAGGGCCATCGAAGCCGCCCGGCCTAAACCGACCAAGCCGGTCGTCGTCGTCGGCGCGGGCCCCGCGGGTCTCGCCGCGGCGCGCATGGTGACGTCGCACGGCGTCCAGTGCATCGTGCTGGAGGCGCGCGATCGCGTCGGCGGTCGGGTGCACACCGATCGGAGTTCGTTATCCGTGCCCGTGGACATGGGCGCGAGCATCATCACGGGATGCGAGCCGGATGCGAAACGTCGCACCGGCCTTCCGTGGCTCGGCGTCCGCGCGGACCCATCCGCCACGATCGCAGCGCAGCTCGGCCTCGCGCTGAAGACGCTGGGCAATAAGCTCCCGCTGTACGACGGCGTCACAGGTGAACTCGTGAGCGACGAGCTGGACGCTCGGGTGGAACGGCACAGGGACGCGTTGATGGACCGGGCGAGGCTGCGCGTGGACCGCGAGGGCGACGCCGCGACGGCCAAGATGTCGCTCGCGGAGGTCATCGAGGATGAGCTGGAACAGGCGTTCGGGGAGGATGGCGACGAGGCGGCGGGCGACGAGGACGAGAAGGAGGCTGACGACGCGGACGGCGACAAGAAGGAGAAGGTCACTCTGACCGCCCAGGAACGGAGGCTGCTGGGGTGGCACTGGGCGAACTTGGAGTACGGGTGCTCCGCGCCCCTCTCGAAGATTTCCATGGCGCACTGGAACCAGGACGAACCTTACGGCGGTTTCGGGGGACCTCACTGCATGGTCAAGGGTGGGTACGGGCAAATCGTCGACTCCCTCGCGAAGGGACTCGACATTCGCCACGAAGTCGTCGTCAAGAAGGTTAGGCACTTCAAGGGCGACGCGGACGCCGGCGGCGTCGAGGTGACCACCGCGAGCGGCGAGGTGATCGAGGGCAGCGCGTGCATCGTCACCGCGCCGCTCGGCTGCCTCAAATCCGGCGACATCGAGTTCGCTCCGCGGCTGTCCGAGGCTAAATCCGTCGCCATCGCTCGGCTCGGGTTCGGCCACCTCAACAAGGTGGTCATGGAGTTCGAGAAATGCTTCTGGGACGAGAGCGTCGATTACTTTGGCGCCGCGCGCGAGCACTACGCGCCGGATGCCGCGTCCACCGGCGACGATTCAATCGGCGGTCGCGGTCGGATGTTCATGTTTTGGAACCTGAAGGAGGCGTGCGGCGGCAACGTCCTCGTCGGGCTCGTCGCCGGGTCCGCGGCGGAGGCGATGGAACGAACCGACGAACCGACGTCGTCCTTGGTGTCCTCGGCGATGGGGGTGTTGAGGCGCATCTTCGAGTCCTCCGAGGGCGCGGTGACGGAGCCGAAAAAAGTCGCCGTCTCGCGGTGGGGCGCCGACCCTTACTCCAAGGGTAGTTACTCGTACGTCGCCGTCGGCGCGTCCGCGGAGGACTACGACGAGCTCGGCCGGCCGGAGCAATCGAGCGGCGGCCGGCTGTTGTTCGCGGGGGAGCACACGTGCAAGGAGCACCCGGATACGGTGGGGGGCGCGGTGCTCACCGGCTGGCGTTCGGCGCGGCACGCTCTTCACGTCATGAACGGCGACGCGGGCGACCCGTTCGACGAGGTGTTCAAGCTCGTGTCGTTGGAAGACATCGTGGGTGAGGACGATTCGGACGATTCGGACGCGGACGCGTCCGACTCGGACGACGAGGAGGACGTGGGCGGGGCCAAAAAGAAGGGTAAGAAGAAGCGCAAGAAGAAGTACGTCGACGGCGAGGACGGCCCGGAGGACGACGAGAAGGCCCGCGATCGCATGCGCAGGCGCCTTGAGAAGGAGAAGGCGGAGCGCATGGAGCAGCTCGAGCGGGAGCAAAAGGAGATGACGGATGGTAAGGAAGAGGTTAAGCGGGTACTCCGGCACGTGGCTTCATCCCCAGACGGCGTCGCGGTTGATGCCGTCACCTTCGACGGCATGCTCGAGATGATGCCCACGCTGGAGACCGCTTCAGGCCGCGGCGCGTTCTGCCAGAGCGCGGTGGCTAAGATGCCGCCGGCGCAGCTCGCCAACCTCGCGCTCAGAGACGGCGGCCTCGCCCTCTCCACGCTCGCCGCGTGGCTCGAGCAGGTCACCGCCAAGCCCAGCGGCAAGGAACTTTCCTCCAAGATGCTCAAGCTCCTCCTCGCGCTCCCGACGGACGTCGTCGACGCGCGGGTGCTGAGGGAATCCGGCGTGGCCAGGGTCGTCGCGGACAGGTTCAACGCGCACCCGATTCCCGACGTTCGTCTCCTGGCGAGGCGGTGCGCTCACCACTGGTCGAAAGCGGCGTCAGCGTTGAAGGCTCGAAAGGACGGCCAGGCCAAGGCTAAGAAGCTTAACGCCGAGGACAAGCCCCTCGGGTTCATCGACGACGGCGACGTTTCGGACGACGACTCGGACTCGGAACGCCCGTACGACCCGGATGACTCGCGAAGGAGGGTTAAAAAGGCCAAGCCTCCGCCGAAGCCGATGACTGTGGAGGAGATTATCGAATCCGCCGCGGGGCTCCAGGAGGGCGCCGCCGCCGCCGAGGCGCAGCGGCTCAAGCTCGAGGCGGACGCCGCGCTCGTCGCCGCGCGACAGGCTGCGGACGACGCCAAGGCTGAGATGATCCGCGCCGAGCGCGTGGCGCAGGAGCAGCTCCGCGGCGTTTGGGACGGAGCTCCTCGAATCGGAAAGAAGCAAAAGCTCCGGATGAAAACCTTTGAGGATTTCGCCAAGCACAAGACGAAGAAGCGCGAGCACAAGAAGCGACAGCGCGAGGAGCGCGAGCGTGAGGACGAGGAAGATGCCAGGATGGAGGCGGAGGAGGCTGCCGCGGCGGAGCGGGGCGAACCGATGGACGCATCCGGAGGCTCTCCGACCGCCGCCGGAGCCAGAGCCGGAGCCGGAGTGGGCGTCGACCTCGCGGCGGCCGCCGCGGAGGCTGCCAGGATCGCCGCGCTCGGGCCGGAGGAGCGGTACGCGGAGGACGTCAAGAAGGCGGTGCGCTTCTACGTTCGCAAGCAGCTGAAGCAGGGCATCAAGGAGAAGAAGCTTCGCGGCTTGAACAAGGACTCGTGCGGGAAAATCGAGGAGAAGGTCGCCGCGAAGGTCGTGGAAGGGAGCACCAGCCTGGGCGTGCCGGGCGACAGCGCCGAGGCGTTTTTGTCGAAGCAGAGGCGGGAGAAGGTTAAGAAGATGGTCGAGTCGTACGCGGCGTCGTACGCAAAGGCTAAGAAGTAGCTTCAGCAAATGAACACGATACATTTTTTACATTTCCTTCGAAGGTAGTAAGAGTTAAGTCATCGGGTAATCTTCGGCTGTCTCGAGAATGATGTCATCTTGAAACTGAACCATCCACCACTTTGTTGAGGATTGGTCGTCTCGGTGTTGCCGGCTTCGACGTCTGTTTTGTTCTTCTTGTCCCACTCCAACATCTCCCACAACCACCCCGGCTTACTGAACAGGAAGATTGCGAGGCCGCTGCAAACCACGACGTACGCGAAGATAATGATGAGATTCCACTGCTCGCTCATTGTCGCGCCCCCCCACTCGTAACCGTGACGAGTAGTAGGACAGCCAAGTAGTTCGCTCGCGACGATCGAAGGGTCGTGCGGTGAGCGAATCTCGACTCTGAGAGTAAGGTTCGCCGGTGGGTAAAGTGAAGGCCACTCGTCGTGGCACGTAAGAGCGGGGTTGTAGTAGAGCGGCGTGCAAGCGTGCTTCTGAACTTCCTCGTTGAACACGAACATCAAACCATTCAAATACGCAGCATAGTGACATTCCTCGCCGTAACTACCGTATTCTTCTTTCCATTGATGCACCGGAGCGAACGTGAAGTTCTGTTCGCCGATGCGAACCGTCAACGCCTCGCCGCTTTCGCTCGGATGGATCGACGGAACGTGAAAGTTTTCAACCTTCGCGGCGACCATCACCTTTTCTTCGTACTGTTGCATGTCCTTTTCGGGTTGCAACTGGGGTAGGGACTCCTCGTGTGTCTTGGATGTCTCCAGCTGAAAGGTGGGATCGAACGCCAGGGGCGTTATTTGGTTGTCGTCATTGAAATCCTGCTCGAGATGCAGCGTCGGGAGTTGTCGCGACGTCCAAATAGACTCGTATTCGTTTGCGAGTCCTCCCTGCCATTTGTCCACCGCGTCGTCGTAGCTTCTGATTTTATCGAACCGTGGATCTGTTAGGAACGTGATGTAGTGCACCAGAAGGACTATCGAGATGATGAAGTATGCCTTGAACGCCATACATGCCCCGAATTGTCCAATAACAGTGAGACAACCTTCATCGTCATCGCCTTCTTTTTTGTCCTCCGGTCGGCCGAAGATGATTCTGTGCAAGAACGAGCGGATGGGATCGAACGTCCACTTGAAGGGCCCGGAGAACCTGTACAACAGCCCGGGAACCACGAAGAGCAGGCCAAACCATAACGCAACGGCGAGGCCCGCCGCGCAGAACGCGAGGGCGACCGGGCCTAATATCACGTAGACTGCTACACCGGGCTCCTTGTCCGTGTCGGTAGCTTCTCCATCAACGTAGTAGGACTGGGCCAGCGCGGGCGTCGGCGCCATGAGCAATAGCGCGAGTGCCAGCGCGAAGGCGACCGCGCGGGATCCTCGCCTGGTCATCGTACTGAGCCCGGTGGGTGTGGTCAGTCCGTCCCGTCTTCAGCAACGGATATACCTTCGTACCTTCGAAGGTACCTTCGAATGTAATTAAGTCTGTCTCTCGCGCGAAGAGTTTTGCCAAACGGCACACCCGCGCGATGGTTCCCGCGGTCACGGGGTTTAAAACTTCGGATGAAGCGCCAAGTCGCTACGCCGACGGTGCGTCCAGTCGAGTGGAAGCCGTGCTGCGAGGTTGCGGCCGCTGCCTCGGGGCGTTCGACACCAATGACGAGATTCAACACAGATTCAACACATGACGATGACACATGACGTGACGATCGACAAGCTGACTTGACATTTCCAACCGAGCAGAGCCCCTCGCGCCTCGAGGGCGTCGCGCATGGCCGACCTCGAGGCGCTGTGGGCGGACGTCGTCGACGATGCCGCCGAAGACATCGCGACCGGCCGGCGAGCCGTGTGCGAGGGATGCTCGAGGCCGTCCTCGGCGTGCCTGTGCTCGCACCTGCCATCGGACGGGCCGCTCGAAACATCGGGGGCGCTCTTCGTCCTCACGCATCCCAACGAGTCGAAGCGCGCGTTGAACACGGGTTGGATTTTACCCCGGTGCATGCGACGGTGCGAGATCATCACCGGGCGCTATCCCCCGAATGAGATGCAGGATAGGCTGGCGGCGTGCGATGTCCCGGTGTACCTCCTCTACCCGTCATCCACCGCCGTCGATCTGGACGAGGTTTCCGTGGCGAGCGATGCGAAGGCGCTCGTTCAAAACGAAGGGACCGCATCGAAGGCGCGCGCTGCCTCGATCGCGTCCGATGACATACTCTCGGGGGCATCGTACGTGTGCGTGTGCATCGACAGCACGTGGGGGCAGGCCAGGGAGATGGCGGTGCCGACGCTCGAGAAGCTCCCGGAACGGACTCGACTGATTCAACTGCCGCTGAATGATGACGACGCGGCGTTCGACGCGGCGGGACTACGAAGGTTCTCCGGCGATGAAGCGACCGGATCGTTGCTCACGCCGCCCGCGCCTGGCGCGATGCTCACCGCGGAGGCTGCCGCGAGGGCCGTCGCGACGCTCGAGTCCACGTGCGGAGGGACGGGGTCATCATCAGCATCGGGTGGAGCCAGAGTCGCGGAATGGTGCGTCGGCACGGTGCGAGCGATGGCGAGGTTCCAGGCGCGGCACGATCCGGCGATGTCCGGCGGGGCGGTGAAGCGGGGTGGGGGCCGGCGGCAGAGGCTCGCGGATCCGTCCAGGCTGGAGGGTGCCGCGGGACGGGCGTTGTAGGACACTTAGACGTAGTAGGCGCGTACAAGTAGCTTTGACACAAAACTTTAAACTTTTGGAGTCGGTGTGCAAAAAATTTGGCGCCATCTTCCGGGCGTCGCGATCGCCAGACGCAGAGCGCGCGGGTCGCGGGGTGGACGTGCCGATGACGCAGTTCTCCGGAGCGGTGAAGCTCGGTGACCTCAATGACTTCATCGCCCCGTCGCAGGCGTGCATCGTCGCGCTCGAAGGTGCGCGTCGACCCGGTCGGATCTGCGCAGGGTGCCTTCCGATCTGAAGGGTGCCACCCGCCGCCGAAGATCTCGCACCTCACTGACCCACGTTCGTCCTTCCCTCCCATCCCACGCAGCGAACAAGGACGGTAAGCTGAACCTCGAGGACGACATCGACGTCCCCGCGGGGGGCGAGATGATCCTCAACAAGCGCTCCAAGGCGCCCACGCCAACGCCCGCGGACACGACGTACCTCTTCGGCCCGACACCGACGACAAATAAGCCCATCGGCCAGTGGGGCATCGAGAAGAAGAAGGACAGCGACGCCATCAAGGTGTCACTCTCCGACTGCCTCGCGTGCAGCGGCTGCATCACGTCCGCGGAGACCGTGCTGCTCGAGGCGCAGAGCATCGACGAGTTCAAGCAGCAGGTGGCGGCGTGCGCGCAGTCCGGAGGGCGAAGGGCCGTGGTGGTGTCCATCGCGCCCCAATCCCGAGCGTCACTCGCGTACGCCGCGGGTCTCTCCACCCTCGACGCCGCGAAGCGACTGACGGGCTTCTTCAAGGCCATGGGCGTCGCGAGGGTCTACGACACCACCGCGGCGCGCGACTTTTCCCTATTGGAGGCTCGAGAAGAGTTTGTCGAACGCTTCCGGGCGTCCAAGGCGGCCAACGATGACCAAAATAACCAAAATAACCAAAACAGCCAAACGCCGAATCCGCTGCCGGTGCTCGCGTCCGCGTGCCCGGGCTGGGTGTGCTACGCGGAGAAGCAAAGCCCCGCGGTGTTACCCCACATCTCGCACGTCAAATCCCCGCAGCAGATCATGGGCACCGTCGTGAAGCGAAGGGTCGCGGCGGCGCTCGGGTTGGATCCCGGCGCGGTTTTCCACGTCGCGGTGATGCCGTGCTACGATAAGAAGCTGGAGGCGAGCCGGGAGGACTTTCGTGAAGGTGAGGGCGACGGTGCGCCGGTGCCGGACGTGGACTGCGTCTTGACCACCGGGGAGGTGGCCGAGCTACTCGCGGGCGCGTTCGGGGTGACCGTCGCGGAGAAGGATGGGTACTCGAGCGAGGCGGGCGGTTTGTTGGAGGGCGCCGGGGCTCTGGCCCGGTGCGACCCCGCGCCGCTCGACGGGTGGCTCGCGTCGTTGGGAACCGGCGTCCGGCCGAGGACGATGGCCGACATGGACACGGACGCCGACATGGATGATGCCGACGTGGACGCATCGAACGACGACGAGTGGGTGTGGGGATGCGACTCGAAGGACGGCGGCGGCGGTTCGGGCGGGTACCTCGAGCACGTTTTTAGATACGCCGCCGAGGTCGTCTTCGGCGTCGTCGTCGACGGGCCGCTCGAGTACGTCGTCCCGCGTGCACGTAACCCCGACCTCAAGGAGGTGGTTTTGCGGGACACCGACGGGGTGGTGTTGATGAAGTTCGCGCAGGCGTACGGCTTCCGTAACATCCAGAACATGGTCCGGAAGATTAAACCCACGGCGCACGATATTCACCTCGGCGGCGGGCGGGACGGGTGCGGGTACGACTACGTGGAGATCATGGCGTGCCCGAGCGGGTGCCTTAACGGCGGCGGGCAGCTCCCTCCGCCGCCCGCGTTGCCCGCGGGGACGATGCTGGACCCGTCGGCGCCCATGCCGGCGACGCTCGGGGGCATGACGGCGAAGGAGCTCGTGGACGAGCTGGAGACGCGGTACAGGTGGGGCGGCGGGACGGTTGAGGCTCGGGCGCCGGATCAATCGCCGGAGATCGCGGAGGCGTACCGCGAGTGGGTGATGGGAGGCGTGGGCAGCGCGGGTGCGAGGGCGTTGTTTCACACGCGGTACCACGACAGGGGCGCGGAGGCGGCGGCGGCGGCGGGCGGGACTGTCGCGATTGCGGCGCAGCTCAAGCTCACGAGCGACTGGTAGTTGGTGTTACCTTTAGGCTTGGTCGGGAAGGACGTCGAGGATGGGGCTATAATTCGTTTTGTGAACATGACGATCCACGACTGCGGTGGTCTACGATTTCGTTCCCACCTTCGCGGCGATGCAATCCTTGCATCTTCTGCGCTCACGACCGTGCTCACAGATTCCAGACCCGCCGCACTCCTTGCACTGATAGCGTATACGACCGTGCTCGCAAATTGATCCCCCACCGCACTCCTTGCATACAGAGCGCTGACGACCGTGCTCGCAGAATCGAGACCCACCGCACTCCTTGCACGCATAGCGGTTAAGGCCGTGCTCGCATCTTCCCTTCCCGCTGCACTCCTTGCAGTGAGAGCGCTGACGACCGTGCTCGCATATTTGTGACCCGCCGCACTCCTTGCAGTTAGAGCGCTGACGACCGTGCTGGCATATTTGTGACCCGCCGCACTCCTTGCAGTGATAGCGATGACGACCGTGCTTGCAGAATCGAGACCCACCGCACTCCTTGCACGCATAGCGGTTACGACCGTGCTCGCACTTGAGGCACACCTTGCACTGCGAGCGGTACTTCACCCCGTGCTCGCATGGCCCCTTTGTGTGAGGGGCTCTCTTCCGCTTCGTGCCCTTCACCGTCAGCAACTCCTCCTCCGGCACCTCAGCCTTAGACTCGACCTCAACGACGACATCACGAACCTCGATCCTCACGCGCGGCCGCAAAATCGTCGTCATTCCCCCCGCGCCCATCGAAGTGCCCCGCGTCGACTCCCGATTTGACATTACCAGTTTGAAACAGAACGTCCAGCGGATATCGGACACGCCGCCTCCATCACTGCTCTCCCACGCTCGACCTCCCGCGCGCATCGAACCGCATCGCTCGTCGCCGTTGCATGGACCTGCAGGCGTTCATAGTCCGCGGCCAGGTCCTCTCGTTGATGCGACAGCTGATCCGCGCGACACGCAACGCCCCGACGGACACACGCGCGGAACTTCGCGGCGAGATCAGACGCTGCTTCGAGCAAGCCACCGGACACACCGACAGGGTGACGGTGAAGCACCTGCTGTCGGACGGACGAATCAAGCTCAAGATGCTCAAGGAGATGGTCGGACTCACCACCTGAGCGCCGCGTAGGTAAAGAGCACCGGTACTGAAGCACTCGCGAAGAGGCGACACGTCACCGCCGATCCTCCGCGAACCGTCGCGAATAAATCGATTAGGGTAACCACCACCGCCGTCGGAGACGAACGAGGGGTGGCTAGAATTAGAGACGAGAAAAGGCACGATGCGAGCCCAACGCGCGTTCATCGCGACACTCGCGGCGGCGCGCGCCGGCCCGGGCGGCGGCATCCAGCGCCGTCTGCACGGCGGTCCCATCGGCGCGGCCGGGGGCGGATTCACAGCTGCACACGAACCAACCGAATTCTTCGAATCAATCCACGCGTTGGGAGGCGAACACGAGCTTTTCGCCAAATGGCTCAACGCGCACGTCTCCGTCGACGAATCAAGGCACAACAGGCGGAACGTCCACCGCGCGGTGGTCGCCAGGCGCATCCCCGGCATGGGCGTCGGTCTCACAGCGTACACCCCGGTTCGAGCTGGTGAGACGGTCCTTCGACTCCCAAAAGCTGCCTACGCTCCCCTCTCCGCGGAGCACGCGATGGCGAACGCTACGGCGAAGGTTCCGCAGTTCGTGGACCACGTCGTGAAGGTTTCGAACGCGATGGGCGCGCCGGAGCTGGCGACGCACGCGACGCTGGCGCTGCATATCCTCTTCGAGCTCGGCGATCCTGGTTCGAGAAGCGGGGCGTATTTAGCGACGCTTCCGGGCCTCGCCGGAAACGCGTCCCCGTCGGTCCCGGCGCTCTGGACCCCGACGCAGATCGCGTCGCTGCGAGGTACCCCGACGCACGCGCGAGTGACGCGCAGGTCAGCGTTCGTGAGCAAGGTGCACGCTGCGCTGTTTCCGGGTACCGACGGTTCCATTCCGCCCGAGAAGTTCGCGTGGGCGCTGGCGTCCGTGCTGTCCAGGGCGTCCTCGGGTGATAAGATGCCGTACACGTTCCTGCCCGGCGTGGACTTACTGAACCACGGGGGTGTCCACGCCAACTGCGAGCTCACCGCGGTGAAGAACGGGGATGGGACCTGGGGCGACGTCGAGGTTGTCTGTACCAAAGACGTACCCGCCGGGAATCAACTCACGATTTCCTACGGCGACGAGAGCGACAACTGCAGGCTTCTCAGGCTGTACGGCTTCGCGAACCGCGGGAACGTGAACGATAGGCGGGAGATTGAGCTGCGCATAACGGGCGACGCGCTGGAGGCGTGGAGGGCGTCGAGGCAGTGGGGGCCCGGCATCGACGCCGCGCGCCGAGCCGTGCTTCGTCGACACGGTTTACCGCGGCTGACGTCCGAGTTTGAACACGCGGACGTTCCGGACGAGCTGGACACGGTCGACGGTTCGAATCCCGGCGACGGTTCTAATTCCAACGAAAAACGTGCGGTGTTCCGCGACCCGACGCTGCCTCGGGGGCCGCCCGAGGAAGGTCCGCAGGAGGAAGGTCCGCGGGAGGAGGCGGCGGCGTCGAGCGGCTCAAATGGCTCAAACGGCGAAGTGAGGTGGCGGTGCGTCGTGTCGCATCCGTCGAAACGGTTCCCCGAGATGCGAAGAGCCGCGGACTCGTCCACGTCGACCGCGCACGCCGCGAGCGACGCGTCCACCGTCCTGGCGAACACGTTCGGCATCCCGAGCGACGTCCTTCTCGCGTCGATTCGGACGCACCTGATGACGGGTTTCGAACCCCCCGGTCCCGACGGCGGCGAACCCGACCCGCGGTTTCCCATCTCCGAACGGAACGAAGCGGCGGCTCGCGCGGTGCTCGGTGAAGCCGCGGAGCGCGCGTTGCGCGGGATGAACGCGGCGTTGCGGCCGGGTGACGGCGTGGACGACGCGATTGGGTTCGAGTTGGACCCGCTCGACGCGGAACAGGCGGGCTCGGTTCAGAACGGGCTCAAAAGCGGCGAGGATTGGGCCGCGTCGGTGATGAACCTTCGCCGGGGTCAGGAGGATATCCTCATGGAACTCCTGCGGCACAGCCGATGACTAGGGCTAGAACGACGACTTCGTCTAACAACTATCGTTATTAATGGCTAATTGACTCACCTCCGCGGCTTTCTTCTGCCAGATGAAGGACGATCCCAATCCGGACACCAGCGACCGCGCGCAGGCGGCCAACCGGTCAACCGGTCCGGGCCGACCCCAGACTCACCTCACCACCAGCGGCGCTTAGGGACGACATCCAGGCGAGCGTTTTCGGGGCGAAGCGTGATCAAAGCTCGCGGCTTCGGCGGCGGCGCCCCCGGCCTCAACCGAACGTCCACCGCCCTGGCCACCATCGCGAGCAGCAGCGTGCTCTCCATCATGGCGAACCCGGTGCCGATGCAGACCCGCGGGCCCGCGCCGAACGGGACGTAGACGCCGCCGGGGCCCATACCCTTCAACGCGCCCTTCGCCATTGGCTCCAATTCAGATTCATCCCCGAGCGATTCTTCATCCCCGCCCACTTCCGCCCGCTTCTTAGGGACGCCGCCGGGCGTGAGCCACCGCTCGGGTCGAAACTCACCCGGCGCGTCCCAATACCTCGCGTCGTTGTGCAGCAGATAAGGCGCGATCAACACCGTCGTTCCTTTCGGCAGCGAATACTTACCCCCAGAGAGGAACACGTCCTCGGCGCAGCATCGACCGACCATGTACGCCGGCGGCTGTAATCGCATCGTCTCCAGCACCACAGCCTCGGCGTACTTCAGCCGCGGGTAGTGGCTCGCGTTTGGTAAGTCACGTAACGGATTCGAACCCACGATCGCGTTGGCCTCCTCCGCGAGCTTAACCGCGCAACTAGGGTTACTCGCCACGTTGACGCAGCACCAGGAGAGGAGGATGGCGGATGTTTCCTGTCCCGCGACCATGAGGGTCATCAACTCGTCGCGTAGGCTCACGTCGTCCATGCCGCCGCCGTCGCCGCCCTCGCCGTCGTCCACCGCGTCGAGAAGCCTGTCGAGAAGGTCCAGCCGGTCGGTTTGAAGGACATCCACGCCGTCGACGCGTCGTTCGCGGCGTTCGCGTATGAGCGAATAGACAGCCTTGTCCAGCCGAGTCACCGCGGCGTTGTACGCAAAGTTGTCGGGAATCGGGACCCACTCCGGGACGATCATCCCCGTCGCGGATCGCTTACCGAAAAACTCGAACGCCTCTTTGATGGCGTCGTTGATCTCCCGGGCCCGTGTGCCGCGCATGTCCGCGCCGAAGAGCGCCTCGGCGACGATTCGCAGCGTGAGGTCGTTGAAGTCTTCGTACACGTCTCGGACGGATCGCGCGGCCCAGTCGTTTCGTAGAAGCTCAAGGCCGGCGCTCGCCATGGCGTTGGCGTATGTCTCCACCGCGGCTTTGCGAAACGCGGGGTTGGATAGCCTGCGCTGCCTGGCCCACGAGTCCCCGTCGCTGACGAGCAGACCTTCGCCGGCTAAACTGGACCCCGGGAAGAACGCGGTGCCTTCTTTGACGAATAGTTCGGCTCGATCGATCATGACGTCCGCGGCGACGGTCGGGTCGGAGACGAGGACCACGCGCTCGCCCGCGAGGGAGAGACCGACGACGTCGCCGTGGTCGCGTTGGGTCTTGACGATGAACGCGAGCGGGTCCGCTCCGAGCTCGACCGCGGCGTCGCCCGGTGGGCCGGGGGGGAATCCTTGGGGTGGCGGGGCGGCCGCGCGCTGAAGTTGCTTGGCGAGCTGCGCGGGTACATCGGCGACGCCCTCCAGTGCGGCGGACTGCATCTTCATCGCGACATCGGCGAATTCGCGGAGGAAGGATGCGGGATCGTCGCTCGATGACGTGGCGGTGGACGCATCGCCGCGTTCGTCCGTCGACGCCGGGCGAAAAGCGCCCTTCTCGCGAGATTGAGCGCACCCACGTCGCCCGATGGGTCCAACCTTGGACGCGGATCGGCGCGACCTAGGCGAGACTCCGGCCGCCGTTCGTGCGCCCTCGGCGACGCCGCATGTCGCCACCCGCGCGGACATGGCCTCCGACGTGAAGGCGGTCGCACCGTGCGCCCCTTGATGGCCCACGCGGCAGGGGCTCGCCCTATCCACTGTTTCGGCACTTTTTGATGACGGAGATCGTCGATGCGGTGATCCGCCCGTTGGATACGACGCAGATCCATGTCAGCGCGGAAGCGTCACAGATACCCGCGCATACCCACGCCATCCAAGACAGACCACGCGAGATGTTCCAGAACCTGTTCGGCAACCCCAAGGGAGGACAGAAGGGCGGAGCCCCGAAGGCTGCCCCCGCGGGTGCGTGTCCTGCGCCCGCCACCCTCGATCGTTGGATCTCGCAACCCTCGCCGAGTCGACGGAACTTCGCCATCCGAGCCCCAGTTACCTCACCGTCCCGTCCCATCCCCCCTCTCCGTTCGTGCAGGCAAGTGCCCGTGGGCGGACTGCAGCTGCGGTGCGGCGTGCAAGTGCGGCAACAATTGCAAGTGCGGCTCCAAGCGACGCTGATCACGCGGCGACACGCACCCGCGTCGTCAACCCCGAAACGACGACGACGACCCACTTAGGTAGAACGAACTAGCGTCAGCGCGCCCCGACGGAACGGACCCGCGAGCGACGGAACGGAGCACGATGGTCCACCACGCGCCCTCCATGCCCGACATCCAGACCGAAGCCATGGATCTCGCGGAGAAGGGCGCCAAGCTCGCGTTTGGCTCCCGGTTCAAGCGCCTGCCCCGCCTCGTACTTCGCAAGCTCTCCTTACCCGTCATCCTCGTGATTGCCCTCATCTGGTTCGTTTACGCAACCGCCATGGCGGTGGCCGCTCGGTGGATGGAACGCAGCGTACAAGGGATGTTGAACACCGGCGTTCTCACGTTCAACGCGGGCATCGGGTTCCTCATGTACATGTGCTGCGTGTACCGGGACCCCGGGCGGGTGCCAGCGGCGTATCGGCCGCCCGGGCTCGGCGACGCGGAATCAAACGACGATCATTCCGTCATGCCCGGAGCTCATCACGGGGGACTGCAGGAGCTGAAGCGTAAGGGCGGCGCCAGGTACTGCAAGAAGTGCGCCAAGTACAAACCCCCGCGGACGCACCACTGCAGGGTCTGTAACCGGTGCGTGCTGCGCATGGACCACCACTGCGTGTGGGTGAACAACTGCGTCGGGCATCGAAACTACAAGTCGTTTTTCACGTTTTTGTTTTACATCACGGTCGCGTGTTGCCACGCGTTTGGGATCCTCGCGGGAGACGCGTACGGCCGGATCGTTCACGACCCGAGTAAACTCGCGATCCACCACAGGGTGAACCACGGCGAGGACGACGGCGTCGCCGCGTCCGTCGCGGAGATGGCGGCGCTGATACTTTCGCTGTGTTTATCGGTGGCGCTGTGTCTTCTCTTCGGATGGCACTGCTACCTGGTGGTCAACAACAAGACGACGATCGAGCACTACGAGGGTGTCCGGTCACGGGTCGTGGGTCCCAAACCCGGGGCGGGGGAAGACGGAGCTGGCGATGGTGGGTACGCGCCTAGTTTGGACAAGGTGTCGCACCCGTATTCCCTGGGCGTCAGGGCTAACCTTCGCGAGATTCTCGGAAGAAGAGTCGCGTGCTGGCTGGCGCCCGGTTGCTCCATCGCGGGTGACGGCATGAGTTTCGCGAACGTCGCGAGCATGGGGTACGCCCGGTGGGCCAAGGAGAAGGCGCTGCGGGAGAGCGAGCTCACCTTGATGGGCGAGGATTGATCTATCGATTGATGCGTAGCGTAAGTAATATCACAGTCGTCTTTGTGTCGTTTCGCGTCTCAGTCCCTTCGCATCTTTCGGTTCACGAAGGGCTCAGCGTAGCTCGTCACCGCCGCCGTGCTCCGTCTCCGCTCCCCACGCGCGGAACGCGCGGGCGACGACGTGGGATCGAGGCGCATCGCCGTCGACGCCGCCTCCGCCAGCAACGCGTCGGTGATCTCCTCCTGGCTCAACCGCCTGGCCAGCAACGGCACCTCGGGACTGATTACCTCGGGACTCGCGTCGCTCTCATCCGAGCTCACCGCGTCTTCGTACTCGCTCCCATCGGCGCTCTCATCGCCGTCGTCGAGACGTGGTCCGGCCTCGGGGGCGGTGGGAATCTTGACGTACGTGGCGGAGGTTGGGATCGCGGGTGACCCGAGTGTGGGGGAGTCGGCGCCGAACGAGAGGGTCCTGTGAACAAAAACGACGTCGTCATTCTAATCGCCCACACGATAATCAAAATACACTCACCTGTTTGTGGGTCCCTTACGTCCCGAGTCCCCCCTTCCGTGCCTCGCCGTGAAGTTGGAGAAGGGCGAGGGGCGCGCGTCGGAACCCGACCCCGATTCGAACTCGAACCCGTCGTCGGGGTCGGAGTCGGAGTCGTCGGTGAGACCGCGGCGGGACGTCGCGGTCGGGTCGATCTCGGGGCTCTCCGGGCTAGCCGCGGGTCCTTCGAACCTCCTCCCGCCGACGGGTCCGCCGCGCTTGCGCTCGGTGACGAAGGAGACGGAGGAGCCGGGTTGACGCGACGGGGAGGGCAACACGGTGGCCGCGGCGACGCGCGCGGCGGACGCGACGCGCGAGATGATGTCGCCACCGCCGCCGGAATCGGCGCCCGGCTCAGCGCCCGGCTCCGTCTCATCAAGCTTTTTCGACTTTGACGACTTCCGCTTGGGCCGCGTGGGCGACCACGGCCTGCGAACTTTATCCTTCAGGTTGGGCTCGACGTAGCTCACGTTCTTGGCGCGTTCGCGGAGTCCAACGCGGGCGGCAACCTGCGGGGTCCCTTGGTGCCGGGGCCGCGCGGGCGGCACCAGGTTCTCGGAGTCGGCCCAGAGCGCGGTCGGGTTGAAACTCTTGGGTTGAAGCGTCGCGACGGGGGTGTTGGCGGGCGTCGCGGGGACTGGCGCGCGGGGGAACTCGCGTTGTTCCTCCTCGATGAACGCCCAGACGTCGTCGGGGTCGTCGGCGACGTCGATGCGGGTGGATCGGACGGGAGTGGCCGCCGCGGTGGGGGCTTCGAGCACCTTGGTGGCTCTCCTGTGGCGACGAGGTGTGGGCTCGGGCTCCTGCTCGGGCTTGGGCTTGGGCTCGGGCGAGGACGGCGGGATGCGTGGGCGCTCGCGGTCGTGCTGCTCGCGCTCGCGGTCGTGCGCGGCGAGTCGGATCTTGAGCCTCGTTATCTCGTCGTTCGACGAGCTGAGCTTCGCCTGCGGGGGGCGGGAGGAAGCTCGGGGGGGTTATTTGAACGCGGGGGTGAAGAGGGAGTCGAGCGGTGGGATTCGTACCAGGATGCGCCTGGTCTCGCGGACGGCGTTGTCGTTCTGCTGCCGGAGGATCGCGTTGACGATCGCGGCCTGCTTCTCGGCGTTGACGGCCATGTCCGCGCGGCGCCGTGACTCGAAGACTTCCGCGCGAAGCTGCGAAGAACGGGGGCGGTTTTAGCACAGCTGTGTATTTCAAACGGGCGGGAAAGGGTCGTACCTTGCCGTTGTGGCGCGCGAGCTCCTGGTTGGCCACGATCAGTCGCTGCTGGATGGCCTGCGGGGTCATCGAGACCGCCGGGCGCTGCGGCTGCGGCTGCTTCTCGCGCGGGAGCACGCCGGCGGGCATGCCGCCACCGGGCCTGGAGAATAACCCCGTGGCGCCTCTGCTCACCCACGAGCTGGAACTCAGGTGAAGAGCTTCCGCGCTATGTACACCAGAAAGCAGGCGTGAAGACGCGCGAGATCCGAGGGGCGCTTGATGCCTTTGACGCGAAGAAGGGCGCGGGCGAGCGCGGGGCTCCAGCGCATCGAAGGGGCGCGGGGCGCTCGACGAAGTGAGGTCCCGTGGACTTTTAAGACTCTTAAAAAGCTCGTTGTTGCTTTTTCGTGAGCGGCAGACTTTGGGAGCGAAGGAGTGGTGGCGACATGGGCGGCCCTCGGTTGATGCGGGTCCTGACGGACGATCCGCGGTTCACGCCGCTGCATCACGCGATCGGCCACGGCGAGCTCATCGACTGGGCCGCCGTTCACGAGGGATCAGACGCGCGACACCGGCACTCCGCGATGGTGCACGGGCTCTGCGGGGTGGGATCCGAGACGGCGCGACTCCTCATGCTCTGCGGCCTCACGCGGGTGGTGCTGAACGACGATACGCCCGTGACGCACGAGGATCTGAACACGCAGCTCCTCCTGACGGACGCCGACGTCGGCCGGCGGCGATCCGAGGCTCTCGCGGAGCGCCTCGCGGTCGCATTCGACGGCGTCTCGTCCACCGAGGTCACCGCGATGCTCGGGCCCATCCCGACCGCCGAGTCCATCGACGACTCCCAGATCGGCGTCATCATCGCCACGACCGCGATATCGTCCATGCACGAGCTCGTTAAACTCGCCGATGGCCTACACCGCACCAGCCTCGTCTACGCATCCGCGCACGGCGCCTTCGCCTTCGTGCACGCCTCGCACGTCAATCACCCCGCGGGGTCGCGTCAATCACGCGGCCGCGTCGACTGCAGGCCGCCGCCGCCGCCCGCGCTCGTGGAGAGCCTCACGAAGCACGACGACGACGGCGACGGCGATGCCACCCACGTGTCGACATACACGGTGACGACGTGCGAGACGACGCCCCACGGACTCGCGGTGGGCGACATCGTTGAACTGGTGACGAGGCGCCGGATGGATCCTGATCGTGATAAACAAACGAGTCCGGGCCCGACGGCGTCGGTGTCCGCGTCCACGGGCACGCACTCGTTCACGGCGACGCTGGGCGAGGAGCTCGCGCCGGGTGACTGCGAGTACGTGCGATGGATGGGTGCCGAGCGGCTTCAACAGGGAGACCGAAAGGAGAAAAAGTCGCTCGGGTCAAGTTTTCAAAAGTTGAAAGACTCGAGCTCGGACGGACCGTCAGCGCACCTCACTCTGCGGTACGCGGCCGACGCCGCCGTGGCGCCCGCGCTGGTGCGTGCGCTGCCGGAGCTCGATGCGTTGAAGCCCGGGGACGATCTGTGCACCTGGGCGGGCGATCTGCTCGACGAGGGTCAGAATAAAGCGAACCTAACCGAGCGCCGCTTCGAATCCGTCTCCGAGCTCGCGCGCGGGTGCAAGGTGCGAATCCCCGCCGTGTGCACCGTCGCGGCATCCTTCGCGGCGCATCAAGCGCTGCGGGCGCTCATGGGACATCACGCGGACGACGGGTGGATCGTGTACGATTGCGCCGAGATGATCGCGCCGTGGGGAGCGGCCGACGCTCGAAAAAATCCGTACGTCGTCGCGCCGTCGGGGGTGGAAGGGACGCGGATCCTCCTCGGATCCGACGCCGTCGACGTGCTCGGATCCATGCGCATCGCGCTCGCCGGCGTCGGGGGTATCGGCCGCGAGGTGTTGAGGCTCCTCGCGCTCGTCGGGTTTGGAAAAAATGGCGGGAAATTGGACGCGGTGGACGCGTGCGACGTCTTCGAGCACGACCTCGCGAGGGGAAGTTTGTTGAGAGCGGGCGACGTGGGCACGAACAAAGCCGCATCCAGCTTGGCGTCCGTCGCGCAGCTGTGCGCCGCCCGAGTGAACCACGCGCGCGAGTGCGAGGGCACCGTGGCGAGGACGGAGGGTACCGCCGCGCCCGACGATGCGGTCGGTTCTCCCGGCGGCGTGGTCCAGTCGCCGCTGCGGACTCGGCTCGCGTCGGACGACGTCGGCGGCGGCGGCCAACCGGGAGGTGACACGTGGACGTCCCACATGGCATGGCTCGGGAAGTCGGGCGACGATGGAAAGAGGAGGTACGACGCGACACTTTTAGAAGGCGTCGACGCGATCGTGTCGTGCGTGGATTCGCTCTCCGATCGAAGGGCGCTCGACGAGCTCAGCGTCCGGAACCGGTGCGCGTTTCTCGACGCGGGGTGCGACGGCGACGCCGTCTCGTGCCACGTGGCGGTTCCCCACAGGACGATGCCATGGTCGCACGGCCCGCGGGATCGTCCGGAGTGGGAGCCGCCGAGTTGCGTGCTGGGGAACTTTCCGCACGCGTGGGTGCACGCCAGTCGCTGGGCGAAGGATCTTTTTCTCGATTTGTTCGTCAACGCGCCCGCGGACGTCAACGCGTATCTTCGAGACTCGACGTACGCCAAGACACACCTGGACGTCTCGAGCTCGAAGAGCGATCTGGGTTCGAGGCTGAGAGATCTCAGGCGGATACACGCGGGTTTGGTGGGTGAGCGTCCGTACGAGTATTCGCACTGCGTGTCGTGGGCGGCGGCTCGGTTCGAGGAGTACTTCGCGAATCTCCCGAATCAAATGTTGAAAAACTTTCCGCCGGAGCAGACGCAAAAGGACGGCACCAAGCGCGTTCCGTTCTGGACCGGCACCAAGCGCGTTCCAGCGCCCATCACGTTCGACGCGAACGTGCCCTCGCACGTCACCTTCGTGGTCGCGGCGGCGAACTTACGGGCGGAGGCGTACGGACTACGGGGATCGCTCGACCCTGATGTTCACGCCAAATTCACTCTCGCAGAGACGAAAGAAAAGCCCGACGCCGCGATGGACGCGGACACCGGCGGCGACGGCGCAACGGACGAGGCGGCGCGGAACGACAGGGACGAAGCGCAGTGCGCGACGCTCCTCGCGGAGTTGCCGCCGAGGGAGACGCTCGTGGGTTTCAGGGTGAGGGAAGCGCCGGTGTCGGGAGCGGGTTCCCGCGAGCCTCTCGTCGCCGCGTTCGTCGCCGCCGCCGCTAGCCTCCGGGCGGACGTCCACGGCATATGCAAACCGCTCGGCGACGCCGACGGCGACGTGAGTGGTGGTGGTAGGTCATTGAGCGGCGACACGAACGGGCTCGAGTGCGTGGATTGGCTCGGTCTGACCGCGACGGGCGCGAGGCCTGGGGCGCCCGCGGCGGCTGCGCTGGCGGGCGCGCTCGTCGCGATCGAGACGCATAAACTCGCCGCCGTCAAGGCTGCGAGCTTACGGGACGAGTCGGAAGCTCTGTTTGGCATCATCGAAGGTGGCGTGGATCCGAAGGCTTTCGTTCAGAGACCGTTTCGTCACACGTACGCGAGTGTCGGAGACTGGACCGCGTGCGTCAGCGCGGCTCCGAGTTCGGTACAGACTCAAACGGCAAAGACGATTAGTAAAGGCGACTTGCGCTGGTCCGTCTGGGACGTCATAGACATGGACTGCAGGGACGGGTTGACACTTCGGGGGTTCATCGAGCGGTTCGAACGTGAGGTTGGTTTGCAGTGCGGGATGGTCAGCCACGGCGCGAGCTTGCTTTACGCGGATTTCATGAACAAGGCGAAGATTAAGGAACGATTGGAGTCGCCGCTGGCGTCGGCGATGAAACTCGGCGATGACGCGACGCACGCGACGTTGTCGGTGGGCGCGTGCGACGAGAACGACGACGACGTGGACATACCCGAGGTTCGCGTGCGATTCCGGTGATTAGCGTTCCGCCGTTAGTATCACAGGCGAGAGGACGTACGTACCCTCGCGTCTATCGACTCGATCGACTCAAAGGACGAACTCGTTCACTCCCTTTGAATATCATAATAAATCGCTTCACCACCCGAACGACGAGGACTTCTTCCCCGGCGCCGGATCGTCGAACCGTCGCGCCGTCCCGCCGCCGTACTCGTCCCCGCCGTCCTCATCCCCCGAACCCCGCTCGAACCCGTCGCTTCCTCCGCGCCGCGAGCTTGACCCGCCTCTCCGCCCCAGCGCCCGCGCCGAGGCTCGAACGTCATCCTCCCGCTTCGCGCGATGACCGGACGACCCGCCGAACAGCGACCCGAGCCACGAACCGCCGCCGGAAGACGAACCGTCGCCGTCGACGTCCTCGTGGAACCCGATCGATCGATCCCGCGCGTTCCCGAAAGAACCGGAAGAAGACACATCGTCGAACGAATCTTCCCCGTCGCCGCCGTCGTCTAAAGAATCGCCATCAGAGTCTCCGAATCGATCGGCGAAGGCGTCGGGCGAGGGTGGCTCGCCGTAGGTATCCCTATCCGCACGGCGGTGGCTCCGCTTGCCGTGGTGCGGCATGCCAAAGTCAGCAGCCGCCGCGAACGCGTTCCCGTGTTTGTGTGGGGTCTCGGACGACGCGTCCTCGGCTCCGATGCCGAAGGGATGCGCGAGCGAGTCGAAGAATCCCGCGACGCCGGCGTGTTTGTGCCCTTTAGCGGGATCGTCCGGGTCGATCCTGTCGCCGCGTTCGATGGCGCCCATCGCGGGATCGACGAACCGTTTGTTGACGTACTCCTCGACTCGCGGGATTGCGAACTCAGCGGCGCGTTCGGCGATGTGGTGTTCGAGTCCGCCGTGAGGCTGCCCGTGCCTGCGTCGTTCTCGGACGCGTCTGTCGTGTCGTTCGTCGCGTTCGCGCTCGTGCCTTGTGCGGAGGGATCCGGACGATCCGAGGCTGTGGTGCCGGTCGCCGTGGAGGTCGTTGACATCGTGCGCGTCGTGCATCCGGAAGCCGCCGTCGAAGCCGTCGTCGTCGCCGTCGAAGCGTCCGGTGCGACGACGGCGACGGTGGCGATCGCCGTCAAAGTCCGTGCGCACCAGTCCGCGGTCGTCGGGATCTATCCTGTGCGCGTCGGTGGTGTCGCCGATGCCGAAGAGCGACGGCGCGACGAAGAGCACCAGCACGATGCACCCGAACATCACCATCTGTTTCTTGCCGAAGAGCTTACCCGGTCTGCGCGCGGGGAAGCCCCCTTTCGGACTACCCGCCATGGCTACTCGTTAGTTAAAACTCGATTGCTTCGGGCTTTGGGCGTGTTCGACCCGTCGGATAGACCGCGGTGTGGTGGCGTGGCGTGGTCGTTCGGTGCGATCGAACGCGGTCGGACGTTCACGGCGGTGGCTTCGACGCGGCGCGTGGCGTGGCGTCCGTGGTGCGTTCACCGATCGAGGCCTCCGCGCTTCGGTGAGTGCGCGTCGGTTGGGCCGAAAAGTCTGATTTGAACGCCCCGTTCGTTTTTGGGCCCCAACGGCTTTGCACTGCCAGAATCCAGGAACGTCACCATACGAGCCGACGAGAATGATCGAGTTTACGGTTAAGCGAGATTATCCGCCGCTAACCAGATGCCCATACACGTAGACTACCTAAATAGACGGCATGATGTGAAGACTCTTGAATCTTAAGTCAACAATCATAGTGAAGCGCCCGCCCGCACCCACCCGCGTTCGTGAGATGGGTCGCCACAGGGTGTGCCAGTGCGAACCCCCGCGGGATGCCATCGACGCCGAGCTCGCCAAGCCCGAGGAGAGCGCGCGCAAGGTTCGCAAGGACCCCGCCGGCGTCTGGCGATGGAAGCACTGCGGACAGTGCGGCAGTTTGCGCAAGAAGCGGTGGAGGGAGACCAAGCAGCGCGCGCAGTCGGAGCGCGACGAGTACGCCAACAAGGTGCTCGCCAACATGATGCGCGACGACGACGAGGACGAGGACGAGGAGAACGCTGGGGGGGACGGCATGAACAACACGCAGCTGGTGGCCATCGCCAGGGCGTTGAAGAAAAAGCTCAACGTCGTCGTGAGGGAGATCGCCGTGAGTGACGCGGGGGGCGCGGCGGCGGCGTTCGCGATGCTCCAGGGGCTGGAGAAGGATCTGGAGACGCGCAGGGCGCGGGCGCTGGGGAGTGTGGGCATGTAGTGGGCACTGGGAGTACACGCATCACCTCGAACGGGTAGCCGTATGAGCATCTAGTCATGTGATATTAGTTTTGGAACCGCACACGCGGGGCCGCGGGCTGAAATGCCAAATGGGCACCTCCGATTACAGACACAACTCACGACGCAGCTGTACCATGTTCCTTCCGCGTATCTCCGCCCGCGTCTTCGTCGCGGCGCTCCTCGCCGCGTGTCAGCTGTTCGCCCGCGCGGACGCCGCGGGCATCACCGACGACCACGCGTTGGCCACGCGCGAGGGCGCTCCGGATGTTTCCCTGTGCGATCGAGCCGATTCCGGCCACCGCCGCGCCACCCAGCGCGGCGACCAGATGCTCAAGCTCGGCAAGCTCGACATCGCCGAGGCGTGCTACCTCGGCGCGCTGAAGCACAAGAACGACTTCCCGATGGCGCTCTACGGCCTCGGCGAGGTGCACACGCAGGCTGAGGACCGAGACGATCTGGCGGAGGCCGCGTACCGACTCGCCATCGAAAACTGGCCCGAATACGTCGACGCGTACATCGCGCTCGGCGACCTGCACGAACGCCGCGAGCGCAACGCGGATGCCGTCGCGTCCTACGAGAAGGCGCTCGAGGTCGCACCGGGCGACGTCATGGCGTGGGAGGCGATCGGCCGCCACTACCTCGCCACATCCGATTTCGACAAGGCGGCAGATTCATACAAACTCGCAGTCACGAAAGCGACAAACGGCGAAACCTCCCCGGGTCTCATCGTCGGCCTCGCCAAGGCTGCCTGGGGCCAAGGCACGCAACTCGACGGCGCGGAGAGCACCAAGAAGTTCGTCGAGTGCGTGTCGCACGCGGAGAAGTCACAGGGACTCGCGCCGGACTTTGGCCAAGCCGCGCACTGGAACGGGAAGTGCCGAACGCACCTCAAGCAGACGAAGAAGGCGATCGAGCTCCTGGAACGGGCGGTCGTCCTGGAGCCGGAACAGCCGGAGCACCACTCGTTCCTCGCGGGTGAGCTCGTGAAGCTCGGGCGGGTCAAGGAGGCGAGGGACGTCATCATGAAGGGCATGCAATGGGTGGAGAAAGACGACGCCGAGAAGGAAAGACTCGCGGAAGCCGCGTCCGCCGAGGTGGACGGAAAAGAAGAACTCTGAGCGCCGAGCCGTCCATCGGGGAACGTCGTCGTCACCAGCCTCTTAATTTGATTAATTTGATTAATAACTCGATCACGCGCGATGCGTTTTCACCGCCTGTCGTATCGGGGATCCTCCCCGGGCCTGGCGCCGGGCTCCTCCCGGCGCCTCTCGCCGCCGCCGCCGCCGCCCCTCGACCCCTTGTCGCCGCCGTCGTAGGGCTTGTGCCTATCCCGGTCGCGGTCGCGGCTGTTCTTCCCGCGCCCGCGGTCAGGTCCCCCGCGCCCGTCACGACGCGGCGACCTGTCCCTGTCACGACCCCCGCCGTTATTGTTATTCCGTCCGCCGTTATTGTTATTCCCGCCGCCGCTCGACTCGTGCGAAAACCGACACTTATCCCCGCGGACGCACTTGCCGATGGAAAAGTCGTGGCACGCATCCTTCCGCCCGCCGTTTGACCCACCCCGTCCACCCCGATCGCCGCCGCCGCCTCCATTCCCGCCACCCTTCGGCTGGTACTTACCCTCCATGGCATCCTCCATGAGGTCCATGGCCTTGTACCTATTCCGCTTATCGGCGCCGAATATGAGCATGAGCTCGTCGCGGGATTCGCCATCCGCCGCGCCCCTGTGGTCTGTCATGAAACAGAACGTGCTCGTCTCCTTCTCTATGCTCCGCAACACGTTCCCGGCCTTGCCGGAGAGCCGCCCGGCTTTTCCAGCGGCGACCGGGAGTTCGAGGACGTCGTCGCGGCCCTTGGGGTCGACGTTGAGCGCGCCTTTGCGTTGTTTCAGAAGCCAGTTGAGGTAGTCCCAGCACCGCCTGCGCTCGTCGCGGTTACCGGCCATGACGGCGATGTCGCCGATGTACTCGAGGATGCACCCGGACGCGGACGCGAGCTTCTTACGCGTGGATCCCTGGATCATTGGGTAGGGTTGGGTTAGGGTTAGGGTTGTCCCTGGATTGTTCGGTGTGCGAGTCGAGTCAAACAGGCGCCTGCGCCGGGTTCATATGTACGGATAGACAAGGGAGCTTCCACGCCCCGCGACGGCATACTAGCCCGCGGGAGTGAGCCAGAGAACATCCGCAAACCAGTAGATTCCTTGTTCGCTTACAAGAGAGCAGAGTGATCGCATGTCGGGCAGGGTGAACCCCGACAGATCTACACTGGTAAGCGCTGCGAGCTCGAGAAGAGCCAAACAAAAAAAAGCCAAGCGATGACCCGCCGGCCGAGATGGGTTGATATGTACGGATAGACAAGGGAGCTTCCACGCCCCGCGACGGCATACTAGCCCGCGGGAGTGAGCCAGAGAACATCCGCAAACCAGTAGATTCCATCTTCGCTTACAAGAGAGCAGAGTGATCGCATGTCGGGCATGGTGAACCCCGACAGATCTACACTGGTAAGCGCTGGCAACCGAGCTTGAGACGGCCCGCCCGTGCGAGTTCAAAAAAACAAAACCAATCCCATCCGTGCGTCCGTGTCGTCGTTCGTACCTGTGCCCCGAGCGCGTACGAGAACTCTTCGTCGTGGAACGGGAACACGTCGTATCCCCACCCGTCACCCTCACCGTCGCCGACTGCAAACAAAACACGACGAAGGTCAGTCCAATTGCCCATACGAGAATTATAAAATGTCACTCACCTTGCTCCAACCGCGCCCGCAGTTCCTTCTTGTCATCCACGAAGAACCCTTTACGCTTGTGCTCCACCGCGCTCATCACCTTCAACTCCGCGCCCCTTCTGCTCCGTCGGCTGCCTAAGATCATGAGCTTCTCCACACCCTCCGTGACGCCGACGGTGGGCACGCCGAAGAACATCAGAGTTCCGTATTCCTCCTCGATGTTTCGAAGGACGATGCCGTTCTTGCCCATCACGTACGCCACGCAGTCGACCGGGACGTTCACGATGGACAGATCGTCGCGTTGGGTACCGCTCGTGTCGACCGTGATGGGCCCCACGCGCTGGCGGAGGACCCACTCGACGTACTGCTTCGCCTTTCTCCGGTTTTCGTCCTTGCCGAAAATCTCGAGGCGATGTTTCCCGGGGACGTCGGCGTCGAGGAGGTCGAGGCGGGCGCCTGCGACGCGCGCCACCTTGTCCTTGGTCTTACCGCCGGTGCCGACGAGGAATGCGGCGTCCTCGGCGCCGATGAGCATCTCCATCGGGGGGTTCTTTCGCGTCTGCTGTGTGCGGGGAAGGGGATGGGACGATCAGTTTTGCTTCACAAAAGCGGTTAGGTCAAAGGGCCGTAACAAGCCACTTTTTCAAGATGGCGCGGGCCGGAGGTGCGCGCGTGCGACGCCTCGCGATCGGTCCATGACCGCGATGATCGTGCGGTCGATCCGAATGAGTCGCGATGGGGTGTTCCGCACCTTCTCCTTCTTGGGTTCGTCCCTCCGTGGGCTTCGCTCGCGCGGCGGAGATCGCTGCCGTTGAGGCGATGGCTGCGATTCGCCGTCGAGCCTCTTCGGTCGGCGGTCGCCGTCGTCCGAGTCTGAATCCGCGTCCATGGGCTGACCCTCCGCCTTCGGCTTGGCATCCGCCTTGACCTCCGCGTCGCGCATCTCGTCGTCGCTCCCACTCATCGCACGTCCGTCGGTCGCCGCGCGCGTGAGGGCTGTGGTACCGGGCGGCGAGAGCAGTGCGAGCCAAAACCTATCAGCGACGGGAAAATCGCGCTCTCCGTCTGTGATATTGTTACGACACCTGCCAGTGGGTCGCGCACGGGCACCCACCGCGCGCCTCGAGATGGTCGTCTTCGGCGGGATGCACCTCCTCGAGGAGGACGATGACGAGGATCTTTTCGGCCAGCGCAAGTCCTTCGACCGCACCACGACGCCGACGAGCGTCTACCTGCCCCCGGGCCGGGCGTGGTTCTCGATGTATAACCAGCGCGTCACAGTGCCGGTGTCCCCGGCGGAGGCTGCGCGCCGACGTAAGCTCGGATTGATCCAGCGCGCGCTCTCGGACGACGTGATGCTGGAGATATTCAAACGCATGGCCCCAATCGCGGTCGCCAGAGCCGCGTGCAGCTGCAGGCCGTGGCGTCTTCTCGCCACGCACGAGGACATCTGGGAAAAGGCGTGCTACGACGCGTGGTCAGGGCGCGAGCCCCGCGAGACGACCGCGCGCGTGTGCAGGGACAGGTACCACGACAGCTGGCGTCGCATGTTCCTCGACCGCGTCCGCGTCCGAACCGAGGGCATGTACGTCTCGCGAAACACCTACGTCAAAGCGGGCATGACCGACGTGACCACCGATAACATTAACCCGTGTCACCTGGTCGCCTACTACCGATACTTTCGCTTCTTCAACACCGGAGAGTTCTACTGCAAAACATCGCCGCAGAAAATCGAAAGCGTCGCGCGAACGTTCAAAGACAGGCGCGCCGCCGCGATGGACAATAACATGTACTACGGCTGGTACTCCACCGCGGTGGTGGACGGCGAAGACGAAGACGAGTCGCGGCAAGTTTTACTTTATTTCTCGTACGGGCAATTAGCATGACGTCGTGTTTTGTTTACAGGCTGCATCTCGAGTCGGCGCCCGTGGAACGCGTCCGCGCGGGAAATGCAAGCGCCGCCCTGCACACGTGGCTCAGACTGCGTTCCACGCACCCGGGCGGAAGCAACCGGCTGGACTTCGTCAAGCTCGTGAGCGTGGACGAGCTAGAGACGGTGCCGCGTCCGGACATTGGGGAATGGAAGGAGATCGACGACCCGGAGATGGCGTACAGAAGGTGAGTTTCTATTTATTTCCGTACTTGTACATGTGTTTATACGGGCAATGTGACTGACGTCGTGTTTCTTTTCATGTAAAGGGCGTGCGGGATCAACGTGAAGCGGTACGTGGGAACTGCTTCGGTGCGGGAGCTGTCGAGGGGTCTGAACACGATGGTGTTCGTGCCGTGGGAGGACGTTCACGACCACGTGCTGAACCAGGGTACCGACAAGATGGACTTCTTCGTCACGGGATGAGACAAGACTCTTAGGATTAGCGGGTTCGCGTGTAGATCGTCTATCGTCGTCAAATGTAAAATGTCAAGGATATTCGTCGATTGGACCGCCCCTCTCAGCGTCCTCTGCCCGCCTGTCGCGCAGCCTTGCGCGCCGCACGCTCCGCCTTTTTCGCCGCGACCCGTCCACCGCCCTCGCCGACCATCGTCCGATTCGCCGCCAAGTTCTCGTCGTTCTTCTCAACCTTCGGAGGCTCCTGCTGCCACCGGGCGTTGACGCGCTCGCCGAAGGATTTCCCGAATGAATCCACGAGCTCGGGCGACAGCTGGTTGGATCGCATGTCAACCTCCTCGATCACGGTATTGGCGGTCAGCAAAGTCCGGATCCACTCCGCGCCGTCGTCGGAGATCTCGTTGCGCTGGATGTCCAGCCCACGCAAACTTGGGTTCTCAGACAGCGCCTCGGCGAGCTCCCACGCGCCCTCGTTGTAAATCTTGTTGTACCCCACGTTGAGCTGCGTCAAGTGCGTGTTCTCGCAGAGCATCTCGGCGACGTCCCCGGCGTGCTCGGCGATGAGGTCGTTACCCCGCAGGTTGAGCATGCGCAGCGAGGTGTTGCGCTCGAGCGTCTTCATCAGCGCTTTGATCCCCGAACGTTCGCCGTCGCCGCCCGCGTTGTTCACCGCCAGATCCAACGAGTACAAACCGACGCTTCTCCGACTCTCGTCCGACCCGTCATCCGCTGACGTGGCGCCGTCGCATTCGTCGAGAGCAGCGACTTCGTCCTCCTCCACGGGTTCCAGAAGCGGCGCGAGCGCCGCGACGCCCTCGGGGCCCAGCACGTTGCACGCCAGGTCCAGGTGCTCCAGCTGTTTGTAGTTGCCGTTTGTCAGAGCCGTCGCGAGCGCGGCGGCGCCGTCGGCGCCGATGGAGTTGAAACCGAGCTGCAAAACCTTGAGCGCGCACGGCGTATGCGCGGTGCCGAGCGCGGTGGCCAACGCGATGGCGCCCTGGCAACCGAAGCCGCTGTGCGCGAGGTCCAGCCGCCTCAGCGTTGCGCCGCACCGCACCGCGCCCAGCCCGATGGACCGGCATCCCTGAATTCCAACCTGGTTATCGCGCAGGTTCAGCCGCGTGATTGGAACTTTGGCCCCGAGCGCGTCACCCAACGCCACCGCGCCCGGGTCGTTTATGTGGTTAGATCCCAGGTCCAGCCAACGGAGTTCGCACACCGGTTCGCGGTCGCCGTACGGGCTCTCGTACGGGCAAACACCCTCGCGGTGCCCGCTCCATTCCTTGCTCCTCTCCGCCTTTTCTTTATTCGAAACGGCTTCCGCGCTGCGTCGGATGGCGCCGGCCAACGACATGGCGCCCGGGTCCTTGATGTTCGCCTTGCGCATGGCGAGCCGCTCCAGCGGGAACCCGCCGCCGTGCTTCTCCATCATCGCCGCGCATCCCCGCGCGGCGCCGCATCCCAACTTTAGCGACCACGACATGTCAACCGATCGCAGGCGCTTCGCGCGCGCCGCCTTCGCCGCGTGCTCGAACACGACGTGCGCGCCGTCCACGCACCCGCTGTGCACCTTCACGCGTCGCATCCGCATCCGCCGATCGCGAAGGATGTACGAAATATCCCCGATCGTCTCCTCGTATCGTTCCTCATCCCTGTGAAACAAAAAAACAAATTGCCCGTCAATCGTCAAATTGCCCATACGATAATTACTTGAAAATAAACGCACCTGGAATCAATCTTTACTCCGACGTCGCACTCGAAGAGCTCCAAGCTTGGACACGCCTCGAACACCGCGTCCACGTCACGGACGCTCCACTTGCCGTTATCACCGAGCGCGGTGCACCGCAACGTACGGAGCTGCGGTGACTCGCGCGCCAAGTCCAGGATATCCCCGCGTTTCGCCAGCCGGGACCCGGTGACGTCCAGGACTCGAGTGGCACCTGTGTGAAGAAAAATACGACGTCAGGTCAGTCTAGTTGCCCGTACGGAAATAAAAATAAACTCACCGCACGCGACGCCTCGAAGGGTGCACAGCGCGGCTTGCGTCGCGGCGCCTCGTAGGTCGATCTCGCGCCACGCGGCGTCCGCGAGGTGCCCGCCGCCTTCGACGTGCGTCCGGGATCCCATGCTCAGGCGCCCGCTGCTCCATCTTGGTTCGCGGCGCAGCGCCGGGGAGGAGGAGAGGGAGATTGGGGATGATCCGTAGACGACTCCGTCGTAGTAGTGATCGTTGGCGACGTCCGGGTCGTCTTCGACGACGATGTCTGGTGACTTGAGTGCGACGCGCTCGGCGCGGCGGACCGCGGCGACCCTCGCGCGCTCCACCGGGGAGAGGTGCGAGAGGACGTGGATGGCGGCGGACGCGTCGAGGTCTGCGAGGAAGACACCCGCGCCGGATTCTGTGAGTTCTCGCGGTGGTGGTGGCGCGGCGGCCATGTCGGCGGCCGCGCGCCGTTCGCGGCGACGCGCGGCTCGCGCGCGCGAGACGTGCGCCCACGGTCGGCCGGACCCCTGCGCGGCGCTCGGGGGCTTATCGCTGTCGCCCTTGCTGTCCGCCTCGCGCAACTCCGCGTCGCTCCAGTCGCTCTCCGAGGCGGTGCCGGCTGAGAGGTCCTCGTCGTCGCCATTCGCGGCTCGATCGCGCGCGCGGATCCACGACGCGTCCCTCACCTCCGGCTCGTCCATCGCGCGGGTCGGGCCCGCGAGGTGGACCGCCCTCAGGCCGTCCGCCAGGGCGTCGGCGTCGACGACCATGTCCGATACGGCGGTGCCGTTCGCTGTGACTCGGAGGCGGGAGTGACTCGGAGCGTCGACAACCTGAGGCGGAGAACCAATCGCGATTCGACGCCTGTTTGGTGCTACGACTAAATATCTCGGTGTTTTCGTTTGTGGGCTAACTGAATCCCATACGTAGTAGCCTAATCTTAATGGCAAACTCGATCCTCCAAAGATATTTGGATATTCCGAGACTTTTTGTACGAGCAAACAGTTATTAGCGAGTCGCTCCAAATGGCGAATTTGTCAAAGCTATCGGTCCATCACGTCCCCGTATTCCGTCCGCACCGTCGCCCTCGGCCTCGCCTTCCGTGTCCGCTCGCCCTCCCGCCTCGCCGCGAACTCACTCGCGTCGAACATGTCCGGCGTCGCCCTCGCCTCCTCGCCCTCGAACGGCGACAACGCGTCCACACCTCTCCGGATGCGTTCTTTTCGTCTCCGGGTCCACTCCATACGCCGCTCACCCCTTCGCTCGCTCGCTGAACTCTTTCGTTTATCATCCGAGCCGTGTGCGTCGTCGTCGACGGTCCCCCACGCGTCGCCGCGTCGCATCCCCGCCGCCGCGAGCGGATCACGAAATACGCGGTCGAACCCCGCAGACGCATCCATCGACGAAGTCCCCGCCCTCGACGATTCCCGTCCCTCGGACGCCGCCCCGCTCGGTTCGTCTGAGAGGTCCACCACGGAGCGGTGTTCCCCGACACTCGTGTGTTCCCGTTCGCGTTCGCGGACGCGGCGCCTCGCCTCGGCCTCGGCGTCCGCGCGGATGTCCGCGGTGCGGCGGACGTCGGCGGCGGGCCGTCCGAGATCCTCCCTTCGCGCGGCGTCCCTTCGCTCGCGACCCGTCTGAACGCCGCGCTCCGCCTCTCGCCTGCGCCCTTCCCTTAAGACTCGCTCGCGAAACGACCCACCGGCGTCGTCTATGTTCGTGTCTCCCGTCACGGCTCGAGCGGTGACCGTGTCAAAGCCCCCCGCGCTCGCCGTGGGCGCCTTGGCCAGCATCGGATCGTTCGGCGCGTTTTTTCGAACGATGTCCGCGGCGTATTCACCGAGCTTTGAGTCATCGAGTGTGACGAGCCGCTCGAGGCATGCGCGCGCGGCGGATCTCGCTCCGTAGAAGGCGCCGGTGACGCCGAACGATGCCGCCGCGAGGTACCGTCCGATCCGCTGGGTCTTGAACGCCGGGAAGAACTGCAGGACGGTGTTGGTCCCCGCGCCCGTGACGTACCCGGCGACGACGGCGCGTGACTGCATCTGCTCCTCGCACCGCTTCAGCGCGCCGCGTTCGTCCTTCGTGAGCTCGTGGCGTTCCTTTCGGATCTTGACCATGAGCTCGAGAAAGACGCTGGGCACGTCCGCGCGCGACGCGTCGCGGCTCGGGATGATGGGCCTGCGCGTCGTGGAGATCGACGTGGCCGACGACGAGGGCGGGTCGCCGGTCGCGCGGCGGTCGAACCCTTCGAGCGATGGGGACGCGATGTCGGCATCCCCGTACGCCATCGCCGCTCACCGAACCGGAGGGGGATTTTGGGTCAGCCGGAGCGGGAACCCAGCGCGGGGCGTTGTGACCGCGTGGAGGATATGATAACACCGTGTGATTAAAAAGAACTCGACGAGTTGAAAAAGTTTCTTCAGAGTGAGCCTGAAAAGATGTTGTCACAAGCGAGGGGCTTGCAGATGAGACGGCGCGTCGAAAGGAGTCGCTGTGTCGACTGTTCAAATAAGGACCGGTTCCGAAGACCACCGTGTCCCCTAAGATGCTAAGTGTGTGAAAATACGCCCACTGGACGTCCCTCCAAACCAGAAATAAACCTCCTCCCTTTTCGCCAGTGTACAACCCAGGCCAGCCACCGCGCTGCCGGGAAAAAAATGCAGTGACGAAGGCACCGCAACCGCCGCCGCTACCTCGCGCCCGCCACGAGCACCGCGTTTCGCGTGGTACTCCTCGAGCTCATCAACCTCGCCACCGCCGGTACGTCGTCCGTGCACAGGTACCCAACGCCGAGGTCAACCTGCCGCTCCACCAAGTCCAAATCGCTGTTCGGTCCCCCGTAAGAACCCAGCATCAGACCCGACGCCCGGACCCGCTGCGGCACCGTCGGGTCGTTCCGCAGGACATCCGCGCGGATCACCAGCCCCACCAGGTCCGCGTCGATCGCCGTCTTGATCGCCGCCTCCACCGTGCACCGCCGGACGTCCTCCTGCCCGGGCTGGCAGTTGGTGATGAACATCACGGGGTACAATCCTTGCAGCGTCCTCATGTGAATCGCGGCGTCGGGGTCGAACGTGCTGAACGCGACTCGTCGTCTGGGATGCGACTTGCACACCGCGAGCGTGGCGCGGAGTTCCATGACCATGCGCGCGGGATCCACCTTCTTACCCCCCGGGAAATCCTCCGGCGTGCCGAATTTGAGTTCCAGGGAGAAGCCCAGGGAGTTCGGCGCCTTGGTCATGAGTTCGTGTAAAGTCGGGATCTCGTCCTCGACGTCCATGATCCACGGCGCGGGGGCTTCGGTGCCCGCGAACTTGCGGTACAACACGACGGGTTCCTCCGTTGGGGACATGGGCGCGACGGACTTGGATATCCGCGCGCGTTCGCCGCACTCCTCCTCGCTCAGGTAGCCGCTGGTGCCGGCGGAATCCGCACAATCCGAGACGTTTGTGAAATCTTCGAGTTCGAACTCGTCACCCTCGGAACCGGAATATTCCAATTCGGACGACGGACGCGAGCGGGTCGCCTTCACCGCGCGCGTGTCGCCAATCTTGGCAGCCTCCGCGGTTGCGATGGCGGCGCGCGACACGCGCTTGAGCTCGTCGAGGGTGAGGTCGCGAATCGCGAAGTTTTCCACCTCGCCGTCGCCCCGTCGCACCGAGATGAAGTCGTCGTGCCACAGCACCGGCACGCCATCTTTGGTCACCTGGACGTCAAACTCGGACCAGTCCGCGCCGAAGTCGTGCGCGGCGATGATTGACGCGACGGTGTTCTCGCGGATGCCGCGGCCGGGCTTGAGGTTCATGCCGAGGCCGCGGTGCGCCACGACCGCGCATCCGGACTCCTCGAACAGCCCGGGGATCTGCGACGCGACGTCGGGAAGCCCCGCGGGGACCTCCTCCACGTGCGCCTCCTCCTCCTCCGTGGAACAAGTTCGGTCCGGACTTCCGGGCGGGGTGACGTTCGCCAGCGCGGAGGACACCGCGGACAGCGAGCGATGGTGCGAGTGCGCGTGCCTGAGAATGCGAGCTCTGGGCTCGCGCCTAAGTATGGAAACCGGTTGGTTGACCATCACTGTCGCCAGGGTCGAGGCCATGCGCGGGGGGGCGTAGACCTAGAGAATGGCGATGTCGACGCCGCAAACGCGTGAAAAGAATCCGAGGACTCGCGCGAGAAATCACCCGCGGTCGAAAAAAATGGAATATACCACGACTAACTAACCGTACACGTCGAGAAATTCTTTTTCAAAATCAGCATATTCTGAAAAATATGCCAGGTCGATCCTACGTGGAAACCGTAACGCATTCAAGCTATTGGACCCTCGTGCTGACTCAGGAGAATGAGAGATCGAGAGATCGTCAGCCCGCACTGCTGGACAGTGATGATTTATTAGTCCGAGGGAAAACGCGTGAAAAGTTCCGAGGGGTGTTGCGGGTTCGGTGTCGTGAGAACATCTCTCGGAAAAAGATCCCGCTTGCGAAGACTTTGATTCTTTTTTTCGTGTCGGCACAGTTTGCGGGTCCCCAACGGGAGGATCGGGGGATGGGATGATGGGGGGTCGGCTCCTGGTGTTTAGCCTATTCCTCCTGGTTCAATGCATGTCCTTGACGACGACCGCGACTGTCGTCGTCGAGCCGAGGCCGACGGTGGACGTGGACGGGTACGCCGAGTGGACGCGGGCGGTGCGCGCGACGCTCAGGCTTCGCGCGCCGGGGCTCACGCGAGTTCCGGGGAGTTCCGAGGGTGCTGACGACGATGCTGTGCCTTCGGAGTCCACGGACGACGGCGCCACAAGGAACATCAACGACGATCGCGTCATTTACGTACCCGACCCGCCGAGGAAGCCGTGCGACGAGACGGGATGCGGCGGGGGCGCCTGCAACAACGAACTCGGCGCGTGCCGATGCCCACTCTCGTTGTCCGGCGACAACTGCGAACACTTCGTCCCGGCGCGATGCGACGAAGACCCGAGCTGGCCGCGCGAGCTCGTGGGCGTCCAGTACAAGTCGCGGTGCGCGGGAGAATGCGACCTGACCGCGGCGAAGTGCCGATGCGGCCGGGGAACGCACGTCGGCGGCGGGGACGCGAATGCCCACACGACCGCCTCGGGTGCCCAAAAATCGGCACCCCCAACCTCGACGACGCCGCAACCCAAGAACGGCACCGCGTACGCAGGGCCGTACGCACCGGGCGATACACCTATGAGCAAATACCCCGACCGGCCCATGCAGCAGTGCTACTACGAGGGCATCTTAAAAGACAGGGCGTGGCACAGGAACCTGGCGTGGGATCGATGGAGGGGCGCGCCGGCGGATTCGTTTTGGCAATCATCGCCAAAAAACCAAACCCAGACCAACTGGTGCTCGCTGGACCCGTCCGGCGATGGAACCACCCACGTGGAACCGGCGGTGAGGTGTACGTGCTTTGACGGGTACTTCGGCGACGGGTGCGCGCAGAGGGTCAAGCAGTTCTGCCTCAACGACTGCTCCGGCTTTGGCAATTGCGAGCATGGGCTGTGCCGATGCGACGAGGCGCACTTCGGCGCCGACTGCTCGCAGCTCACCGCGGGGGGGATCGTGCCGACCGGTGTCGGGTCCGGGTACGACACGGGGGGGTCGGGGGATGTAAAGAAGAATGGGGTGGCTCCCGACGGTGGCACGAGGCGGCGGCACCATCACACGCCGATCGAGCTCGCGGACAAGTCAGAAAAGGCTTCTCCCGAATCGGCCGCTTCCACTGCTTCATCGAGTCGCACTCGTACGCACGCCAGGCGCCCGCTCGTGTACGTCTACGACGTGCTCCCACAGTTCACCACATCGCAGCTGCAGCACAGACAGGACGTGCGCAAGTGCGTGACGCGGTACGCCGAGGGGGGCAACGCGACGCGGTGCGTTTATTTTAGTTTCTGTATGGTCAATCAGACTGATGACGCCGTGTTTCTTTTTACAATTCCAGGTTTGAAGACAACCTTTACGGCGCCGAGGCGGCGCTGCACGAGCTGTTTTTGGACTCGCCGCACCGCGTGGACGACCCGGCGATCGCGGACTTCTTCTTCGTGCCCATGTACCACTTCTGCTTCATCTCCAGGCTGCAGCAACCGACGCCGGGGCACTCGCAAGAGCTCTTCGCTCAAACCAGGGGAGCCGGATGCAAATCGGGCGGGTCGCACGCCGACGCCGTTTTCCAGCACCTGTTCACGCCCATGTTGCGGCACATAACGCACGATTACCCGTGGTGGAACCAGACGAACGGCGCGGACCACATCGTCCCGTTTCTACACGACGAAGGTGCGTGCTACGCCCCGAAAGAGTTCGCGGCGGCTACCCTGTTGGTGCACTGGGGTCGCAGAGACGTAAATCCGGAATCATGCACCGCGTTCCAGGTGCACTCATTCGGCGATCGTGAACGAGACGAGAACTTCAAGGGGTGCGAGGTTAAACGCGCGGATATGCTCGCGGGCTCGCCGCCCGGTCGTGGCGCCTGCTACAGGCGCGGGGTGGACATCGTGATACCCCCGTGGAGAACCCCGAAACAAGTGAGTTTCTTTTTATTTCCGTATGGGCAATGTGAATGACGATGTGTTTTGTTTACAGTTTGCGTCGTCGCCGTTGCTATTAGCGGCGAGCTCGGGCGCCGCCGCCGCGAGGCAAACCGCGTCGCCGTCGTTCAAAGACGCGCTCGCGGACGACACACACGACGTCCACGACGTGGAAGACCACGCCGCGCGCGCGTTGCTCCGCGCGTCCGTCGACGCCACCGTGCGTTACGCTCGAACGTCGGCTCGCGACGGACCGTTTTTTTTATTCCGCGGCGACATCCGCGAAAACAATCCGAAGCATTCGCGGGGGACCCGGCAGGAGGCGTTCAGGTTCTACGGGCCCGGCAAGGCCAAAGCGTCGCATGACGTCATCGTGGATGCGGGCGCGGAGACGTACAGGCGTGAGCTGGCCACCGCCACGTTCTGCGGGGTGTTCCAAGGTGACGGGTGGAGCGCTCGGTGAGTTTATTTTTATCTTTGTACGGGCAATGAGACTGACGTCGTGTTTTTTACCAGGTTCGAGGATGCGATTCTCAACGGTTGCGTCCCGGTCGTGGTCATGGACGACGTCGACGTGGCGTGGGAAGGGTACTTGGACGTCCAGTCTCTGTCGGTACGTCACCCGCGGAGTGAGATGCACAGCTTGGTGGAGACGCTGCGGTCGATTCCGGTCGAACGGGTGACGGCTTTGCGCGTCGCCGGCGCTAAGAGTTGGCACAGGTGAAGTTTATTTGGATGTTATGTATGGGCAACTAGTCTGACGATTTTGTTTTGTTGCAGGTTCGCGTGGTTAGGGTACTTCGCGGCTGAGCGCGAGCGTGAGCGCGCGGGGCTCGTGACGCTCGAGGACGATGGATGGCACAAGGATAGGGAGACGCTGGGGAAGATCGCGGGGGTGCACGGCGCGGATGCGTTCGAGACGCTGCTGCAGGTGCTCAGGCACAGGCTCGTGGAGCGCGAGAGATTAGTTCAGTAGCACTGGCACGAGCCAGGCTTGATTTCCGTAATCAGTCATGGATTTCGTATGGATCCTATTATGAATTGGGGATTTAGACGTTTTCAAGGCGGAATCTTGACTGCTTACTTGTACTTCGCGTGACTATTAGCGATTGATCGCGAAAAGGTTTTCCGTTCAAAACTCCGATGGATCTAGATCTGACCGCCGAACACTCAGCCCGGCGCGGAGTGCGTGTGACCCGAACGCCCGCGGCAGCAGTCTCGCGTGCTTAACCGCGTTCGATTGAAAGGCGTCCAGTCGCTCGGGGAGTAGTGACCTACGCGGGTGCGGTACCGGAGACGCGGAGATGGGCGCTAACCAGTCCGGCCTGGGAGGACCCGGGGGCCCCGGCGGGGGACCCGGCGAGGAGAAGAAGAAGGAGAAGAAGAAGTGGCAGCCGCCCCCGCCGCCGCAGCGCGTGGGCAAGAAGCTCAAGAAGAAGGGCATCGACGGCGCGACCCGCCTGCCCGACGTCGCGCCCGCGTCCAAGTGCCTCCTCCGCAAGCTCAAGCTGGAGCGAGTCAAGGACTGGCTCCTGATGGAGGAGGAGTTCGTGACGAACCAGGAACAGATCAAGCCGCACACGGAGCGCGCGGCGGACGATCAAGGCAAGGTGGACGAGCTCCGCGGATCACCGATGTCCGTCGGAAACCTCGAGGAGATCATCGACGACAAGTGCGTCCACCTACCCGCCTCGTAACCCGCCTCTTCACAGAACCCAGATCTGCCCAGATCCCTATTTCCCACACACACACACAGCTGTGAACTCCACATCTTTGTTTTTCAACCCAACGACTGACCGGACGATCCCCAACACCAACCCCCCCTTACTGTCACAGCCACTGCATCGTGTCGTCCAGCAGCGGCCCGGAGTACTACGTCTCCATCATGTCCTTCGTCGACAAGTCCCAGCTCGAACCCGGGTGCTCCGTGCTCCTTCACAACAAGACCAACGCCGTCGTGGGCGTCCTCGCCGACGACGTCGACCCCATGGTGTCCGTCATGAAGGTGGACAAGGCCCCGCTGGAATCGTACGCCGACGTCGGCGGCCTGGAGGAACAGATACAGGAGATCAAAGAAGCCGTGGAGCTGCCACTGACCCACCCCGAGCTCTACGAAGACATAGGCATCAAACCGCCGAAGGGCGTGATCTTATACGGTGAACCGGGAACCGGTAAGACGCTGCTCGCCAAGGCGGTGGCGAACTCCACGTCAGCATCATTCCTGCGCGTCGTGGGCTCGGAGCTCATCCAAAAGTACCTCGGCGATGGACCCAAGCTCGTCAGGGAACTCTTCAGGGTCGCCGAAGACATGAGCCCGTCCATCGTGTTCATCGACGAGATCGACGCCATCGGTACCAAACGCTACGACTCAAACTCGGGAGGCGAAAAAGAGATTCAAAGGACGATGATCGAACTCCTGACCCAGATGGACGGGTTCGAAGCGCGAGGTGACGTCAAGGTGATCATGGCGACGAACAAGATTGAAACCCTGGACCCCGCGCTGCTCCGCCCGGGGCGCATCGATCGCAAGATCGAGTTTCCCCTCCCCGACGTCAAGACCAAACGGCACATCTTCGGGATTCACACGTCGCGGATGAACCTGTCGGAAGATGTCAACATGGAGGAGTTTGTCATGGCGAAGGATGAGCTGTCCGGCGCGGACATCAAGGCGCTGTGCACGGAGGCTGGCTTGCTGGCGCTGAGAGAACGCCGGATGCAGGTGACGCACGACGACTTCTCCAAGGCGAAGGAGAAGGTGCTCTACAAGAAGAAAGAGGGCGTCCCCGAGGGTATGTTCATGTAGGCGTTAGAGACGGTCAATTCTTACAGTATGATTAAACGGGTTAAACCTCGAATCACCTCACGAGTTCGTCACCAGCGAGCCATCGAACCGACTAATCTCGTCGAAGCTCCGCTGATAATCGCTCCATGTCGCGGTAGTCCAGCGCCCCGCTCGACCGCCCGTCCTCCACGCACCGCACCGCCGCGCTCGCCAGCGTGTCCACCGTCACCGGCCTATCCACGAACGGCAGCCCGATCGCGTTACCCACGTAAAACGCCCCCACCGCGGGCATCGCCGCGGGTTTATCGGGGCTATACACGAGGCTGGGCCGGAGGCACGAGCCTCGAATCGCGCCCGCCTCCGTCATCTCGCCAAGCCGCGCCTCCACCGCCCGCTTGGCCACCAGGTACTCCTCGAGCCACGCCACCGGCGCTTTGAAGTCCCAGCGCGCCTCCGCGGCGGATACGAACACGAACGGCACCGCGTCGTTTTCATTCTTCGCGACGCACAAGTCGGCGGCGGCGTTTGCGGCGTTGAAGGCGGTGATGCGGGTCACGTCGTCGTAGGTTGCGCCTGGTGTGGGCTTGGATCCGCTTCCCGACGCGAGGGCGTTGATGTCGGAGGCGAGGAGCATGCCCACGGCGTGGATGCAGCCGACGAACCCGCCCTCCTGGAGCACCGCCGCGATCGTGTCTTCCCGCGTGCAGTCTCCCTTGCGCCAGTCCACGCGTTGCATGATGTCGCTCGGGTAACGGTGGGGGTCGCCCGGTGGATCGCCTCGCCGTGAGATGGACACGACGTCGTACCCGGACGACAGCGCGCGCTCGCAGATCTTGCTCCCGATGAAGCCCGTGCCGCCCAAGACCAGGAGTTTGCCCTTCTCATCGCCACGCACCGACTCAGCCTTCGCGGCGTTGTTGACGACACGCGAGAGCTGACGTGGCCGCCCTTTTAGTCGATGGGCGATGCGACGCGGGGCACCCGAGTGAGGTAAAGTGAGCGAGTTGAGCGCGGTGGTGGCCATGACGACGTCGGATACACGCGCGTGATCGGTTCGTGATCCTCGCGAGCGCGCGTGATGAGTCCGCCGATGGGGCTTAACGCTATGAGGGTACAGTAGCTCACCCTCGGAACTTTCAGCGGAGCCAGTTTGTCAAGTGGACGGGCTCTCACAATCCAGATCTCTCACAATCCGCACGAACCGCCAGGGTTCGCACGCACGGGATGGCGTCGGTGGAAGCGCTGAAGCGCGAGCTCAAGGATCTCAAGGACAAGCGGCATGAGATACACCAGCGTGAGAAAGGGCGAGGAAGGCACGTATACGGCGGCAGGGGCGGAGGCAGGGGCCACGAGTCGTCGTTCGATCGGGGCGAAAACGACGGCGGGCGCGCCAACAAGCGCCACCGCACCTCCCTCGACGGCGACGTCAACGTGAACGGCAACGGCGACGGCGGCGCACCCCCGCCACCCGGCGGCTACGCGCACGCGCCCAACGTCGACACCCGCCCGAAGGACGCGCCGGGCCTCGCCAAGGACGAGGGCGAGAAGAGGCGCGGGCGACGGATGTTCGCGGGCCTGCTCGGTACCCTCAAGCGCCACCGCGACGAGGAGAAAGCCGTCGCCGCGGTGACCGCGCAACGCCGCTCCGTCATCGAGCAGGCCGAGACGAAGGCCCGAGAGGTCACCGACAAGCTCAGGCAGCACGACGCCGCGTCGGGCGCGGTCCAACGCGCGCGCGATCGCGCGCGAACCGCCGAGATCGATCTGAAAGTCGCCGAGAAGGAACTGGAGGTCAAGCTCGCGGATCGCGTCGAACGAACCGCGCGGTACGCGGGATGCGCGCGGACCGGCGCCGAGTGCGGACGCCCGCGGGTCTTCTACAAGCCCAAGACGCACACGAGCGACACGAGCGCCGCGGTGGAGCTCGCGGCGAAGGAGACTGACGAGGAATGGAACACGACCGTCGCCAACTCGGAGGAGAAGGTGGAGCGGATGCGACGGACGTGCGAGGAGGCGACGCGGGAGCTGGAGGAGGCGGAGGCGAACGCGCCGGAGGGTGCCAGCGACGACGACATGGACGCCGATGGGAAGGAGACGAACGGGGAGAAGAAGAAGAAGATGAGCGACGGGGACGATCGCTTGGACAAAAATTGCGAGGGTACGCCGGAGGACGGTGAGCTCAAGGATGGCGAGAAGAGCGACGGGGACGAGGACATGGGCGACCTGGAGGAGGGCCCAGACCCCGAGGGGCTGGAGGACATGCTCGCCGGGAAGTGAAGCGCGAAGTAACTCTTACGCTTAATCGCGTAGCCGCCGTTTGTGAAATATCACATTACACTTTTCAACGTTTGATTATCCGAAGTACGTCCCGGTTGTGCGCGCTCAGACCTTGCGCCTCGAGGTCGCCGTCCAGCCCGTCGCCCCACGCGTTCACCGCGGACTCGTCCCCCCAAACCGTCGTCTTCCGCCGGTTCATATCCCCAGCCTTCTTCGCATCCGGCCGCGGATTCCAACCCACGACGAACTCGCCGTGGTTTTCCTTCAAGTACAGACACAGCCGCGAAGGCACGTTCGCGTCCCTCAGCGCCAAGTGAAACTCCGCGGACTCGAACCACGGCACGGTGTGATCCGCGCAGCCGGCGAGGAGGTACGTCGGCGGGAAGGCGCCCGGCGCGGCGACGCCCGACAACGTGGCGTCCGCCGAGGAGTCCGCGAAGGCGGGAAGAGCGGCTCCGTCGATGTCATTCTTCTCCGACCCGGTTTGCCGCCAGTACCCGGACATGCGCGCCGCCTCGTCGCCCGCGAGCGCGCCGGGCGATGGACCTGGAACCGGCGTCACCCTCGGCGACTCCAAGGACCGTTCCTTCTCCAACGACACCTCGGGCGAGGAGTCAGAGCCCGTCGACTTCATCTCGTCGACCAATCGAGCCTCGGCCACCGCGGCGGCTTCCTCGACGATGTCCGCGACGGGGACGCACATGTCCGCGTCGCCGTCGGAGTCCAAAACCATGCTCATGGGCGCCCACTTGATGGAATTCTCCTTCTTCTTCGCCGCGGCGGTGAAGGCGGCCTCGGCGGTGGCCTTCGCAGCCGCAGATTCGGCGGCGGCGGCTCGTTCCCGATCGACTCGTTCTCGCTCCTCGACGTCGGCGTTTGTTGAAATTTGAAACGCAGGGTTGGATCCGACGACGTCCGCGTTGGATCGCAAAACCCGGAGTGGTGAGCATTCCACGAACCGTTCGACGCCGCCCATGCACCGTCCCATCGTGCTCACCATCGCCACGCCTCGGCTGTCCTCGTAGTCGTAGTGCCTCGGTATATCGTACACGCCGCACAAACCGACGTAACTCTTTGGCTGTCGTTTGTCGGTTAATTGTAGGTGCGATGCGGTGGGCGGGACGACGCCGCACCTGTGCAGCAACGCCATGGAGCATATGTGCGCGCCCGCGCTGTGCCCGAGTAAGGTGACGCGCTCCGCGTCGCCGCCGTACCTGTCCACGTTGTCGAGCGTCCAGGTGATGGCGTCTGAGACTTCGCGCCACATGGTATCCGCTTTGGCTTTCGGGAAGAGGGTGTACGTCGCGACGCACGTCACCACGCCCTCTTCCGCGAGCCTGGACGCCATCGGTGCGAACTGCCACTTCTCACCCACCGCCCACACGCCGCCGTGGACGAAGAGAGCCACCGGGAGCTTGTCGAGGCTTGTCAATTCATCGTTCGATTCTTGACCGAGGGGCATCGATGACTCGGAGACGGTCTCGGAGACGGCGCGCGCGGCGTCGTCGATGGATACGCCGCGGGGCAGGTATATGTCCATGACCGCACGCGGCGCGTCCGCGTACCGGACGTCCCGTGCGATGCTGACGCCGTCCTTCTTCGCCGCGCGATTCGCCGCGTCGGGCAGCGACTTGTGCGTGCGCATGGCGCGTATGCCGTAGGGTACCATCTTGAGCACGCCGGTGAACTCGTCGAAGACGATCTTGGCGAGTTGTCCGGCGCGCCGCATCTTCCCCTCGCGCGTGGGAACCATCGCGATGTCCTGCGTGGGATCGGAGGTGGAGACGGCGTCGGTCGTTGGGTGTTCGCGGAGAGTTTGGCGGTCATGGCGTGGGTTCCCGCCGTGTGAGTTTCTCGTGGGGAGGGGTCGGGAATGCGCGGGGAACGCGCGCGCGGTGTATCTGGCGAAATCGACGACGCGGGGTGAACGCGTACCGCTGGAATGGCCTTGAGGCCCTCGATGAAACTCATCGTCGCAGGCGCAGTGTCCTCGCCGTGCACGCGTGCCCAAGTGGCGCCGTTGTGCTCCAATTTTCACTTGACCCCGCTGACAGCTCAGCAGCGTGGCCTCGCCTCAGCGCACTCAGCGCGGCTAGCTTTTTTCCGTTCCCGGCGTGTCTCCGCGCCACTGCGCCCGGCACGCACGGGCGATGAGCCAGTTCGGACCCCGCGCCGGGCCCGGCGGCAAGCGAAGCGGGTTCTCCAAGGAGACGGAGGCTTTCCTCAAGGGTGCGACGCCCGCCGCGCCGCCGTCGTGACCGTTCCCACGATCTCCGTCCCAGTCAACGACCGTTTTGTGCCGTGGAATGCATGTTCATCCGATCACCCACGTCCTTTCCCTGACCATGAAACCACACCCAACCGTGATTCATTCACGCAGAGACGCTGGAGGCGAGCGGCGCGTCCAGGCGAGCCGTGGACGGCATCCTCACCACCGGCAACGTCGCAGCCGCGCCGACCGAACGACGAAGCGGGACGAACCATCCGCGTAACCCGGGCCGAGTGGTGGCGCCGGCGGTTGGCAGACGAACCCATACGGACGTCGCGCCCGCGCTTCCCGATCGGTTCGCGGGTATACGCACCAAGGAAACGATCCAGGCGTTAAATCCCCGGGCGCCGGAGCCGTGGACCGGCCGGGGTATCCCGCGGGGACGGGACAACGACGCGGAGAAACAACGATTGCAGAGGCGGTGAGTTCCTTTCAACTATTTCCATACGGGCAATTAGACTGATGACGTCGTGTTTTTGGTTTACAGGATGGAGCTTGACGGTAAAGAGACGTTGCCGCCGCCGCGGAAACTGTCGGAGATGGACGCGCCGATTCCGGAGCCACGACCCCAAACGCGGTTCGAGGAGATGGAAGAGATGTTCGGGGCGATCGTGGGTGAGATCGAGGAACGAGAGACGTTCTTGGCGGAGATGACGACGCTGGGCCGGGGTGACAAATACGAACTCGAGATCAAAAGCGAAATCGCCGACCGGGTGAACCAGCTCAAAGGGCTGGACGATGCCCTGCGGTCGGCGTCGGGTTTGCGATAGGCACAACTTAGGTACGCGTCGATAGGTACGCTTCGATCGCGTTCACGGTAATATTAGATTTTCTGAATAGCGTGCCTAACGAACAACTAAGGAGTCTCCCACTTAAAGCCGGGAAGTATACACGGGCGACAGACACGAGCGCCGCCCCATAAAAACCCAGCCAATCCCTCAACAAACCAACCAACCCCCCTCTCACGCCGCCCCTCTCTCGAGCGACGTGGAGAATCGACAGTTTTGTCGATTAAGCGGAGGATTCGTCCGCGGCCGCCTTGGCAGCCGCCTTCTTCTCCTTCTCCGCGAGGCGCTCCGCGGTTTTTCTCTTCTCCCTCGCGAAGATCTCCTTCTGCAACTCCTTGGCCGCCGCCAGCTTGGAGAGGAGGCCCTTGTACATACCGAGATCCCCGTTCACCTTCTTGAGCGTGAGGCCCGCGGCGTCGGCGATCTTCTCGAGCGCGGCGGGCTCGGTGGCGCCGCCGAGCTCGAGCATGCGGAAGAGCCCGATGGCGTCGTAGCGCGAGTACGCAAACTTGTTAGCCTCGCACTTGCCCTTGATGTCCGCGAGGATGGGCATCGCGAGGAGGGCGTCCACGCCGCCGGCATCCTTGGCCGCCGCCGCGAGCTCCGCGGCGTCCTTCCTGCAGACGTTCGGGTCTTCGCCGAGCGCCTCGACGAAGCAGTCGAAGATCTTAGCCTTCTCGTCGTCGGAAGGGAACCCCTCGAAGAGCTGGTCGTACACGGACACGAACCCGAGGGAGGAGAGCTTGGAGTAGCTGTACTTGGTGGAGTAGCGGACGAAGTGCTGGTTCACGAGGAGCTCTTGCACCGCCACCGACCAGATGGACGGGATGGGGAAAGGGTAGGACTCCACGAACTTGCGCTTGGTGTCAGCCACGGTAACCTCTGTTTGAGTAGCGGAAGATGGAGGAAAGTGAAAGACGTCGTCAGTCGATGTTCGGAGGATGCATGTCGGGTGTCGCGGGAGGGTACACACGTACAAACGCGCGGCTGAACCGGCCAGATCGCGCTCGAGGAAAAAGGGCGATGGAAAAAGGTCCCGATGGAAAGTTCCTCGGCGTCGACGAGGCGCGCGGGATCGCGCGCGCGGAGGGTGCGCCGCGATGCGCGAACGGGTTCCGAACGCGGAGTTCGATCGTCTCGATCGATACCGCGTCCGATCGGGACTTGATAGGACCGTAGACGCACGGGATGCACGCACCGTTGAGGTCGACGGCGGCCTGGATGGCGAGGGCGCGCCTGCTGGTGGCCTTGGGGGCGACGGTCGCGGCGCGCTTGTGGAAGCGCTGGCCGCGGACGGAGGGCGCCACGCGGCAGGTCGCGGCGGAGGCAGAGACGCAAGACATATTCGTTCTTGGTTTGTGAAACGGGTCCTTCGCTGCGGCGTGCGGCGTCGGGTAATGGCCACCGCCGCGCGACCTTTTCCCTTCAAGCTATCCTACAGAGCGAATTCTGCCAAGCGCACGATCGGCCACGTCATCGACATCGTATCGAACGGATATTGTACGGTTATCAGTCACCAAACTTTGTAAATTTTGGACCCATTTTTTGTGATTGATTTTTCACAGTCTCACAGTTCAAAAGCGAAAAAAACGCAGATGCCCAGTCTACCTAAACGCGTCCTGCTGATGCTCAGTCGGCCCGCTCGGATAGAACGGCCTCGGCGACCCCGGCGGCGACCGCGCCAACGACGACGGCGGCGCACCGACCGCGTACGTACCCACATCCCCCAGCGTCTCCGCGTACGAACCCAGCACGTCACCGTAGTCGTACCCCCGCGGCGGCGGCGACGAGTACCGCCGTTCATTTTCAAAGCGTCTGTCATCCGTGGGGGGCGGCGCGAGTGCGTGGTTTCCGTGCCGTGGCGATCGCGCGCCGCGCGGGGAACCGTCGGGCGACCTCGCCAACGTCACAGCCTCGAGCGCGCGTGCCGCGGAGTCGCTCACTGAATGCCCCCGCGGCGTCGCCGCCGCCGGCGGTCGCGAGCGCGGCGACGGCGGCTGCGACCTTTCTCCCGTCGGTGTCCTCGCGCCCGACGCCCTCGCCGCCGCCCGCGCCGCGCTGTGCTGCCCGGGTACGTACCCGCCCGCGGATGCGTAGTCCGGGAGATTGGACGCGCGCGGGGACCCGGGGGGCGTGCGCGAGGGCGAGCGAACGAGCCGAGCCCCGCCGCGCCAGCCGGCGTCGGTTCGGTGCGCCGCCTCCTCCGCGGCGAGGGCGAGCGGGTTATCGGAGTTCGCGTTGACTCCCCCGCGTGCGCTCGGGGCGGGTGAGCGCGGGCGCGTGAGGGTGAGGCGCTTGGGAACGACGCGCGGGGGAGTCAACGACCGGGCCCGCGGCGTCGAACCAAGTCCGGATGACGAATCCGTCCCTAAAGAAGCCGGTCTCCCTTTCCGCGGGGACGTCCCGGGCGATCGCGACTGCTCCATGCGCTGCACGTGCGCCGCCATCGCGCGGTCCAATCGCTCGGGGCTCGGGCTCGACGGCTTCCGCGGCGCTTTGGAGCGCATGGAGTGGTCGCCGTACGCGGCGCGGCGCGGGTCCACGTAGTCCCTCCACGGCTGCTCTCTTTCGCTTCCGTGCATCCCCGCGTAGCCGCCGCCCCCATCGTCCCCCCCGGCGTCCAAGCGTGTTAACAACGTGTCCAACTCGCCGTACAGCGCGTCGAACAGCCTGTCCGCGCGTGAAGAAGCCCCGGGCGGCACCGCCCTGCGAAGCTGCGACGCGATGTCACGAAGTTCGAGCTCGGATTGGATCGCGTCGTAATCGCCCCGCGTCGCGAAGTCCGACGAGTTTACGGTAGCCTTCGTTCCCCCCGGCCGACCGACGCGGCCGGCCTCGAGCTCATCCACGCGGTTCTCGTACGCGCGCATCTTACGCCCGCGACGTTCAACTTCGGCGGCGAGCTGGGTGCTGTCCTCGCGCAAGCCGCTCTCGCGGGCGCGGGCCAGGGCGGCGTCGCGTTGAGCCTCCTCGCGCCGAGCCTCGCTCCGCGCCGCGGACAGCTGTGAACGCTGAAGCTCCGCGCGAAGCGCCACGATCTGCCGCTCGTGCGCCTGAAGGCGACGGAGCTGGTCGTCGTGTTGCCTTGAGTGCAGGTCCATGAGCCGCTCGCGTCGACGAAACTCACCCACGGTTTGTTCCAGCTCGTCCACTTTTTCTTCGCTCTTTCGCAGCGCTCGCTTCAGCGCTCCCATCCGCCGCTGGACATCCGCGTTGTTATTGATCACCCGTGACGACTCGGACTCGCTGCTCTCGGTGTGTGGTCCCGGTGTATCCACGTCACCTTGTACCGCCATGTGCGCCAGGAACGCCTCCTCACGCAGCCGCGCGCACTCGCGGTCCAACGCGTCGACGTCCATCTCGTACCTCGCGAAGACTTCGGCGAAATCCGTCCCGTCCTCCAGCGCCCTCACCCGCGCCTTGGCCTCCACGGCGACGCGCTTGGCGTCCTGCGCCGACGCCTCCGCGGTGGCGACGCGCTCCGCGGCGTCGTGCGCCGTCGATGCCGCGCGTTCCTCCGCACGCAACCGGGCACCTTCCTCCGCGTGTAGCATCCCGAGCAAAGCGTCGTATCGCCGCCGCTGCTCCTCAACCTCGAGCGTCAACGCCTCCGGGTGGGTGGGGATGGGACCGCGGCTGGGCGCCGGCGGCCGACGCTTCCCGGATCCGTCCTTTTGGTCCGTAACGGTCGTGGGATGTGAAGAGACGTTCTCCTTCTCGTCGAAGTAACGGTCGTGGGCGTCCGAGTAACGGTCGGAATCGTCGGGCCATTTAACGCGGCGGTTGCCAGCGTACTTAGCCCTCGGGCTCGTCGGCGGGGTCCGTCTGAGCCGATGCGCGTCCCTCTGCGCGTCTACCGAGGTACCCACGTCTTTATCCGTATCTTTCGTTGAAGCTCCTTGGTCGACGGTGACGGTGTCGTACAGGGCGACGAACTGGTCCTTGAGTGACGCGAGCCTCCGTCCCAACTCCGCCGAAGACTCCCCTTCGTCCGAAGACTCGCCGGTCGCGTTCGTCCTCGACACCGTGCCGCCGCGGGTGTCGTCCTTCGTCTCCTCCTCCGGCTCCCCGACTTGTCCTCGAAACGACTCTGGTACGTCCTCCATGAACTCCCGCATCAGGTTCGACCTTTGTGGCTTAACCCTCGGCGGCGTGCGACCGGGCAGCAACCCCGCGGGTATCCTCGCAGCCTTTATGGGGCTCAGAAGCGGCTCGGCGGCGGCATCGTCGTCGGCGCCCTTCGCGCCCTTCGCGACGACGTTCACGCCATCGTCCCTCTCGCCCCATTCTGCGCGCTCCGCCGCCGACGCGCGCGGCTCCGGCTCCGGCACCACCCCCGCGTTCACCCCGGACACGAGCGCCGCGTCCGAAGCGGCGTCTGCGCGTACAACCGCCTCGCGCAGGGATACGAACCGCCTTCGAAGCTCCGTTCGGTGCTCGGGCGCCAAACGACGTTTCACGCACGCGGCGTCGATTCGCGCGCACCGCATCGCGACCCGCAGCGTGTTCAACGTGTCCAGGTGGTCATCCGGGAGCGGCGATACCGTGCACAGCATGAACGTCTTCGCGCCCGACGCCATCAACGGCGCGAGGGTCATCGTGAGCCTCGAGTCCCTCGCGCCTCGCACAGCCTTGGCGGTGATGACATCACGGACGCTGGAATCCGCGACGCCGTCCTGCACTTCATCGGCACCGTCGGAAGCGGGCGACCTTCTCGAGAGCTCGTCCACCACCCTGGACAACGCGAGTAACTGCCTGGCGGCGCCCCTTCGGTCGCGGTCGCCCTCGACGTTCGATTTGCCCATACTCTCGCCGAGTCCGTCGTTGACCTCCGCCAGTCCCAGCGGCCTGGCACCCACCAAGTCGCACACGTGCAGCTCGGACACGACGCCGCTCGGTTCTTTGACGACGACGAGTCGGACAAACGCGTGCGCCCTGTAAACAAAACACGGCGTCAGTTATTCTGATCGCCAATCGTAAGAAATAGAAATGAGCTCACCTGTTCGCGCGTACCCTCGCCGCCGCGCCCACCCACGGCCCCGGCGCGTACGTCTCGGTGCCCGGCCTCGTGCGTGGTAAGGTCCAGTTGGCGCTCGCGCGGCGGCTGTGCGCGAGGACCGCCTCGGCTTCCTCGGCGGTGGACACTTCAACCGCGCACGCTCGAAAAGAATCAGCCGTCGATTGATGATGATTGATCGACTCGGTGCCCGCGCCTACCGCTCCGTAGTCTCCGTACCTGTCTCCCAGTTCCCCGAGCGATAGCCCGCGTGCGTCGCCGGTTGGGTCTAAGAGGTCCACGATACGGCCGTCCGGGGCCATCTCCCAGCACGAGACCGCGAACCTGTGCCGGACCTCGTCCGCGACGTCTTCCGACTCGCCCCTGTGCATCCTGGCGTCTTCCGCGAGCCTCCACGCCGCCTCTTCCCTCGCCGCGCGCGTGAACACCCCGCGGAAGAGCTTGGTGAGCACGCCCGGTTTGTCGAATCCGCCAATCGGGGAGGGAACGGCGCCCATGCCGCCGCCGCCGAAGGTGACGTGCGACTTGCCGGTGCCCGATTGGCCGTGCGTCAGGACCAGCGCGTCGAAGCCTCGCATGAGCCAGTCCACGACGTCCACCGCGAGGGTGTCCGGTGCGTCGCCCGAGTCGGACGCGGCGGTCATCCTGTACCGCCGGGGCGTTTGCGGCGCGTCGTTGGGTCCGCTCGCTGGGTCCGCGACGGCCACGCCGTCGCCGCCGGGAAGCAACGCGACCGCGGGCGTCGGCGGCCTTCCATCGCCCCGGGAGGAGCTGTGCCGACTCGAGGTGCTCGTACCTACCGTCGCGGAGCGCACGGGCGCGGGGCAGACGCTGCAGTACACCGCCGCGGGTGCGATGGCGGCATCTCCCCCGCCGCCCAAGGAGCGCAACTCCGCGTCCAAGGCGCGGAGCTCCTCGGAGAGGGCCGCGACCTTGGCCATTGGGGCCGATACTGAGGACCGTTGCATCGGAGCTGGTGTTCAAGTTCAGTTTTTGTTTTGAACCAAAGACCCATATTCGCAAATATGGGGTCCGGTGCCGTATGGGCAAAATGGGTTTTGGTTAGAATGCTGAGCACCGAGATGCGATAACGCGAGTTCGGGTCCCGCACTGCTCACATCTGGGGCGCCACCGGCGAAGCGGCGCCATGCGGACGGAGGAGGACGTGGAGTCCGGCCGCACCCACGTCGGCGCGGGGCCGGGCCCGGCGTCGGTCGGGACATCGGTCGCGCGGAGGCTGGACCTCGGCGGGTCCCCACGCGCGCCGTCCAGAGCGTGGTACGCATCCTGCGTGAATATTCCACCCGAGGCGCTGCTGTTGGCGACCGCCGCGATATGGGGCTCGTATCACCCCACGATGCGGCTGATGTTGACGAGCGAGGACGGGTGGGAGACGCCGACGCCCGCGGAGCTCAACGTCAGCCGCTCGGCCATCACCGCCGCGATGTGCATCGCGCAGCTCCTCGTCATGCGATGGCTGGACCACCGGCGCGGTGACAGTCCGACGACGGCGGACCCACACAGGACGTTTGATGAGGAGGACGACCCGAGCCCGCGCACGCCGCTGAAGGGCGAAGGGCGACGCGGCCGGCGTCTGATCGCGACGACAACCGACAAAGGCGGCGACGCCGACCGCGGCAGCGACACGGAGGCTGCATCCCCGCACAAGCGGACGCACAGAACATCCGGCAGTCGACGTCAGGGATCCTCCGACCCGCACCACACTAAAAAGCTGTTAGCCGCATCCGCCGAGCTCGCCGGTCTGCACGCGCTCACCGTCGGATTACAGTCATGCGGCGTCGACCACTCCAGCGCCACGCGCGCGTCATTCCTCGCGACGACGTCCACCGTCATCGTCCCGCTGCTCGCCACCGCCGCCGGCACCGCGGTGTCCAGAAAGACGTGGGCGTGCGCGTTCCTATGCGTCTTGGGCACCGCGCTCATCGTCCTGTCAAAGGAACCGGCAACTAATAACACTTCACACGACTATTCGAATTCGGACACGGATAGCATCAACGACACGGATGCCGCCGACGATACGCGGCTCGGGGATGGGCTCATCTTGCTGGGCGCGGTGACGTGGGGCGTGTTTTTACTGCGGATCAGTACGCACGCGAGGACGCTTCCGGTAAGTCTGTTTTAATCATCGTAACTTGTGTGCAATTACAAGTAGACTGACATCGTGTTTTGTTCATTACAGGTGGCTCCGCTGGTCATCTGGCGAAACGTTTTGATGTGTTTAGCGTACGCCACGTGGTGGGCGTTCGACGAGCGTTTCTTCCGGGGCGGGTCCGAGCACATGGGGTTCAGCCGCGGGCGGTTCTCGCACGGCCACGGGAACGTGCCCATCGCGCGCGAACCCTTCCCGTGGCGGCTTAATCCCGTGACGTGGAGCCGGGTTGTGTTTTTAGCCATCGGACCAGGTTTCGCGTGTTCGTGGCTGCAAACGCTGGCGCAGGCGCAGGTGGATGCGGCGGAGGCGCAGGTTTTGATGAGCACGACGCCGCTGTGGGGCGCGGCGTGGGCGTTTGGGATGATGGGGGAGCGGATGACGGCGTTGGGGTGGGTCGGGGGCGGGACGATCGTGGCGGGTGCCGTGTTGGTCGCGGATAGAACGGCTGCAAAGAAGAGGCCTACTTTGCCGCCGCGTGGGAACAAGTCCAGCTGAGTTCGATCGAACGTAGGGTTCAGGTTACCTAGGTGGTCGTGTCCTCTTTGTACGCTAGTGTGCTTGTACGGATTACACGGCTAAGGAATAATAGTAAACGAATGGTGACCCACGGTGTGACCTAGAGTGGAGGCGTCCTCCACCGCGTGCTCGTCACGGCCCCCACTGGGTGATCCACAAGGAGTAGTGGATGTACCCCACGACCAAGCCGACGATGGCGCCGACGCCCACCTCCGGCGGCGTGTGCCCGAGCGAGTTCCTCAGCGGCCTCGATTCGCTCGCCGGGTGCGTCGCGGGAAGCTCCATGATCATCTGGTTCAGCACCTCCGCCTGCCGCCCCGCGTGCAGCCGCACGCCCGTCGCGTCGTACATGACGACGAGCGAAAACACGAGACACATCGCGAATATCGACGAGTCGAGCGACTCCTTCAGCCCGACGCTGGTGGTCAGGCCGACGACGAGCGCGGTGTGCGACGAGGGCATGCCGCCGCTACCCACCAGCCGGCCGTAATCCAGCTTACCCGTCGTGTGCCTGCGGAACGGATCGTGCGTGGTCGGGGCGCGGGATGTCAGCGCGAGTCGGGAGGAAAGAGTTTGGGGGGATCTTAGGTAATTGACGCCGCGGTCGCGGGGTGTGATGGGGGGCCGGGCCGCGCACCAGTGCGTGAACACCTTGGCCACCTGCGCGCACGTGAACGCCAACAGCGCTGAGACCAGCGCCGGGCTGCTTATGATGGCCGGCGGGCCCATTCCCAACGGACTCATCCCCCCCCAAAGGCGCCGTGTGGTGTGCGTGTGGACCCCAACGGCAACGTCTCCCCGGCTTCCCTCCGTGAAAAGCACGCTCATGGTCTATCCACTTCCGGCCGCACCGGGGCGAGCGGACATGAAGGCGATCACGTGCGCGGTCGCGAGCCTCGCGACGACGCCGCGAGTGACCCGGCAGCTCGACGGTGCGTCAACATCCGGCAGGCGCGCGCGGTGGAACGCGGCGCCGAGGCGCGCATCGCGGGGCGGAGGGCGAGTTGGAGTTGGGCACCCACGCGTGACGCCGACCCGCGCGTGCCTTCGCTGCGTTCGGGACGCGGTGGGACGGCGATCCCGCATCGCGCTGGGGCGACGATGCGATGACGTCATCAGGATATCCCCGAGGGCGACGGATGGCGGCGAAAGCGACGGAACCGAGCCGAACGACGACGACGACGACGTCACAGGGACGCGAGATCCAGTTGGAAACGATGAGGACCCGGCGAGGACAGAGGACAGAGGCCCGGCGGTGGCGGTGGCGCTCGCGCTCATCAAATTTTACCGCACACAAATCTCCCCGCTCACACCGCCCGCGTGCAGGTTCATGCCCACGTGCAGTGCGTACGCCATGGAGTCCTTCAGTCACTTCGGCGCCGGTAAGGGATTGGTACTGACGGTCTGGCGACTCGCGCGGTGTACGCCCGTCGGAGGTAAGGGGTACGATCCGCCGCGGTGGCCGCCGGTGGCGTTCAACGCGGGGTCGTGGGACGATTACCCGGGGATAAACGACCCGGTACCCACGGACGACGACACAGATAGCTGATGATGTCCTAGGTTTGTTAGTTACACGGGGGCGACGACTGGACGCGTCGATGAGAGTCAAGTAGTTTCCGCGTCTCCCCCTTACTTCCGGAGCCGTCTCACGCCGCGCCGGATTCCTCGGCGATCATCCCACCCACGCGATCCAGCGCCACGTCCAGGCGCCCCCGGAGCTCCTCCACGGCCGCGGGCGCGTCCACCAGCGCCGCCGCCGCCACCGCGTCCGTCTTGGCCCGCAGCGACTCCAGCAAAGTTTCAAACCCGTTTAGGTACGCCATTATGCGTTCGCGGTGGTGCTCGAGCGGGACGTGCGTGGCGCTGATGTCCACGACGACGGCGGCGGCGGACGGGTTGGTGACGACCTCCACGGCGGCGTCGGGGCGCAGCGGGGTCTTCGCCATCAGTGTCTGCGGTCGTTGCGGCTGCGCTTGCGGCGGCGGGGACTGGTAAAACTTTTGTTGTTGGGCGATCCCATGATTGGTTCGGTACGCCGCGGCGCCGTCGCCGCCGTCGAGACGCGTGGGCGATGCCGCCGTCTCGTTCGCGACATCCCCCGCGTTCTCCTTGGCGGGGGATGTCTCGCGCGACGCCGCGCGCATCGCCGCGAGCGGCGACTGGGGCGGCGCGACTGCCGCCATCCCCAGGTCCTTCGCCAGGGCCTCGCGCACTTCGCGCAGGCTGATGAACCTCTCGAACTCCTCCTTGAAGAGCTCTGATCGCTCCTTCACGCTCTTACCCCAGTTGCTCATCGTGATGTCGTTCCGCCCTAAGAACCCGCCCGAGGCGATCTCCCCGAGCGCGGACGTCTGGTCGCCGCTGAGCTCCTTCAGCCCGCGGAAAAAGACGCGCCACGCGCTAAAGTCGGCGTCGAGAAACTCGGTGAAGCTGGCGCCGTTGGCGGTGAGCGCGGTGAAGACATCGCGCGCCTTGGCCTTGAGCTCGGGATCGTCCATCGTGAGCGCGACTCCGCGTGCGTCCGGGCGGTCGTGAGAGTGGCCACGGCGACGGAACCATCACATCGCCATTTCAAAAAGTTTGACTTGGTTTTGGCGGAGCGGATCTCTCGCTCGAGCGTTACAAACGCCCGCTCGCCTCCCGTCGTCGCCCGTTGCCGTCGCGTCCCCACCGCTGGGACCCCCACAACCCACACGCGCCGTCACCCTCCCACTCGCACGCACGCATAACCCACACGCGCCGCCATGCCCAAACGCGACGAATCGCTCCAGATCGGCGACGACATCCCGCCCGAGGTGCTCGCGCAGATCGAGGCGCAGAGCACGCTCAAGATCGACGATCTCAAAGCCCGGCCAGAGCTGGTCAAGTTCGCGGTGGACCAGGCGAAGAAGAGCGGCAACGACGCGTTCAAATCCGGGCGCATGCGCGACGCCGTGCGGCTGTACACCTCCGCCATCGCGGGCGCACCGGGCGACGCCGCACTGCACGGCAACCGCAGCGCCGCGAAGCTCGCGCTCGGCGAGCACGAAGGCGCGCTGATGGACGCGACCCGATGCGTCGAGCTGGACGAGACGTGGGCGAAGGGACACTACCGCCTCGGGTGCGCGCTGTCGTGCTTCGGCGAGTGGATCGCCGCCGCGCAGTCCTTCCGCACCGCGGATCAACTCGCGCCGGGAAGTAAAGACGTCAAGGAACGCCTCGCCGTCGCGTCGGCGCTCGCCGCCGAGGAAACCAACAGAATCATCGCGCAAGTCGAGTCGCAACGCCGCGATCTCGCTAAGCGCCTCAGGGACGCACGCGCGGTCGACGCCAAGGAAGCCATCATGAGCGCGTGGAGGCAACAGAACGGCGGGTACGAATGGGAACCCGAGGACTACGAGTGGCGGCCAACCTATTTGCCCTTGATGCGCTCGAGACGGGCGGATAAGCGCCGGTTTATAAAAGACGACAGACGGAACGTCGCGCTGAACTTCGCGGCGGCCACCGCAGAGCTGGACGCCCCGAAACGGACGTTACTGGCGCTGGGTGACCGCGCGCGGCTGGACGCGTACGCGGACGCGGCGGTTCGTGTGTTTAAAACGGTTGGAGATGAACCGGCGCTCGTGTTGGCCAACGGCGCGGGTGGCGTCCTCGCGATGACCGCCGCCGCCGCGGTAAGTTTATTTTTAATTCTCGTATAGGCAATTAGACTGACGTCGTGTTTTGTTCACAGGGGTTCACCCGCGTGTTCGCCGTCGATCGATCGCGGTTCCACTACCGCATGGCCAAGCAGTGCGTCAAGGAGAACCCACGGGTGGAAGGTTCGATCGCGCTCATCGACCAGAAGCTCGAGATGTGCGAGGTTGTACCACCGGAAGAGGCGTCGTCGGACACGTCTCCGGATGGGTCTCCGGTGGCTCGGAACAAAAAAGAAAGAAACGTGACGAGACGCGTCAAGGTCGTGATCACCGACATGATGGACCACGGCTGCCTCGGGTTCAGCCTCCTGAACTCCATCGACTACGCTGGCGCGCACTTAGCGACGCGCGACGCGGTGTGCGTCCCGGGCCGCGTCACCGTTCGCGCCGCGCTCATCTCGTTGCGAACCGAGCTCGTCAGCGGCTTCGACCTGCGCAGTCTGAACCAGTACCGGTGGCACCCGCAGGCGGCGAAATTCCTCAACCTGCAAAACGAGCCGCACCAAGTCCTCTCCGATCACTTCGAGGTGGCCGACATCGACCTCACCCAGAGGTTACGAGACGCGTTCGAGGCGGGGGGAACGAAGAAAAAGGCCGGGGACGCCGGTGACGCGAGTGACTCGGAGAGGTTCGGCGGCGCCGCCGAGTTTGAATCCGATACTTTAATCACCGTGAAGCCCGTGGGTACCGGCGTGTGGAACGCGGTGGCGTTCTGGTTCGAGCTGGACCTCGGTGACGGCCGTACACTCCGCTCGGCGACGCCCCCGGGTGCGAGCGACGTTTCAGGTCGCGACGTCCAGGCCGTTTCAGGTAACGGTTCGCAGTCCCGGGAAGTAACCGACGCGAACTCGTGGGGCGTCGCGGTGCAGTACCTCGACGAGCTCCCCGTCGCAAGTGGCGGCTCGCCCGTGACGCTTCGTATCCGCCGTGACGCTAACCAGATCATGTTCACGTCCACGCCGCCCCAAACACGGCCGAGGCACAGCAACATACCGCAGTGGCACTACGACATGCTCAACGACGTCGGACGCAACGACGCTTACGAAGCCGCGATTAAAGCGGCGGTGACGAGGCACGTTTTTTTTTGTTCTCTGACTGTTTGCCCATATGTGATGAACTTTGTGTTTTTCAGGCGTAAAAAGGCTGGTGGCATTTGCGAGGTTTTGGACGCCGGGAGCGGTTCGAGCCTCCTCGCGATGATGGCCGCCCGGCACGGCGCGGACTTCGTCGCGGCGGTGGAGCAGAAGGCGAGCATGGTGGACGCGGGCGAGGAGAACGTCTGCATGAACGGCTTGGCGCACAAGGTGCTGTGCGTGAACAGGGACGTCCGCCGAGTCTTCACCCGCGAGTCCGACGGGGTAAGTTTGTTTTTTATTCTCGTATGTGCGATTCGACTGACGCCGTGTTTTGTTCACAGCTGCAACCGATCCCGGGCGAGGTGGCGGAGGGCGGCGGCGGGCTGATCAAGACGGACGGGTCCGTCCCGGAGCTGAGCCGTAAGGTTGACGTGATGGTGTACGAGGTGTTCGACTCTGGTTTGATCGGCGAGGGCGCGCTTCACATACTGGCCAACGCGAGGTACCGTTTGCTTCGACCCGATTCGACGCTGGTGCCGGCGTCGGCGACTGTGTACGCGCAGCCCATCGAGTACAGGATAGATACCGTGACGTGCGGCGACCTGGGAGAGTTCGAGATGAAGCAGGCGAACCGGTGGCGGTGGAGGGACACGTACGAGGGGCACAACCTCGAGCGGTGTAAAGAACGCTGGCGGCCGCTCGGCGACGCTTTCAAGGTTTTCGACTTTGACTTTGCGGACGTCGGCCCCGACACCCTCGCGGCGGCGCAGATGGCGCACGACGTGACGGTTCACACCCCCGGTGTCTTCAACGCGATCGCGTTCTGGTTCGAGCTGCGACTGGACGCCGACAACACCTTGAGCACCAGCCCGCACGACGGCACCAAGGGACAGACGTGGCAGCAGGCGGTGCAGTGGGTGGAGGAGGTGTCCATGAACGAGGGCGACGTCCTACCCATCGTCGCGTCGCACGACACGTACGCCATCACGTTCGCCGTGGACGACGCGCGGTTCCCGCAGCGCGCGCAACGACGCACCGGCGTGCCATTATACGATCCTTCGTGGGGGGTACAGCACGAGCGGCTCAAGGCGGTGAATCACCAGATTGCGCCGACGTTGGTTCAAAACCCGATCGAATTCCGAACCATGGCGGAGACGGCGGTGGCCGCGGGTGCTCGGCCGCACGATCTCGGTCTGGACTCGGAGTCCGGCGCGGAGTTCTGCCTCCGCATGATGGGCTAGTGGTGGTTTGTCTTTGTTTTCGTCTGCATTCTGCGCTTTGTTATAAAGAATTATCAACACGGGCTGATCGAGCATATCCTCCCTCTCGTTTTTCTCTCCTCATCCTCCTCCTCTTCGCCGAGTCACCCACCTAATGTATTCGCTGCTAAGGAAACACCACCCACCGCGTACTTACACCGAGTACCTATGCGACGGTCATGTTCCAGCGCTCGGCGAACCTCTTGGTCTCCGCCTCGACGTTCATGCCCTTCCTCTTCATCTGCGCCTCTTTCCACTTGGGGACGTAAACCGGCTTCGGGCCCTTGGGCGCGCGCTTGTTCTTCCGTTGCGGCTCGGCGCCGTTCTCCACGAGCCACTCCTTGCGCTCGGACGAGGCGTCGGAGTAGGCGAGGGACTCCAGGTCGAGCCCCGCGCGCTTGGCCATGGCCTCCAGGCCGAGCTTGTTGATGGACTTCATCGCCTTGGTGGAGATGCGCAGGCGGACGTAGCGCTGCTTCTCGGGCCAGTACACGCGCTTGTACTGGAGGTTGACACCTTGGAGCTTCTTGTTGCGGATGTGCGAGAAGGACACGGTCCAGCCGTTGTTGGCCTTCTTGCCGGTGAGCATGCACTTGCGGCCGGAGCGGCCGTGGATGCCTGATGGTTGATAAAATCGGGAACGGGAAGGTCAGGGGTCGGTTCGAGATTAAAAAACTTTACGGGCGGTGCGCTCGGGTCCGGCACCCGAACCCTATCCCTTTCGCGGACCCGCGGACGGGAGCCATGACGCGCGCGGGGTGGCGAACGGAGCGACTGGACCGCACGGGAGATGCGCATCTCGCGTCGATGCGTGTCTCCCACGTCCGTCCAGGCCGTCACGTCGCTCGTCGACGCTCGCGGCGACGTCGCGGCCGCGGGTTCCGACCGCGCTCAGGGCGTAGGGTTGTCTCGGTCACTGGATAAAAAGATTTCTCGAGACCGGGTGGAGGTGGCACTCACTCTCGACGGTGGTGTTGACCTTGGCGGCCTTCACGGGCGCGGACACGGCCATCTTCTGGAACTTAGAAGTGAGCTGGCCGGCGGCGAACTGGCTCTTGGAGCCGGTGAGCACCTGGGTCGGGAGGGGCGGAGGGAACACGGAGGTGAGCGACCACGCGGAAAATCGAGCGGCATTTGGACCCTAGCGCGATGGGGACGCGCCGGGATGCGCGCGTGTACGCGCGACGCGACGTCGCGCGTCATCGCCGGCGCGCGCGTCCGGGGAAATGGCGTCACGGGGATGACTCTCACCTTCACGGGCGCCTTGAGGGTGACGGACATGGTTGCTACGCTTCGTACGGACGCGACGGGCAATGCCAAGCGCAGGTCTACGTCGACGTCAGAGAGCAGAGCAGCGGGAGTGAAAGCTACAGCTGAAAAACTTGTGTGAAAGTTCCTCGACACGTTGAACCGTCGTTTCTTGAGTTGAACAGCGCTTTCAACCGCCTATTTAACTAAAATTCAACCGTCGACTGTAACTGCCCATACGTGCCATATAATCGGAAGGAACTCTCTCGCCAAAAGACGGGAGAAGTTCCTTCATGAATCAGTGGAGAGAGACGACACTTCTCACGGGCGCCATGGAATCTCAGGACGGGATCCAGAGGCTCCTCGCCGCCGAGCAGGAGGCACAGGCCATCGTGAACGCCGCGCGTCAGGGTACGACCTTCGTTTTTCCCCTCACCCGTCCACCCACCGTCGCCCCGTCGCACAGTAACGAAGAGCTGACTCGTCCAACCGCCCCAACCGACGCAAACAACGACAGAGAAGACGGCGAGGCTGAGGCAGGCCAAGGAGGAGGCGGACGCGGAGGTCGCGGCCTACAGAGCACAGAGGGAGGCGGCGTACCAGGAAAAACTCTCGCAGGTGCGCGCGCGGACCCGACCGAACTCCGCCCAGATCCCGGGTGCCCTAAATCTGGAGAAATCGAAAACTGACCCATTCATGACCTCTGCCCCAACCCCGAACAGCAAAGCGGAGATAAGAGCACGATCGGCGCGCAGCTGGCGCGGGATGCCGAGACACAGGTGAAGACCATCCTCGCGCAGTGCGAGGCGAACAAGGGCAAGGTGACGACGATGCTCAAGACCAAGGTGACGAAGGTCAAGTAGCGAGTGTGTCGACCCGGCGAACAAATTAGAAAAAACCGCGTAGCATGTGATCAATCAAACCATAGACGAACGAGACGAGACGAAGACGGACGACACGTATTTAGAAGACTTCTATTCAGTTACAGACGCGTTCCTGATGCTACAATATGTTTCAGTTCCGACCATCCGTTCTTTCCTGGTCGGTTCACTCGCGTCGTTGTCGTCCCCTGTTTGGTCCCGATGATTTTATTTTCCCAAAAAAATCCCCGAGGGACGCGCGCTTTAATAACGCGCGCCCCGCGACGCGACGACTGATATGTCGCGCGTCGATGTGTTTAGCCTCCTCGATGTGGGAGCAATTGCATCCCATCGCCGTGTCACTCCAACCGTTTCCACGTCCCAACCTGCTCTGCGCCCCGACTGTTTTACATTCCCGAGCCCCCATGGCTCAACTGCCCACCCGCGGTTACATGGGATTTTGCACGTACATGGTCTGCATACCTGGGGTTTGCATGTACCCCATGGAGTTTCCCATCGGTGCGCCGTAGTACCCGTTGCCCGACATCGACGTCCCCGTCATGGGCTGCATCATGGCGGGCATGGATGGCATGGGCTGGCCGTTTTGTGACGAGTTGGGCGCCGAGTCGCCGCCGCCGGCGCCGTTGACGGATGTGATGTCGTGGATGGAGCTGCGCCTCTTGTCCTTCTTGTTCAAAGAGTTGAGCCTGATGAAGTACTTCTGCGCGTGGGACGCAACCTGCGTGGGGGTCCTGGAGATGACAAAGTTGCGGGAGATGGAGCGCCAGTCACCTTTGCCAAACTTGGCGAGGCCGAGGAGAAACAAACGGTGCTCCTCCTCCGTCCACGGGATGCCCTTGCGGCGCTCCTGGTCGCTGGTCTTCGCCGCGGGCGCCTTGCCGCTCTTCTTCTTGGAGGACTTGTTGCTGCCGTTCGAGCCGCCCGAGGTGGTCTGCTGCGCGGGCGCGGGAGCCGCGGGAACCGCGGTGTCAACCTTCACGGGCGCGACGACACCCTCGGTGTTCAAGACGCCGTCCTGGTTCTCGTAGTGGGGAAGAGGCACGCGGCCGGATTCGATGTTCTTGATGTCCTCCTGGAGGAGGTTGAACCTGCGCTTGAGGCCAACCATGGACTTGCCGGGGTTGTGGGCGTTGACCTGGCCCCACATGTCCTCGCTGTTGAGGTCGCCAATCTGAGCGAGGGAGGTCTCGAAGTTCTTGTCCTCATCGACGCTGATGGATGGAAGCAAAGGGAGGAGGAGGGGTCAGTCGAGGGAATCTCTCTCTCTGTTAAAAACCTCGGCACGGAAGAAAAGTTGCCGAGACGGGAAATTTCGCCGAGGGGGCGGAGGGGCACTCACGTCCAGTGGTCGTACGGGATGACGCTGTCGATTCCGCCCATGGAGCCGCTGCGGAGGGAGGAGGGATGGGGAAGGTTCGAGTCAGTCGGCGATCGCGGTCGGAACGGTGCGCGCGCGGCGGCGCGGGGGGACGGGGCGCCTCACGCGCTCCCAGAAAGAAACACCCCGTCCACGGACGGTGCACAGAGCTCAGCTCGAAAGGGGGAATTCGAGACGGGACGTACCGGCCGAGCTCGAGGCCGAGGCCGTCGAGGGAGAAGTTGGGAAATGAATCCATCGTCGTCATGATCTATGGGAGGGACGTGGGGCGTCAGTCGCGTCTCTCGCGCGTGTGCCGCGCGCCCGAACGTGCGCGCGCGGGGGCGATCAAGGGCGGGGGGGGTGCCTCGGGCGCTTCCTCGGCTTCGAGCTATTTCCGTTCCACGTTGGAAGCAACGGGAACAGGAATCCGAGGAACATGTCGCCCGAAAGCGCGCGCGCGTGGGGTCGAGCGGTGCGTAAACCGCGCGCTGACCGCGCGTGAACCGCGTGGACACACGGATGAAAACCGATCGATCGAAAGGGACGCGCGGGTTCGGCGCGCGCGTCCGTGCGCGCGCGTGCCCACCGTTCGTTTCTTCCCACGGCGAAAGAAACCCGACGGAAAACCCGAAGCTCCTCTCGCGGGGCGGAAAGCGCGGGGTGGATGCGCACCGTTGGTTTTTAGGGTGTTGAAGGGGCGAGATCGATTCGGGCGGAACCCAAGTACCGTTCAGAGGTGCGAGTTCCTTTCGCTTCACGTGGACGTCGCAGCGCGTGGGCCGTCGGTCGAGTGCGATTATGGCGAGAGCATGTTCGGGCCGTCGTTCTTTGGGGCTTTCTTCCAAACGTATGAGAACCAGACTCAATTTGTCATGTTTCTGGCAACTCGGACGAGTCAGCTTCGAAGATCCATGGGTCGAAACCGGGGCGTATCTCGAGGAAAATCGTGACGTGGTCGCCTGAGAGTTCAGCAATATTTCCGGGGGATCTTGCCAAAAGATTTCATTTTGTTAATTGCGGCGGCGTGTGTTGGAACGTCGCGTTATGTGGTTCGGGAGCTATCACGCGATTCCATTGGTCAGTCGCATCGGCCGGCCAATCGCGTCGCTCTTTTCTCGTCATTTTGCCAAAACCACCCTCCGAATTGAAAGGTTTAATTTTCCCTAAATGCCCTCACGAAAACTCTGACTCCTGCCCAGACGGACGCCACGAGCGCTGTGAACCCCTCAAAATGGATCGAGGCGTACTTTATATTTTGCATCGAGTTTGATTTACTGGTCATTCAGGGTTCCGAATTGAGATTTTAAAAAGTGCCTAAAAAATATCGACAAAACTATCTACGGTGGATATGGAGGGAAGCTCACACAGGCCACTTCTCGAACCGCCATTTGGCAAAAGCCAGGTCAAGTCGTTTCCAGCGTGGCAGTCACGAAAAATTGGCAATTGCCGTAAGAGATACACCCTAAAATATCGATTAAATTCGCGGGGGTATCTGTCCGAAAGGGCCGAGTCTTTGGGACGAAAGAGGAGGCGGCGAGAACCGCTTTGAAAACTTTGACTTTGAAAGCATTTTCACGTTGAAGGACTTCGTTTTTGTTGGACTTTGTTGTAAAAACCAACCATCCACTCCGTCGGAGCGAGGTCCCAACCGACGATGACGGCGCCGTCGACATCGACCGCGCCGGTCGTCCACGACGACGACCTCGAGGACCTCGAGGACATCGGCGGCGCGGAGACCGCGGAGGGCGTCCGCGTCACCCGCGACCTGCCCCCGGTCGTGAAGGTCCGCGCCAAAGCCAGGCGATCGAGCGCGGTGGCGGGCGGCGGCGGCACCAACACGGACGGCGTCGGGCACCGGGCTCGGGTCACCGATGCGGACGACGATGAGGACGATAAGGACGACGACATCGACGAGGAGGGCGACGACGTCCCGGAGATCCTCGGGTCCTCCAGACCCGGCGCGAGATCCACGGTGCCGGGCGTCGCCAAGGTGCACGTCAAGACGTTCGGATGCTCGCACAACCACTCGGACTCTGAGTTCATGGCCGGGCAGCTCGGCGCGTACGGCTACGATCTCGTCACCGACCCGGACGACGCGGACGTGTGGGTGGTGAACACGTGCACGGTGAAGAACCCGAGCCAGAGCGCCATGAACACCGTCATCACCAAAGGAAAGGCGCAGGGCAAGAAGCTGGTCATCGCGGGATGCGTGCCGCAGGGAGACAGAAAGGCGAAGGAACTCGACAACCTGTCATTGATCGGCGTCACACAGATCGACCGCATCGTGGACGTGGTGGAACGGACACTCGCGGGCGACGCCGTGAGGCTGCTGGAGAAGAAACCGCTCCCGTCGCTGGACCTGCCCAAGGTGCGGCGCAACGAACACGTGGAGATCTTACCGCTCTCAACGGGGTGCCTCGGGCAGTGCACCTACTGCAAGACCAAGCACGCGCGCGGCGAGCTCGGGAGCTACTCCCCCGCGGCGCTGGTGCAGCGCGTGCAGAGCGCGATCGCGGAGGGCGTGAGCGAGATCTGGCTCTCATCCGAGGACACTGGCGCGTACGGCATCGACCTCGGCACCGACATCACCCGACTGCTCAAAGACATCACCGCCGTGCTACCCACCGACGGAAGCTGCATGCTGCGACTGGGCATGACCAACCCGCCGTACATCCTATCACACCTAGACGCCGTCGCGGAGGCTATGCACCACCCGAGCGTCTACGCCTTTTTGCACATACCCGTGCAGGCGGGCAGCGACGCGGTGTTGGACCGAATGAAGCGAGAATACGTCGTGGCTGACTTTTTCAAAGTCGCCGATACCTTACTCGACAAGGTGCCTGGGATAACCATCGCCACCGACATCATCTGCGGGTTCCCGGGTGAGACCGAGGCGGACTGGGCCGCGACGATGGAGCTGTGCCGAAAGTACGAGTTCATCGAGCTGCACCTGTCGCAGTTTTATCCGAGGCCAGGGACCCCCGCGGCGCGGATGAAGCGAGTCGACACGAAGGAGGTGAAGCGCCGATCGCGGGAGCTCACCAAATACATCGAGAGCTACAGGCCGCACGACCACCTCGTGGGCACCACCCAGCGGGTGTGGGTCACGGACGTGGCCAAGGATAAGGTGTCCCTGGTGGGACACACCAAGTCGTACGTTCAGGTGTTGTTACCTGGCGGAGAGGAAAACAGAAAAAGGTTGATGGGTAAGTCCGCGGAGGTCAAGATCGCGACCGCGCACAGGTGGTACGTCACCGGGGAGCTGCTCGAGGTTCACACACGGACCGCGCCGAGGCCCGAGGCGCCCCCAGCGCCCAAGTACTCGTCCCCGGCGGCGGAGGCGTGGGATCTCAAGACGCGAAAGCGCAAGGAAGCGAATAAGGAGGCGCAGGATCACGTCGCTTGGGTCAACGCTAAAAACGAGAAAGGAAACAACACGTGTTCCACGTGCGGCGCCGCGGATGGGACGGCGTGCGGCGAACACGATGCGGAGACGAGCGGTGAGACGACGGGTTTAGTCGGGAAGGATGAGTCGCTGGGCGCGTGGGCGCGTCGAGCGTTGACGACGGCGCCGGAGAGTAGGTTGGAGTGGATACTGACGGCCGGGGTCTTACTGGGTCTGGCGGGAGTCATGCTGACGTGGATGGCGGCGCACCTGGGTAAGATCGCGGCGGGGGTGTCGGCGATCGCGCATCGCTTGGGTGATAAGTCGGAATGATCGCGTGTACGATTCGTTCCGACGTTAGCTAGATTGACCTAATGATAACCTAAGGGGCTTTGAATTCGTCCGTCTCGAGTTTCGACATCGTCCTCCAACTGCCCTCCGGGAGACTTCCCAAATCGCTCTTCCCCATCCGTACTCGCAGTAGATCGACGACGTGCAGCCCTATTCCATCGCACACGCGTCGAATCTGCCGATTCTTCCCTTCTCGAAGCACAAACTCGAGGAGCGTGGGCGCCAGTCGCCGGACCCGAATCGGTTTTAAAGAAACGTCTTCATCGGCGCCAAAGTCTAGCGGACCGTTGAGACGTCGCAGGTCCTCCCTCGTCACCGCCCGTGCCACCTCGACTAAATACGTCTTGGCCACGGAGTCCCCGGCGATGATGTCCCTGGCCAACGTGCCGTCTTCGGTGAGCACGAGCAAGCCTCTGGAGTGTTTGTCCAGGCGACCGCAAACGCTCAACCGAGGTCGGTCGACAAACTCGACGGTTTCGTCGGATAAACGGAGAAGAGCGCTCGCCTCCACCTCCCCGTCCGCCGGGAGGTTACTGACGTATCCACCCGGTTTGTTCAGCACAGTCGTGCGTTTCGATTGGTGCCGGCGAAGGACCGGTCCGGTGACTCGAACCTCGGAAGCGGGGTCCGCCTTTGCACCAAGTACGATAACTTCGCCGTTCACGGACACCTCGCCGGTATCGATCAGCGCTTCAGCCTCGCGACGGCTGCATAAGTCCCTCGTGGCGAGTATCTTGGATACCCTCTGAGGACCGGATGCCGGCGCGTCTGTCTCGCGGTCGTCGTCGTTCGAACCCGAGGTGACCGAGGTGAATGACGCGAAGGTTCTCCGACCCGTCGCGATCAAGAATACTTCCTTGGACTCCCGTCGCGTCGCCTTGGGCCTGAACCACTTGACGTTGTCGAACTGTGGTTTACACACCTTCTGTAGGTCCTCTCTGCCCCCGCCGGGTCCCTCCAGGAGCTTGACCACGAGCGAGCCGCCCTTGCGAAGCACCCCCGGGTCCGTCGCGAAGTTTTCAGCTTTGAAGTTTTCCTCATCATCGTCCCCGTCGTCGTCGTCGTCGTCCAGGACGGCGAGTGCGCCGTCGCCGAGCGCCAGCCGCACCGCCTGCTCCGCGAGCTCGTACGATAGCGCGGCGTCCCTCACGCCGTCGCCGCTGGTGGACGGCGCCATGTCGCTCAACACCGACGCGAACGGACGACCCGTCGACACCGATCCCGACTTTCCCGACGACGCCCCGGGCCCCGATGATGCCATCGCTCGAAGCTTCGCCGGGTCCAGGTCGAAGACGTCGCCGGTGGCCAGCGTTGTCCGTTTGGGATCCAAGCGGGGTCCCAGCGCATCCGCGCGCGTCGCCGTGAGGTCCACCCCGAGCACCGCGCCGTTGACGGAGACGCGTTCGGACGACACCTGGGTCCAAGCACCGGGATGGCATCCGAGATCGAGCACTACGTCGCCCTTGCGCATCACCCTGAAGCGGTCCTGGATCTCCGTCAGCTTCAGCGCGGACCTCGCGGCGTATCCGAGCTTCTTCGCCTCCCTCGCGAAGAAGTCCGCCGTCTTGCGTGACCCCATGGTCACCGACGGCGCGCCCCAACCGTCTGACCCGAGTTTTGGCATTTGCAAAAAGTTATTTGGCTACAGTGCGAGACTATCCATCCGCAGTGAGAGAGACTTTGGTGACGTACGTAATGTTAAATAATATGCTCGCAATCGCGCGCGCTGCGCGGCTACTAAGCTAACAACACATGGAGAGCTAACGACACAGAGGTCGCTTTACTTTTTACCTTCCTCCTTGCACCGGGACAGGTACTTGCCCGAGATGGTGTCGACGCGGATCTTCTCGCCAATCTGGATGAAGAGGGGCACGGTGACGACGGCGCCAGTCTCCAGGGTGGCGGGCTTGTCACCGCCGGACGCGGTGTTACCCTTGATCCCCGGGTCCGTCATGCTCACCTCCAGGTCCACGGTCTGCGGAAGGTCCACGCCGATGACCTTGCCGTTCCACGCGAGCACGTCGCACGTCTGGCCCTCGAGAAGAAACTTGGAGAAGTCGTCGTCGTCGATGCGGGTCTCCTCGTACGTCTCCATGTCCATGAACACGAACTGGTCGCCGTCCATGTAGGTGTACTGCATCTTACGCTTCTCCACGTCCGCCGTCTGAAGCTTCTCGCCCGCCCTGAAGGTCATCTCCTGGGTGGACTTGGTGATGTAGTTTTTGATCTTGGATCGGACGAACGCGGAGCCTTTGCCGGGCTTGACGTGCATGAACTCGACGACCTTCCAGGGCGCGGAGGAGACCTCGATGTTGGTGCCCACCTTGAAGTCGTTGGTGGAGACGGTACCGGCGCGGACGGTGAGGACGCCGCGGGACGCGGGGGTGGCCCTGGGGGCAGGGAAGAAACGAGGGTGGGTCGGCTTGGTCAGGGTCCATTTTCACGCGACGTTACGATGATGACGTCGGCTGTGGCGGAGGGAAGGGGGCGGGGGGACGCGCGGGGGGCGCGGGGGCTCACCTGCGGACGACCGCGGGGCGGAAGACGGCGACGTTGGCGACGGAGGCGGCGAAAGAGGCCATCGTGCTTGGTTTCGAAGTGTCCGACGGAGCACCGCGCTGGTGAAGGTGGGTGCAATCGGACGGAGGCGGCGGTCCCTTTCTATCCAGAAGTGCCGGAGTTTTGAGGCTCAGGAACGAACCGGGACATTTCGCTCAATAATTGAGCGCCGATTCAGCTGGATTTGTACAGCACAAGGTTAGGAAAGGTGCAAACGAATTGAGCCGAATTGAGCCGAATTGAGCAAAAAATGAGCAAAAATTGCAGACCCGTCTAATATTTCGTGGTGAAAAGTCACTACGCGACGGGCGAGTGCACCTGCGACCTCGCCTGGTCCTCTCGAACCGACTTGACCGCCGCCATCGCCGCCGCCCTGAGCTCCATATCCCCCGCGCTGAAACTCCGCCTTCGTCTCCACTCCCCAGAGCTCCGCGGCGACGTCGAGGGCAAGTCGTCGGGAAAGGAGTCGAACAATTTGGGCCCGGCGTGATGATGAGGTCCGCTGAGCCACTCGCCCCACCGGTTAACGTCGTTCGCGCGCCTGTCCACCAGCTGGTTCATGACCGGTACACCGCGATTGGTATTTGTCCGAACAGTGCGCCTCGGTTTGATATCCACGGGCGGAATCCCCCGCCGCGTCGCGAACTCCTGCTCATCTTCAGACCGACGCCTGGGCGCCTGCGCGGTGTCGTTGATGGCAACTACCGTAGACGCATCCCCGTCTCTCTCCTCGGCGGCCTCGCCTTCGATCAGACCCCCAGGCCGCATCGTGGCGAACAGCAGCGATTGCATGTGCAGCGGCTCCGGCTCGCTCCGTCGACGCGGGCGGCGTGACGCGGCGGTGGGAACCGGCGGGTCGATCCGCCCGCTCGCGATTGCATCTTGCAACGCGGCGAGCGCGGATCCGGCGCCGAGCCGCGTCGTCTGATTGTCCGACACAGTGTCCGACACAGTGTCCGACACGTGTCCGACATCGTCGTGGTGGTCGCGAAGGGATGCGAAGGACGACCCGAGGGATCCGACGGCACCCGTCGACCCCGCGGTGTCGTAGCTGCTCGAGGAGAGCGACGCGTGGCTGCGTAGGGACGCGACGCTTTTCCGTTCTTTTTCAGCTTCGGACCAGTCGCGGCCGGACTCCCGCGGGGGTAGCCCGCGGTGCCCTGGGGGCTGGGGCGGGAGCGTGGCGCTGATCCGCCTGGGTGTCTGACGCCCGTGTGACACCCGCGGGGACCGCGCGGTGTCCCCCCCCGCCCCCAGGGTGCGCACCGAGAGCGCGTTCCCGGAGGACGACGCCTCAGACAACAATCCTTCCGACAACAACGAAGTCGCAACCGCCCTCGGCGTCTCGGGCGTGTCACCACGCGGCGCTTTGGATCCCGCACGAACCAAATCGTCGGTGGACTCGCGCTCGCTGTGCGCCGCGGTGTTCACCCCCGTGGTCCCTCCCGAGCTTCGCATCGGTGATCCGAGCTGGAACGCTCCGTGCCGCTCCGCCGCGTCCCTCGCTTCAAGCGCCGCCACCCTCTGATCCGCGACCCTCTCCGCGGACGCCGCGCGTTGCCAATCCGCGATCGCGCCGGACGCGTACCTGTGCGCGCGGCGTACGAGCGCGTCGACGCGCGTCGGGGTGAGGGGCGCGACCCACCCGCTGACACCGGGCGGTCGAAGGTAGAGGTTCACGCGGTGTTCCCGCCGAGCTTGCGCTAAGTGCCGGGAAGACGTGGCGTAGGTCAACGCGTTGAGCAAGGAGCCGTAGGACGGATTGGTATTTCCGCGGGTGGGTGCCGTCGGGGTGCCGTCGGACGTGACCACCCCCCCTGTGGCGCCGGCGGGATTCGAACCCTCGTCGATGGAGGGACCGAGGAACCACTTACCGAGCCAACTGCCGAACGGGTTGATCCGTTCCCACAGTAAACGCCATCCGCCGAGACCGCCGTCGTGCGGGGTCAGGTTACGGAACGCGATGTAATCGTTATCCTCCACGTCCACGACCACCACAGTCTCCACGCCCATGCGCTCGCGAAGGACGTCCACCGGAATGGCGTTGAGGTAGCCGCCGTCGACGAGCAAGTCGCCCGTGTGCTCGTCCCGCACGGGAGGTAACATGCCGAGTATGGTCATCGACGCCCGGACGTACCTCCACACGGTACCGGACGTGTGCGTGCTGAGCCCGCCGGACGTCAGGTTGGTACTGACGCAGAAGAACGAGAGCCAGAGGTCCTCGATGTCGGTGTCCCCGAGCACCGTCCGAAGTATCCGATCCACGCCCTTCCCGCTGAAGATGGACAGCACCGGAAGCGTCAGATCCGTCAACAGGTGCCGCGGCGACGACAAAACACCGACGAGCTCCTTCACACGCGGAAGCATGTGCGTCGTGGACGCGTGCCTGGCGTAAAGCGCCGCCATCAACGCACCCTGGCTGGTACCCCCCACGCAGTCGATCGGTACCCCCGAGTCCTCCAGAGCCCTCAGCGCTCCGAGGTGCGCCAACCCGTGGCCGCCGCCGCCCGTCAGCACCACGCCAACCGCGTGGCCGGCGATGTGCCGCGCCAGCCGTTGCAGGTCCTCCTCAGCCTCGAGGCGGAGCGGGTGGTGACGCGCGACGTCCGGGCGTTTCGTGCGGAACCGCGCTAGGTTCCGCGGAGCTTCCCCGGCGTCGTGTACCAAAACGAGCTCAGTCGCCGCGCCCCTTCGTCTGCGCCATAACAGTTTTTGCTCGTGCGCTCGCGGGTTCGGGTCGGGGTTGGACGCCCTGGCGACGACGAGTATCTTGTCCGCCTGCGAGACGCACACCTGCGACCACGGCGAAGACGTGGCGTCCGCCTGCAGTAAGATGAACCTGTAGTTTTCCTCCTGCTGCGCCATCCAGCCCGTCATCTTGGACCGGTAAAACTTGGACTGCAGCTTACCCACGGTGTCGTCGTGAAACACCCCGCGAGCAGCCTGCTCGTCGAGCCACAGCGTTGGACCAAAACCCCGGAGCGCGCGGCGCAGGTCACGCGCCAGCGTCGCCGTCGCCGCCGCGTCCCCAGCGCCCGTCGCGGGCACCAGGCAGATGGTCACCATGTCAGGCCGGGCCCTCGCGCCCTTCAGCGTGGCGTGGAGCTTACGCGCCATCGCCTCGAGCAGCCGCGACGCGGCGACGGGGTTCCTGGCGCACACGAGAGTCAGCGCGCCGCGGGACATGCGCACCAGCTCGCTGTCACGGAGGCACATCGCGGTCGACGGGTAGCGGCCACCCGCGAGCAACGGGGCTTCGCCGATGGTCTCGCCGCGGCCTCGTTCCTCGTACTGAGCGCCGCCGCCGCCTCGGCCGAAGGTACTCTGGCCGTTACCCACGCGCTCCTTCTCCTTGTCCTGAAGTAAGCGGATCCGCCCGGAGATCAGGACGTACATGCTGGTGGCCTCCTCCCCCTGCAGGTACGCCGCCTCGCCCGCGCTGAGCCAGACCCGGTTCAGGCCGAGGGATATGAACCGGCGAAGCAGCGGAGATAACGAGCAAGACGCCGCGAGCACCGTCGCGATGAACGCCTCGGACGAACGCTCCTTCAGCGCGGCGAGTTCACGCGCGCCGATGGAGTAAACCACGCAGTCCCTCGCGCCGCCGACGGAACGATGATCGTTTTCATCGTTCTTCGCGTTGTCACCCGGGGCGCGGATGATCTCGCTCCCTTCGTCGTCGTTGTCGTCGTCCAGCGACACCCGCAAGGTCTCCTGCCGCGCGGATCTGGTCAGGAACGCGCTGGCGCCGATGAGAACCGGCGCGCGCGCGGGAGGACCCCGCGCGCCGTTCCCCTTCGGCCAAGGCACCGCATCCGCCCTGCACGTCCCTTTCAAAACCAACAAAAAGTCATCCGCCGCGTCGCCCTCGCGGTGAATCGCGCCGTCGTCCGAAACCTCCACCTTCGGGCAACACGCCGTGATGTCCGGTAGGTACCGCAGGAGTAAGCTCGCGGGCGGCGCGCGGCTGTTAGGGTTAGGGTTAGGGTCGCCGTTCGAGCCGTTCCGTGAGTGCCGCGGCGTCCTCGAGTGCCGATGAGTCGCGGGCGCCTCCGACAGGCACACCGCGTCTCCACCCGGCGGCCCCCGTGGCAGGCCCAGAAAATCCACCAACACGAAGTGCGCCACCCTCCACAGCCGCGCCACAGCTTGCTGCACGTACGTCTCCAACGTGTGGGGATGCGCGCGGATGAACTCCATCAGCGTCGCCTGTGTCACGCGAACCAATCGAGCTCCGTCTTCTCGCGTGATGCAGCTCACTCCCCTCGGCGCGTTGTCGAGGACGTCGATGTCGCCCACGGACTCGCCTTCGCGCAGTATGTTGGTCAAAAACGGGGGTCCGAGCGGAGCCTTGCTTTTCCGCACGGAGGTTCCCTTCTTCTTGTGTTTTTTCTTCTTCTTGTCACTCACTTCACCCGCGTCCTTGTCCTCGATTAATTCGTCTTCGTCTTCGTCGTCGGTCTGGTTCTCCTGGAGGTAGACCCCGAGTGTACCCTGCACGACGATGTATATCCCGGAAGACGAATCGTCACCTTGCCTGAACACCACCGTGTTCGGCGGGACGTCGAACTCCTCGGACGCGGCGAAGAGCTCTTGGGACTCCTCCAGCTCGAGGCACGCGAAGAATTTGGTCGATGCGAAAAAGTTTGGCGTCGCGCTGTCCGTTCCGCTCGTGTTGCCGTGCTGGCTCTGGTCGTTGAGGGACGGGCCGGACATGGTGCTGGTGTTGGTGCCGTCGTCGCATCCGAGGTCGTCGCTGCCGTGGTCGAAGGAATCGCGGCGGGACCCCGCGCAGGACGACGTGGAGACGTGAGAGTCCCCGCCCCCGTGACGGTGACCTCGGATGCTGGACCCGAGATCCAGATCGTCTCCCGCGTCGTCGGCGTCGTCCGTTTCGCGCTCCAGCCTCAGCAGCCTCGGGCGGTTCTGTTCGTCGCCGACGCGTGCGTTGACGTCGGAACTCTGAGACTCCCGTCGTCTGCGTCCGCGTCGCGACGTTCCCGCCCGCGCCTCTCCCAAGCCGTCGCTTCGGTACAATGCGTACTCCCTGACCGCCCAACCGACCGCGGCGGCGCCCGCGGCCAGGCCCAGGACCCGCCTGGTCCGCCTCGAGAGTCGCGCCATCCAAACCCGGGGTCGATACGCGCTAACCTCGAGACCCCGACCGGCGCGGCGCGCGTTGTGACCTTCGGATCGGGGGGGCGGGGCGCTTTACCGGAAAAAGCGAGATGCTGACTGTGTTGAGCAGTGAGATCTTTTTCCACGAAAGCGGGCCGAAACGACGGTGCCTTCCGCGCCTCCTCCCGCGGTCTCGCGACGTCCTCGGGGCGAATCGCGACGTACGACGCGTTCGTTTGGGTCTCGATGCGTACTCGTGAACCGTCGAACGTACAAAAAAGCCCCGGTCGATGCCGACACACGCGACGGCGAATCACCAGCACACCCATCTCGGAGACGTAACAACTCTTTTACGTGCGCCGAAGAGGAACAGCCGAATAACGCTACTCTCGCACGGGGCAATTACCCTCCTGCGCACGTTTTTCCCTATTCGCGTTGGCCGCTAATACCGATTGCCCATATCCCGTTTCCAAACCCAAACGCGGTCGTGACTATTCCGCGTTGTACAATTTTTAATTGCAATCCCGTGATCCGCGGTCGTACGGAATCTTAGGGAAGTTTCGCGGTGGTTGAGCTTCTAAGATGCTCCCGGACACGTCACGACCCGCCTTTTCAGTGCATCGGCTTGAGGACTGCCGCGCAAATGCGAGGCGAAGGCCCGATTTGGAGCTGCACGAAAAGCAGGGTTGCGACGCGATGTCGAAACAGGATTTTCGGATGTAAATTTCCCGCCTTTCGATTTCGGAGTTTACAGACGTATGATTGGCCAATGGAGGTTTTCAAAGAACGTTCAGCCAATCACAGAACCTCACGAGTCTTGACTTTTTTTTCGTTTTCGAATCCAGAGTCTCGATCGAATCATTCCCACTTCACACCCGTCAGCACCCCCGATTCGAGCCGAGCGCAATCACAAGCACGGTTTATTACTCTCGCGACGATGCGTCGCGCGAAGAATCAGGTTCGATCAAAAAGTGAAACGAGGAAAAAGGCGGACAGGGGTAGGGAAGATGGCGGCGTTCGCGGGGAACCCGAGCGCCATAAAGAGACGCGCGCGGCGTAGACGTCACGTGCGTAGGTTCCTCCGGCGAGAGCGAGCCGGTGTGGTCTCCGGAGACGCGCCGAGTGACCAGGGGCGCCCGGTTTTCGGGACCGTCGGGCGAAAATAATCGCTCCTCGGGGGAAACCGGCTGCGTTTGTGTTAACCGCGGCGACCGGAAACCGGCGCGTCTACCGCGCGGCGAGACTTCATAGGAGCGGGAGCGGCGCGTGGCCGTCATGCAGCGCCCCCTCATGCAAGTGGACGCGGGCCTGACCACCACCAGCGGTCGGTGTCAGCCCTGCGCGGGCCCCAGACGGGGCGTGGGAAGTTACCCGCGGGGACAGAGGTGCGGGAGGTGCGGGAGGTGCGGGAGGTGCGGGTCAGCTCCCATTCATTTTGTTTCTCCCGCCCTCCGCGAAGCGGGGCGGTGTGCGCGTCGTCCGGGCGCCCCGACCCGCTTCATCACGCCCGATCGGTCCCGCGACGCGTGAACGAAAGATCGCGCGCGGCGACGTCGCGTCCACGCCCCCCACGACTCGCGTCGCGGCTCGAATTTCTCGTCCTCGTCACCCCCGCGCAGATTGCCCCGACGCTTGAACGCTGACGAGGACGAGACGGGGCGAGATGAGACGCCCGTCCGGCGGCCGCCCGCGCGCGCCCCACGCCATCCCACGCCTCCTTCACTGGTAAACGACCACCACCTGACCTTCTCCACGTGCCATTTACCCCCCCGCAGGAGTCATGGGCGGATAAACCGAAGCGCGCGCGCCGTGCGCGCCGCGGCACCCGCGCCGCGCCCCGCGCGGCAACCGGTGCCTGCGCCGGCGGCCCGCGCGACGCGGCCGCGAGCACACGCGGGGCGTCTGACCGCGCGCGACGTCGCATCCGCCGGGTTCGCCCCGCGCGCCGGTCTCGACGCATCCCCGGCGGCGTCCGAGTGCGCACATCGCGGAACCCGGCGCGGGATCCTCGGCGCGCGCGCGTCGTACGCCGGCGCGGACCGCGCGTGCCAGCCTGGAGTTTGGTTCCGCAGGAGCGGAATCGCGTCGCGCGAATGCGATCGAGCGCGAGGATACAGGGACGGGGTGATCGCGCGCGCGGCGACGTCCAAGGATGTCGACACCGACATGGACGTCGACGAGGATGAAGGCGCCGACAAGGATGAAGGCGCCGGCAAGGATGCAAAGACCGGCAAGGCGGCGGCGGCGAATTCCTCCGACGAGGTCGTGGAGGGCACGGAGACTGGACCGGTGAGCGACGCCGTCCGCAATCGCAGGGGCGCGGCGAGGGGCCAGACCGTGGATCTCAACGACGACGACTACGACATCGACGACTCCTTCGACGACGACGACGACGAAGGCTGCTTTGGCGAGGAATCATTCGACTCGTTCGCCGGGATGCCCGACGAGGACGACTTCGACGACGACGAGTACGACAGCTGGCAGCTCGAGGTTGGCGCCACCTCCGCCACGCACGCACGCAAGAAGGCGCCGTCTACGTCTAAGCCGCCCATCGGTAAAAAGGGTTTACGCAAGAGACGATCGTCCAAACGGCACAGACAGGGCGAGGACATCTTCGACGAGGAGGATTCGGACTTCGACTCCGACAACGACGTCGCGTCCGCGACGGCGGCGTTGGACCCGGACGCCGAGCTGAGGGAAGCGATGGACGCGGAACGCGAGCTCGAAGCCGGCCTCGTCGCCGAGCTCGAAGCGTCCGGCATGGACGCCTCGGATCTACCCAAAGGACCCAAGCGCTCGCCCCCGAAGAAGGGGACCGACTTGCTCATGCCGCTGGATTACCTCTCCCCCGCGCTGGCGCAGAAGATGGCGCGGAACGGGCACCTCTCCGCGCTGTCCACCGGCGCGATCGCCGCGCCCGAGGGTGAGGCGGAGACCGAGGAGGCTTTGGTCGCCGCGGGTGAGAAGCTGAAGCTCGACGACGTGCTCTACAGCAGCGAATCGCTGGACCAAGGCCTGGGGTTTCCCATCGTTCACGATTTCGCCTACGCGAAAACGGCGACGCCGGTGTTTGTTATGCTCCCCTTGGACGTCATCTCCCGCGACGGGCAGTTGCAGCACGTGCAGGCGCTCGACGTGTCCCTCCAGACCTTGAAGAAGATTGGCGTGGAGGGTGTCATGATTGACGTGTGGTGGGGCATCGTCGAACGGGAAGGGCCCGAGACGTACGACTGGAAAGCGTACGTCGAGCTGCTTCGCATGGTCAAGAAGGCTGACTTAAAGCTCAACGCGGTGATGTCGTTCCACGCGTGCGGCGCCAACGTCGGGGATTACTTCCGAGTCACCTTGCCCAAGTGGGTCCTGGAAGCGGCGGATAAGGATCCAGATCTCTTCTTCACAGACCAATACGGGTACCGCAACCCCGAGTGCATATCACTCTGGGCGGAAAACGCCAAAACCCTGGACGGCCGAACCCCGCTGGAGTCCTACCGCGACTTCATGCAATCCTTCAGGGATGAGATCGAGGCCAGGGGGTTGATGGACGTCGTCGAGGAGATCTCGGTGGGGTGCGGGCCGTGCGGGGAGCTTCGATATCCCGCGTACCCGGAGAATAAAATTTCACCGAACTCGTCGCAGTGGCAGTTCCCGGGGATTGGCGAGTTCCAGTGCTACGACCAACGCGCGTTGGGTAACCTGGCGCGTGCCGGGTCCGAGGCTGGCCACATCGAGTGGGGCGGCGCGGGGCCGCACGACGCGGGGGGTTACAATAACCTACCGCACGAGACTGGTTTTTTCCGGGCGCAGCACGGGAGCTGGGATAGCGAGTACGGCCAGTTCTTCCTCTCCTGGTACTCGGGCGAGCTCGTGGAGCACGGCGACCGCATGTTACGATGCGCGCGGTCGGTGTTTGAGGATGAGTGCGTCGAGTGCCCCACCATCGCCATCAAGTGCGCGGGGGTGCACTGGTGGTACAACTCGCGCTCGCACGCCGCCGAGCTCACCGCCGGGTACTTCAACACCCGCAGCGGTGACAACGTGCCGGACCGCGACGGGTACGAACCGATCGTCAAGATTTGCGGCAGGCACGGCGCGCGGCTGAACTTCACGTGCACGGAGATGCGGGACATCGAGCACCCGTTTTTCAGCCGCTGCGGCCCCGAGGGTTTGCTTCGGCAGATTCGCGCCGCCGCGGCGAGATACGGCGTGAAGGTTGCCGGGGAAAACGCGTTGTGCCGCTTCGACCAGGACGCGTACGACAAGATCATCACCAACTGTCGCGGCGAGGGCAGCGACCGGGAGCTGTGGCGCCAGGGTGCGCTGCTTCCACCGATGGCGTCCTTCACGTTTCTCAGGCTTTCCAAGGAGCTCTTTGAAGACGACAACTTCAACTCGTTCGTGCACTTTGTCGCCCGTATGGCGAACGAGACGCGCGCGCTCGGTTCGAGCGACGAGGACAAGTTCATCAACGGCAACGAGGTACTGGAGGCGTTGCTCAACTCTGAGATTCTGAGCAACCTCGCCGAGGTTAGGGACGAGACGTCCTCGGGATTCGTCGCCGCGCAGTTTTCAGACTTGTGATCTAATACGCGGACTAATAATAATTTGGGTGATGAAGAGTTGGTTTGTACGGGCGAGACGTACGAGCCGCGTGAATTGTATCGCATCCCTCCGGCGGTTGGCCAACGGACGGGCGTTTCGCACCGGAGTGCGAGCCCTCTGGCGACGTGGACACGGGAGCGCGCGGCTCGGGCTCGGCGCCAAAACGACTTTTCAGTAAAAAAGTCTCTTAGGCCCCCACAACAGGTGGATGTATTATCGAGCATACACATACGCATTATACCAGTACATCACGCGCGTCTCCGATGTTTGCTTTTCTCTATTATTCCTTTACACAGCTCAAAATCAAGAACACACAACAGGTTGGCACCCTTCCCCTCCGACGCTCTCCCCCGTTAACTCTTAGCTGTAGTGACCGACGAGGAAGGCGACGATTGCGACGAGCAGGAGATGGAAGAGTGAGAACCCGGTGACCCGTTGCTGCTTGCCACCCTGCAGCGCCATGTCGAGGTCCTTGGAGAGCTCAACGTTCTTGGTGCGGGACCGCTCGAGTTCCCGCTGCAGGGATCCCACGTCGTTGGACACCGGCGCCGTCTCCGCTGCGGTGAACATTGACTTTGGCTTGGCGGCATCCTCCGACGGTCCCTCCTCCCCTTCGGGCACCGGCGACGGCGGCGGCGCCGGCTGCGAGTAGCTCACCTTCAGCTTCTGCTCCTTGATGTCCTCCTTACCCTTCACGAAGAGCTCGGTGAACTCCGTGATGCCGCCGCTCGGGCACGACTGGACCAGGAACTTGTCCTTGCACTTCATCATGTCCTGCGGCCACTCCCTCTGCGCCTGCATGATCACGTGCACGTTCACCGTCTGCCCCTTACCGACGAACCCGGTGTTGGGCTTCACGCAGTACTTCTTCGGCGCCGTGGTCTTCACCTTGAACGCGATCTCCTCGGCGCCGTTGTTGGTCAGACGGATCGTCGCGGGGATCTGCTTCTTGAGCTCGACTGCGGGGGGAATGGGCGGGGAGGGGGAAGGGCGTCAGCATCGAGTGTTTTTTTTGACCGAAAGGTCGCGGCGTGGGGCGCGGGTTCGACCGGCGCGGGGGCGTTGGGACGCACGTCGAAACTTGATCTCGTCATCGGGCTGTATCAGGAGTCCGGCGGTCATTTTGGCTTGGCGCCTCCTTCCAACGCGCGGGCGGGGCGGAACTTCACTGGCGAGGCGAACGAGATCTTTCGACACACAAACTCGGTCGGATCCGACAAATAACGGGAAGTATTACGGGGATTTTCAAAGGTGGGCATTTCGTAACCACAAAGCATACAAGCATACGGATTACTAATAGTAAACTGTACAGAAAATATAGAGATGGTTCCATACAACTTTGCAAGAAATCCGCGCGTGATTCACAGATCTTTTTTTCTTCAGACTCGAAATATCGTCTCGAAATACAAAACCATTCGGGCGTCCTTCGAAAGACGCCGCGAAAAATTACTCACGCGTTTTACACACACACGTATCCTCCTCACCTCACATCGCTCCACGCCCCGGACACATCGCACCTCCGTGTCCAGGGCCTCCTGACCTCACCTCAACACAGCCGTCCTCCTCGTTCGTCGTCATCGTAAACGACAAATTAAGCCACCCAAGTCCTGGGGTTCCTGAACGCGTCGAGCGCGTCAGCCTCCCTGGATCCCTCCTCGGGGTGCATGTCGTACTGCCACCTCGCCGTGAGGGGCAGTGACATGAGGATGGACTCGATGCGTCCGCCGGTCCGCAGACCGAAGGTGGTACCGCGATCGTACACGAGGTTGAACTCGACGTACCTCCCGCGGCGCATCTGCTGCCACTCCCGCTGCTGCTCCGTGTACTCGTCGTCGACGTGCTTGGCGACGAGGGGAACGTAGGCGGGGACGACGGCGCCGGCCATGTCGGTGGCGAACGCGAGGAGCTCCTCCTGGGGGCGATCGTTCATGTCGTCGAAGAAGACGCCTCCGATGCCGCGGCGCTCGTTCATGCGGTGCTTGATGATGAAGTAGTCATCCGCCCATTCCTTGAAGCGGGGGTAAAACTCCTCGTCGTGCTTGTCGCAGACGTCCTTGAGGGTGCCGTGGAAGTGCGCGGCGTCGTCGTTGAAGATGTAGGACGGGGTGAGGTCGGTACCGCCGCCGAACCACCACGCGCGGGGCGCTCCCTCGGCTCCCTCGGGCGCATCCGTCTCAAAGTATCGGTAGTTGAAGTGGACGGTGGGCGCCATGGGGTTCTTGGGGTGCATGACGGAGGAGATACCCGCGGCGAAGAAGGGGATCATGTCCTTACCGCCGCCGCCCTCGCCGGTGGCGGCGCGGTAAGCCTCGGGGGGCATCTGCCCGTACACCACGGAGACGTTGACGCCCGCCTTCTCGAAGACGTTGCCATCCTGGAGCACGCGGGAGATGCCGCCGCCGCCGCCGGGGCGGGTCCACGCGTCCTCCTGGAACTTCTGGCCGTCGAGCTCCTCGACGGCGGCGACGATCTCATCCTGCGCGGCGCGGATCATCTTCTCGAAGCGCGCGCGCATGGAGTCGGCGTCGTCCTCGCCGCCCTCGCGGAGGAGGGTGAGGGGAGCCTCGTCGATGGAAATTTCCTGCTCGATGCCCACCGCGCGGACAGGGACTGAGCCGCGACGCGCGACGGCAGCCTTGCGGGACTTGGGGAGGGACACCTTACGGGCCTGTTTGGACGAAGGGACAAGACGGGGCGATAGATACGGGTCAGTCCTCGTGTTTTCGCACGCAAAGAAGACGCGCGATGGTCCTCGGGCGTCGTAGGGATTTATCTCGGCGAATAATGTTCATTCCGAGTCGGATCCGGGGGACGATTGCGGCCGCGCGAAGCCTCTGCCTCGGCGGAAACATCGGGGTTGGGACGCACCGCGGTGGGGCGCACGGCCGCCATGGAGACGCAAGCGGAAGCCATGTTGACTTGAGTGGATGTAACGACGCGCGACGACGTGAAGCCGCTTCGTACAGTGGCTATCGTTCCGAGGTTCAGCCAGATAGCGATCTGTATATCGGGGAGATCCTAATTTTGTACGTGGCCGGTACAGGCTAACCGTTTGCGCGTACAAAATTTCAGAATTTGCAATTTGTGGGCCCCAAGATCGAAAAATTTCCAGCCAATCAAATCGCAGGAAAAAATCCGACTGAGTTCTCTCGTTTTTGGCCTGCCGACCGGAGGAGGCTCGACTCCCCACTGTAGAGCGGGAGGCGAGTTGGTGGAGAGAGGCGCGGAGGAGACCGGTGAGGATGGTGGGTCGGTCGCACGGGTCTCACGCGCGCGGGACCCGGCGCCGCCGCGGGTGCGTCCTCCTCGTCTGCGCGTCGTTCATCCTCGCGCCCCTGTGGTGGCAGCGGCGCGGCGACGGGGAAGGCACCCGGCATCAGACGGGCGATTCCTCGTTGTTAACAGATCTGCACTTGCCGAGTGTGGGGGGCGGGTACGACGGATCGCACCAAGGGGGAGCCGCCAATTTCGTGGACGAGCGCGACATACCGCGGGTCACGGACCGACCGAGTACTCGAGCCGCCGACCAAGCTGGCCGCGGACAAGTCAGCCACCGACACCGACACGGACACGGACACGGACACGATCATAACCACCACGACCACGACCACGACGAGTCCTCGCACGACCACGGCGTCCCCGTCGCGCTCGCCGGCCGTCCCCCGCGCGACGCGTCGCCCACCAAACAAAAACTCGCCGAGCTCGGCGTCATCGACGGCTGGGACCTCGATCCCGACACATCCCAAACCCAGTCATCCAAGGCTATTACCCCCACGCGGATTCCGTTTCCGCTGGGCTCCACGACGCTCCTGCCCGACGCCACCGACGACGGGCACGACACGCACGGCGCGGGGGTCCACCTCGACGCGTACCGTCTAAACGCGAGGTACCTCACGCGCGTGTTGGATCCCAAAAAGTTACTCGCGAACTTCCGAGTCGTCGCCCGTTTACCTCCGGAGACGACCGGCGGCGAGACGGAAATCATCGTCCCTTACTGCGACAAAGCATCGGGTCTGAGCTACACCGAGCACCCCGGCGCGTGCTGGGAGGCTCCCGACTGCGAGCTCAGGGGGCACTTCGCGGGTCATTACCTCAGCGCGCTGGCGTTCGTGGCGTCGGACGGCGCGGGCGGCGTGAACGGCGACGCCGATGAAATTGAGAGCGGCGGTGATGAAATTAAGACGTCTGATTCTCTTAAGACGTATCCGGAAGCCATCACGGGGCACCAGTCGGACGCCGCGACGGCGAGGCACGCGCGTTCGATGGTCGACGCGTTCGTCAGCGGCCTCGCCGAAGCGCAGGCGAGCGCGGCGACGAGCGATGGGTACGTCAGCGCGTTTCCCGAGACGGTTCTGGACAAGCAAGGGGCGATTGGAGGCGCGTGGGCTCCTTATTACACTTTGCATAAAATCGGCCAAGGCTTGCTCGACGCGCACAGACTCACGGGGAGTGCGTTGGCGCTGAAGGTGCTCGAGGGTATGGCCCGCAACGTACTTAATCGAGTGACGAAGCTCATCGAGCAGAAAGGCGCGTCGCATTGGTTCAAAGGGGCGATGGATTATCCGAAAGCAGCGTTTGGCGCCGAATCTGGCGGCTTCAACGAACTCGCGTGGCGACTGTATGAGTTAACAGGCTCCCAAGAGTACGTCACCCTCGCGGGTCTGTTTGACCACCCCACGTTCTTGGGCCGAATGGCGCGGAACGAGGATAAGCTGGAGCGTGAGCACGCCAACTTTCACGAGCCGTTGGCGATGGGAGCGTGGAGCCGGTGGGCCATCACCGGGGATGAAGAGTCCAAGGCGGCGTTTGGTAATTTCATCGGGTTACTTCGCGAGACACGGGCGTACGCCACGGGGGGAACGTGCGACGGCGAGCGGTGGCAGGCGCCCGGGCGGCTGGAGCGCGTGATCGTGTCCACAGAGACGCAGGAGACGTGCACGCAGGTGAGTTTATTTTTACCTTCGTACGGGCAATGGGACTGACGTCATGTTGTATTACAGGTTAACTTTGAGCGACTCGCCGACGCCGCCGTCGCGTCCTTCGGCGAATCGGAGGCTCGGGACTGGGCCGACTACTCCGAGCGCGCGTCGCTCCACGGCCCGGTCGGTTTACAACGCAAGCCCGGCGAGCTGCTGTACACGACGCCGCTGGGCGTCGGGGTGTCCAAGGGGAGGAGCGGGCACGGGTGGGGTCGGCCGGACGCCGCGTTTTGGTGCTGCTACGGCACCGGAGTCGAAGCGTTGGCTCGGTTGCGGGATGGCGTGTTCTGGCGGCTACCCGCCGGGTCGGCGACGCCGGGGACGGATCAACACGTGGATGGTGACACGGTGTACGTCGCGCGCGTCACCACGTCCGCGTCCGCGGTGTGGGAGGAACGAGGGGGACTCACGGTCACCGTCCGCGTGGACCCGTTCGGGACTTTGGATCCAAAGTCCGGAAAGGATCAAAAGTCCCGACAAACTACCTTCGCGTCCGTCGCGGCTGTATCCGTGCGCTCCGGTAAAGGCGCCAAGTCATCGAAGCCCACGTCGATCCGCGTGAAACTTCCGCGGTGGTCTATTAGCGGGTCAGGGTCCTCCACGACGTGTACACTCAACGGCGAGGGCGTGCGATGCGACGACGTGTCCGCCGGGTGGTGCGACGTGCGCCGCGAGTGGAGCCAGACGGTGAGTTTCTTTTTATCTTCGTATGGGCAATTAGAATGACGGCGTGTTATGTTCAACTCTTACAGGATTCGCTCCGATGCGCGTTTCCGCTGGTGGTCCGCGCCGAGCCGCTGCTCGGGAGCGAGCTCGGTTCGTTCGGGACGGGGGGGAACCAGGCGGGTGACGGGAAAGGCGCGAGGCACGCGATCGTCGCGGGGCCGTACGTCCTCGCCGCGCTGGGACCGGGCGCGTGGGTAGCCGACCTCGGATTCGGAGTTGACGATTTGTCGTCTTCGTCGAGTGACCGATCCGGCGGTTTCCACGCGGGATCCGTCGAGCTGTCGCCCGGTGACGTCTCGCCGCTGCCCACGACGACGACGTGCACACGCGTGTCGCTCGTGATGGGTAACGGGCGACGGTATTTGGGGTCCGTCGTTTCTAGAAGCGACGGGAAGTTACCGGGTGATTCAGGCGGAGTCGGTCCGTACGTAAAGGCCGCCGCGGTTTTCGCCGAGCCCTTGTTAACACCCACGCAGGGTGAATCGCGTCCGGGTGGATCGGGGTTCTTCTACGCGTCGAACACGTGCGATGGATCCTCGTGCGCGTACGCCATCGCGGACGCACCGGCGGTGACGTGGCATCGATGCCGCGTGGACTCGAAGGGCGGCGGCGGCGGCGGAGACGAAGATGCAATTTTCACGCTGAGCCCAGTCGCGGCGCCGGGCCTGGGCCTTCACGCCGGTGTCGTCCAGAACGGGCGCGCCGCGCTCGTGCTCCAGGCGTCCAGTGACCCACTTGCGATGAAGGTTAGTGACGATGGACGCCACGTGGCGGTGCACGGGGGTGAGCTGGACGGGTACGTGCTGTGCAGAGACGAAGCATCGGCGGCGGATTCCGTCGGCGGGTGTAAGGATATGAACGACGGGTGTCCCAAGTGGGCGGCCCAGGCGGCGTGTTTCGCTAACCAGGGGTACATGCATCGCAACTGCGCGTTGTCCTGCGGGCTGTGCCGGCCCGGTGACGCCGTGTTGATGGCGCCGGAGAAGGCTGAGACGAAAGAGTGCGGGACGCGGTTGGTGTTTGGAAGTAACAACAACGAGGGTGCCGAGCCTGGTCATCGGCTGCCTTGGCGGCCGCCGCGGGGGAGCCACGTGGGTAAGGGCCCGGACCCGAGGTGGATGCCGAACGTGCTGCTCTCGCCGCTGTACTCGCTGCGGGATGAGGTGTACACGGTGTACCTCAGGCTCAGGGGGTGAACATAGCGGGGCGCTCTAATCAATTTTGTCGTCTGAAACGGAAATCCAGTCGCACTTTTTGCTTCGTCAGGAAGTCACCAATTTGACGGCCCTGTCCGCCGCCCCAGTGTGGAGGTCGCGAGGCGCGCGAGCTACCACGTCGGCGGCTCCGCCACCATGGAGACTTCCGTGAAGAGCATCATCGACAAGCTGGGCTACTCGTGGTGCGCATCGACTCGCACGATCCCGGCCCGGGCCGAGTAATCCCACCACGCGTCACGCAACCTAACAACATGCCGCCGCCGCAATATCCGTGCGCTTTTCGCGGCTGACGCGTTCCCCGTGTTCACCCCCCGTCTATTCCCCGCAGGTACGACGAGATGTTCAGCGAACACGGCGTGGTGTCCGTGGGAGACCTACTGGAGAGCCTGGGCCTGAAGGAGAAGTCGATGGACGCGGGACGGCGCGGCAGCGACGGCGCGAAGACGGATGCGCAGATCCACCGCCTCCCTCCCTACTTTTTCCTGCCGAGGTCGTCTTCGACGCAGTCGATGGACGGCGAGTGCGACGAGCCCCGCGCGCTCGACCTCACCGCGGCGACGGTCTCGATCGAGGAGAAGCTCGTGGAGAAGGTGGGCGTCGGGTTCACGCACGCGAAGGAAATTGCCGAGGAAGTCCTCGCCGCCGTCGGCCGCGCGCTATCGGAAAACGCGCGAGTCAGACGCGTCGGCTCCGATCAGCTCTTCCACTTCGACACCCTGGACGGGATGGCGGACTTCGCGAACGATTTCGTTCCCGAGGACGATAAGGTCACGGCAACGGCGGCGTCGCCGTCGAACGGGGCGGCGCCGGAGCCGCCCAAGCGCGACCCGGCGGCGGCGGCGGCGACGGCGGCGGCCATCCGAGCAAACGTCGAGGCCAACGCGGGGGGAGTCAAGCCCGCGAGCGATGCCGCCAAGGCTGCCGCGCGGGCGAACGACACCAAGATCGCGCAGGAGGTGGTCCGGAGCAAGTCAGGCGGCGGGTTTTACTCCCCCGCGTTTCTCAGGGCGGTTGCGCCGCTGTACGACCTTCACATGGGAGCCGAGAACCTGGGCCCGCTTTTGTATTCCTACGTTCGATTTACCAAACCGGCTCGGGTGCTGGAAGTGGGCGCAGGGTACACGTCCATGTTCATACTGCAGGCGCTTCGTGACAACGCCGCGGAGCTGGACGCGTACAGGGAGTTACGCGGCGCGGGTATATGCAAGTGCGGGGATGTCCCGTGGAGCGTCGACGACTTCTTCGTCGGGGGGAAAGTTGAAGGCCGGTACCGGGGCGATCCGCTCCCGGAGAAGACGTCTCCGGGTGGATCACGGCGCCAATCGCGGGTGTCCAGGCAGAGCGGCATCGACGGCGGGAGCATCGACGACGAGGGGCTAGGGCTATTCTCCGGGTCCGAGGGTAGCGGTCCGTCGTTCAGCGGTTGGACGGCGGGCCCGGTCGGCGGGGCGGCTCCGGGGTCGGAGGACGCTAGGGTCAACGAAGGGGTGCTGCACTGCATCGATAACATGGCGCACGAACACACCACCGCGCACGTGGTGACTCGATCCGCGGCGGAGCTCGGCATGAGCGACAGGCTGCAGCTGCACGAGGCTGACGCGTACGACGGCGATTTGCCGAGCGTGTTGGCGCCCGGGGTTGAGTTTGATTTTATGTTCATCGACCTCGGCGCCGCGAACAGGGTGGAAGGGTTCATGGAGGCGTGGTGGCCGAGGGTCCGGCCGGAGGGCGGGATGGTCATGGTGCACAGCACGCTGACCAACGCGTTGTCCCGGGGGTGGCTGGAGAAGATGCGGCGACGGTCGAGGTCGGAGCCGGCGCCGCCCTACGGGTCATTCGAGACGATGAGCCTGCTGGAGCCGCACAAGATGTTTCAGAACAGCGTGACGCTCTTCCAGAAGCGCGGCGGGCCGTTCGGGACGTACGACGAACCGGTGCACACCAAGTTCCCGTGACGGCGAGAGTATCTTATTCTTTCGTATTATTCATTGGTCTTGTTCTGGTCTTGTTCTGATAAGTTTGAGACGAGTACACACTATCATATCCCCAGTCGTCGCCGTGATTGATCCGGCAGACGCCGCGATGGTTTGTCCGTTGACTCCGCACCGCGTCGTTTCACCCGTATCGTACTCACCGCCACGTGGAGTTACCCCCGCCCCACGTCCCGTTGCCGAGCCCCCCGCCGAATGCCGAGAACCTCGAGCCCTTGGGGAACCCGTTCTCCGTCTCCGACACGGTCTCGCCGCCCGCGTTCTCACCGCCGGCGTCCTCGGAAATCATCGACTCGAGGAGAGAGTCGTCATCCGCCGCGTTTGGAGCTCCGAAGAAATCGGACGGCGGACCGATGGACGCCATCCTCTGCGCGATTCCGGAACGCACCGGGCTGCCCACCGCGGAGGAGGGTCCGCTGCCCGCGCCGCCGATGGGCGCGACGGCGGGGCCGAGGCCGCGGTCCGCTTGCGACTGATACGGGTTGGACCGCAGCGGAGCCTGGTAACTCTGCTGCTGCACGGGCTGCTGCACGGGCTGCTGCTGTACAGGCGGCTGCTGCTGCACGGGCTGCTGCTGTACAGGCGGCTGCTGTACTTGCGGCTGCTGTACTTGCGGCTGCTGCGTGAAGTACGGCTCGGCTAAGCCCTCACGAAGCGTCCACTGCTCAAAGGGAAGCCGCCTTCGGTGCCACTCGTCGGCTAGCGCGATGAGACCCTTTTTATGCACGGTTTGCAACGCCGCGAGGTCCTGATCCGAGACGGAAGGATTTTCAAGGTGATTCCCGCAGAGCCCGTTCATGCGCGCACGCTCTTGGCGGAATTGACGATTTACCTTGTCGAGTTCCTCCTCGGTCTGCTTGAGCTTCATCTGAAGCGCCGGGTCGGGACCCGGCGCCGACTGCGGAGCCGGCCTGGCCGCCGCCGCGGCTTGTGACTTCGCCGCCGCCTGCTGCGCGCCCTTCAGCTCAGCCTTGAGCTCCTTGACCTTCTCGCGGAGCTCGCGGTTGTCCGCGGTGGCCTCCTCGGCCTCGCGCTCGAACTTCGCCGCGTTGGTTCTCGCGGCGGCGAGCTCCTGTTCCTTTTTACGCGTCTCGCCCTGCGCCGCGGTGACGCGCTGGTTAGCCGTCTTGAGTTCCTGCGCCTGCGCGGCGCTCGCCTTTTCCTTCTTGAGCTTGGTGACGTTGAACTCCAGCTCCTTGACACGTGTCTCGAGCTCCTTCTTCTCCTTGGTCCACTCTTTCGTGTTCCTGTCCGAGTCGGCGCGGGATATTTCGAGCTGCGACTGCGCTGTGCGAAAGTTCGCCTCGGCCGTTTTCTTACCGTCGGTGAGCGTGGCGATGTCCCTGTTGTGGTTGGCGACAGCCTTCTCGAGCTTCTTCTCCTGGTCCACGAGCTTGGCCTGCATCTCCTTCCGTTCCTTGGCGAGCTCCGCGGCCTTCTCGGCGATTGACGCGTTGAGCTGATCGTGTTTCAACCGCGTGTTACTCAGTAACTCCTCCGATTCCAGTTGTGCCGCCTGAATGCGGCAGAGCCCGTTGTAGAGATGAGCCACCGCAAAGGCGATGTTCACGGTCGTCTCGTCGTCGACAAACTGTCGCCAGTGGTCAGGAGTGACATGCCTCGCGTAGTTGTACACGTGCCCAACCTGAAACCTTTTGGGATGCTTCAGGTGTACCAGCATCAACTTCGGATCTATCTCCTCCCAGTTCATCTGGGGAGTCATCTCGATACTTCGTGGATTGATGTGGAAACCGGGTCGGAGGTCGACGAACGGCTCGCCCGCGAGTAGCATGGCAAGAGCGCGAACTCGCGGAAAGGACGGGATAAGGAGCCCGTTCTCATTGAACCCCCCTTTGAACGTTGAGATTGAGAAGATGATGTTGATCATGTCGACCTTGGCACCGAGCGGGTCGTGATCATACTGGTCGCCAGTATACCATGTGTAGGCAGAAACTGGGCCAAGGTCAAGGCCTTCCTCGGCTTCCCTGAGCGTCGCCGAGGGCGAGTCTCCCCTCGCCAACTTTGGGTTATCGAAAATCTCGAAAATGTCCTTATACACGCCGTAGAGGTGGATCCAATCCACGCTATCCTCGTTGTTCAGGTTCATGTCATACTCGGCAAATTTTTCCCGGACCGCCTCGGACATTTTGGCGAATGACCTGGGAGATGATCCCCGGTCCATCTCAGTCTCTGACACGCGCTGCTTCTGCGTGCGAGGGGTTCCGTCCTTATCACGCAAGCACTTCTCTGCGATTCCTATGACGGTCGAAACAATCCACTGAAAAACATTTTCATCCTCCGGACCACCGGCAACACGTGCATTTTGTGGCTCACCGTCTGTCCTGAATGTCATACGTCGGCTGCGACCCACCGATGCGTACCAATTGTCAAACTTTCGTCCCGAGGGTTTCCAACCATCTTCGAAGGGTCTCTGTCGAACAGTTCGCAGGGATTCCAGAAGCCACTTGCGAAGTTCGTCTCTGACCATGCACGGGGTGAAATAATTAATGTCCAACCCCATGTTGATCGCATCGATGGCTTGTTGGGCTGTCCCATAGCCCGCTGGGGTAACCATCACGCCGGGGTAGCGGCAGCACTCGAAAAGCAGCGAAAGGTCAATCTTCAGCAACCGAGGGCTCATGGGTGCCCCTGGCTTTTCTCTGCGATGGACATCGAAAAACTTGAACTTCACTGCGGCGAATACACTCGCGGCTGTCGGATTTCGAGCCATGGCCTGCTGCAGGACCCAACACATCGTCTTCCCCGGAACCGGAGAATGTAATGGATACCGGTCACGTTCCCACATCATATTGCAGACGCGGAGAATGTTGTCCATATCAGCCTTGAAGGACTGGTTGACCTCAAGGCACGCCGCGAGCGCCGCGTCGTGCTCAGTCTCTGGATACCTGCATTCCTTGACGAAACCGCAGACGCTATCCACGAGATTCTCGCCGCTGCGTTCGTCCAGGATGAGCCCGCGCATGGCTTCAAAGTACACGCCGCGGATCCTTCGGACGTCCTCGGGGCGGATAGTTCCAAAGTGAGGGCTCAGAATCTCGTGCCTCTCGTCGTAGGTCCTGAGAGGACCCATGTAAGCTCGTCTCATCTTAACCTCTGAAAGACGGTCGAGATCATTCTCCTCCGAAAGCTTAGCCAGCGTATCCATCCAGTAATCTTCATCCACTTCGTACTCCGTGAGCTCGCCGAGGAACGCGGTGTTCCTCCACCAGTTGGGATCGATCATGATCGGTCTCCCGCAGCCTCTGCCCCGCAGCTTTTCAGCCAAGGCGGAATCGTGTCCATCCAGCCCGACGCCGCCGATGAGGTCGAGGTATCGGCACTGCGTCTCGATCACCTCAGCCGCGGGGTTCGCCAGTCCCTGCAGCATCTTCGACAACTCCAGGTGTTTGGCCGTCGGCGTGAACTTTGGAATGTGAAAGATGATCCTGTGGAAGACGAGGTGAGCGGGCGAGGGACAGACGTCGGCCACAAACTCGCTGATTTTCGTCCGAGGGTTATTCTGATTCACCCGCAGGTGCTTGATGTGGATGGCCAGCCTGGCTGTCTCGCATAGGATCGCGTAACCCACGTACTCGTCGAGTTTCTTGTCGAAATCATGATCAGGGGTCGATTTGGTATTGGAATCCTCAGGCGTCTCGAGTTGCTCGCGCTCATCGACAATTTGAACATCGTGCGCGTCGACGAGCGTCTCGACGATGAAGAATACCAAATCCTCAAAGATGCCCTCGGATTTCGCAAACTCCGTGTGATCCGGCCAGAACGCTTCGGGGTTCACGGCGTGCGCGGGGTAGTCAAAGTCTGTGGGCATCGTCCTGTCCTTGGGCCACTCGCCGTTCGCGGGGAAGAATTGGTGCGTCGAGAGATGCCACACCTCCTTCATCGCGCGCAGCAGCTGCGCAAAGACAAACCCACGCAGGCACTCGACGCTCATGAAAAGCTTCAAGATGTCAATCAGTCGCGCCCATTCATCCGGAACGGCAGTTTGCTCACCAGACGCTGGCACGACGATGCCGTGCCTACCGCACCGCTCGTCGCGGTCATCGCGGATGAGGTTGAAAAAGCGAAAAGATTGTCGGTTCCCGGCGCCTCCAAACACTCGCCAAATGGTGTACGAATCCCTGAACAGCCTGTGCAGCGCGAGCATCGCGTCCTTCTTTATCGCCCCGTTGGTCTCCACGAGCTTCCGGAACGCCGCGCGGTGATCGGAATTCGCTTCGCCGGGTGTTGAAAACGATTTCGCGAGGTTGAATCCGTCCTTACCCATCGCGGTGAGGACAAACGTCAACAGAAAACACGCATCCTTCGTCGGCGTCGGGTCGCTCGCCAGATACGCTTCAGGTAACGCCTCGCTTCCCCAAGCGTCGTGTGTAAGTCGCTCGCGAGGGTCGGGTTCGTCCCAGATCCACGGCGAGGAGACCTTCAGCCCGTCGGGCGGTAAAATGCACCGCACCCACTGCCAGAGCTTGATCAAATGCTCCGGGGGAGATTGATCAGGGAGATCTTTCATATCTTTCACCCCTAACCTGTGTTTCCCGAGGATATCGATGAACTCCTTCTCGGCGTCTCCAGAAACTACCGTCATGGGAGTGGACGGCGGGAGCTCATGGATCCTGCCGTTTGAAGCGGTGGATCCCCTATCTGCTTGGCGCGCTGCATTGGCACCCTCGATGCCGAGATTCCGTCTGATCTCGTCCATCGCCGCGTTCAGGCTCGGTGCCATCCTGGACCTGACGTCCTCGGGAAAATCGGCCGTGAGCCTGTCGCCGAGCTCGTCCAGATGCTGCGTCATGGTGCCGAGGTCTAAACCTCCCATCTCCCCGATCACCTTTTTGAGCAGCCTTTTTGAGTACTCAGGGACCACGCTTTCGAAGAACTCGTCCGACTTAGCGGCTGCCTGCAGCTGCTGCCCGGTTCTTATCAAGGCTGCCCCGTCTTTGATAGCTTTGGCGTCTGGCATCATCTGACTTACTTGTAAATCCCGTTCCCGCGCGATCGTGTTGTGGGAGTCGTCCGATCCGTCAGGCATGGACCCATCCTCCGGCGCCGGGACACCAACCTCGGGCGCCTCCCCTGAAGCGGCCAGGGTATCGGGTTCGCGATAATGCACGATGTCCACGACGCACAGCTGTACGGTGATGGAATCTTTCTGCAGGAAGCCTGATTCCCTGTCCAGCAGCGTGGCCAAGGGCATGTACTCCTCATCCCTGTAGTCTTCGCCGGTTAGGATCTTTCCGGTCAACCACCGGGTCTTGCTGGGCTGCTTCGCGTTCATCACAGCGATTCGGTAGCTGAGAATGTAGCACGCGGTAGTATAGGCGCCGGACTTCATGTTGACCATGGTTGCCGCTTTCCCCGGTTTGATCTTGACCTTGAAGCAGAGCTGGCCGTTGTTTGCTTTCATCACTATTTTGAGGTGCACCAAGTCCTTGCAGCGCCACTCGTTGGTGAACACGCTTTGCTGCTCGATGACATCGCGAAAGATGGAGAAATTATCAATCTTCCAAGTGAAATCCATAGATGCTTGACCGTAAGGCAGATGCATGAATGTTTCGGCGTCACCCGATTGAACCCATCGGAAGAAGAACAGCAGATGCGGGAAGTTGGACACGCAGACATTCCCAATTCCGTAAGGAATGACGAATTCTTTCCTGCGCTCATAGAGGTACTGCCAAAGTGCCCCAGTGGAGTTCCACTGCGTGCCGGGCTTGTATGCGCGCAGGTGATCAATGATAATCGCCCGCGTACACTGATGGGGAAACTGAAAGGTGACGTACTGCATCGCCATGATCCGCAGCATCCGGAAGAAACACCGCCAGCTGTTCAAGAACTTTACGTCCTGGCTCACCAACTCGTGAGATTCGTCAGGCATCGAGGGCATCATCATGAACTCGGCGAGTTCCGTCGCGCCCTCCAGTTCACTATTAGCGAGCTCATCAAATACGGTAGTCAGGAGTTCCATCAAGCCGGCGATGAGCCTGCCGCCACCCATCTCGTCGATGCCCCTGGCGAACCATCCACTTCCGGGCTCGGCATTCGCGTCTGCGGGAACCTGCGCCTCGTCCCAGGACAACGCGATGCCCAACAGTTTCCACAGCCTCGGTTCCCTAACACCGGGCGTACGACGCGTGCCGTCGAGCATGCCCTCGGCGTCCATCCAGTCCAGCTGGCAGCACGCCGCGAAGATAGATCGAGCCTCGTTGACGTGACAAAAGTCATCCTTCGCGGCGTACTCCCAATCCGGATAAACCTTGTCGGGATCTTCCAGGGTTGGATCCCACGTGCCGTCGAACATGGCATCGCCGGGGCACTGACAACGGCAGTCCTCCACCGCGTCCTTGACGATGGAGCCGAGGTCGAGGTAATGCTCGTCGTCGGGAGCGGCTTTGAAACCGATGAGGTCAAACACCCTCGGGAAGTTTACGTTCAAGAGCGTGCTCGCGCGGCCTTTCGGCGTGAGCGGGTCGAAGTGCCACAGCGCCCGCGGCGGGGTCCACAGGCGCGGACCCGGAGCGGCCTCGGCGGCCTCGGCCATCACCAGGGTTTCCACCGCGAGCACCAAACAGTCGTCGACCAAAAAACCCGCCGAGTCGTCGAAAACCTGAGTCAGCGGCGCAAACTCTTTCCATCCCCAGTTCTTCGACCCGAGATCGAACCTGCTCTGCGTCTCCTTGTCGATGGACTTGCTCACGTCCTTTTGGTTGATCAAGGTGAGCTTGTGGGACACGAAGCAGCTCCAGTTCGCCACCGTGCTGTTGTCGAGTCTGAACAGGTCTTTGGCGAACCCTATTTGCGGGGGTGTCACCTCGAGGAAGAGAGACATGTGCGTGGGTGGGTTTCCTTGCCCGCGCGGGTACATCTTTAACCGCATGTTGTGCCCGCCCACGTTGAACTGCGGGGACTTGATGTCGAGGTCGTTCATCTTGCGCTTCTTCAGGACGTCCTTCAGCTTGTTGAACTTGTCGATGCGCCACACGAACCGGCCGACGCACTGCATGCGGCCGTTATCCGAGTTATCCTGCGGCCGTTGGCCCTTCGGCCGCTTGCCCTTGATGAACCCCACGCGGCCGTCGTCCGGGATGCCCCCCGCGACGCCCTTGACGAGCGGCGCGTGTATCGCTCTCGAGGGATCGTAACCCGGTTTGCTTCGATTCCGGCCCTCTTCGGTGGCGAGCCTCGCGCCGACGGTGGGTCCCCCCGGCCGCGCCGCCGCCGCCGCCATCTCCCGGTCGATACACTGGCCCGGGTCCGCGTACCACGACGACGTCTTCGCCTCCGTCGCCTCCCTCAACGCGTGGAACGTCACCGTGATCGAGGTGTGCACGCCGTTGGTCCCGAGGTAGCCGCTCTCGACGAAATCCTTCATGGGGATAAACGCCCTGGCGCCCAGCCCGCCGGGAGCGCCTCCGTCCACCGATGGGTTCTGCGACAGCCGGCCGAAGAAATCGCGGTGAACGCTAGCCTTGCCGTCGACTTGGTTGTGGAGCGTCACGCGGAACAGGAGCCAACACGAGTTGTTGTTGTCCGTCGGTTGGCTCTTCTTCGTGAACGGGTCGTATCTGGCGCTCCTTCGCTCCTTCGCCGACGGCTCGGCAACCTCGAGGCATATCGACAGCTGCGAAACCTTCTCGCTCGGGTCGTTCGGGTCCCGTTTCTTCCCGCCGGCGTCCGCGGGGCCCACGTTGCTACCGGATTCAGGGTCAGGGTCCGATTCGTACATCGAAACTTGCAACGGAGTCTCGTGTACGCCGCATCGAAACACGGGCGACGTCACCTTGTTCCGCTTCATCATCGGCAGGAACGAACGCACGTTGTCCGCGTGCCACGCGAACCGTCCACTCGACACCTCCTCGTGTTTACCGCGGTCGTCGGGAAAGAACTGGTGGTACTCCTTGAGCGTGGAGATCTTCGCGGTGACGTGCAAGAAACCGTCGGGGTCGACTTTGGGCCGAATCGACGTCTCCTTCGCGAAATCGGACCAACCGTGCGATTTCTTATCCTTGGTGAACCGGTGAAACGTGCTGCCGCCTGACCCGGTGGCGACATCGATGGCGACGTCGGCGTCGCTCCAGAACTTCGGGAGGTCTTCGCAGTCGCGCGACGACGCCGCCGCGACTTGGTAGTACGCGAATCTTTCAAAGAAGTGTCCGCTCTCCACCCACGTCTCCTCCCCGGTCCCGTCACTCACCGCGTTGAACTGCTTCATCTGCAGGTACAAGGACGTGTACCCGCGCGAGGATGTGGAGTCGCCGATCGGGTACATGAGCACGCGCGCGCGGTGTTGCACCGGGGTCAATCCGCAGGTCCGGCTGTCGGCGTCCCACGTACCTCCGAGGTTGTCCCACATCTCACCCACGTCCACGTAGTCCGTCCACATCTGTCGCCTTCCACTTCCGGCGTCCCAGTTGTCGAACGTCGATTCCCACGGTATTCTCCACGTGCAGTACCACGTGTCGCCCATCTTGGTCGACGAGGCGTGCGAATCGTTTGGAGCGTTGGGGCTGCGAGTGGTGGTGCCACGGGGGCGCTCGCGCCGCGTGGCACCCCCGTCGCGATCGGACGTGTCGCCCTCTATCGATCCGTCGGAGCACGACGCAGCGGACGTTTCGTCGTCGTCGTCCACGAGGGGCGGCGGCGAATCGTCGGTTCCGTAGTCCGAGCTATCGTCGCTGCCGTCGTTCAGCAACGACGGCGGCCCGTCGTCGCTCGCCGCATCATCGTCGAAATCTCCGTCGGCGTCGTCGCTGTCGCAGACGAGCGGGGGCGGTTCGTCGTCGTCCGCCGCGTTGGGCGAAACGCGCACCCGCGCCCTGCTCGATGACCGTCTCTGGGTCCCGAGGAAGCCCTGTTTCATATCGACGTAGGTGGTGGGCGTCGAGCCGTGTGCCTGGTCGACCCGAAGGCCCCGGAAGGTTCACCCACGACGGTTCGTTGGGCGCTTTTTTTTCCCGAGGGTGGAAAACCTTCCGAGGCTTTTCACTGGTGACCAGTCAGCTCTTCGTCTCCCAACTCCCAAAACGCGTCAACAGGTTTGCAGTTCACATTCAATTGGAATAAGCAGATTAGCCACTGAATTAAGATCGAGGAAATGAGGAGACGTCACCGTCATCACGGCGGGAGAATTTGATCTGACAAAAGACGTGGCGCGCACCCGTGGTTGCGGGTTCCGGCGTGCGCGATGTCGCCCACGTCGCGGTTCGAGGGCGATGGCGAGGTGTTCCTCGTCGATTCGCCGGACGGCATTTGGCCCGCGCAGGTGCGCGCCCGCCTCGCGTCCCACGCACCCGTCCCCTCCCGCATCGCGTGTGAAAACAACAACATCATTTTCCCTCCCAACCGCGCGCGCGATCTGAGCCGTCGCTGACCCTATCGCCCCGTCCTCGATATCCCAGGCGTGTCGGCGGTCCATGCACGTGTGTCCCAAGGACGATCACGCGAAACCCGACGAGAAGTTCGTCCGCTACCTCGGATATCCCAACCCGTACGAGTTCGTCGGTTCCGCCAAGCCAGCCGCGCTCGTGGACATCGGCCCGGACTGGCGCGCGTACCCGTGGCAACGTGACATGGAGAATTACGAAAAGAGGAGCGGTCGAAATGTCAACAAGGACAAAGTCGACGCGTACGCCGAGGCGATTGAGCTCGCGCGCACGGACATGGATGCGATACATCGCAAGTTCGACAAGTGGGAGAGGGCGAAGGCCAATTCCAACAATCAGAAAACCGCCCCCGCGCCCAAGGCGCCACCCGCGAAGAAACAGAAGACCGCCGCCGAGCCCAAGCAGGAGCACAGAGGGAAAGAAAAGAGGCGCATAGAGACCACGGAACGGACGGACTGGACCGATGAGGAGGTCGCGGCGCTTCGACGCGCGGTGCGCAAACACGGCTTCTACAATGGCGTCGGTAAATTCAATGTTTCCTGGACTGCGATAAAGCAGGACCCGGACTTCACCACCTCGCTCGGTTCCAGGAACGAACGCATGCTGAGGAGCAAGACAAAAACAATACCCAACTTCTTCTCCGAATACACGACTACACGATACACGACGTCCGCGCCGTCCACCACGACGAAGAAGGGTGCGAAGCGCGCAAAGACGGACAAGACCAAGACAGCCGTCCTCGACGTATCAGACGCGTTGGAGCTGCCCGAGACGCTGACGGCGTGGTGCGCGGGACGGACCCCGAAGGTGGTGGTCATCGGCGCCGGGCCCGCGGGTCTCAGCTCGGCGAGCGCGCTGATCAAGATGGGCGTGGACGTGACCGTGCTGGAAGGCCGCGACCGGATCGGCGGGCGGGTTCACACGGAGACGATGAAAGCCCACCCGGAACACGGCCTCCCCGAGATCAACCTCGACCTCGGCGCGTCATTCGTGCACGGCTGCAACAAGTACAACCCGGCGTACGTCATCGCCCAGCAGAAAGGCGCCGTGCTGGACACCGCGGAGGGTGGATACTCGCAGGGATGGGGCGGCAACGCGCACTGGTACGACGCCAAGCTCGGCGGTAAGGTTAAGCAAAAGTCTGTGCAAAAAGGTTTCAACGCGCACATCGGCGTCGTCAAGGGTTTACTCCAGGCACCCGTACCCACCACGGAGGCGGAGGCGCGGGCGTGGATCGACGAGGAATACAAAGACGGGGATAACGCGACGATCGCGCTGAAAGCCGCGCGCGCCGGTCTCTCGCTGACGGAGTATCAACGAAGGGAGGTTGAGCGCGAGATTGAGCGGAAAGCCGCCGCGGCGGAGGGGGCGGCGGTACCCGTCGACCCCGACGACGTCGCGCGAGGTTTGTGGACGAATCCCCACGAGTGGGGCACGCTGGACGCGCAGACCACGGGTGAGGTCCGATGGGCGACCGCGGACATCGAGCGGGAGCGCGTGGAGTTTCTATCGGAGAAGGCGAATGACCGCCGCGACTGCTCAATCGCCGCGTCGCTTTCAAGAATTTACGACAAGCTCTACAGGGGTAGGCTCAACTCCACGGAGGAGTGCGTGTACGAGTCGTTCCGCGTGCTGCACTCCGGGTACAACGCGGGATTACGCGCGGTGTCCACGCGGTACAAGGTGAACATCGAGAAGGAGGATCTCGAACGGAACAACGAGGAAGAAGAGGCGGCTAAGCGGGCGCTCGGCAAGGAGGAGGCTAACGCCGCGGAGCGCGAGGCGAGGGAGGCGAAACGTGCGGAGGAGGAGGAGAAACGTCGCGTCGCGGCCAAGAAGGAGAGGGCCAATGCGGCTGCGGCTGCCAAGGCTGCCGCCGCCAAGGCTGCCGTCGCAAAGCATACCGGAAAATCCGCCCCATACGATGACGGCCTCGGCCCCCCCACGGATTTCAAGCGGATACTCGAGATTACCCCCCAGGAGCTCATGGAGACCGAGCCGGAGGGCCCGATGGGCAACGACATGAGGCACGTCACCGGGCCGGTGTGGGTTCGGGCGAAACGACGCGCAGGAGACGGCCAGAAGCACTGGGACGCGACCTACTTGCTGTGGCGAAAGGAGGGGAAGAAGTTCCATCTTCTCAGGTTCGAAGACTGCGGCAGCAAAGGCGAGTATGTGCCAGGCGGGATCGAGAAAGAGCTCCGATCAAAGAAGGCTGTGCATCTGTTCATGGAGCGGATGGAGGATAAGCGGAAGAAGGACCGCGCCAAGGCCAAGGCTAAAGCCACGAAGGAGGCCAACGCCAAGGCAAAGCCGGAACTCGCAGTCGCCGCGCCGCACACGCCCTCGCCCGCCGCGTCGACCAAGCGAAAACGCGAACAAGAAGTCGAGGAGAAGGAGGAGGAGGAGGACGACGAGGACTTGGATTACAGCGACGGCTTCGTCGTGGGCGGGTACCACGACCTTGTCGTCGCCACCGCCGCGGAGGGTGTCCCGAGCGAACGCATCCGCCTCGACACGCCCGCCGCCTCTGTCATCGTCAGAGAGACGGATGTCAAGTCAGACGCAGACGGGAAGTACCGCTGCGTCGTCACGAGCAAGACGGGTGAAGAGTTCGAGTGCGACTACGTCGTCGTCGCGCTACCCCTCGGCGTGCTACAGGGGCGAGCGGAGCGCAGCAACGTGACGTTCGCCCCGCCTCTGTCCCACCGCAAGCGCGCCGCGATCGCCAGCCTCGGCATGGGGGTGGAGAACAAAGTCGTGCTTCGATTCGAGCGGTGCTTCTGGCCGGCGAAGATTCGCTTCCTGAACTGCACCGACCAACGGTATCGCTTCATCAACATGCACGCCTACGGCAAGCCGAACACCATCGTCGCCCACGTCGGACCCCCGTTCTGCGAGGGCTTCGCCGACATGTCCGACGAGCAGGTCAGGGACGACGTCATCGAGATTCTTCGCAAGATGATGAAGTCGATAATCGGGAATCAACCCACGCCGACTCTGCTGGACTGGCGCGTGACCCGCTGGAGCGAGGACGTCTGGTCGTGCGGAGCGTACTCGTACATGCGCGTGGGCAGCGACGAGGACGACGTGCTCGCGCTCGCCGAGCCCGAGCACAACGGCAGGGTATACTTCGCGGGAGAGGCGTGTACCGTGGAAGGAGCGCAGTGCGTCCACGGCGCGGTGTGGACCGGCAACCGCGCCGCCGTCGACATCGCCGCCGCCGCGGGTGCCACCCCGACCATGGACGTGTTACTCGGCGGTGAACTCGCGGGACTGCCGTACGCGTTCCCGATCGACTTTCACTGGGTGGGGTGTAAAAATAAGGGATGCGGGAAGTGGCGCCGGTTGCCGTCGTCGGTGGATCCCGAGACGCTTCCAGACGATTGGTGTTGTTACAACTGCGACTGGCACGCGGGGCTCCAACGGGACGGGTGCGGCGCGCCACAGGAGCCGCCGGGTCCCAACGACGACTTCGGCGCTTTGAAGTGGGAGAACTGGAGCGACGCTCCGGCCGCTAAGCTGGACAGGGCGCTCCAGTGGAACGCGTGGGTGCGAAGGGGCGAAGGCGTTTTCCCCGAGGAGGAGGAGTTGGTAAAGCCGGAGTTGGCGCCGGCGCCGGCTCCGAGGCCCGCGGAGAGGGTGAACGTGGTGATGTCAGCCATCCAGGCGATCGAGCCCAAGCGCGAGGACGACGACCGGACGACCACGTGCTGGCGACCTTCCGCGCGCGATACAACCCTCGATACCGTGATGCCCGAGGAGGAGTTCTGGAGGAGGCATGGGGAGGAGGCTCAGTACGTGACGAGCCCAGGGTATCAGTCGCCGGGCGTCCCGTTCCACGCGGCGCTTCCCGCGGCTCCCGCGCCCCACTTCCCTCCCCAAGTGTCACCGTTCGACCCACGCGTCGCGCACATGCTCGCGATACAGGCGGAGCAGCAGGCCAGGAACAGCCTCTCGGAATCGTACTCGTTCCAGGCGTACGCACAACGCGTACAATTAGCTGCTTACAACCAGGGGATGAGGACGGCGGCGACGGGCGCGGGTGGACCGCTGCCAGGGTTGGTGCCGCAGCATGCGCGGCGGATGCCGGCGCCGGCGCCGCCGCCCGAGATGGACATGCTGACGACGCGGTTGTTGTCATCGTCTGCTCAGTTCGGGTTGCCGACGGTGGCCGATCCGGCTACGGAGGAGAAGATGGGTATGGCCATCATGAAGAACATGTGACGTCGCGTGTCCGGTGCCGCGGCAGGCGCGTCGGGTCCGGGATCCGTCGGCGATGGATTTGACGGCTGACGAGGACACGTCGGGGTGATGCATCATACTTGTAGAGATTTAGAAGAGAGTTTTTCAGTTCCAAATAGAACTTACCGTTTACGAACGTGTCCTCAAACAGCGCGGCGCCGGGATGCCCAGTTCGCCACTGGCGGCGCTGGAGGAGGCGGAGCGGCGCCTCGGGCGCCTCTCTGTCACGCCCGAGCGCGTCGAGGGCGGTGCGATACGGTGCAGCGGCTGTGGGGAGCGCGTGACCGGCCGCTACATGGTCGCTCCCAACAAAAAAGCCTTCCATCCGGAGTGCCTGAGGTGCGAGCTCTGCGGCGATGGGTGCGAGACGTTCGCGTCGGACCCGAAACGGCCGAACGTGCTATGCTGCATGAACTGCCACGACGAGCGATACGCCGAGCGATGCACGCGGTGCGATAGGCCCCTGAAGGGCGAGATTCTCACCGCGCTCGGCGCCAAATACCACGTGAAGTGCTTCCAGTGCAACCTGTGCTCCGAGCCCATCGCACGGAAGTTCGTGGAGCACCCGCCGGGTTCGCAACAGATAATCTGCCCGCGATGCCACGAGGACAAGGTTTGCGAAAAGTGCGACGGGTGCGGCCGCGGGATGGGCGGCGCGTTCGTGCGCGCGCTCGGCGGTAAGTACCATCGCGAGTGCTTCAAATGCAATCGATGTTCGCGGGACGTCACCAGCAAGTACGTGGAGGGCCCCGACGGAGGGCCCTACTGCCGCGGATGCCACGTCAAGAACTTCGCGCCTCGATGCGCGTGCGGCTGCGGGAACGGCCTGGAGGGCAACGTCACCAGCGCGATGGGCCGCAAGTTCATCGAAGGGCACTTCAGGTGCACCGACTGCGACAAGGAATTCAGGCGAGGCAAATTCAACCGCGTCGCCGACTCCGAGGCCGGCGGAGACGACCGCGCGGTGTGCGAGGGATGCTACCGGAACACCCACGCGCCGCGGTGCGCCGTCTGTTCCACCGCGATGGCCGGCGGCGAATCGTACGTCCGCAACGTCGACTCCGACGAGGCCATGTGCGATCGATGCAACGCGACTTCCGGGTCCGTCTGCGACGACTGCGGTTTCTGCGTCCCGAAAGAGTTCCAGCAAAAGCAGCGACGGATGGGCTTCAGGAACGAGGACCACGGCGCGACGAGGACCGCGAGGCGCGCGTCGGGGGGCGAGGCTGTCATCGGGCAGTGCGAGCGGTGCGCGGTGGATGCGGTCAACGACGACGTCCTCGCCGCGCACCTCATGAACCGGGTCATTCGATTTTGTACCCACGCCGGCGCCGGGTCCGCGCCCGGGGACCAAACCGTCGCGGTACAACTCGTCGCCGCCGACCGACTGGCACGCGCGGCGGATAAACGGCACAGGGGCCCTAACGCGAACGGCCCGCGTGGGGTGACGCGCACGAAGATAACGCTGGAAGGGCGAGCGCCGCCGGAGGAGTGGCGGAAGATCATGCTCGGCTGGCGACTCGAGAGGCGCGGGTCGGGGTACGAGCTCTCGGAGAACGACGGGACCGGAGGCGAGGTGGCGACTGTGGATACGACCCCGGTGAAGGGCTCGTGTGACCTCGCGGACGCCAGCCCTGGGTCCATACAACGCGCGGCGCAGCTCGCGAGGAGCCACCCGGATGTTTCCGTGGATGAAAAGAGAATCTTAAAGGGTGTCGTCGCGTTGAAGGGCATGAGCGCCGACGCGCTAGGCGCCGTGCTCGCGCACGAGTACGGCCACTGCTACCTCTTCATGCGTAAGTTCCCGTTACTGCCGCTGGCGATGGAAGAAGGCGTTTGCGAGCTGTTCGCGTGGCTGTGGCTCGGCGGCGGTAAGTGGGACCGCGGCGGCGTCATCGGGTCCAATCCCAAAGGTGAGAAACGGATCCACGCGTGGGCCGAGCGAAGACGGCGGCAAATGGAGTTTCGGAAGGATCCGGTGTACGGCGACGGGTTCAGGGCGGCGCTGCGGGGGTATGAGGCGTGCGGGGAGAACCTGTGGACCTTTTTGGAGCACCTCAGGCTCCACGAGTCGTTCCCGGCTTAAGCGTTTGCGTCGCTCCTCGCGTCGTTTTATAGGAAATAAATAAGAGTTAGTCTAAGGAAGGTACCTTCGAAGGTAACTCTTAATCTCAGAGAGCGTGTCGTCCCTGCGGCTTCCGCGGGGACCTGTGCCTGTGCGCGGGCATCAACTCCACCTTTCCCTTTGGCGATTTGTACCTCGACGCCACCTCGTACGCGCCACCCTTGCGTAGGTACTTAGCCGGCGACCTGGGCGGTGACTTTGCGAAGCGGCTCTCGGACGAGTCCCGAAGAAGTCCTTCAGTCGACGCGGACCCGCCCGGCCGTCGCGTCTTCCCCTTGGACGGTGCCGGTATCCGTCGCTGCGCTTGTAACTCCGCGAGCCTGACCGACGGCGTCTTACCGTCGCGAGGACGGGGTTCACCCGCGGGTCCCCGTCGCAATATCACGTTCTTGAGCCTCTCCTTATTCGACCCCGGGGATTTCGACCGGGAAGCGTCGTTGTAGTCGCGGCGGGTTAGACCCGACCGCCTGGGTTCGGGGCGGGCATCCGCGGGAGCCTCGCCGCGGATGTACGCGGCGACGGGCGACGCGATGGGTACGGATCGGCCCGCGGACGCGCTCCTCGCGCGGCGACTCGAGTTGGACGCGGACCGCCTCGAGGAGTCGCTTTTCGCGGGGCTCTCAAAGTATTTATCCCTCGACCGACCCCGCCGCGGGCTCTCCTCCGCCGGCTCCCTCCACTTACCCTTGATGGACCGCCTGTCCGGGTGCCCGTGGTCGCCGCCGCGCGGGACGTGCGCGGACTGGCTCCGTCTGGGCGCCGGGGAACCCCCGCTGGATCGAATCCCAAAGCTGGATCTAACCCCAAAACTGGATCTCACGGCGCTGCTTCGAACGCTACCCATCCGCGCGGGCGACGCGGACGGAGACCGCGCGAACGACGACCCGGGGCCGCGGTGTTCACCCCCGCGCCCCGGGAACCTACCGCGCTGGTGGAACTCGAGCGACGCCGCGAGGGAGTTTCGCGCGCTGGACGCTCGCGAGTGGAGCCGGTCGGATGATCTGCGAACTTGAGCCGGCGCGAAAGTGCGGCTTTCCCACGAGGACCGCACCGAATCCGTCCCCGACCGCCTGTGATCAGCGACGGTGGACGGAGCCTTGTACGCCGCGACCCTGTTACCGACGGCGAACCCTTTGTCAAAGTCGGAGCTCAGCCGCGAGTCGTGCGACCGGTACATGCTCGCGGTAGCCTTGGCCTTGACCTCGGCGAGCGCGGTTCTTTCCAGCTGTAAGCCCAGCGTCCTCGCCTCGCGTCGAAGCGTACGCATCTCACCGCGCGTGTGGTGCCACGCCTCTTGAAGCACGTCCCGGCCCACGCGCCACGTTTGCTCCACCCCGCGGTCCACCGCGCCGAACCCCCGATCGGAGGTGTCGTCATCCTCGTCTTCATCCGATGCATTGCCCAGCCACGGGCCCGAACGCGCCGGCATCGCCTCGATCGCCTCGCACATCCGCCGGTTCAGGTCAATCGCGGACGCGGCCACCTTGTATATCCCCGCACTCCGTCGCTCGATGGCGTCCAACTCGTTCAACACTTGTCGCAGCGCCTTCCGGCCCTCGCGGCCTACTTTCCCAGACTCCACGAGTCTCAAGTCTCGCTCCGCGACTGCGCCCGCCATCGTCGCCGCGTCGCGCTCCAGCACGGCAGCCTCCTCGGCGTCACGCGCGGCATCCAGCGCCCGTCTCGTCGCGTCCGTCTGCGCCTTACTCTTCACGAGTTGCGTACGCAGGTGGTCCAGCTCGATCGCGTGTTCGCGCTCGAGGCTTACCAAATCCTCCTCCGCTCGGGTCAGCGCGGGTTGCATACTCATGCCGGCGGCGTCGTGCGAATCGTTCGGCGTACGCGCCCCGGCGATAAGGTTACTGGACACCACGTCGGACCTCAACACCGCGCCGTCTTTCGCGCGTTGGAGTAAACGCTCCACGGCGTCCATGCGTTTTTGCTCGTGCGACGCGGCGACGGCTTCCGCGGCGAGCCTGGCTCGTCTCTCCACGTTTAACGCTTCTCCCGCGGCGTCGAGGTCCACGCGTAGGTTTTCCGCGATGACCCGCTGGCGTTCATACTTGGCGTCCGCCTGCGCGAGGGCGTTGACGAGCTCGGTGATCTTCTGCGGCTGCACGGGGGACCTCGCGGGTGACGGGGGTTGTCGGCGGTGGAACTCATCGATGGATCCATCGATGAATTGGTCGTCGTCCGCGTGAGACTCAGGCTCGTGTGGGTACGGCGGTGCGGACGGCGCGTGCGGGGACTGGTACAGCGACCTGGCGCTGAGCGGCGATGCTGGCGGTGTGCCCATCTCGGAGAGGGTCCGGCGGTATCCCTCGACCTCCGCGCGCGCCGCCTCGAGCGCGCGCGTCGCGTCGCGGTTGGCGACGACCGCCTGCGTCGCCACCTCCTCGGCGACGGCGACCTCGGCCTCGGCCTCGGCCTCGCGCTCCGCCGCGGCGCGCTCCGCGGATTCCGCGCGTCTCTCCGCGACGAACGCCCGGCGCTCAGCCTCCTTCAGCTCGGCTTTCTGCGCCTTTGTGCGCTCGTACTCCGTTCGCTCGCGCTGCATGATTTTCTCAATCTCGTGGTAGTCGCCGTAGGCGTCGTTGGAGGTGATTGAGGTGACTGAGGTGCGGGCGGCGCCTGTGGGGAGGTGGTACGGGTCCGTGCCGTCGATGGATTTACCTGTTGACCGCGCGGGGGAGACGGCGTGCCGGTACGGCGACGCCGCACTCGCCGGCCTCCACGTCGGAGCCATGGCTGCGCGCCTCAATTTGACTGCTCGTAACAATCATCGGCTCGGCTCGGAATAATTGGAGGCTCCGAGGTGACTGGTGGTCACACTGCAGAGCGCCGGGTCCGGAGGTGACGCGGGGTAACGATGGAGACCAGCCTGAGGTTCGACAGCGGCAAGAAGCATCTGAAGCTGTTCGCCAAGGAGAAGTTCAGCAACGACGACAATTACGTCCTCACGGTGCGTCGCCGCGACTCTAGCTAGCGACGTCCCCTATCCCACCGCGGGGGCACTTTACCCTCGATCCGCTGTCTCGGTGTCCCGATGCGACCCGTGTCTCGATGCGTTCGCCCCGAACCCGGCGCTCTGTGGACGATCCTCACTCTGACTTCACCTCTCACTCGACTTTCCCGACGCAGGTCTCCGGGTCGCTCGACACGCGCGACGGTCGCGTGGAGTCGCGCGCGTACGTGAGAAAAAAATTCTTTCCCGACAGCGTGCTGACCCGAGTCGACATGGGCCTGTCCTACGCCACGACGCAGGACGACGTGAGGTACGGGCTGAACGGGCGTCGTACGTTCGACATCACCGACGATGGGCTGCTCACCCTGGACGTGAAGGGAGGGTGCATGGTGGGCAGCAAGGGTGCCAAACGCCCGGACGTGGTCGGGTGCGTGGAGCTGACGCAGAAGATTTTCAACTTTCAGGAGGATCAGGACCTGAAGCTGCGGCTCGGGTACGACCTGCGCGAGCGGGGGTTCTACGGCCAGATCCGGGAGAACAACTGGACGTTCAACACCAACTTCAGGGATAAGTGGGACGTCAAGTACGACCTGTGAGGCGCGTGTTGGGCGTACATAGGCGTCGATAGTCATCGTGTGAGGAAATGAAAAATAAAGTCCAGTCACGCGCACTCGAGCTCTGTTGCGCAGTCCGCCCAGTCAACCGCAACAACCAGGACGACGAGAGCGACGTGGGTCGCGTCACACCGCCCGACGCGCGAGCATCGGTGACGGCAGGCTCGCTCGTTTCATCGACCGCTGGGTTCGTCGAAGCACCGCGGCGTTTGACCCGTGGACGACCCGCGTCGCTCCGTCCGAGGCGAACGACGCGTGGCTCTCCGTCCGAGGCTCGGTTTCAGATCTGCGTGTTGGCGTGTCAGCGTGTTTGAGCGCGCGAGGCTTTCCCGCCGGGCACGATGATGGGCGATAGGAAGATAATCAACCTCGAGGATGGATGGTCGTTCATGCAGGTGTGATCTCATCCCCCGCGTCACCGCCCTCGACTCGCTCGTCGCGCCCGCGTCGCGCCAGATCGGACAGCGCGAAGGGCGCGACTAACCCAACCCTACGCGTATATCTTTGAGAAGACGACCCGCACCTGACCCTTTCCTCTCCGTCTCCCATCGCATCGCAGAACGGCATCGAGAAGCTTCGCAAAATCCTCGAGGATGACGCGCAGGAACCATTCACCCCGGAGGAGTACATCAACCTCTACACGTGCGTCACTCCCCGCGTTTCACCGCCCGAGTTTCAAAAACGTCAGATCCGTCCCGCAACCTCCACTTTCATCTTTTCGTCCCGATCTGACGACTCGCCCGACCCGATGTCTCCCAACGCAGTACCATCTACAACATGTGCACGCAGAAGCCGCCCCACGACTTCTCCCAGCAGCTGTACGAGAGATACCGCGAGGCTTTCAACGCGTACATCATCTCCGACGTCCTCCCCGCGCTACGGGAGAAGCAGGGCGAGTACATGCTCAAGGAGCTGGTCAAGCGCTGGGACAACCACAAGATCATGGTCCGATGGCTCTCCCGCTTCTTCAACTACCTCGATCGGTACTACATCCAGCGGCACAACCTCGCGCAGTTGAAGGACGTGGGCATGCTCTGCTTCCGCGACCTCGTGTACTCCGAACTGAAGAAGAACGTGAAAGACGCGGTGCTGGCGCTGGTGGACAAGGAACGCGACGGCGAGCAAGTCGACCGCGCGCTCGTTAAGAACATCCTCGGTATCTTCGTGGAGATGGGCATGGGCGGCATGGAGGCGTACGAGCAGGACTTCGAGGCTCACTTACTGACCAACACCGCCGCGTTTTACAGCCGGAAGGCTTCCGTGTGGATCGACGAGGACTCGTGCCCGGATTACTTGGTCAAGGCTGAGGACTGTCTGAAGCGGGAGAAGGAGCGCGTGGGTCACTACCTGCACGCGTCGTCGGAGTCCAAGCTGCTGAAGGAGGTTGAGAAGGAAGTGCTCGCCGCGTACGAGACGCAGCTGCTGGAGAAGGAGCACAGCGGCTGCGCGGTGCTGCTCCGGGACGACAAGACGGAGGACCTCGCGCGCATGTTCAGGCTGTTCAAGCGCATTCCCGCCGGCCTACCCCCGGTCGCGGACATCTTCAAGAAACACGTGGAGAAGGAGGGCGTCACGCTGGTGAAGCAGGCGGAGGACGCCGCGGGGGCGAAGAAGGACCCTGGCGCCAAGGACAAGGCGGCGGCGGCGGCGCAGAGCACCGAGCAGGTGTTCGTCCGAAGCGTCATCCAGCTCCACGACAAGTACCTCCAGTACGTCATCGACTGCTTCAGCAACGACTCGCTGTTCCACCGCGCGTTGAAGGAGGCGTTCGAGGTGTTCTGCAACAAAGGCGTCGCCGGGAGCACATCCGCGGAGTTGCTCGCCACCTTTTGCGATAAGCTCCTACAAAAAGGTTCGTCCGAGAAGCTCAGCGACGAGGAGGTGGAGACGACGCTGGAGAAGGTCGTGAAGCTCCTGGCGTACATCAGCGACAAGGACCTCTTCGCCGAGTTTTACCGCAAGAAGCTGTCGAGGCGCCTGTTGTTTGACAGGAGCGCGAACGACGACCACGAGCGTTCCATCTTGACCAAGCTCAAGACGCAGTGCGGCGCTCAGTTCACGAGCAAGATGGAGGGTATGGTGACTGACCTGCAGATCGCGAAGGATAACCAGAAGGAGTTTGAGAAGTGGCTGGACGACGACGATACGCGCCGGCCGAAGATGGAGTTTGGCGTCACCGTGCTGACCACCGGGTTTTGGCCCACGTACAAGTTCACCGAGCTGGCGCTGCCCGAGGAGTGCGTCGGGTGCGTGTCCACGTTTAAGGAGTTTTACGAGAAGAAGCTGCAGCACCGCAAGCTGACGTGGATCTACGGCCTCGGGCAGGTGTCCATGAAGGGAAACTTTTCGTCCAAGCCCATCGAGCTGAACATCAACCTGTTCCAGGCTGCCATCCTGCTCCTGTTCAACGAGCAGGGTAGCCTCAAGTACACGGAGATTCGCGACAGGCTGGGGCTTCCGGACGAGGACATGGCGCGTAACCTGCACTCGCTGTCGTGCGCCAAGTACAAGCTCCTGCTCAAGGAACCCGAGAACAAGAGCATCAACCAGGACGACGTGTTCACGTACAACGAAAAGTTCACCGACAGGATGCGACGGATCAAGATTCCGCTCCCGCAGATTGACGACAAGAAAAAGGTGGAGGCGGACGTCGACAAGGACAGGCGCTACGCCATCGACGCGGCGATCGTGCGGACGATGAAGAGCCGCAAGGTGCTCCCACACCAGCAGCTCGTGCTGGAGGTTGTGCAGCAGCTGACGAAGATGTTCAAGCCCGACTTTAAGATCATCAAGAAGCGAATCGAAGACCTCATCGCGCGCGACTACCTGGAGCGAGACAAGGACAACCCGAACGTGTTCAAGTACATGGCCTGATGTACTGCGTTTACTTGGCCTTGCGCGTGTTGTAATGGAACGAATTTGAACGAGTTTGCGAATGCGTGTACGAGTACTGCGTTTTAGTTGATGCTAACCTTACATCAAATTGTTTTCTAGAGAACGTCCTAAAACCCGCGCTCCTAGATTTTCATGGTTATAGATTTTTTTAACCACGTTGGCGACGACCTTTCCTTTGATCGCGCTCAACCACACCCCCAAACTCTCCCGAACCCATTGCTAAGCCAGCAACCCCAGCCCGTTCCCCAAGTCTTCAAGCCTCAACCCTCGCCTCCAAACAACCCCGCGCAACTTACACGGCGGAGAAGTTCGGGCGCTTGTACTTGAAGGTGGTCTTCTGGCTCTTGCTGTCGTGGCGAAGAACCTTGTTGATGACGGGGAAGGAGACGGGCTCCTTGACGCCGAGGAACTGGATGGTGTTGTCGCGCTTGACATCAGCATCGGCAACCTGCGCAATCTTGATGATCTGCAGGCAGGGCGCGCGCACACGGTGGCGGGACGCCATCTCCTCGTAGAGGGCGTCCACAGCCTTGTTCATGGACACCTCGCGGTACTCCTTGTACGCGTTGTGGAAGCCAGTACGGGACTGGTAACGGATCCAGATGCCAAAGTTCTTAATGGAGGTCACATCCTCCTCGAAGATCTCGTTGCACGCGAGGATCTGGCCGTTCGCCTTCTTCACCTTCTTCAGGCGGGAGAGGAAGTACCAAAACTTGGACTTCGCGCGGGTGTCGTCGGTGCTCCACAGCTTCATGCGGTACACCTGGGGTTCGGGCATCGCATCGGTGGGGACGTGACGACCCACGATGTGGAACTGACGGTACTGTTGAGTTTAGATGAGAGGGGCGGGAAGGTCAGCGACGTGTTCGTGGTTGGTGTGTGGGGTCGAGGGGTGGATCGGTGAACGGGGACGCGACGTGACCGACGGCGTCCCCCGAAAAACACAGTCTAAACCCTAGAGTGTAGACCCTAGTGCGAAAAACGGAGAAAGGATCGACCGACGCGCGGCCGACTCCCATCGACGACTAACGCGCGTCGATGCCAATGCGTGCGACGATGGTTCGAACGAGACCCGTTCGTCGCTTTTCGAACATCGTCAGCCGCCGAGGCATCGTCGTCGCGCCGTCGCCGGCGCACATCCGGGCGCTCCGAGCTCGCGAGGAGCCTCGGAGAGGGGGAAACGCGAAGACACGTCGCGGCGAAAACCGCGCGGGGGAGCGCGACGCTCGATCGAAACGGGCACATAACGCGTCACAATGGATTGTAAACGCCGTCATCGTACTCGAATTGACCTGCGCGATACAGTAGTCGGCGTCGCCAACCCGCAATCGCGCGCGTCGTGCCCCGTCCGCAGGGTTTCTTCAGCGACGTGTCTTTCGCATCCTTCCACGCCCGGCGAACGCCTCTCCGTTCGAGGTCGAGCTAAGAAATGGCTATGCGTCGATGCGGACGCGGTCGGGAGACGTACCCTGTGGGCCTTAGGAGCCTTGGCCATCTTGACTTTGTTGTGTACTTGCTCGTGAGGGCGTACCAACTATGGCATGGGGCTGGCGAATTCAATTTATTTATTCGTATTTTCATTAGGGCTGGGATTCTAATTTTGCTCGTCGACAGGCTAACTGTTTGCGCTTACAATTTATGAATATGGGTCCTCTGTTTTGGTTTTGGTTTTAAATCAACAATTCGTGGGTCTTTTTCCATTTACGTTTTTGGAAGACTGTTTGCCAGTGGGGGTGCGAGATAAGCCAAACCCTAATAAAAGTTAATTCGCACTTTAGGGTCTAGAGCGCTGCGAGCTTCGAGCTTCGCGCGAAAAAACTCGGCGGCAAACAACAAAAATCGAGCGAGTGACAACTGGGAAAATCCGAAAATCGACCCGAGCGATTCTTCGAGGGCATCACAACACTGGTACCAGTGGGTGGGGGCCCTTACGTGTGACTCGTGACATCGGAGAGAGATGGACGGCTCGATTCCCAGAGACCTCGCGGCGGTGCGTGTCCGTTACATATCACGCCCGCGTTTCGTTCCAACCCGGCGTTCAAATCGAACCGTCGTCGTCGATCGACGCCTTGGCGCCAAAACGAGTGCATTTTTCCCCCGCCCAATTTATTCGATCCGCGGAAGACTTCTGACGACGTCCCCATGAACCCCATGAACCGAACAGGCGCTGCCCACGGACCCGGCCGAGATGCTCGAGCTCGCATCGCGCATCTCCGCGATGGGTTTCGCCACGAAAACGCAGCAGATGCAGGCCGAGATCGACGACCTCGCCGAGCAGATGGAGGAGGCGCGCGCGAAGAACAAGCAGATGCAGAAGCAGATGATCGCGATGGAGGGCGAGGTCGCCGAGGCGCAGGACAAGCTCGAGCTGGCGCGCGAGGAGAACGCGCAGCTACTCGGCGAGAAGAGCGCCCTGACCGACGCGGTCAAGTCCTTAAACAAAGAAGTGTCCAAGCTGAAGAACTTCAAGATGAACCTCATGGCGACGCTCAAAGACGACGACCAAGTGGAGTTCGCCAACGAAGCCTCGGGCGACAGGCTCGTCTCATCCGTGCTTCAGTCGGCGAAGCCGACCGCGAGCCCGAGGCAGACGTCAGGGAGCATGATGTCCGACCGTACCGGCGCGTACGGCTCCACCCCCGTCGCCTCACCCGCGAGGTTCGGATCGCAGAACCAGAACGGATCGCGGTCTCACTCATCGACGCTCACGTCGCCGTCCGTCACGGGCTCACCCGGCGGCTTCGGCGGTAAGGTGGACGGCAAGGAGTTCTTCCGCCAGGCGCGTGCGCGGCTGTCGTACGAGAAGTTCTCGCAGTTCCTGTCCAACATTAAAGAGCTCAACGCGCACAAGCAGACGAGGCAGGAGACCCTCGCGAGAGCCTCGGAGATCTTCGGAGACGCAAACGCCGATCTGTACGCCACGTTCGAGACGCTCCTGGTGAAGCACCTGCCCAAGTGATGGACGCGTGTGATGGTGGGGGATGATGTGGGTTTATTCTAACGTGACATGTAAAGATTTCATCAGGCAGCTCGTAACAAAGGCGTCGCGCATTGTGACGCTCTTTCAAGTTTCTTCCATCCCCCGTTTTCTTCATAGCGTATTTAGTTACAAATCTGTTCACATTAAGGAACAACTTATGATGACTATTTAGACTATGGTATGACATGCGTCTTCTGTTTTGTCAGCAGACCGGGTTTTACACGTCACTCGATAAAGCGGCGCTTGGGATTGAATGCCCCGGCACTTTATCGAAGGTCTCGGCGTGGGTTGCAGACCGCGGGAGGTTGGGCGAAGATGCAGCAAAACGCCATCTCGCTCGGGCTTGTCGCGCCGGTGGTCGCCGCGCGTCGTCGCGTCGCCGCGAGCGCAGCCGCGTCCTCGCGCGCGCCCCACCACCAGAAATCAACATTCCTCGGGCGGCGGCCGAGTAACGAGAGCAACGCGGCGCACCCCCGCGGCCATTCCGCGCTCCGCGCGGTCGCCGACGCGGCGCCCCCCGCCCGCGCTCCTCGCAGGGGTCGCGGCGGCAGGGGCGGGCGCGGCGGCGGGTCCGGCGAGTCCGGCGGGTCCCCCGGTAACGAAGCCTCCGCCCGCATCCAAGGCGAGCTCACCGGCGCTCGGGACCCGCGCGAGATCCTCGCAATCGTCGACGCCGACGGCGACGCGTTCGACGCCATTCACACCGCCACCGCCATCCACCGCATCGCCACGCACACAAAGGGCGACGCCACGCGCGAATCCATCACCGGATCACCCTCCTTCCAAACGCTCATGGACCTCGTCCGCGCCAACCTGTCGCGCATGAACTCGCAAGGGCTCGCCAACGTCGCGTGGGCGTGCGCGCGGCTCGAGCACGAACCAGGCGCGCAACTCCTCGACGACATCGTCGCCGGCCTCGATCGCGAGCTAAAGGGAAAGTCCGCGTCCAAGGGCGGAAGGCGCACGCGGGAGGTGAAGCCGCAGGCGGTGTCCAACATGGTGTGGGCGCTCGGAACGCTTCGGCATCGTCCAGGCGACGACGTCCTAAACGCCATCTTCGCCGCGGTTTCACCAAAGCTGCGTGACTACCGCGCGCAGGAGCTCACGAACGTGGTGCTGGGCGCCGCGCACATGGAGTATACCCCGGATGATGTGTTCATCGCGTCCGTGTTTGACGCGGTGCGCGAGAACGTGCGGTCGTTCGAGGGCCAGGAGACGTCGAATCTTCTGTGGGCGATGGCGCGAATCGGCGCCAAGGCTCCCGAGGACATCGTCGCCGCGCTGCTCGAGCAGAGCGCGGCGCAGAACCTGGGCGGGATGGCGTCCGCGATGAACCTGTCGCAGTGCCTGTGGGCGTGCGCCAAGATGGGCACGCCGCCGCCGGAGGTGTACCTCAAGGCGGTTGACGCGGAGATGCCTCGGTGCGCGCCTCGTTTAACCACCGAGAGCGTGGATTGCATCCTGTGGGCGCTCGCGACGATCGGGTCGCCGCTCGGTCCGGACGCGATGGACGCGCTGACCAACTCCGCGGCGAGGCTGGCGGACCGCATGGACGCGGAGATGCTGGTCAAGACGCACTGGGCGCTCGCGAGGCTTCGGCACAGGCCGGCGCCGAGCGACATGCAGCAGATTGTCGGCGCGGCGCGTCGGCTCGCGGATGAGTTACCGGCGGATGACAGGCTGACGGTGATGCACGCGTGGGGGGTGCTCCGGACCAACCCGGGCGACGACGTGATCCGCGTGTACACCGCGGAGTTCAGGGGCGATGGCGAGGACACGGGCACGGAAGGAGGCGAAGGCGGGACCCCGGAGGCGGAGCTGGACGGGGATCAGTGCGCTAAGCTCTTGTGCGCGTACGGTCGATGCAGGCACCAGCCGCCGGGAGCGCACGCGAAGGCGCTGGCGGCACGGCTGGTGGAGGAGGCGTCGGAGGGGTCGCTTCACCCCAGCGCGGCGGTGCTCGGGCTGTGGGGCGCGTCCTTATTGGACATGCGCATGAGCACCAAGCAGCTGGACGTCTTGGCGCGGGACGCGATTGCGCAGGATAAAAAACTGGCGCCGAGGTCGCTGGCGAAGATTGTCTGGGCGCTCGCCGCGTTGGGGTACGATCCCACGCCGATCGACCTCGCGGCGCTGAAGGAACGGTCCTCGGCGGCGATGCCGAGGCTCATGGCGAAGGATCAGGAGGCGCTGCGTGAGGCGATGGCGAGGCTCGGCGACGTCCAGATCAACGCACCGGCATCATAAGTTATCGGACCTTTAGCGCTCATTTCGTTTGTATTGCAAAGGCACAGCTTACTTTCTTACTTTCTATCGCGTGCTACTGTGGGTACCTAGCTAGCTAGTGGGTGCTCGCGCGGTGAGCCCTCAGGGGGGCTGCGTGCGCTGGATGAAGTCCTCGTAGAACCGCGCCCACTTGACCAGCCCGCACTTTCGTAGCGGCACCAGCTCCACGCGTTCCCACGACTCGCACGTCGCGTCCCCGACGTCGGTCCTCCACAGCGATACGTTCGTCGCCTCCCACCCACTCACGATCTCCGCGTCGCCGCACAGCTGTGCGGTCGCCTCGGCGACGCACGCGTCCTTCTCCGACTCGGGCACGTCGCCGTACACGAGCGAGAGGTGCGGCATGTAGGGCGATCCGCCGCCGTTGCCGGCCTTCACCCCGAACGCCTCCGCGGCGATGGCGTGCGCCGTCGCCAGCTGATCGTTGGGCTCCACGCGCATGTACACGCACTGGTGGAACCGGTCGCCTTTCGTGACGTCCATGAACGGCGCGACGGGTATGCGCGCGAGGTCCGCCGCGAGTTGCACGGCACCACGGCGCGCCTCCTCGAGAGTGCACTCGAACCCGCCGACGAGGGTGACGTGCGGTGCGAAGGCGCCGGACGCGCCGTGGGGCTTGAGCCTGGCGCTCTGCGCCCTTATGAACTCGCCGGATCTCTGCTCGAGCACTCCGCCGGGCGGGGGCTCGAGCCAGATGCTCCAGATGGACGTCATGCGTCGACGCGTCCGAGAGATGTGAGATCTGGCTTTTGAAACAAACTTTCTTAACGGCCAAAAGTTACTCGCACCGAGCGCACGACGCAGCATGCCGCCGAAGAAGAAGGCAAAGACCGAGACGGTATCGACACCGGTCGCGTCTCCTCAGCCTAAATACGTATGGATGGTCCAACACAGCATCAAGGTCGTGATCAAGGAGTTTGGAAAGGATATGACCGGCTACTCAGGCTACTACTTCGCTGATGAACATGAGGACAACGATGGAACCATCGACGAGGAACGCCGTGAGCAAGAGGATTTCGAGCAAGAGAACCTGGAAGTCTCCGAAATTGACATCCTTGAACCCCCCGCTTACAGTAAGTCGGCGAACGCGATGAAAGCTGCGAGGAAGAAGTTTATAGAGCTCGGCGCGATCTACTGGGAGTGTGAAGAGGAGTATGCAGACTTCACACCAGAGCAATGGGCCGAGCAGTTCTATGATGATAAACCTTTGAACAACGATGGCCACTTCATAGCGTTCGATTTCTCGAGCAATTTTTTGAAGATCTCCAAGGACAGCGAGCTGTATAACAACGGCCAACACCTTTTGGACGTGAACATCACCGTCGGCATCAGGCAAGTGCCGGTCGTGTAGCTTCGACTTTACCAAATGAAAGAACAGTTAAGAATCGCTAACCTACCCCTCAGTCCACGTCCACGCCCTCGCCCTGAATCTCCCGTCCGCGCATGGACTCGTAGCTCCACGACGGTCCATCGTCGCGCGCGTCCTTGCCGCTCGGGATGAACTCCTCCTGTGGGATGCCGCCGAAGTTGCCGTCCTCGTCGATGTCGTCGAAATCGATGTCGCAGTCCAAACTGACGCTCGACTCCAGGTTGGACATGCAGGCCACCTTCATGATGTCCGCGTTCTCCTCCTTCACCCACGCCAGGTCCGCGATGTACTCGTCCTTGAGCGCCATCCTGATGTCCAGCAGCCTGACCGCCAGCGCGGGCGGGTCGACGGTGATGTACGAGTCCCTGAACTTTTCGTCGATGTGCGTCGGCCCCATCGTGAGTAGACCCTCGATGAAGTTCTCCCCGCTCACGTCCTTCACCTTGCCGTCCTGCCAGAACGCGTACGGGATCGGGTTATTCGCCATGTACTCCTGGAAGAACTGCGCGGTGCTCTTGTTGAGCTCGGTGAGGTACGTCAGCAGGGTGGCCGCGGCGCGCGCGGTGAGCATCCCGTAGAGACGGTCGCGGTTGCCGTCGCGCAGCGGGGTGCTGTAAGGGTCGTGCGTGCGGCTGGTGCGGTTGCGCGGGCCGCCGATGCCGTCCTTCTGACCGGCCATGTTGACGACGCGGAGCCCTCGGGCGGCTGCTTCATGGGGGATCGGGAGGGGCGTGAGATGTCAGTCGGCAGGGGCGATTTGAAAACTCGCGGGAAAACCCAGCGGGGAATCGGATCCTGAGACGCACCGCGGGGGCGAGCGCGAGTGCGATGCGGAGCTGCGAGCCCGGCATAACTTTGCTGAACTAGTCGCGACATGATGTTAACGTCACGCGTGCCTTGCAATGCCACCCGAGACGGTCACCGCGCCACTCTCGAGTTCCCCGCATTGTTGGATCCGCCAGTTGGCATCTCACCGGACCAGAAGATTTTTGTGACCATTGGCAGAAAAACTCCGCGACTCTTACTGTACTACATCGTGTGCTATCGATGGCGCATCGCCTCACCGCGCCGCCTCCGCCCTCGCCCTCGCCGCGTCCCCTCTCTCGATGAGCGCCTGGATCCGTCGCACCGCACCCTTCCTCAGCGCCCTCAGCTCGTCCTCGCCGGCGGTGTCGACGCCGTCCAACGATATCAAAGCCTTCTCCAGGCGGTCTCCGAGGTGGAGGAACGTCGTGTCCTTCGGGCATGTCGCGCCCATCGACGCGGCGACGCCGCCCGCCGCGGCCTTCTCCGTCGCCCTCTCCAGCTCGCCGAGCTCTTGCTCGAGCGAGTCCACCGTGGACATGCACGCGGCCACGTCGGCTCGGCATCTGTCCGCCGGCGATTGATTCTGACTCTGGCGCACAGCTGTGTCCCCGCCTCCGTTACCGTCACGCCGCTGGGAAGTGGAGTCCGCCGACTGCCGGAACTGACGCTGGCGATCCGCCCTGATCTGCTCCATCTGCGCCTCCTGCGCGACCCTCGCCCGTTCCCGCTTGGACTCGTCGCTTTCCATGAGCATGAGCTTGTGGCCCGGCTTGACCCCGTCATTTACAAGGGTTCCGGTCGGCGACCTCTCCCGGCCGCGGAAGAGCAGCCGCCTGCTGCCGACGTCGACAGGATCGGCGTACGCAGCCTCACACGCCGCCAGTTTGGCCTCCTCCCACGTCGTGTCGGGGTTCACGCTGATCTCCACCATGTCCTGCGGCCTCAAAGACTCGACCGCGACCTTCACCCTGAAAAAAATAGCGGCCATCGCTGTCGTCGGAGGGTAGTATGGCGCGTCCGAGGGTATCGCGACGGGGAGGCGGAAGGGATCAGACCACCGAGAGGCGGACGGTCGTCCCGAGCCGGACGGCTGACGCCTCCGTCTCCGTCGCGGGTGCGACGGGAGTGAGATCGAGCCTCGGATCTCGTGAAAGAGAGCACCCCTATTTGGTAAAATCAGTTTCACGTTTGAACGTTTTGTCTGAGACCTCGGACACAACACGGGGCGCCGAGGCACACGCCGAACCCAGCGCGAGCGCGCCGAACGCCCTGAACACGTCATAAACTCCAGGGTAAAGCGCTAGACCGAAACCCGCGCCGTCCGGGCACCTGGATCAGCCGCGCGAGGGGGGTGCCCGCGTTCATTGTCTGGGAGGGGCGAATCTCGGGGCGCCACCATGGCGGGCTTCATACCCAACAGCGTGCTCGACAACATGGTGGACATGATCCGGGACTACGACGGTCATCACAGAGGAGACAACCGCGGCAGAACTCGCCGCTCGTTCCTCCCGGACCTCGAGGACCCCGGCGACGATGAGGGTTTAGAGCGCACCGAGTTAACGAGGCGGTATAAGGAGTTCATGAGGCGGTATAAGGCGGGGGAAAGGGGCGCTGAGGCGCTCTGCGGTTCGACCACCCAGGTCATGAGGCTGTGGAAGGCGGGGCGATGGAACAACCTGAGGGACGCGCTGGGCGCCAAGGCCATGGTCGCGGGCGCCGCGCAGGTGCAGATCGGGGACGATCCCAAGACCGCCAAGCAGAAGCAGAAGGAGAAGGAGACCGCGATCAGGGCAGAGCGCCGCGAGGCGAGGGCCAAAGTCGCGAAGGACATTCGCGCCGAGACGTCGGATCTTCTGTTCCAGGCCGCGAAGACCTTCGCTGACATGGACGGCCGAGCTGACGTGCCCGAAAAGGACGAGTACGACCACGACCGGCACTACTCCACGTTTGAGCGCATCATGGGACCGATTGTTGCCGAGTTCACTTTGAAGCTCGATAAAAAGCTCGATCGTAACGTAGCTTGGCCAAACGAAGAGGTCTCGATGTTTTTCAAACGCCACTTGGACAAGTTCCCGGTCTCGGCCGACGAGGAGACTCTCCCGCACTATATGGGCAAATTCATCGAGCAAATGTTCTTCTTCAACGTGTGCTGCGAGCAAGGCTGGGACCGAATCATCTACCCGGACAACGATGATAACGAGCAGGTGGCTAAGGAAAAACGAATCCGGGAGTACATCGAGAAGCGTCGCGCAAACCTCGTGGACCAAACGCCCCTGCAGAGCCCGTACGCCGAGATGCGCGAGGCTGACGTGTTCGATTTGATCCTGCAAGCGTTGGACACGCGCGAGAAGTGCAAGCGGATCGCGAATGAATACCTGCGAAGAGACTTTGAGAGGGGAAGGGCGGATGGGGACGGACAGGGGCCGTGTCAGGTCTCCCCTCAGGACCTTTACTGCGTCCTCGCGAGCCAGCGCGTCACGCCGGGGGATATCATCCACGCGATGATCAGCGTCGCGCCGCAACACGCGCTCAAGTACAGGGATCACAGATCTAAGCGAAACCTTCTTCACGTCGCGACCTACGCCAGGCCCTTCGCGACAGAGGACCCGTTGATCAGGGACCCGCACGCGACAGAGGAGAAAAACGCGCAGAAGCCGCTCGACGTCATCAGGCGGCTCATCGAGCTTCGACCGGCGATGCTCAACGAGGAGGATTCCAACGGTCTGACGCCTTTATCGCGGCTCATCCTGTTCGACACTACGGGGCACAACCCGGGCGGGCAACCCGGCCAACCCGGTGGACGACGGTGGAAGGGTGAGGCGCAAATCGCCGCGATCGTCAAGCTGATGTGCGAGGAGCCATTCAAGAAGTGCGTGGCCAAGCCCAGGAGCAAGGGTGCGAAGGAGCTCCCCCTGCACCTCGCGGCCGGCTGCCAGATGGACCCCAAAGTCGTCGCCGACATCATCGAGGCGTTCCCCGAGGGTATCGACAAGCCGTGCAGGGAAGGGTACACCGCGCTGTTCCACTGCATCAGCACCATGGGCACCGGAGTGCGTGGCGAAACCACCCGGGCTCTTACGAAAAACGCGATCAAGATCATCAACCACATGGTCAAGGTCAAACCCGCGTTGGCGCGCACGCCGCGGGTGCTGCACCAACGCATCCCGGGCGCGGCGCCGTCGCGCCTCGGCACCGGGATCACGCCGCTGCACATGTGCATAGAGTACGGTCTCAACGACGCCGTCGTCATCGCTTTACTCGCCGCGGACAAGGACTGCGCCAAGGACAGGAACGTGGTGGGTAACCTGCCGATACACCAGGCGCTCAAGGACGGCGCCAGCAACGGCCACGTTCGAAAGATCATGAAGGCGTACCCGGGCGCCACGAAGGAACCGGGGGAGTACGGCTGGCTGCCGCTTCACTTTGCGCTCGCGTCGGGGTGCGACTCGGAGACTGTCCGGATGGTGCTCCGGGCCAACCCAGAGGCTGCCCGAGCGCTCGTCATCGACGCGGACGGAGGCGCGGGGGGTATCCGGCTCAACGAGCCGGCCGAGGGGATCACCGCGCTACACCTGGCGTCGGAACGCCCCGACGTCCAGCTCGTGAAGGACGTCGTCGCGGCGGCGCCGGCGATGGCGACGCACGTCAACGTCGAGTTCGGCCTCCCACTGCACCACGCCGTCAGCATCAAGGCGCCGCTGGGGGTGATCAAAGAGCTCGTCGCCGCGTTTCCCGAGGGTACCAGGGTGTCCAACGCGGACGGGCGGATCCCGCTGCACTGCGGCGCGATGGTCCACACGGCGCAGAATAGCCACGCGACTTTGAAGTTTTTGGTCGAATCGTACCCGGATTCGATCCACGTGCTGGACCACAACGGCAAATCAGCCGCGGACCTGCTCGGGAGCCACTCGGAAACGGCGAGGCTGCTCATACAGGGCATCTCCGAGCTAGAGGCGACGCGCGCGGCGCGCAGGGCTGAGCGCACCGCCGCCCGCGTGGCTGACTTGACCTCGAGGGCTAACGACGCCGCCGCCAACGCCGCGAATAGGAATCCGGTTCACAACGACCCGGCGCCGGCCATCGCGCCCGGCGGCATGGACACCATCTCGCTGCTCTCGCGTATGCACCAGGGCTCGCCCGCGGATCTCTCCGGGCCAGAGCTGGACAGGCTGATCGAAGGGCTCAAGATGGCGGCCCGGGACGCGAAGTACGAGAACCAGCGGCGGCCGCTCGAGGAGGACATCCTGGACCAGAAGGAGGACTGGATGTGTCCCATCGGGCACGTGCTGCTTCGTGACCCGGTCAAGGCTAAGGACGGGTTCACGTACGAGCGGAAGAAGATCGCGCGGTGGATGCGCAGGAGTAGAACCGAGAGCGGCGGGGACGAGGGTTTAGGAAGGAGGGGTGGTGCCAAGTGGAAGTCACCGATGACGGGTGCGTACTTCAAGGACTTCGCCGTGGAGCCCAACGACGACATGAGAACGCAGATCGAGGCGGAGATTAAGCGGCGGGTCGACGCGCTGCGCCAGGGCGAGGAGTCCGACTCTGATGACGAGTCCGACGAGGGGGAGGAGACGCCGATCGTGGCCGGGGTGGCGGTGCCGAGGAAGGGCAAAGTGAAGAAGAGGGGCGCGTCGGGCGGGTCGAAGCAGACGCCGGCGAGACAAACGAGGAGGTTAAACGCGAACGCCACGGTCGGCGTGACGCCCATGAGGCTTCGATAGACACGCCACACGTACGCTCACGAGTATGAATACTTGTACGATGTAATCTTACGATTGATTTACAGAATGAATTGTGCTGCACGGGGGGTCGTCTCGCAACACTTCTGTGTTGCGGACGACTCGCTGCCCGAAAAGAATTGGTTATGTAGGGGTCTCCCCCAAAAGAATGGTTTCACGAGCGGCGCTTACGCGTCGCCTTCCCCGCGGTCTTGCTCCGGCCCGACCCGCCCGAGCCTCCGCTTCCTCCGCTTCCGCCCGGTCCCTGGCCGGACCCGCCTGACCCGCCGCTGTTGGAAGCGCCTCCGCCTCCGCCGCCGCCGTCCTCCCCGCTACCGGGTTCCATCCCGTCGTCGGACCCGTCGGGGGACGTCGACTTGGACTCCTTCGAAGCCTTCCTTCCCTTCTTCACCGCGGAACCACGAGCGGCGGCGCGGGTCCGTTGGGTCCGCTTACCCTTGGTCGCCGCCGTCTTGGCCGTCGGAGCGGGCGGCTCCTCGGGCTCAGCCGCGACGTCTCGAGGCGGCGCGGCGGCGGCGGGAGGCGCGACTTGCTGCGCGGCGGCGGCTGCGGCGGCGGCGGCGGCCGCTGCGGCCATGGGGTTATTCTGTACCGCGCCCGCGCCGGGCACCGGGGGCATGATCGGGAACCCCGGCATTCCCGGAAACGCGGGCATCGCGCCGTTCGCCTGCGTGGCGCCGTGGAACATCTGCTGCAGGAGGGCACCTTGCGCGTGCGCCAGCTGCTGCGGCGACACGCCGTGTTGCGCCGCGACGGGGAGCATCATCTGCTGCATCCGCTGGATCATCGCCGTCGCCGCCGCCGGGTCCTGGTGCATGGTGGTCATCAGCGCCTGGATGATCTGCGCCTGGGGCGGCGCGCCCGCGGCGGCAGCCTGAGCCGCGGCGACGGACGCGACACGCGCCGCGCGTTGAATACCGGCGTTGGACACGTCGTGGATCGAGTTGGATCGAGTCGGATCGAGTTCGTGGGGATCCATGGAAGGTGGAGCCCAAGGTGGATGCGCCGCCGGCGGGAATGATGCCACGAGGTTCATCCCCGCCAACGGATGCGCCGGGAACCCCATGGATGCGGGCGGCAAAGGCATGTTCACGCCCGGCCTCTTGGCGGGTCGAACGTCTTCGAGGGACGCGAGTTCGGCCGCTCGCTTCAACGCGGGCGGCGGGACGCCCGGGACGAACGACGGGACGAGCCTCGGGACCACCGGCCGCACCGGGTTCACGCGCTCGCCGGCTCTCAGGTCGAACCCCGCGAGTCGCGGCGCGGTGGTGTGCGGCGCGTCGGTATCCGGCTTGACCCCGCGGTGCTTGGGCTGCTTCGTCTTGAGAACCAGGGCGAGGTCCAGGGTGACCTGCTCCAGGATCGAGCTCGCCTCCTGCAGCGCCATGGCGTCCTCCAGGCCCAACAAGTGCCTCTCCAGCGCCATCATACCCTCCGGGGACTGCTTGATGAAGTCCATGATCGTGAGAGTCTCGCCGATCGTCCTTGGGATCGGTCCGTTGAGCATCAGCACGCGGTTCGCCGACTGCAGCGTACCCACGCGGGGCAGCATGGACATGGTGACGCTCCTGTGCGAGTCCACATCCTCGACCAAGATCAACGTCTCCCACGCAACCTGTCGGAGGAGGAGCAAGTCCTGGGAGGCGGCGTCGTGCGACGCGATGAGCACGTGGAACTTGGGACGCCTGGCGGCGGCGACCGCGGCAGACGCGGCGGCGGCGGTGGCGGACGGATCGCTTCCGTTGCCGCCGCTGCCGTTGCCGCCGCTGCCGTTGCCCCCGCTTCCGCCGTCGGCGACGGTGTTGTTCGGGTCGTTACCGGAACCCGATCCTGTTCGCTTGCCATCCTCGGATCCGTTACCGGATCCGTTGCCGTTGCCGCTGGGCGACGCGTCGCGGTTGCTTCCCCCTTTACCGACGCCTCCGCTGCCCGATCCACCCGCCGGGCCCCCGCCGTCGCTGCCGCCGAGCTCCCCGCTGCCGCTCCCGCTCGGTTCCTTCGCTCCGTCGCTTCCGTTGCCGCTGCCAGACCCGCCCGGAACCGCTCCACCCTCGGCGTGGTTGCCGGAGCCCGAACCGGATCCCGAGCCCGGACCCATCTGCGCCGTGTTCGTGGCGTCGCCGCTGCCCGAGTTGCCGTTACCGCCCTCGCCGCTACCGTTGCCGCTCACCGGCGTACCTTCCTTCGGTACCTTACCGACGGACCCACCCTTACCGCCGTTGAAACTCGGCCGGCGAAGCTTGCTCGTCGCGCGTCGGTGGCTCCACTCGTGTTCCTGGACAACCTGTCGGGACACCGCGCTGCCGCAGTATTCCACGACGTTGAGTTCCGGCGCGTACCTCTGAAAGTCCGCGGTCCACTCCGCGATGACCGCGGCGGAGACGATGACGAGCGCCGGGGCGTTACGCGCGCCAAAGTCGGTGTGCTGCGCCGCCAGCATGCCGATGGCCGCCGCGCGTCGTCTGGCCAGCATAGCCGGCCTGTCCACGTCCGGCTTGGCGGCTCCGATGAGGTTAGCGAGCAGCGGCGGCGCGTCGAGCTTCGGCTCCGAGGGGATGATCATGACCACGCCCTCGCGGTGCATCCACGCGGCGATGAGCCAGCGAACCGCCGGGTCGTTGGACGATGAGACAGTCCCGTGCCGATGCCGCCTCCGCTCGTTGGCCAGCGCCACGTCCAACTCTCCGCCCGGCGGTCCGTTCTGGCCAGTCTTACCTTGCCCGCCGTCGAGATCCATCGGCTCGTGGTTATCCCCGGAGCCGCGGTCGGAGGTCTTCTCGCCGACACCCTTGTCGTCGGTGTCGGATCCGCTGCCGTCCTTGTTGCCGCTGCCGTCGCCGGAGTCCTTCTTCGCGTCCGCGTCGGACCCGCCGCCCGAGCCGGAGTTGACCCCCGTTTTTGAGTCGACCCCCGCCGCCGCGCTGCCCTTGCCGGAGCCGTCGCCGCCGGACCCCGCGCCGGACCCACCGCCCGAGCGCCCGCCAGAGCCGGATCCCGAGCCGGACCCGCCGGACCCGCCGCTCCCGGTCCGTTTCTGGTGGTATTTCTTAGCGGCGGCGATGGCGCGCGCGGCGGCGGTGGACCCGTTCTCAGTCGGGTCGTTGGACGCGGCGAGGGAATTGGTGGACCACTCGCGGAACTGCCGCGTCAGCGTCGGTAGATCCGGGTGGACCTCGACGTGTTCCCATGTACACGCGTCGTACGGCAACCCCCACCACTTGACCAGCGCCTTTGTGCACACGCTCGGGTCGGAGCCCGAGTCGGATCCGCCGCTGCCCGAGTTGCTTCGCCCACGGCCGACGGCGCCGTAACCCATAAGCCCGTTGCCGCTCCCAGGCCCGTCGCTCCCGGGCTCGCGCGCGTCCGGCGACGGGATGCGCTGATCGCCAGAGTCCGCATGAGAACCCGGGCCGGCGTTCAATGTAAGCGCCGCGCCCTGCCCCCCTCGGCCCGGGCCCGTGTCCGGCATACCGCCAGAGCCGCCGCCCGAACCGCCGTTGGAGCCCCCGCCGCCGCCGCCGCCGCCGCCGCCCGACCCGGCGCCCGAGCCACCAGCCCCGCCGCCCCCACCGCCGTGCGTGTGCACGGCGATGACGCGCTGGGGCCTGACCCAGTTCGGGTCCATCAGCATCAGCGGCCGGCGGCCGTGCTGAAGCAGGTACTCGCCGAGCGCGGCGGGCGCGAGTTGGTCCAGGGGATCCTCCTCGATCCACGCGCAGTGCACGTGCGCTTGTTTCTGCCACTTGACGAGGTACTCGAACCCGCCGGTGATTGACATCAACGACGGCCGCGCGCCGAGCACGGACTCGACCTGTTTCCCGCTTCGAATGTAGTGATTCAGCGCCGCCGTGTTGTTACCGCCGGATGAAGCCGCGGGAGTGGGCGGGCCCCGGTACGTCGTGGTTTTGGGTATGTTGTGCCCGACGACGCCGCCGCCCGCGATGAATATGCTCCTGTGCGCGGCGCCGAACACCCGTGGGTGCCCGGAGACGCGCACGGGCTCCTGCGGCACGTGCGGCGGCGGCATCAACGGTAAGCCGCCCGCGCCGCGTTTAGGCGGCGGCACCGCAAAGCCGTCCTCGCCCTTGACCTGCGTCGGCCGCGGCACGTTGACTTGCACAGGCTTCGTCTTATCCGCCTTGTCCTTCGTCGTATCCAGCTGTGTCGTGTCCAGCTGTGTGTCGAGCTTCATGGCGGACGCCGAGCTGCGCGTGTGGGATGCGTCCGGGTGCGTCGCGTGTTGAAGGAGGTTTGGAAGTTTCGAGGAGGTTTTATCGTTGCCGACACCCGCGGTGGCGCTCGCGGTGACCTCCGCGTGCGCGCGTATGGCGCTCCGTCTGCTCTCGCGCACTTCATCGGTGACCGCCGCGTTCGCCACGTCCGCCTGGTTTGTTTTCCGCGGGAAGTCGTGAAAGTCGAACCGGGGCGGCGCTTTCGCGGGTTGGCTCGTTCGATTCATCCTTCCTCGCTTGTGCATGGCGTCGGAGCCTTCGTCGCTTCCGTGGACGCCGTCGCCGTCCACCATCTCCTCGTCCACGCCGATCTCCTCGTCGGACTCCTTGCGCTTGGTGGACCGGGCGTCCTGGCCGATCTCGTCCGGGGAGGCGCCGCGTGACCCGCGGCCGATATCGTCGTGGCCCTCGCGATGGGACCCGGAGTAGCGTGTGGCTGAGTTCTCGCGCTCCTGGTCCATCCCGTTGCTGTCATCGCCGTCGGACGCCTGCGTTTTGGGTACGAACGCGTGGGATGGAGAGTCAGGTGGGTTCGTGACGCGGCGTCGCGCTTTTCGGGAATGTTTTCGGGTGTGTAGACGGATCGGCGCGCGGATACGAGGGTGGTGAGTGAGTCGAACGATGCGCACCTCCTTGTCGCCTCCGCTCCCGCCGCCCTCGCCTCCGGAGCCGCCGGAGCCGCCGCCGCTCCCGCTCGGGTCGCCCTCCTCGTACTGAGGGTCGCGGTCTTCCTCTTCTTTCGCCATCGCGCCCGTTTCGATGGAGCGCCCGTGCGTTCCGTCGAGCGCGCGCGGCGTCGAATGCCGCCGGCCGCGGCCGTGACGAACGTTCTCGGAGCAGCCGAGTTTTACACTGTTTGCCCATACGCGACCCTGCGCGTACTTTTTTAGTAAAAAGTGTCCGGGGAGTCATCACGATTTGGTGCTGACGAGGCGAGCGATTCGGCCGCTGTTGGGTGGAGACGTCCTCATTGAACCGTAAAATGACGGATGAACCAAGCCACTTTTCAATTTACCATTTCCCGAACCCCCCCGCGTGAGAGGATACACTGACACCCCCAAATGTTGGGCTTAAAAGTGCGGGTTGCCCAAATCTTATGCCGGAGCAGATTCGTCCTGGTCACGACTCGTCAAAACTCTCGACTCTCGAGACGATAATGGAAATTGCCAACGGTGTTGTTTTGACCGCGGAAAAATCAAGTTCAAACAGCCAATAAGACGCGTTTTTGGTCTAAATAATTCGGAAATGTTTCCATTCGCTTCCTTCGGGTTTTTGAGTTATTTGGGCAGGGGATGCAAAATCAGCAACCCTTCCACGCGCAAAGGACGCTTCTGATTCAGCTTCCGTAAAAAAATCACACAAAATCCGCTTCGTTTTTGGAGTCTTCCATACCGAACCCCCATACGCGTTTTCGACCGCGTGTTTGTGCTAACATGAATTGTTATTCAACGTGACTAATTGCTCTGTTGTACTCAAGACGCGCGCTCGAAGATGAACGTCCCCCCGCTCCCGCTCGCCCTTCCGATCAGCGTCGTCTCATCCAGGTAGCTCAGGAGGTACGCCCCCACCGCCGCGCCCCCCGACCGCGGCTGTTTCACCATAGATGTCGAGCCCTCGTTCGAAGAGTCGCCCCCGGCATCATTTGACGATGAAGAAGAGTCGCTCCCCGGCATTCCCATCGCGGTCACCGCGCCGCGCAGCGGGAACTTCAGCTCCAGCTCCTTGATCGCCAGCAGGATCTGGTGCGACAGCGGCGTCCTGGGTAACAGCGCTGGGGCGATGACAGCCTCGGCGAGGTCGGAGATGCGAACCTCGGAGACCTTCGCTTCCTGGAACGTCAGCGCGAGCGTCCTGGCGCCCGCCTTGGCGTAGTCGGCGTCCACCTTCAGCGCCACGCCGCCGTCGGAGCCCTGCGTTTAAGTGATGGTGGTGGTGTGTGAAGACGTCAGATGTGTTTATGATAGATTGGTGGAACAACGGTTGAGATGTCCGCGGCGGTCGACGAGTGTCATGGTCGTCACGCGGATGTAAATTAGTCGTAAGTTCAATCGGAGGGTGCTCACTCACCCGCGTGGCTGGCGCTAGGAGGAAGGGCACCGAGAGCCTGATCTCGTTCTCGATACGTCCGTCCGAGCTGAACGACTGGTAGATGTCGCCGACCTCGACGGGCGATAGTGGACCCAAGTCGCGTTGTATCCGCAGCACCGACAGCACGTCCGCCGCGGTCGTGTACGATAGCCTCCACTTCCCGGCGAGGAGATCGAGATCGATGTCTTCGCCCTCTGCGGCGTCTAGGGTCTCGAGCGCGACCTGCGCCTCCTCCACCGCCGCGCGCTCGCTCGCGGAGGCACCCGCGCCCCTGTACGTGCCCTCGACCGCGTCGTTGAGCGCGCGCTTCGCGGCGGTGACGGATGAGGCGTCCGTCGACGTGGCTTTCGCGCGGACGTCCAACCGGTGGTGACGCGCGCGGGCGTTCCTCGAGACGGACGCGCGGGATCTGCGCGCGTGTGTCGGGCCGGAACGCGCGGTCGGCGCCGCACGCGCGGCGCCGCTGAGCGCGATGGTCGCGGACATGCCGTTCCAAGAGTGAGGACGCGTCACCTCCAGTTCCGATATTTACACGAGTTCTGTCCTCTCAGATGCCATAGTTCGATGAAGGAGGTCCGCCCGCCGCCCGGGGCTGTCAAGACCGGCCCCATCGCAGCCGCGTGCGCCTTCGCCGCCATCTACTACGTCTACAATATCACCTACCACACGGCGCCGCACAACGCCGACCGACAGAGCACCAAGGTTCCGTTCTGGAAGCCCAGCAACCGCGCGAAGCCGGAGTAGAGCATTAGGGTGCCATCGTCAGTCATGGACGCTTTAGAGCTAGCGGAGGAGACCATGGCGCAGCGTGCGGCACGTTTGAAACGAGAACGAGAGGCCATGAACCGCGAGGAGGCGAGGGCCATGAAGCGCATGCGCCTCGACTGGGCGGACCTGCCCTCAGAGATCCTCGTGCTGGTCATGCAGGAGGTGGCGCGGTTGCCCCCGGACGAACAGGACGATGATTCGAAGCCGGAGACGCACCGGCGGGGCGCGGTCCCGACGGTCCCGCGCGTCGCGTCCGTATGCCGCGGGTGGAGGGACGCGGTCCTGAGCGACCCGCGCGCGCTCTGGCGACACGTGGACCTCTCCTACGGGTGGGCGCGGCCCTCCGACGCGATCGTTCGACGGTACTGCACGAACGGTGACTGGTCCAAGCTCACGCATCTCAGCCTCGCGGACTGCGGCGTCCTCACCGATGCCGCCCTCCGCGCGCTTCACCAGCACTGCCCGGAGCTCGTGTCCCTGGACGTCAGCGGGACGTCCAAGCTAACGCTGGGCGCGATGAAGCCACTCGGCGAGCGACTGACGGAGCTGCGCCTGGACCGCGTGAGTGCGAAGTCGATGGGGGGCACCAACCAGCTCATCGTCGGGATGCTCACCGAACGACTCGCCACTCTGAGCGTCGCCGACGTCACGGGTTTGGACCGAGGGTTCATCCGAAACCTGCACAAACGATGCGGCCCGGCGCTGCGGCGGCTGAACCTGAGCCACAGCGGCGTGCACCACCAGAACCTACCGTGGCTCGAGCTACAGCGATCGTGCCCAAACGTCGAGGAACTCGAGGTGCGTTTATTTTTAATTTCTTTTGTACCTCTCACCAATGGGCAATTGCATTGACGTGTACCGTTTTTGAACAGCTCAACGGCTTTGGCGGCGCGAGCGGCTGGTCCACCGTCCCCAACGCGCAAGGGACTACGTACGCCGGGGACGCGCCGGGCTGGCCTAACCTGCGGGTGCTGCACGTCGGCGCCGCAACGCGGACGCACAGCACCGGCCACTCCCTCACGCCGTCCTACGTCGACGCGTTCGTCCTCGACGCGCTGACCCGCAACGCAAACGTGGAGGACCTGGACGGTACGGTTCTTTTAGTTATCGTATTGGCAATTTGACTGACGCTGACGTCGTGTTTTGTCGACAGTCACCGGGTGCGCGATAAGCGCGGCGCACCTGTGGGGAATACCCTCGATGTGGCTCGGTAAGTTGAGGTCACTCCGAGCTGCCAAGACGGGGTTCGCCAGTGACGAAGGGGTCGAGTTTCTCGCCGCGAGGGACAGGCCGTGGGCGAGTTCGTTGGCGCAGTCGCTGGAGACGTTGGAGGTGCGTTTATTTTTATTTTGTAGTATTTCTTTTATTTTCACATGAAGTGGGCAATTAGACTGAGGCCTTGTGTTTTGTTTATACTCTCACAGCTGGGCACGTCTCACATGAACGCCAACGACGTGTCCGACCGTGGCTTGGACGTCCTGTCGCACAACCTGGCCAACCTGCGCATGCTGGGCATCGCGGGTGCCGACATCTCCGACGCCGCGCTGGAGAGGCTGGTGGACACGCGCTGCGGGAGCCTGGAGGTCGTGGACGTGTGTGGGTGCCGGGGTCTGAGCCGCTCTGTTAGACAGGCGGCGCACGGGGGCAAGCCGCTGCAGATACGCGCGGCGATTCGGAAGGAACGCGGCGATGCGGTGAGCGAGGATGACGTGGACGAGGATGGGGAGGAGTATAACCTGATCCCGCGGCGACGGGCGGCGGCGAAGGCGGTCGGTATATTCGAGGAGATACTCGACAGCGACGACGACGCAAACGAAAATTGGAAAGATGGCGAGGAGGAGGACGGGGAAGAGAACGACGACGATGAGGAGGACTACGGAGGTGAGGAGGAGGACGGGGACGATGTCCCCGAGGTCCCAGCGGCGCCGGTGGCCCCGCGAATGGGCGGGCTCAAGATAGTCATGCGCCGGAAGTAGACGAACGATGCAGATACAATTACACGATACAATTCAAACGCGTCACTTCAGTCGGAGTCGTACGCTCCAAAGCGTTGCACCCACGCTTTCCTCGCGCCCTTCTTGGAGAGCTGGGCCAGCGAAGGGGTCGTGCCCTTCTTCTTCGGGGGCGGACCGATGACCCATCTGAACTTGCCGCCCTTTGGCTTCTTGGCGATGGACCTCTTGACGGGGGCTTCTTGACGGGCGGCATGGTGAGAGTCGATTTGATCCAAACCGGCTCGGCTGCTCGGGAAAAAACGAGTTGAGATGTTGTAAATTTACGGGGCACTCCGCGAGGCGCGTTGGCTGTCGCGCCACGGCCGCCGCGGTGAAAACTATCCGTGCGGCGATGCGGGCCGCTCTGGCCTCGGTGAGGGTGACGACCGCGACGTGCGGCGCGCGCGCGTCGTCGATCCCCGCGTCGGCGCCGGCTCGAGGCTTCCGCCCCGCCGCCCGCCGCTCATTACGACCCAATCCCTCCCAACGACGAGGGTTCGCCGCGGGCGGGGTTCTTCCGCTCAACCCGGAACGACGCGCGCGCATCGACGGCCTCACGGGCGCCGCCACCGGGTTCGGCTCCGGCCCGCTCTCCCCAGACCGACTCGGACCCGACGGCCGCGTCGTATCCCTCGGCGCGGACACCCTCATCTTGGGCATCGAAACCTCGTGCGACGACACCGGCGCCGCGGTGGTCACCGGCGACGGGCGCGTGCTCGGCGAGGCCAAGGCGTCGCAGGACGCGATCCACGCGCCGTGGGGAGGCGTCGTCCCCAACCTGGCGCAAGAAGCGCACAAGGCGGCCATCGACGACGTCGTCGCCGCGGCACTCCGGGACGCGGGAGTGGCCGCCTCCGATTTATCCGCGGTGGCCGTCACCGTCGGCCCGGGCTTGAGCATGTGCCTGCGCGTCGGCGTCGTCGCCGCGCAGGACGTGTGCGCGCAACACAATATTCCGATCGTCCCCGTGCACCACATGGAGGCGCACGGCCTCGTCGCGCGGCTCGCGGGCGGCACCGAGCGCGTCAAATTCCCGTTCCTCGCGCTGCTCGTCTCGGGCGGTCACAACCAACTCATCTTAACCCGCGGCGTAGGCGACCACGTCATCTTGGGCAGCACGCTGGACGACGCGTTGGGGGAGGCGTACGATAAGACCGCGAGGTTGTTGGGTCTGGACGTGGGCGGCGGCGGCGGCCCGGCGCTCGAGGCGTTGGCCGTGGAGGGCGACGAGAACGCGTACAAGTTCCCGGTTCCGCTGCGACGACGTAAAAATTGCGACTTTTCCTACGCCGGGCTGAAGACCGCGGTTCGTCTGGCGGTGGAGCGGGACCTCGGCGTGCCGGAGGGGGACGCGGCGTTCACGGCGGTGTGCGCGCCGGGGCAGGTTCCGCGGCCGGAGCACGCGCGGGTACTTACAGAGGCTGGCATGTCGGACGAGGCAGTCGAGGCGAGGCATAAGACGAAGGCGGACATCGCTGCTTCGTTCCAGAAAGCCGCCGTGAAGCACCTGGAGGAACGGACCAAGCGCGCGGTGGAGTGGGCGGGCGACGTGCTGAACGAAGGCGAGGGGACGCGCGGGATGGCCTCCTTGAGCTGCATCGTGGTGGCGGGCGGCGTCGCGGCGAACGCGACGGTGAGGGAGTCGCTGTCGGCGGTTGCGAGCGACGCGGGGCTGCCGCTGGTGACGCCGCCGGCGAAGTGGTGCACGGACAACGGCGTGATGGTGGCGTGGGCGGGTGTCGAACGTCTCGCGCTGGGACTTGCGGAGGAACCACCCGCGCCGTGGCTCGGCGGCGACGGCGACGGGAAGGACGGGGGTGAACGGCGGGAGGTGCCTCTGTTGCCCCGGTGGCCGCTCGGTTCCAGGGACGAGCGCGCCACCGGCGAGACGAAGAGCTCGAAGAAGAAAGGGATGGCGGCGCCGCTGACGCCCGCGGGGGGCGAGGCGAGTGACTTGGTGGCGCCCGGGATCCCTTAGTGTCTTAGTGTGTAAGCCGCGTGTTGAGCGTGTGAGTGCGGTTGTCCCCTCGAGCCGGCTTTCCCAAAAACAGGTCGGTTGACACGATTTAACTCGTGAAGTGACGGTTGGAGTGCCGCTGTTTTGGGCAACGGTCATATAGCCGAAAGAAGGCAATTTTCCCTTCGTTTCCCCTCGGCAACGGCGAAAACCACGGTTTACCAAATCCAAGAGTAATTGGGGTGCGAATCGTGTACGGCGACTAGTCAGAGGAGGCGCTGACCGTTCGCGTTCTTTGGCCGGACAGATTTCACGAGTTAGCCGAGCGAGTCGTTGTTTGCGCAGACGCAGCTGAGGAAAAGCGACTTCGTCCTTCCACGGCCACGGCCAAACACAACGCACGCGCACGAGCACGACCGCGGTAAACGCCGGTCACACTCGCGCGCGCAGACGCAAGAGAGTCCACGTATCGTGTATAACACCCGCGCAGTAGCTTGGGACGGCAGTCGCCTCGCACGCACGCGCGCTTCGCCGACGACCCGAATCTCGGCTTAACAGAGCAATGGCGGGGCAAACGGGCTCCGGCTCGAAGCGAGCAAACCCGGCTTCCGGCCGCGGCGCGCGCGCCACCGCGGCGCCCTTGGTGGAGGAGGACATGTCCAAGCTCGTGCCGTGTCCCATCATCACCGCGCACCCCAACGGCTTCGTCGAGAGGACCGAGCCGGAGAGGGAGACGCACGAAGTCCGGTGCGTCCCGTCGAACGTTAAACCTCGGGGAAATCTCGCGATGCGATGTTTCGCCGGGGATCCCACCCGGCCCCGAACTCCGGTCCCCGCCCGCCCCGCGCGCATCCCCACCGAGCCGTATCGGTCTTCACGATCCACGCACACATCACCACTGACGCTCCACCCGACTCCACCCCGATTCCCATCCAACAGCGCCTACAAGCTCGGTAAGAAGAAGCGCTCGTACAATCAGGTCGAGCTCACCTTCGACCGAGCCACCGCTGGGAGCTGGGCGAATGCCACCGAGGCCGCGCCGAACGGCGACGTGCTCGGCATCTACGAGGCGACCGAGCGCGGCTTCAGCATGGACGTCCCGGAGAACCTTCGCGACAGTGCGCTGGAGTACGAGCTCAGGCTGTACAACGGCACCAGCGTTCGCGCGCTCATCTACCTCGTCTACGCCGAGCCCCTGTCGCGCGGTCAGTCGGCATCTGCGGGCAAGTCCTCCAAGGGATTCACCGCCAACGGTTCCGCCGCCTTGACGGACAAGAACGGCAACACCTGGCTCCCCGTCACCCGCTCGCGCTGCGCCAAGGGATGCCAGGGACCCATCCTCAGCGCCATCCAGCGCTTCGGTAAGCAGGGCAGGACCCAGAAGGGCGCGCCGGGCGCCTCCGCGCCCGACGCCAACAGCAACGACAGGGACAAGTGGAAGGATGCGCGCAACCTCTTCATCTCCATCGACGAGGCGTCCAACCACGTCACGCCCATCGGACCAAACAAGTGCAAGATCTTCAGGTACGTCTCCGCGTCCGTCATCCCGTGCACTCGTCACCGCGCGCCCCGCCGCGGTCCGCGCGAGCGGCTCGCCCGTTGAGCGGACGCACTTTTCGCTCGGACCAACCAACGGATTTTTTCACCACCGTGTCACAATATATTCCCACCTGCGCTCACGCGCCTGACCTCGAATACCGTCGGATAAAACACACAGGCTGCTCTTCGGGATCTTCTCCGCGACCGGCGACAAGTTCCTCGGCTCCGGCGTGTCCGGCCCTATCCGCGTGCTGGCCAACAACGACGTGCCCAAGGGTGCGGCGTGCCTGCGCATCCGAAGCTCCATAAGCGGTGCGTCCCATGATAGATTCACCTCCGTTCAACACCCTTTACTCTCATCCCACATCCACGCACATCGACTGACGTATCCGAACCGGTATCTAACAGACTCCTGGAACGGCTGGAAGAACCCCGTGGTTCTCGACGCCGACGACGTGCCCGTCGCACCCTCGGAGGATTCATTCGCGCGACTGAACCCGGGATTGTCGAGCGCGAGAGTTAACGCGGCTCCCCCCACCGGTCTTCACACTCACACGGCTAAGCGCGGATCCTCGTACAGGATCGACGTCCGCTCCCCCAAGCGCATCAGGCACCCGCCCACGCAGCAGCGGCCTCACGCTCAACAGGAGGTGTTCCCGCGCCCGCCCGTCGAGCTCGCGCAGTTTCCCCACGATCTGTCACACGGCGCGCTGGATTCCTTCTTCAAAGACGCAATCGCCGGCGCGGGCGGCGCCACCCCCGAGGGTGTCAACAAGAACGGGTTCGACGCCAGCATCTTCCACACCCCGCTCAACGAGCTCGGCGCGTCGCACCTCTTCGCCAACCACCGCGCGCACTCGTCCGCGATGCCCATCACCGGCCAGGACCTACCCCCCGTGTGCACCCCCGGGGGTGACTCGGCGCTCAAGAAGATCGCAGCAGCCGCCGACGTCCCGCTCATTCCCCCGCCCACAGTCGCCGGCGCGGGTGTCGGGAAGTTCACCCCGGCGCAGGCGGCGCTGCTCCTCAACTCGGGCGGCGCGCCCAACTCACTCGGCTCGCTCGGCTCACTCGGATCGCTCGGATCCGCGTTTAGGGACGCCAAATCCCCGAGGTCCGTCCACGCCAAGACACGATCCGTCACCGGCGCCGCGCGTAAGATGAAGGAACGCGCGGATACCGACGCGACGATCGACGCGAAGCACGCGGAGAACGCGACCGCCGCGGCGGAGGCTGCCGCCGCCGCCGCCGCCTCACCAGTCGTCGCCGCGCCCGCGACGAATGCGTTTGACTCGAAAGCCGGATCCAAGAACCCGGCGCTCTCGCCGCACAGCTGGCTCCTCTCGGTGCTCGGCTCCGGCTCCCGCGACGGCGCCATGCAAACGGCGATCGCGCAGGCTGTCCAGCAGAGCGAGATGAAGGGTGCCAACCCCAACGCGTTCACCCTAGGCGGCGCCGGCGCGTCCCCGTTCACCGCCGCGCGGGAACAAGGGCCCAACACGGTGATGAACAACGCAGTCGCCGCGAGGACCGGCGCGCAGTCCGTCGCGCATAACGCGCAGCAGACGGCGGACGCGGCCGCGATGCCACCGCCCGCGATTCCCACGCTGGCGCACACCGTCGGCGGCGGCGTCGTCGGAGGCGCGCAAGCCGCGGATGACTTTGCCCTCTCGCGAGGCGCCCTCCTCGGCTCCCCCGCGGGTCTAGCCCCGACCCGGCTGCTCTTCTCGCCCGTCACCAACGCGAAGATCCGCGCCGTTCGCATGGGCGCGGACAGCGACGACGAGGACGGCGGCGTCATGGCCCACGCGTACGCCAACCCCAACACCGCCAACACGGCTTTCAAGGGGACCGCCGTGAAGCAAGGCGGCGCGGATCCGCTCGGACCCGCCGAGGCTTGGATGTCCCCGTCCAAAGCAGCCGCCGCAGCAGCCAACCAAGGACCCACGTACGTCCGCAAGGCACACTCCCTCGCCTCCATCACGGACCGCATCGTCGCCGAGTTCGACGAGGCCAACTGCGAGAACAACGCGAGCGCAGTGCAGACGGAGGGTGGCGGGTCCACGGCGCAGTGGGCGGGTAACGTCGCCGTCGATACCCTCGCCGAGCGCCTGGGCGTCAAGCGCCGCCGCCTCTACGACGTCATGAACGTCCTCGAGGCGTGCGGCGTGACGGAGCGCATCAGCAAAGGCGCGTGCAAGTGGCACGGCGCCACGCGGGTCAACGCCGTGCTCGGGAAGATTCTCGAGGAGGCTCCCGCGGTGATCGCCGCCGCCGAGGAGGATGGCGCCGCCGGCGACGCGTCCTCGCTCAAGGCGCTGGCGTGCCGGCTCATGCAGCACGTGGGATCCATCCCTGCGGACACCGCGATCGCCTTCGACGCGTGTGTCGCGGCGATGAAGCTGGGCGGCGTCCCCGCGCCGGACGCGCCGGGTGCGCACGGAACTGGCGCGCTCGCGGGTGCGGCGAGGCGGCTGCACGACGTGGCGTCCATTCTGATTCGCATCGGGGTTTTGGAGTTTGTCGAGCAGGAGGGCAAGACGAAGGGGCGCGGCGAGCTCAAGTGGCTGGGCGCCGAGCAGGTGACCAAGCGACTCGCGGAGGGTGCTGCGGGCGCCGCGGTGGAGAAGGGCTACGGTACCGGCGCGCAGCAGGCGGCGCTCGAGAGAGCCGCCGCCGCCGCGGCGGCGCAGCACAAGTCTGTCCTCGGCCAGGTTCCCCTGGACAAGAAGTGGGACGCCGCCAACGCGCAGGTTCCGAACAACGCGAACGCGGTGAAGGCTGCGTCGAGGCTCTCCTCCTTCTTCCAGCGCGGAGCGGGCGGCGCGCCCGCGCCCGTCCCCATCCCCGCCGTCAACTTTGACGTCGAGGTTGGCAAGGGGAGCAAAAAGTCCAAGAAGGGTGGCCAGAGCGTCAAGTTCCGACAGGACGTCAACGCGGCGCCCAACTCGATCTTCTCCCCGCCCATGCACGGCGTCGCCATGAACCCGCGGGATACCGCGGCGGCTGCCGCGGCGCTCCTTCGTTCCCCCGAGTGGATCGCGGGTCTCGCGCAGGCTGCGTCCATGCAGTCCCCAGCCGTCGGAGCCCCCAACGCCAACGCCGCCGCCGCCGCCTCGTGGGCTAACCTCGACGGCCAATCCCCCGCGTTCGTCGCGCCCCTCCAGGCGCTCTACTCGTTCTACAGCACGGGAGCCGTCGGGCCCAAGACGATCGGCGGTGACCGACGCACGTCCGGCGCGTCCGAGGATCTCGAGGGTGGCATGTCGCTCTCGGGCCTCTCCGGGTTATCCCCCGCGCTCTTCGGTGCGTCGCCGGCGGAGGTGGAGGCGACGCTGAGCCGCGAGGTGATGCAGGCGGCTGCGCAGGCGGCGGTCCAGGCGGCGATCGCGGGGATGCAGCCGCCGGATAGTGTCGTCCGGGCGAAGATGGAGGGACGCACGACGAGGGCTGCCGCCACGCAGGAGTTTGCGGGGCGGTAGAGGTTGGGTACACGCGGGGAGGATGGAGATGGAGGTATCCTGTATCATACATTCACATCGGGGCCCGGGGTTGGCCCACGATGGGGGTTGGGTTTGCCATTTGAACTCACACGTATTAGGACGAATGAAACGACTGACGAGTACTGTTCTAAACTAAAACGATGCCGGATACTCGCTACACGCTACACGTATTCCCATCTTCGCGATATATCCTCGACGTGGTATTCCCATCGCGACGTCGGCGACGCGAGAAAATGGTTCGGTTCCTCCTGAAACACGAGTTCACTCCACGCCGCGCCGGGGCACCCGCTCTCCTTCGCCCACTCGAACATTTCCCTGTGTCCCCGGCGCGCCGCTTCCATCATCGTCTCGCCGTCCCACGGGCACCCGGCGGCGTGTAGCCACTTCAGCAGCGGTAAGTGCCCTCCCTGCGCCGCGGCTGCCGACGTTTCAGAGTCCCAAGGGCATCCCTGTTTCCGACACCACACCAGCACCTCCATGTGACCGCCCTCAGCGGCGAAGGCGCACAGCACGTCCCACGGGAACGGACATCCGTTGTCTTTCAGCCACTCGAGCGACGACAGGTGCCCGCCTTTCGCCGCCGCCGCGCACGCCCGCCAGTTCCAGGGGCAACTCATCATCCTGAGCTCTTTCAGCACCTCGAGGTCCCCCACGGACGATGCGTGTTCGATGAATTTCCAGTGCATCCGCATGCCACGCGCGTGGGCCCACCGCACGCGTTGCGGGGTGTTGAGTAAGTCGCGCTCGTCGAACTTGAGCACCCAACGCTCGTGAGGCTCGTCGGTCGAAGGGGGCTCGGTGCCGTGATTGCGAAATACCCGATGCATCTTGTTCGGCCCGTCCGCGTCCCTTTCGCGCGTGAAGTGGTTCACGGTCCCGACCCGAGGGAGCCTCGATGCGAGGACCGCGCGCCTGACGCTACCGCAAGTCCACGCGAGCATCGCGCGGTCGCACACGCTCAACCGTCGGAGCACCTCGCCGGCGAACACGTCCGGCAGGTCGACCGCCAAACCGCCCATGAGAGGCGACGACGACGCCGGGTCACCGCCCCAGTCCGAGGAGGCTCCTCTGACCGCCGCCTTGGACGTGGAGCTCTCATCCCCCGCCACGTGTTCGCTGGCGAGCATGCTCACCGAAGGGACCCAGGCGAAATTCGCTCCGTTGGTCCCCATCGCGCCCGCCTCGGGTGTGAGCCGAGGATAAATTGGAGGTGGCGAGACGACAAGTTTTAATTAAGCCTGGAATGTTCGTATTTATTACAGCCCTTGGATGCCATATCCCGGGGATTCAAACAAAAACCTGCAAGCGTGGCGCGCGCGTCGCCTGTACAGCGCCGCGACCGCGTCGCCGAAGAGAGAAGACAATAAGATACAGTGTCTCCCCGCCGTTATGCAAAAAACAATGATAATTCTTCCTTGGAAAGGAACGTGTCACCCCCATCTCGTTGCCGTCGGTCACGAGTAAGCGTGGCGCTTACTTGTCGACGTTGGCGATGTTGACGCGGAGCACGCGGCCGTCGACGTCCTGCCCGTTGAGCTGGTTGACAACCTCCTCCGCCTCCGCCACGGTGGACATGGTCACGAACCCGAAACCCCTGGAGCGGCCCGTCTCGCGATCGGTGATGAGCCTGGAGTCCTCCACGGAGCCGAACTCGCCGCACAGGTCCTGGAGGTCGAGGTGGTCCATGCCCCAGGACAGGTTGCCGAAGTAAATCTTGCGGCCGTCGAAGTCGTAGCTGCGCTGGGGACGGTCGCCGCCCGCGCGGGGGGGACGGTCCTCGCGCGCGACGGAGACGTTGACGCGGATGGGTCTTCCGTCGACGTCGGCGCCGTCGAGCGCCTCGATGCACGCGTCAGCCTTGGACTGGTCGGCGACGGTGACGAAGCCGAAGCCGCGGGACCTGCCGGTGGCCATGTCGGTGACGACGGTGACGTCGGAGGCGCCGTACTCGCCGAAAGTGTCCTGGAGGACCTGGTCGTCGACGCCCCAGCTGAGGTTGCCTGGAATTGGTTGGATCGGGGGGTGAAAAGGTCAGTTACGCGATTTGGGCGGATCGGGGGGTCACGATCGCGACCCGAGGTGTTCACAGATGGCGGTTAAAGCGCCGATCGATGCTCGGACGACGCCGGAACGATGTGTTCTGGCGATTCGCATTGCCGTCGGGGCCGTGGAGGGCTCGCGAGGTGGTCCCGCGCGCGTGCGAAGCGCGAGCGCGTTCGTTAAAACGTCGGGAGATGAAAAAGGCACGGAACGGAACGCACCGACGTAGAGCTTGACGCCCTCCGCACCCGCGGTCTCGCCGCCGCCCTCGGCGGCAGCCTCCATGGAGAAGGCGGCGCGCTGCTGGCGGGGCGCGAACGCGCGGGGAGCGGCGATGCCGACGAAGCCACGCTGGGAGAGAGCGCGGACGTTGTGAACCATCGTGGGCGCAGCCGCCATGGGAGCGCGGACGGCGGACGCAGAGCCCGCGCGCGCGGTGGCCGCCACAGAGGGCTTGGCGACAATCATGCGAGCGGTGGTGAGAGCGAAAGAAGCCATCTTCCTACCAGACATGTAGTGTTGGATGGGTGCAGCGAGGGTATCGCTGGAGTGAGCGGCCAATGCGGTGAAGACCTAGGTTTAAGGCGGTCGGCATCGGCATCGACGTCACGCAAAATTTTGGGCCTCCCGTCGTCTACGTTTCGTAGTCAGAGTGTGTCTATTGCGATGGAATTAGGAAATTGCATAATTTGTGCGGACTATTAACTGTCTGAGTAAGCGCGTTTAAAACACGTTTCACCAAGATTACCTCCCGTCCAAAACGAAACAGATGGAGGACACTATTAACTGTGTCACATTCTCCACTGAGAACATGCTCGTGTTGTTCACACGCGTCGAGCTAACTCTCGTCGTCACTGCGCACCCATTCGCGCCTTCGCGATGTCCGTCAGACTGTGGTACCCCTCCGGAAACTTCCCAGGCAGCGCCCTGACCCCGCCGTTGAACGCCTCGGCCATCGTCGTCATCAACCCCAGCCCGTCCCGCGTGACGATCTCGCCAGCCTGCAGCTTGTACCCCGCGTCAGGGTCCCACTTCGGAGGCACGGGCTGCTCCTCCAACACCACGAAGTGCGGGCTGCTCCCCGCGGCGCCCTGGAACATCCGTTTATCGAACCTCCACCGCACGGCGCCGGTCTCATCGCTCAGTATGGGCGACCACGTGTAGTGCATGAAGGAAGCCGCTCCGAGTCTCACATCCGCGGGGGGCTGCACCATGAGCTTGTTGAACGGCACCGGCGGGTAGTGCACCCTCGTGCCCACCTGTGCGAGCGCAAAGTCGAACGCGTACATGTCACGAACCCACCCGAACACCTTCTTGACCACAGCGTTGTCCTCGCCAAACTCCACCAGATCCGCCCACGCCGGCGCCACTTCACTCAGATCGTCCACGTGCATCACCTGCGGCGCGTTGCCGCTCTGGGGGACGTCCTCCACCTTGGCACCCTTCGGCCACACCCCTCGGCGCTCCATGAACTCTTTAAACTCGCGCGACGCCGGCATGGCGTCCGCGTGCCACGGGATGATGTACCCGAAGAGGAACCCTGTGGACAAAACACGTCGTCAGTCTAATTGCTCATACGAGAATAAAAATAAACTCACCGTAGGAATGGCCCTTTGCGAGCATCGCGCTCGGCGGCGGCGACCTGACGAAGAGGTAGTCCGTCTCCGCCATGAGCACGTGCGAGCACCGTCGGGAGTCCGGTAACTCGGTCCACCGCGCGATGGCGCGAGCCCTGTCTTTCACGGCGTAGTCGCACCCGGCGTCGCACTCCGCGTGCGTGGGGTCGATTCGAATCGTGTGAATCTCGTTCACGAGCTCGTCGTCTTTGGTCCTGTGCAGCACGCGGGTGAAGTGCCTCAGGGGCGAACCGGGTTCCGCCGCAGCCTTGCGCCACGTCTGGTGAAACACGCGCGTCTGCCAGTTCATGTACGGCTGCCCGTTGCTCGTGATCATCGTGTGCAGGCAAAACGGGGGATCTTTACTCGAAGCTCCATCTTTACTCGAAGCTCCATCCTTACTCGAAGCTCCATCTTTACTTTGAGCGGATCCCGCTGCGTACCTCGGCTGCGTCGGGTAGAGCGCGCCCGACGTGAACGTGATCTTCACCGGATCATACGCCGGTGGCTGGTACGTCGTCGTCTTCTTCATCCAGCACGCCTTCGACGACGGGTCCCACACCCACGCGTTGCACACCGCGTCGTTCTCCTTGCACGACTCGCAGCACGCCCTCGCGGTTTCTTTGCGATTGGCGTTGCCGTTGGCGAGCACTCCTTTGGAGAGATCGCCCCAGTACTCGGTGTTTGGGGATTCGTGGCACTCGTCCTCCTCGGGCTCGTGGTACAGCGAGGGGTCGACGTCCAGGTCGTCGTCCGATGAATCCAGGTTGGCATCCTTGGCATCGTTGGCATCGTTGGCATCGTTGGCGCCGAGTCCGAGGGCGTGGTGCGACCCGAACTCGTCCTCCTCCATCAGCCCCTGCTCCACCAGCGCCGCCGTCGCGTCGACGTCCTCGTCCCCGCGCGGGTCCACCCGCATGCTGTCGGTGTGTGACACGTCGTGTCCACGCGTCGACTGCCGCGCGTCGGTCGCGATGCCGTGCGCGGACCGATCGATCCCGAACTGATCGTGCGCGCCGCGCTTGTACTTCTCCAGGCGGCGTGCCTCCTCCGCCCATGAACCCCCGGACGCGGCGTGCAGGCTGATGAGTACGGCTGCGAAGGGAGGGAAGGGAGCGAGGTGAGTTCGTGGGTTCACGGGCGGATCGAGGGGCGGGGTATGATTTTCCTTCCGAGTAGGGGGACGGGAGGGCGCTCACCGTAGCCGATCAGGCCCATCGCTGTCACGCCGCAGTAGACTATGAGCTTCGCCTGTCTCCGCTTCGACGCGGTGAACGGCGCCATGACGGCCCTCCTATTCCGACCGCCGCGCCTCTGGCTTTGTAGCGGACTGCACCGAGAAATCGCGTATAGTTTGGGTTGAAAACTACAAGCTGTGATGTTATTTATGGTAGAATTAAATTATTTATTTATTTAAAACCGTATGTGCATTTAGTGGGACATCAATCCGTCTTGCCAACCTTGAGGAGCGACTTGGGCGTGGGAATCATCATCGCCTTCGCCAACATGAACAAACCCCGCACGTTCTCAAAAAAGTTCAACCCGAAGAACATGTGGCACAACGCCTTACAGAACGGGAACGCGCAGTGCTGCACGGGGTACTGCAGCGGAGGCGGGATGTCAGTGCGGATACCCGGGATCCCGTCGACGACGACGGATTTAACGTTGCAGCACCCGCGAAGGCCCTCGATGCCCGCGAAGCGATCGAACCCGCTCTCCTTGACGCCGCCGAAAGGGAGCGACTGCGCCATGTACGTCGCGCAGAAGTCGTTGATCGTGGTCATCCCGGCGTTGAGCTGCGCCCCAACCTTGAGCGCCCTGCGTTTGCTGCCGAAGACGTTGGAGCCCAAACCAAAGTCGCACTCGTTCGCGAGAGCCACCGCCTCTTCGTCGCTGTGGATCTTGACGATGGACAAAACCGGGCCGAACACTTCCTCCTTCATGATCTTCATGCCGTGCGTCACGCCCGTGAGCACCGTGGGCGGGTAGAACTGGCCGGGCGCGTCGGGGTCGATGGATCCCCCGCATTCGACCTTGGCGCCCTGTTAAAGAAACACGATGTCAGTATGTATAATTGCCCATACGTAAATAAAAAGAAACTCACCTTAGCGACGGCGTCGTCCACCAAGCTCTGCACGTACTGCGCCTGGTTGGGCATGCACATGGCGCCGCAGTCCACGCCAGGGGACAGCGCCCACCCTTGCCGCAGCTGGTTCGCCGCCTTCATCACCTGGGTCACGAACCGATCGTGGATCTTTTCGTGGACGTAGAACCGCTCGGCGCCCGCGCAGTTCTGGCCGCAAGACTGAAACGCGCCGCGGAGCGCCATCGGGACGCACTGCGAGAGGGCGGCGTCCTCCAAGACGATGAACGGGTCCTTACCCCCGAGCTCGAGGACGACGGGGGTGAGGGTCTCCGCGGCGGCCTTCATGACCATCCGACCGACGCCGGTGGACCCGACGAAGACGACCTTGTCGGTGCCGCCGGTGACGAGCGCGTTGCCGGCTTCGCCGTAGCCGTGGACGATCTGCACGAGGTCCTCGGGGGCGCCGCATGCACGCAGGCACTCTTTAATGGCGCGGCCGTAGTAGAGCGAGGACCAGGAGGCGTACTCGGAGACCTTCACCACCAGCGCGTTACCCGCGAAGACGTTCGCGAGCAGCGGGTTGAAGACGTTGTGGAAAGGGTAGTTCCAAGGGACGATCGCGCCCATGACTCCGACGGGGTGGTACTCCACCCTGGCGTTCTTGTAGAACATCATGAGGCCGGAGGATCTCTTCTCGGGCCGGAGCCACCGCTCGCCCTCCTTCAGCAGCCACTTGCACTTCTCGAGGGTGACGATGACCTCGCCGAACGCGGCGTCCACGAGGGGCTTGCCGGAGTCGCGCGCGGAGACTTTGCAGATTGTGTCTTGATTCTCGAGGACGAACCTGTTGATGGTCTTGATGAGCAGGCGGCGCTGCTTGAACGAGGACTTGGCCCACTTTTTCTGCGCGATGCGGGCGCGCTCGATCTTGATCCGCACATGCTCCGCGTTGTCCGCGGGCATGTCCGGCCCGAGCATATCGAGCGTGCCTGGATCGTAGCACGGGATCATGTCCTTGGGAAACGGCGTGCCGGGCTTCCAGCGCTTGCCGGGCACGCCCGCCTTCTCCTCCTTGGTTTGCTCGACTTCGATCTTCGGCACCCACTCGTGCGTGATGAGTTTGTAGATGGCGAAAGCGAACGCGAAGAGGATGAAGTGGCCGATGCGGCTCATGGTGTCCTGCGCCTGGGCGAAGGCGACCACATCGGAGATCGCGGTGATCACCTTGGATAACGCGAGGAGAATCTGCGGGTGGACGAGTTCATCCAGCGCGGCGAAGACGACGACAGACGGCGTAGGCATCGTGTCCGTGTGTGGAGACGAGACCGGAGGACGGAGAGTGTGTGGGGGTGCGAACGTGCGGGTCCGCGACTCCCGATCTGGCGCCGTGTTCGAACAATTCCAGTGCCAAGTGTCAGGCTGCGGCCAAGTCTGCTTGTTGGATTTTGCACCCTGGGTCTCACTCGTGGCCGGCGCGACCTGGCGGGTCACGGTGGTCGCGCGAGCCGACGACGGCGGCAGGGTCTCCGCGTAGACATCGTCGATGATGCCATCTCTTCAAGAACGCGTCGCGGGGTTCATGTCGCAGCCGTACTCGTATCCCACAGCGGCCATGGGCGTCTTCATGCTCGAGCTCATCCTCACGCTCGTGGCTCCCAACTTTAAGAGGCTGTTCATGCCAAAGTACGGCAGACGGCACAGAGCTATGGGTGCGGTGTACATCACGATACTCATCGTCGGACTCGTGGACATCGCGGCGCGCGTATCGTCGGGTGGGGAGGGCGCGGGACGCGACAACGGGGGCTCGGCGTTCATCGCGTCGGGGTTCCCTCTGGACCGCCCAGGGCGCGTCGCCTTCGACATCTTGCTCGGCGTCGCGGGCACGGCGCTGACTCTCACCGCCGCGTACGACTTCAAGCACGCGCACACGGAGGACAGGGTGCGGAACAAGGCGAGCGGGCCGCTGGATCCCGACCAGACGGTCACCCACGAGGAGATGCTCGAGCACTCGTTCTACCAAATGCTGAACCTCTGTCAGATAACCTTTCTGCACCTCACCGCCAGGCTCGACGAGCGGGACCGCGCGATTGGAAGGCGACACATGAGCATCAGGAGCTTAGCTCCGAGGCTCGCGTTACTGGCGGCGGTCACCGCCCCGTGGGTGCTCCGCGGCGCGTTCCCGACGAACCGCTTCTCGGACAACTACGATAAAAAAAAAGGCCGAGATCCGTGGGGTGTGACGTCGACGCTGTACAGGATGAAAAAGTACCAGTACGTCTTCTACAAGCACGCCTTGCTACACGGACTAAACGTCGGAGTCGTTATCGACGGGTTCAACGGGCTTCGGAAAGTGCCGCCGACGCCGACGATAAGTCTCGTGGACGCGACTTCGTTCCGGCTGTACTGGCTGGGCCTAAACGCGGCGTACGTGATGGAGTTCTTCCTGCAGACCCTGGTCAAGCGTGGGTACCTCCGCCAAGGTCGGATGCTGCGTATGAACCAGTGTTTGATGTGTATCTCCACGGCCGCGGCGCTCGCGGTGCTGAGGCACACGTCCATCGTTGGGTCGTTGATCAGCCTGTTGGTCAACTTTACGAGACTGGGCGGAGAGTGCGGGGGCGTCGCGCTCGCGGCTGCCGCGGCGGCCGCGTGGAGGATGTCCCCGGCGTCGACGGAGTACGGGTACGGCGGGTTCCTCGCGGGGTACGATGCGGTCGAGGACGGGCACGTGTGCGTGTGGACCTTAGTGTTGGCGGCGGTTCCGCTGACGCTGCTCGAGCGGGCGGCGAGGAGAAAAATCGGGGAGTTTAGTTCGAGGCGGGGCGCAAAGGCGAAGGAAGAGTAACTCTTAGCGGCGGACGCGGGTTATGATATAGCGATTGCGTGTTGACATAGTTCAAGCATTGATTAAGATATTAACAATCAAATGTTCGTTTGACATTGTATGTATCGAAGGCGGGGCCCCGGCACGCGCCGCGGGAAATGTTCCCGCGCGCCTCAGCCGAACCCCTAGCCTTTACCCACAACTCACACGCCGGCGCTCGCCGGCACAACTCCAGACCTCCGGTCGCGCAAACCCTATCGCGCCCTCGCCCTAATAACCTTTTCTTCTTCACCGAAAGAATCTAAGAAACACCGCCCTCTAGTGCACCGTACCGCCAATTTAGGCGGCGGCGGAGGCACCCGCGACGAGCTCGATGATCTCGGAGGTGACCTTGGCCTGGCGCACGCGGTTGTACTCGAGGGTGAGGCGCTTGGACAGGTCCTTGGCGTTGTCGGACGCGGAGGACATGGCGTTCATGCGCGCGGCGAGCTCGGAGGCGAGGGACTCCTGGAGGGCGCGGAGAATCTGGGAGTTCATGTAGAGGGGGAGGAGCGCGTCGAGGATCTGGTTGGGGTCCTGCTCAAACTGCATGACACCCTCGAAGCCGGCAACCTCCGTCTCCACGGGGGTACCCTTCACGGCGAACTTGCCATCCTCGGAGGTGAGGGTGAACATGATGTCCTCCTTGGCGTCGAGGCACTGACCGTTGACGTCGCAGATCTCGCCCTCCTTGGACATGGGGAGGAGCGTCTGGATGGACGGGTCGGCGGCGATGAGCGACACAAAGCGCGAGTACACGAGCTCAACCTTGTCAACCTCCTCGCCGACAAACTCGGAGTAAACCTCGTCGGCGATCGTCTGGGCCTCCTCGGTGGTGGGGGACTGGCCCATGTCGAAGCGCTTGACGATGTCGTACTGGGGGCGGCGCTTGAAGTAGACGCCGCCCTTCTTGCCGATGCACACGAGCTTGCACTTGACACCCATCGCCTCGAGCTCGCGGACGCGAGCCTCAGTCTTGCGGATGATAAAGTTGTTGAAGCCGCCGCAGAGACCGCGGTCACCGGTGCACACGAGGAGGAGCACGGTCTTGACGGGGCGGACGTTGCAGAGGGGCACGTCGACATCCTCACCCGCGAGGCGGGTGTTGATGGCGAAGAGCACCTTGACGAGGCTCTCAGAGAATGGGCGCGCGTTGATCACGGCATCCTGCGCGCGGCGCACCTTGGCAGCCGCGACGAGCTTCATCGCCTCGGTGATCTTCTTGGTTCCGTTGACGGAGGCGATGCGGTCACGCATTTCCTTGCCGGACGCGTTCCGTACCTGGTGCGTCAGAAGGGAGTGGGGGGGGGAAAAGGTGAGCGACGGATCGTGGTTTTTTTTTCGCGCAAGGGTGGTATCTCAGGCCCTATCCACTCCGTCCGGCGGAGGGACCGGGTCGGACGGGGCGTCGCGCGGGGTGACCCGAGCGATGCGACGACCCACGACGCGGCGCGTTGACGTGTGAACACCACGTGGGTAGTATCCCAGGTCGATGCGCGCGCGTCGCGGTCGCGCGTCGCCCAGATCGCGCGCCTTTCGCCCGGACCCACGGTCGGGAGAGACCGCATCCGGATATACCGCTTCGAAAGACCCTCAAAACCCGTGGTGTGGGCCCGCCGGACGCGCCCGGCAGACGCCACGGGGCGCCGTGCGATCGTCAAGTACGGTGCCCGGGAGTGGCTTCACATCCTCGGGATGTCGGTACCGCCGTCGGATCGCATCTTCGCGCGACGCGAGCTAGGAATCGTCACGCACCTGGAGGGAAGCGCGGCCGCCGGCAACAGTCTTGGGGGCCACGGCAGAGACGCGGGAGCCGGAGAAGGCGGACTTCTTGGCGCCGAAGGCGACGGGCGCCTTGACGGCGGCCATGTTCATGGTGACGGCAGCCATTGTGCTTTGGTCGGTGCGATGGACACTGACGCGAGCGTGCGAGTGAGGCGTGCGGTTATGGCGCTCGCCGGAGGTCCGGCCTCGCTTATTTTTTCCGCGATTAGCCAGGAAAAGCCGAGAAGTGGCTCTTTGGCTCTCGAGCAATTGCTTATCCGATGACGCGACCAATCAGAGTCACGAAACGCGTTCGGAACGGCGCGTGGCGAGCACGGCTTTTCACCCGGGAGTCAGTCCATCACAAACCGGGTGGTATTTGATCGTCAATCTTGGTCTAATGTGGGGGAGTCTATTAAATACGGGTTCATAAATGGGCAGTTGAATGTAACATTTTTCGATCATGACAGCATGGCGGGAGCACGATCCTGTGCTCCGAGCCTCTCGATCAAACGGGATATTTACCAGTGAGATTTTCAGGTTTTAGGTTGCAAAGTCGATGAGAAGCACCCGGACATCGATCAACGTCGACCGCGCTTCGCTTTCAAACCCGCCGGTCGAATCGCTTTTTCAATCGCTTTTGCAACTGCTCACGACGAGGGTGCCTTCCAACAACTCGTCACTCACTCCAGCGCAGGCATTGGACAGCGCAGGGCACACACGCAGGGACCCTACACTGAGGAGATCGATGTCCGCCACGCTCAGCGCCCTCAACGGCTTCCGCGCCGCCTCGCGAGCCATCGACAAGTACGTCTTCCTCAGGCAGCTGCAGCACACGGACGCCGCGGTGTTCTACCGGCTCCTGGTGAACAACGCCATGGAGATCATGCCGTACGTGTACACCCCCACGGTGGGCGAGGCGTGCCAGACGTACCACAAGCTCCCCATCGCTCAGCAGGGCGTGTACATCACCGCAGATGATAAGGGCAGGGTGGGCGAGGCGCTGAGGTCACGGGCGCCGCCGTCGCTGGCGGACGACCTCAAGGTGGCGGTGGTGACGGACGGCGAGCGGATCTTGGGCCTCGGCGACCTCGGCGCGGGAGGCATGGGCATCGCCGAGGGTAAGATCTTACTGTACAGCGTGTGCGCGGGGATCCGGCCGAACCAGTGCCTGCCCGTGTGCATCGACGTGGGCACCGACAACAAGTCGCTCCTGGAGGACCCGACGTACAAAGGCCTGCGAAGGGAACGGCTGAGGGGATCGGAGTACGACGAGGTGGTCGAGGAATTCATGGCGGAGATGCGCTCGTGGCAGCCGCGGTGCCTCGTGCAGTTCGAGGACTTCGGCAACACCAACGCGTTCAGGATCCTGGAGAGGTACAGGCGCCAGCAGCCGTGCTTCAACGACGACATCCAGGGCACCGCGTGCATCGCACTCGCGGGGGTGCTCAGCGGCCTAAGAGCCACCGGGTCGGATCTATCGGATCAACGCATCCTATTCTACGGAGCCGGCGAGGCGGGCGTGGGCATCGGCGAGCTCATCGCCATGGCGCTCGAAAAACGGGGGATGTCCCACCACGACGCCATGAACAGGTGCTACTTCATGGACAGCAAAGGGCTGGTGTGCAAGCAGCGGCTGGATGCGCCGCAGACGCCCAAGCACGCGCTGCAGCCGCACAAAATCGCATTCGCGCACGACGTCCCGTACCAACCCGACCTATCCGCCGCGATCGACGCGATTAAACCCACGGTGCTCATCGGCGTCTCCACCATCCACGGCGCCTTCGACGAGACGATCGTGCGGAAGATGTCAGCACTGAACGAACGCCCCATCATCATGCCCCTGAGTAACCCCACGTCCAAGGCGGAGTGCACGTTTGAACAGGCGGTGCGGTGGAGCGACGGCAAGGTGGTCTTCGCGTCGGGGAGCCCGTTCCCGCCCATGAAGTACGGTGGACGGACCTTGTTTCCGGCGCAGGCTAACAACGCGTACGTGTTCCCGGCGTTGGGGCACGCGGCGGTGCTCGCGGGTGCGAAGGAGGTGACCGACGACGTTTTTTTAGCCGCGGCGGAGTCGCTCGGGACGATGACGACGGAGAGCGAGCTGGCGGACGGCAAGCTCTTCCCCGACTTTGACTCCATCCGCGCCGTGAGCCACGACCTGACGGCGAGGGTGTGCGAGCTGATGGAGCGGGACGGTGTGGGTACGAAGCCGGCGGGGGTGACGGACTGGAGAAAGTACGTTGACAGCCAGTTCTGGGAGCCAGAGCCGGAGACGTCATCAAAGCTATGATATTCTTTTTTTGGGAAACGATATTCTAACGCTCTGTCCCGTGTTTGAACGAACAATCGCGTCTACATCTTCCCGAGTTTCACCCCTTCCCAGCTGAACCGCTGCCTGTGGTTGCAGTACCCTTGCGGTCGTTTCTCCAGGTAACGCTGGTGGTCCTCGTGCGCGGGGAAGAACACGGTGGCGTCCTCCACCGCGGTGTTGACTAGTTTCCCCGCAAAGTCTTTGATCTCACCCGCGTCTAGCGCCTTTTGTACCTTAGCCTTGACCTTCTCCGCGGTGCGTCTCTGCGCCGCGTCGTGGGCGAACACCACGCTGGCGTACTGCGGGCCGTGATCGTTCCCTTGGCGGTTCTTCGTGGTCGGATCGTGGAAGGTGTAGAGGTGCTCGTTGAGTTGCTCGAACGTGCACACCGATTTATCGTACACGATCTGCACCACCTCCACGTGTCCAGTGCGCCCGGTGCACACCTCGTTGTACGTGGGGTACTCGCCCTCCTTGGGTTGTGTTGGACCCATGAAGCCAACCGACGTGGCGCGGACGCATCCGGGGCACTTCGTCTCCATGTTATCGGCGAAGTACTTCTCGGTGCCCCAGTAGCAACCCGCGCCGAAGGTTGCGCGCTGCAGGTTGGGCTCGGACTCGGCGAGCGCCGCGAACTCCGTGTCGGTG